>Ga0207421_10006584_pt1 | contig 12612 bp, 12 predicted proteins | sample SodLakKL_010_SED_4_FD_187542 | JGI IMG/M metagenome (GOLD analysis project Ga0207421, IMG submission 187542) | Alkaline sediment microbial communities from Lake Tanatar, Kulunda Steppe, Russia - 8KL_010_SED (SPAdes) (version 2) | ecosystem: Environmental > Aquatic > Non-marine Saline and... | reverse complement strand
GATTCAGGTTGAAGAGGTTATTGAAGATTTTATCAGCAAAGGAATTAATAGATTTATTTATACTGATATTGATAAAGATGGGATGCTTGAAGGGCCTAACTTTGAATATATTGAGAGATTGTTGAGTTACGGAGTTGAAATTACAGCATCTGGAGGTATTACTACTTTAGATGATCTAAAAAAGTTAGATTCGATTGGAGTTAAAAGGGCAATAGTTGGTAAAGCAATTTATAAAGGTATAATTGACGTGGAAAAAATCTGGCAGGAGGGATTGTAATATGTTAACTAAAAGATTAATACCCTGCCTGGATGTTAAGGATGGAAGGGTTGTTAAAGGAGAGAAGTTCGTTGATTTAAAAGATCAGGGTGATCCAGTGGAGATGGCTAAAGATTATAATAAATCTGGTGCTGATGAGCTGGTCTTCTTAGATATTACTGCTACTAAAGAAAATAGGGAAACTATTAAGAATTTAGCTATTGAAGTTTCAGAAACCCTTTTTATACCCTTTACAGTTGGTGGGGGTATCAAATCAATTGCTGATTTTAAAGATTTAATTCAGGCCGGGGCTGATAAGGTGGCTATTAATTCAGCTGCTGTCAGAGATCCTGATCTGATTACTAGAGCTGCTAAAGAATTTGGCAGTCAGGCTGTGGTTGTTGCGATTGACGCAAGAAAGAGAGAGTCTGGTGATGGCTGGGAGGTCTTAATCAGTGGAGGCAGCGAAGAGACCGGGCTTGACCTGATAGAATGGGCTAAAGAGGCTGAAAAACTTGGAGCCGGCGAGATTTTATTAACCAGTATTGATGCTGATGGGACTAAAGCTGGCTATGATTTAGAACAGTTAAAGGCTGTTAGTGATGTTATAGGGATTCCTCTGATAGCTTCTGGTGGTGCCGGTTCTCCAGAGGATTTATATGATGCCCTGACGGATGGGGAGGCTGATGCGGTTTTAGCCGCTTCCATCTGGCATCAGGATATATATCCAATAAAAGACTGCAAGGAATATTTAATAGATAAAGGCCTTCCGATTAGACCAGTCTGGGAGGATGATTAAATTGAGATTAGAAAATTTTAATATTGAGGAGTTTTTGGATAAGGTCGATTTTGATAATAGAGGCCTTGTACCTGCTATTTTACAGGATATATATACTGGCCAGGTATTAATGCTGGCATATATGAATAAAGAATCGATAAATAAAACTGTTGAAACAGGGAGAGCTACTTTTTATAGCAGATCTAGAGAGGACCTCTGGCTTAAAGGTGAGACTTCAGGTAATTATCAGGAAGTTAAAGAGATATCCCTTGATTGTGATGGTGATAGTATTTTGCTTAAAGTTAAACCAGCAGGACCAGCCTGCCATACTGGGAATAAAAGTTGTTTTTATCGGGAATTTTATAGAGATGCTGATGTTTCAGGCTGGGAGATTATTTATAAGTTAGAGGATATCATTAAATCTAGGAAGATTAATCTGCCAGAGAATTCCTATACAACTTCATTATTTAAAGCTGGCAATAAAAAGATAGGGCAAAAAGTTGGCGAGGAAGCTGTTGAGACTGTAATAGCTGCCCTGGCAGAACCGGAAAGGCTGGCAGAGGAGACTGCTGATTTAATTTATCATCTGATTGTTCTTTTAGTAGATTCAGGTTTAAGCATAAAAGATATTCAAAAAGAACTTATAGCTAGATATTAATAAAATTGCACCTGTTAATACAGGTGCTTTTTTGATATGATTTAATATGGAGGAAATAATTTTTTATTGATAATTTTAATTGATTTCTTGGGAGGTTAAATTATGGAGGAGTTTGACTTTGATTCAGGTATTTATATCCTGGAAATATTTAAACATAAACCAGGCAGGATTGAAGTTGGTGCTTTAGGTAAGATTGCATTTCCAGCTGGTTACTATTATTATATAGGTACTGCCCAGAAAAACTTGAATTCCAGAATAAAAAGGTATCTGGAAGGCCCGGAAAGATTGCACTGGCATATCGATTATTTTTTACTGGAAGCTAATGTGCAGAATGTTTATGCCTGGCCCTTAGATAAAGATTATGAATGCGAAATAGCTGATGCTCTTTTAGAACTAGAAGATATTGAAGTTATAGAAGCTGGTTTAGGATCCAGTGATTGTAATTGTAAGACTCATTTATTATTTAAAGAAGAACCATTTAATGATTTAGAAGAATATATATCAGGAGAAGTGATTGTTTAATGAATTCAACAGAAAATCAAATTTTAGCAGGACTTAATCAGCCTCAGAAAGAGGCAGTCATGCATTTTAAAGGGCCTGCACTTGTTTTAGCAGGAGCCGGTAGTGGAAAGACAAGAGTTTTAACCAGAAGGATTGCCTATCTGATTGCAGAATATGGGGTAAATCCAGGAAATATACTGGCGATGACCTTTACCAACAAGGCGGCCTCAGAAATGAAAGAAAGGGTAAATAAATTGATCTCAGAGGAAATGAGGAGCTGGGTCGGCACCTTTCATTCCTTTGGAGCCACTCTTTTAAGAAGAGAGGCAGAAAAACTCGGTTTTAAGAGAAATTTTTCTATTTATGATACCTCAGATCAGAAAAGAATGATTAAAGAGATTATGCAGGATTTAAATATTGATACGAAAAAGACTAAACCGAGTCGAGTTTTAAATGAGATTAGTGATGCTAAAAATCAGTTGATTAGACCAGAGGATTATAAAGTTGAAAAGTTTAACTTTCTATCTGAGCTGGTTTCTAAGATTTATCCTACTTATCAGCAGAGGATGAAAGAGAGCAATGCCTTTGATTTTGATGACCTGATTATGAAGCCCTGTCAGTTATTTACTGAATATCCCAGGATCAAAGAATATTATAATGAAAAATATAAGTATATTCTGGTAGATGAGTACCAGGATGTTAACCATGCCCAGTATAGATTGAGCCAATTATTAACAGGTATTGATAATAATATCTTTGTTGTAGGAGACCCTGATCAGTCTATTTATGGATTTAGAGGGGCAGATATTAATAATATCTTAAATTTTGAGAAGGATTTTGCTGATGCTAAAGTTATTCGCCTGGAACAGAATTACCGGTCCAAGGAGAATATTTTAAAGGCAGCCCAGTCTGTAATTAAGAATAATAGTTCCAGGCTGGATAAAGATCTCTGGTCTGACCGTGGTGAAGGGGATAGTATTGAGTTTTTTGAAGCTGCCACTGATAAAGAAGAGGCCGGCTTTATTATGGAAGAAGCAAAGAAACTGAATAGAGCTGGAGAGTACAACTATGGAGATATGGTCGTATTATACAGGACTAATGCTCAGTCCAGGAGTATTGAGGATGTTTTAAGACGGAATCAGGTTCCCTATCAGATTGTTGGTGGTTTAAAGTTTTATGACAGAAAAGAGATAAAGGATATTGTTGCTTATTTGCGATTAATCAATAATCCTGCTGATACAGCTGCTCTTTTAAGGATAATTAATGAACCTGCCAGGGGCATTGGCGCTAAAACTATTGAGCGGGTCCAGGATTATGCCTATGCTAACAATATTTCTCTTTTTCAATCATGTCTGGAGTCAGATCATAATCCTGAGCTAACTAAGGCTTACTCCAGTAGGGTTATTGAGTTTGCAGAATTAATTGAGGAATTTCAGGAGTTAGAAAATGAAATAACTATTGATAAACTGGTAAGTAAGATACTCTCTAAGACTGGTTATGAATCGGAGATTATTTCTAAGGAAGGCCCTAAAGCCCAGGAAAGACTTGAGAATATTGGGGAATTACAGAGTGCAATGCGGGAATATCTTCAGGAGAATGATGATGGCAGTCTGGCAGGATTTTTAGAGGAGGTTGCTCTGATTGCTGATATCGATACAATGGAGGATAAAAATAATTTTATTACTTTAATGACTTTGCATTCTGCCAAGGGGTTAGAGTTTCCAGTTGTTTTTCTGGCAGGTCTTGATGAGGGGCTTTTCCCCCATGGTAATTCAATGGATGATGCCAGTGAGATTGAAGAGGAGAGAAGGCTCTGTTATGTCGGTATAACCAGGGCCCAGGATAAATTATATATTTTAAGGGCTAAAAATAGGTTTAGATATGGAGAGAGCAAATATTATGCCCCGTCTAGATTTTTAAATGAGATACCAGATAGTCTTATTAATTGTGAAGATGATGAAGATTATGGTACTATAGATATTAAAGATAAAAGTAACAATAGCAGTATTAATGCCAGAAGTAGTAATTATAAAGAGGGTCAAAAGATTATTCACCCTAGCTGGGGAATTGGCGAGATTAAGCAGGTTAAAGAAGATAGAGGAACAAAGTTGACTATCCGCTTTAAAGATGGAAAAGAGAGGGAGCTATTAGCTGAATATGCTCCATTGCAACCTGTCAGGAGGTAGGTTATGGCTGAATTTGAATTAGATAAAGAAGAAGCTAAATCAGAGATTGATCGGTTAAGGGAAGAATTAAGGTATCATGAATATAAATATTATGTTGAAGATAATCCGGAAATATCTGATAGCGAATATGATGAGTTGATGAATAGGTTAATTGAGCTGGAAGAAGAGTTCCCTGAATTTAAGTCAGAGGATTCACCATCAGCAAGGGTTGGAGGCAGACCGATTGATGCCTTTGAGAAGGTTGAGCATAGCCAGCAGATGTTGAGTCTGGATAATGCCTTTAATGGAGAAGATCTAAAGGATTTTGCCAGTAGGGTTGAAAAAAACCTTGCTGCAGGAACTGAGTATGATTATATAGTTGAGCATAAGATAGACGGGCTGGCCCTAATTATCAGATATGAAAATGGCAGTTTGAAGCTGGCTTTAACCAGAGGTGACGGCCAGGTTGGCGAGAATGTTACTGCCAATGTTAAAACTATAGCCGCTATCCCTCTAAAGCTGAATAGGGAGCTAGATATTGAGCTTAGAGGAGAAGTCTATATACCTGAAGATAGATTTAAAGAATTAAATGAGAAACGGCTTGATGCTGGCCAGGAGCCATTTGCCAATCCTCGGAATGCTGCTGCTGGTTCAATCAGGCAGTTAGATCCAAAGATTGCTGCTGAGAGACCCCTTTCTTTTCTGGCCTATGATATTATAAACTTAGAAGCCGGGGAGCAGGTTAAAACCCATCTTGATGAATTAGAACTGCTGGAAGAGGCTGGATTTAAAGTTGGCTGGTATCAGCAAGAACGTTCAGTTGAGCGGATTATTGAGATCTGTAACAATTGGATTGAGAAAGAAGAGGAATTAAATTATGGTATTGATGGGATGGTTATTAAATTAAACCAGCTTGAACTTAGGGAGGAATTAGGCAGTACCAGTAAAGCGCCAAGATGGGCTATTGCTTATAAATTTCCTGCCCAGCAGAAGACTACTTTTGTTAAAGATATTATCATATCCATTGGTAGAACCGGTGCATTAACACCAACGGCAATCTTAGAACCTGTTGAAGTTGATGGTTCTACAGTTAGCAGGGCAACACTTCATAATGAAGATGAGATTAGACGGAAGGATGTCAGGATTGGCGATAAAGTTTTGATTCAGAAAGCAGGGGATATCATCCCTGAGGTAGTAAAGGTGATTAAAGATGTGAGAACCGGTGATGAGCAGGAATTTATTATGCCAGATAGCTGCCCTGCCTGTGGTTCTGAAGTCTTTAAAGACCCTGATGAGGCAGTTCATAGATGTTTGAATGTAGGCTGTCCGGCTAAGCTGAGGGAGAAGATAATCCATTTTGCCTCAAGAGACGCCATGAACATTGATGGGCTGGGGCCTTCGATAATTGATAAGTTACTGGAGGCAGAGCTAATTTCTGATTTTGGAGATTTGTATTATTTAGAGCATGGCGAGCTGGCAGACTTAGAAAGGCTTGGAGATAAATCTGCTCAGAATTTACTTGATGCCCTTAAAAGAAGCAAAGAAAGGCCATTCGACAGGGTGATTTATGCCCTGGGAATCAGGCATGTTGGCTCCAGGACTGCCAGTCTGGTTACTGAAGAATTTTCCAGTATTGATGAGCTAAAGGATGCCAGGATTCAGGATTTATCAGCTATTAATGAGGTCGGCGAGGTAATTGCTGAGAGTATAGTTAATTTCTTTGCCAATGATGAAAATTTGGAAGTGATTAATAAACTGGCTGATGCAGGGATTAAAATGAGGCTTGAAGAAGATAAAGATGAAGTTAAGGAGATTTTCTCCGGGATGAATTTTGTTCTGACTGGAAGTCTGGATAACTATACCAGAAAAGAAGCCAAAGAAATTATTGAAGACCGGGGTGGCAGGGTCACTTCTGCTGTAAGTTCAAAGACAGATATTTTACTGGTTGGGGCTAATCCTGGATCTAAGTTAGGGCAGGCTGAAGAAAATGATGTTAGAATTATAGATGAAACAGAATTTGAAAATCTATTGAAGGAGGAATAATCATGTTATCAAAAGAAGAAGTCAGGCATCTGGCCAATTTATCAAAGCTGGAGTTGTCTGAGGAAGAATCAGAAGAGTTTACCGAGCAGTTAGGAGATATTTTGAGTTATATTGGTAAAATCATGGATGTGGATACTGAGGATGTTCCGCCTACATATCATCCTCTGGAAAATACTAATGTTTTAAGGGAAGATAAGGTCACTAATAGCGATGATCGTGATAACTTACTTGATGAGGCTCCGGATAAGATCGATAGTCAATTTAGAGTACCTGGTAGAAAATAGATAGGACTGGAGGAGATATTGATGGAAATTTATGAAATGAATTTAAGGCAGTTAATTGAAGCTAGAGAAAAAGGTGAGATTACACCAGAAGAAATAACTGATGCCTTTATAAATAGGATAGGCGCTGTTGAAGATGACGTGAAAGGGTTTGTTTCTAAGCTTGAAGATAGTTCTGGTGTTGAAATTAAAGATATAGGAGAATTAAAGGGGATACCTATTGCAGTTAAAGACAATATGGCCACTCTAGATTTTCCTACCAGCTGTTCTTCAAAATTGCTTGAAGGTTATGTAACTCCATATGAAGGAACAGCAGTTAAAAAGTTAAAGGAAGCCGGGGCTGTAATTGCAGGCAAGACAAATATGGATGAATTTGCAATGGGCTCTTCGACTGAGAATTCTGGATTTATGACAAGCAGGAATCCCTGGAACTTAGATCACCTGCCTGGAGGGTCCAGCGGTGGTTCTGCTGCTGTAGTAGCTGCCGGTGAGGTGCCTGCAGCTTTAGGTTCAGATACAGGTGGTTCTATCAGGCAGCCAGCGGCATTTACTGGACTTGTAGGGCTTAAGCCCACCTATGGTTCTGTCTCAAGGTATGGGCTAGTTGCCTTTGCCTCATCTTTAGATCAGATTGGACCATTGACCAGAAATGTTAAAGATGCAGCTTTAATGCTTAATATTTTAGCCGGCAGGGATCAGATGGATTCTACCTCTGCTGATGTCGAGCATCCAGATTATCTAGAGGAGATTGAACAGGATATTTCTGGGTTTAAATTTGGAGTGCCTGAAGGTTATCTAGAGCTTGATATTCATCCTGATGTAAAGGCAAGGGTAGAAGAGGCTATTGAGAAGATAAAGGAAAATGGCGGTGAAGTTGTGGAGGTTGAACTTCCTCCTGCTGATCAGGCTCTGGCAATCTATTATATAATTGCCCCTGCAGAAGCCAGTTCCAACCTGGCCAGGTTTGACGGGGTAAGATATGGTCAGAGATTGGGAGATGCTGATATTGAAGAGATGTACAGGCAGACCAGGAATGAGGGCTTTGGTTCTGAGGTTAAGCGGAGAATTATGCTAGGAACATATGCTCTGTCTGCAGGTTATCAGGACGAATTATATAAGAAGGCTTTAAAGGTTAGAACTTTAATTAGAGATCAGTATAAAGCTGTCTTTGAAGAGGTTGATTTTATAATAACTCCGACCTGTCCGACCCCGGCCTTTAAGAAAGGCGAGGAACGGGATCCATTAGAGACTTATCTAACTGATATCTTTACTGTACCGGCCAATATTACTGGATCTCCGGCTATTTCTCTGCCAGCAGGTTTTTCAGAAGATGGCCTGCCAGTTGGAGTTCAGTTAATAGGCTCAGCATTTAGTGAAAAGCGTCTCTTGCAAGCTGCCAATAGTCTAGAAAATATACTGGATATAGATAATCCTGTCCAGTTGAAATAAAGGAAAGGTGATATCGAGATGTCAACAAATTATGAGGTTATAATTGGTCTTGAGGTTCATTTACAGTTAAATACTAAGTCTAAATTATTCTGTGGTTGCAGTACTAAATTCGGGGAAGAGCCCAATGCCAATACCTGTCCGGTTTGTTTAGGCATGCCTGGAACTCTGCCTGTGATTAATGAAAGGGCTGTAGAATATGCTCTAATGGCCTGCAGGGCTACTGACTGTAAGATTAATCAATATAATAAGTTTGATCGGAAGAATTATTATTATCCTGATCTGCCGAAGGGATACCAGATTTCTCAGTTTGATCTGCCAATCGGGTTTGATGGGGCAGTTACTATCGAGACTGAGGATGGTTATAAAGATATTGGGCTGACCAGAATTCACCTGGAGGAGGATGCAGGTAAGCTGATCCATGCCGGCTCGGTGGCTGATAGTGATCACAGTCTGGTTGATTTTAATCGAGGCGGTGTTCCTCTAATAGAAATAGTTAGTGAGCCAGATTTAAGAACTCCTGCTGAAGCTAAGGCTTATCTGGATGCCCTTAAGCAGATTATGCTCTATCTTGGAATCTCTGACTGCAATATGGAAGAGGGCTCTTTACGCTGTGATGCCAATGTTTCTATCAGGCCTGAGGGTCAGGAGGAATTTGGTGTAAAGGTAGAGGTTAAGAATATGAATAGCTTTAAGGCAGTTGAAAATGCATTGAGTTATGAGGTTGAAAGACAGAAGAAGATGCTGGAGAATGGCGATGTTATTAGTCAGGAGACCAGAAGCTGGGATGATACCAGTAATAAAACTGTTTTAATGCGGGGTAAAGAGGAAGCTGATGATTACAGGTATTTTCCTGAACCGGACCTGATGCCGCTGGAGATTTCTGATCAGTGGATTAAAGAGACTGATGATAATTTACCAGAACTCCCTCTGGCTAAAAAAGAGCGGTTTATTGAAGACTATGAACTTCCAGAGTATGATGCTGAGGTTTTAACTGATGACTTTAAACTGGCCAACCTTTTTGAGGAGACTGTTGGAAACTATTCAAATCCTAAAGAGGTCAGTAACTGGTTGATGGGAGAATTTTTAAAGCTGCTCAATGAGGAAGGTATCTCTCCAGATGAGTCAAATATTACTGGAAATAATCTGGCCAGCCTGCTTAAATTAATAGATGATGGCACTATCTCTTCTAAAATAGCTAAAGATGTTTTTGAGGAGATGTTTAATACCGGTAAAGAGCCTGAAGCTATAGTTGAAGAAAAGGGCTTAACCCAGATAAGTGATGAAGATAAATTAGTTGAAATAATAAATAATATTCTGGATGAGAACCAGGATGTTGTTGAAGAGATTCAAAGCGGTAATGAGCGACCGGTTGGATTCCTGGTCGGCCAGGTTATGAAGGAGACAAGGGGTAAGGCTAACCCTCAGCTTGCTAATAAGCTAATTAGAGAAGAGGTTGCAAAAAGATAAGGGGGATTTTGATGATTAAAACTAAAATCCTGGGCCATCGAGGGGCAATGGGCTCGGCACCTGAGAATACTCTGCCTTCATTTAGAAAGGCGATTGAAGAATCTGCAGATGGAGTTGAATTTGATGTTCAGCTCTCTGCAGATGGTCTGCCTGTTGTGATTCATGATGAGGCTCTTGATCGGACCACTAATGCTGAAGGTCCTGTCAATGCATTAACTGCCAGGGAGTTAAGGGAACTGGATGCAGGCAGTTTTTTCTCCAGTGAATTTAATGGTGCTAATTTGCCTTTGCTAAAAGAGGTGCTTGAAGTTATTCAGGATATGGATATAATTAATTTAGAGCTTAAAAATGGTAATATTAGATATGAAGGCATGGAGGAAAAGGTTATTGGATTGACCAGGGAATATGGTGTCTTTGATAAGACTATCTTTTCCAGCTTTAATCATTATAGTATTAAGAAAATCAAGGAGATTGAGCCAGCTGCAAGGACCGGGGTATTATATATGGCAGGAATATATCGGCCCTGGGAATATGCAAAAAAACTTGGTGCTGAAGCCATACATCCCTTTTATGCTGCAACAGTTCCTGAAATAGTTGAAGAATGTCATAAGCACGATATGGCAGTTAATGCCTTTGGGGCAAATGATGATAGTGTAATTCGGCAATTACTAATGATGAATGTTGATGCAATTATTACCGATTATCCTGCCAGAGCAAGAGAGATACTGGATGAAATTAATAATTAAATTATAGAGGTGAAACGGAGGTGGTAACCGTCGAAGTAGGAAGAGAGTACTTATTAAATATTGAAAAGATTGTCTATGGAGGAGAAGGGCTGGCCAGACCAGAAGATGGGCCAGTTGTATTTATGGAGAATGTTTTGCCTGGTGAGTCTGTAAAGGCCCGGATCATTGAACGGAAGGATAGTATGGCCAGGGCAGAGCTAATAGAGGTGGTTACTGAGGCTGATTGCCGGATTATACCGGATTGCCCTGTCTTTTTTGAATGTGGCGGTTGTCAGCTCCAGCATGCCAGTTATCAGGCGCAATTAGAGTTTAAAAAGGCCATTATTGAAGAGTCACTTGAACGGATTGGTAAATTAGAACAGTGGCCTGATTTTGAGGTTGCAGGGATGGATTTTCCCTGGTATTACAGGAATAAAGGGCAGTTTCCTGTTGGGGAAAGAGATGGTGAATTGATAACAGGGTTCTATAAAGCCGGGAGTCATGATATAATAGAATTTCCTGAATGCAAGATTCAGCATCAGCCAGTTAACCGACTGCTGGATAAGGTGCTGGATTTTTTTAAAGAACATAATATAAAAGCCTATGATGAGAGGACTGATCAGGGTACTTTAAGGCATTTCTTGATCAGATCTGGTTATTGTACCGGCCAGCTGCAGTTGACGGTGGTTGTTAGAGATTCTCTTTCAGCTGATGTCTTAAATGAGCTGAAGGGTTTTATTGATAAAGAGCAGGCTTTAGTCAGTATCTACCAGAATATTAATCCTGAAAAGACTAACAGGATTTTAGGTGCTGAATCTGAATTAATTGCCGGTCAGGAATATATTGTTGATTATATTGGCAGGAATAAGTATTCTATATATCCTGAATCATTTTTTCAGGTTAATACTGTTCAGACTGAAAAGTTATATGAGATAATAGTGGATTATCTTGAAAAGCTTAATCCTGGGAAAATTTATGATGCTTTCTGTGGTTCCGGGGCAATAGCTATTTATCTTGCTGATAGGTTTGAAAATATTACAGGGATTGATATTTCCCTTGAATCAATTCAGGCTGCCAGGGTTAATGCTGAATTAAACGGGATTGATGGTTCTACGGTGGATTTTCAGTTAGGTTCTGTTGAAGATCTTCTGCCGGAAGTGCTGGCCGCTGATGACCTGGTGATCTTTGATCCTCCCAGGAAGGGACTGCCAGCTGAGACTGTTGAATTGATAAAGGATAATGGTGTTGAAAATCTATTGTATGTTTCCTGTAATCCGACTACTCTGGCCAGGGACTTAAAGAAGTTATCCGATTTTTATAGGATTGAGAAGATGACTGCAGTGGATATGTTTCCTCAGACCTATCATGTTGAGACTGTCTGCCTGTTAGTGAGAAGATAAGTATTATAAATTTGTTTGCAGGAGGTTAATTGATTTATGGATTTGTTTCTGGCGGTTGGTTTTTTAATAATCGGGGTTGCAGGGCTTGTTTTTGGTAATGATATTGGTGTATTTATCGGTCTTGGTTTATTGCCCTGGCAGTTAATTAAGGTTAAATTTTCTGATATTATTGTACTCGGGGTAATAATTATTACTTTTTCTGCAGGTATTATATATTTTCTGATGAATAATAACTGGGGATTTTTATTAGGCTATTTCCTTGTAATGGCTTATAATTACTGGGGTTATAGGAGTAATATTATTGATTCTAATAGCAATAACTCTTGACAAATAGATGATTTTGTATTATAAATTATAAATAGGGATAACTATATAGATTGGGAGTGAAGCAATATGCCAACTTATTTATACGAATGCGAAAAGTGCGGAAGATTTGAGAAGCTTCAGGGTATTAAAGATGAGGCATTAAAAGAATGTCCTGATTGTTCTGGAGAGGTAAAAAGAATTATTGGAGCTCCAGGAATCCGCTTTAAAGGGTCAGGTTTTTATTGTACTGACCACAAATCTGATAATTCAAGTAGTGACGAGAAAGCATCATAAAATATTTATGGCCCGGATTAAGCAATTTTGCTCGTCCGGGTCTTATTTCTTCAATTAGTTGAGGTGATTTATATGAAGGTTGCAATTATATCAGATACCCATGTACCTGATAGGGCAAGAAGGTTGCCAGAGTGGCTCTTTGATGAGCTCGAAGGTTGTGAACTAATTCTTCACGCTGGAGATTTAACAACTGTTGAGACTCTAAAAAAATTAGAGAAGATTGCTCCTGTTAAGGCGGTTCAGGGTAATTGTGATTCATATAAGATAAATGATCTGCCGATAAGTAGAG
>Ga0207421_10006583_pt1 | contig 12615 bp, 10 predicted proteins | sample SodLakKL_010_SED_4_FD_187542 | JGI IMG/M metagenome (GOLD analysis project Ga0207421, IMG submission 187542) | Alkaline sediment microbial communities from Lake Tanatar, Kulunda Steppe, Russia - 8KL_010_SED (SPAdes) (version 2) | ecosystem: Environmental > Aquatic > Non-marine Saline and... | reverse complement strand
AATATAGACTGGCACCCCATTATTGACCATGAAGATGGCCACAAGTGCCCCCATGAACCCACTGACATAACCAATACTTAGATCGATATGTCTAATAATAATGACAAGGGTGACACCAATTGAAAGGACTGCGATGTACCCGGTTTGGTTGAGTAGGTTTGATAAGTTATTCGCGGTGACGAAGCGTCCGCCTGTAGAGATTGTAAAAAACAGAATAATAGCTGCCAGGGCAATAAACATCCCATAATCGCGTATGTTTTCTTTTAGTAAGTACTTAAGTTCTGAAAAGTAATTCATTATTGCGGATTGTTTGTTGTTGTTATCCATTGTTATCCTCCTATTTCGTGGCCATTTGCATGATTTTTTCTTGTGTTGCTTCAGAATGGTTCAAACAGCCTTCAATCTTGCCTTCAGCCATGACAAAGATTCTATCCGACATACTGATGAGCTCGGGAAGTTCACTGGAAATGAAAATGATGCTCATCCCTTTTTCAACCAATTTGTTGATTAAGGTATAGATTTCATATTTGGCACCAACATCGATGCCTCGGGTTGGTTCATCAAGAATCATAACTTTCGGATTTGAAAAGAGCCACTTGCCCAGTGATACCTTTTGTTGGTTTCCGCCACTTAAGTTGCGAACCTTTTGTTCCTGGGAAGGGGTTTTAATGTTTAGGTCCTTGATATATTTTTGTGATACATTGACTTCGTCGTTATTGTTAATGAACTTGTACTGATTGACCAATGATTTCAGGTTTACCAGTGTGATATTTTCTTTGACGTCTTGCTTAAGAATGAGTCCATCGTTTTTTCTGTCTTCAGTAACGTAAGCAATGCCCTTTTCGATGACATCACGTGTTGAATCAAAGTTGATATCTTCACCGAACAATTTGACGTTGCCGCTTACTTTATATTCTTTTGGATTACCGAAGATACTAAGAGCCAATTCCGTTCTCCCTGCACCCATTAGACCAGCAAGTCCTACGACTTCACCCTTTTTGACGTTAATGGATGCGTCTTTGACAACCTCACGTCTGATTCGGCTGTTGTATGCGGTAATGTTTTGTGCTTCGAAAATAATCTCATCTTCAACAATGTTTGAGCGTTTTGGATAGACGTTACTAATATCACGCCCTACCATATGTTTGACCATCAGATCTCTTTTGATTTCATTCTTGGTGCCATCAAGTGTAGCTACACTTTTACCATCGCGTAAAATTGTTACAGTATCAGCAACAGCTTCAATTTCCTTTAATTTGTGAGAAATAAGAATGGATGTGATGCCTTGTTCTTCCTTTAATTCTTTGAGCAGTCTAAGTAAATTCTCGCTTTCGTTCTCATTAAGCGCCGCAGTGGGCTCATCCAATATGAGTACTTTAACATTTTTAGAAAGGGCTTTGGCAATCTCAACAAGCTGTTGCTTGCCCACTCCAAGATCGCGGATTTTGGTCTCAGGATTCACATCAAGGTTCACGCGCTTCAAATAACGGTTCGCGGTTTCAATCGTATCGAACCAATTGATAAACCGTCCATCGACTTCTTGATGTCCTAAAAAAATATTTTCATATACAGTCAGCTCAGGAAATAAAGCCAGTTCCTGATAGATGATTGCAATGCCTTGTTTTTCGGAATCATTGGTTGATTCAAAGTTTTGAAGAGTATTTTCAACATAGATATCCCCTTCAAATTGATTGCTCGTGAAAACACCGCTTAAGACCTTCATAAGTGTCGATTTCCCTGCGCCATTTTCACCAACAATACCATGGATTTCTCCGTTTTCCACGCTAAAGCTTACGTTATCAAGTGCTTTAACACCGGGGAATTCTTTGGTTATATTTTTCATTTCAAGAATTTTAGCCATTGTCATTGCTCCTTTAAAGCAGGATAAAGTGGTGAGATCAATCACCACTTTTACCGTGCGTTTATTAATCCAAGTCTTCTACGTTGTCGAAATCGTCTTCATCGTAATAGCCTGAGTCAAAGATAACTTCACGAACGTTTTCTCTGGTAACAGTTACGATGTCACTTTGTGCTGAGGGAACATCAATAACGCCGTTGTCAAATGAACCTGCTGTTTGCGGTGTCTCACCGTCCAGTACGCTCAACGCCATATCAATTGCGTCATCAACCAGTGTGCGTACATCTTTGAACACTGTCATGGATTGCTGTTCATCAATGATGTATTGAATGGATGGTGACTCAGCATCCTGTCCAGTTACGTTGTAGCTTGTAATGTCTTCATCATCAGCGAAAACATCTCCGATGTTACGGGCGGTACCATCGTTAGGGGCCAAAATGAATACATCGCCTTTTTGATCTTCATCAACAGTGGTAAGATCAGCCTCTGCAAGTGAACGTGCCGTATCAAAGTCCCACTCAGTGTCGATTTGACCCATGATGTTACTCATTTCTTCGCGGGTCAAATCTCCATTGTCTTTTAAATCTTCAGCTTCACTCGAATTTACAACATCAAATGTTCCATCTTCAATTTTAGGCTGCAACACATTCCAACCACCTTCGAAGAAGAGGAACGAGTTGTTGTCAAACTCAGCACCGGAATAAAGATAAAGTGGGTTTCCTTCGTCTTCAGGTGCATTGTCTATAAGATATTGACCTTGTGCTTCACCAACGGCGATTGAGTCAAAGGTCACGTAATAATCAACTGCGTCAGTCCCAGTGACCAAACGGTCATATGAAATGACAGTAACCCCTGCAGCCTTTGCCTCTTCAACAGCAGCAGCGGCAGCATCGCCATCTTGTGGTGTAATGATTAAGACATCAATGCCTTGGTTGACCAATGATTCAACATTTTCGCGCTCAGTTCCGATGTCGCCGTCACTGAAAAGAATGTCAACGCTATAATCAGCATCTTCAAGTGCCTCTTCAAAGCGTCCCTCATCTTGAACCCAGCGTGGTTCTTCGTTTGTTGGTAGAACGATACCAACGTCAAGATCATCCACATCACATGCTGCGAGTGTGAATGCAAATACAAATGTGGTGAATAGTGCAATTAATTTTTTCATTTAATGTACCTCCTAAATATTTTTAAAGCGTTTACAGTTTACCGTTTCAAAAGGAATCAAACAATGTGATTTTTCACTATAAATTTGTGATTTTTTTGTATAATAAAAGAGCACTCAAAATTTAAAGAGTGCTCTTAATCTCAATATTGAGCTGTTTTCATTCGTTTTCAATACAAAATTCTTGATAATCAATCCATACATAATGGCCATCGGTTACTTCATAGGAATAGGTATTGAGAGACTTGCCTTCAATAAATAGACTAACCATTTCACTGATGGCATTGGCCATGGTGGATGAATCTTGTAAAACGGTTCCATAATAATGATTGCTTTTTAAATATTGATGTGAAATCGGTAAAGCGTCTACACCAATGACGGGTAACCAAGGGTCTTGTTCAATGTCGATGGTTTCGTCTTCTACATACGGCGACATTTTTCCCAGTTCGATCAACGCATCGATGGCCCCGATGGCCATCGCATCATTGTTGGAGATAATCAACTCAATGGTTTCGTGTTCATCAATCATGCTCAAGGTTTGTTCGTAAGCGTCACTTTGAGAAAAATTTGCGACTTTTATATCGACAAGTTGAAGGGGAAATGCGCTATTCTCAAGAACCTCAATGACATGACTTGTCCTTATTTCCGCATCCTGATGGCCCTGCTGGCCCATAAGAATGGCAGTCTTCACCGTTTCCCCGTCCGCCAAATTTTTAAAATGGTCCATGACCATATCGGCTTGCATTTGCGCGGATTGGTGGGCGTCGCTGCCAATATAAAACGCCTTGTCATATCGCTTGAGATCACGCTTTAGCGGTTCACGGTTTATAAACAAAAGCGGAATGTCTTTTTCTTTTGCGCGTTCAATGATTGGATATGCGCCGACTCTGTCAACCATATTGATAATGATCGCCTTAGGGTCCTCGTTCAATACCTGATCCACAATGGAATTTTGTTTGACTTGTGAGTTTTGAGAATCATAAATATCAACACTATATTGTTCACCAGCGTTATCGTTAATTTGTTGTGCAAAATCCTGGATGTATTCATCTTGCGCATCATAAACAATGAGGGGAATATTTTCACTTTGATTACTTGAACAGGCGGTAATCATGAAAACGATGAGCATTAAAAGAAATATCTTCATATTAATCGTTTCCTTTCAGTGGCATTTTTAATGTGATGGTCGTGGTTTGGTCCATTTCACTTTCAATGATGATATCCGATGACACACCAAAATGCAGCTTGAGGCGTTGATAAACGTTGGCGAGTCCTATTTTTCCAGGGGTTTCGATGTCTTTAGCAATCATGGCCATGATGTCTTTGATCTGCGCAGGACTTAATCCATAACCTGAGTTAGTTACTGATGCATAGAGGAAGGTGTTATCTTTATAAATATGTATGTTGATTTGATTATTTGATGTATCAGGGTCAATGCCGTGGTTTATTGCGTTTTCAACCAGCGGCTGCAGTGAGAGTTTCAAAACATTGAAAGTCTTCAAGGAAGCATCGCAATTTATTGTATATTCAAAGGTGTTCTGATAGCGAATCCGTTGAATGGCCAGATAGCTTTCAACATGTTTTAATTCTTCACTGAGTGCAACAACGCCGCTTTCTGTTGAAATACTCAAACGGAAAAATTTGGAAAGTGAAGCGACCATCTGTTTGACATCGTCGTTTTTCTGTTGTTCACTCAAGTAAAGAATGGAATCCAGTGTATTATATAAAAAGTGCGGATTGATTTGATTTTGAAGTGCGATGAACTGGTTTTTGCGTTTGGCTCTTTGTTCGCGGTATACCCTGTCTACAAGTCGTTTGATTTCTTCACTCATTTTGTTAAAGGTTTCACTGAGAACGACAACTTCTTGTTGTCCTTCAATGGTAAGCGGCTCTAAAAAAGTATTTTCTTCGAATGTCAGCATGTGTTCTTTTAGTTTGTTGAGAGGCTTGGTAATGCGCCGGCTCGCTGCCCATGAAAGCAGTGACGCAAACAAGATGGACAGACTGAGTACGACCATGACCGTAATCAATACGGTTTGTTGGATGGCGCGGGTAGGACTTTCATCAAAAAACGTGACCATCTGCCAGCGTGTGTGATTGAGCGTGTTGTTGCTCACGAACATATCCACATCTTCAATGGTTGTGCGGCCACTGGTTTCATTCATGGCATTGGCATATTCGGCACTTTCACACGTATCATCATTACAGTCATTGGTCGCATAAACCACCTCACCGTGTTCATCAATGAATACTATGTGTCCGTGTTCCCCGAGGTTGGCCCCATGGGCCATGGATTCGAAATTATCCATTGATAAGGCCATGGTGAGTGCTCCGCTTTTGAGTGCATCATCATCATAAAAATTGACTGTTTTGGTCATATGGATAACTCTCTTTGTACTATTGGTGTCAAGGACATCGATTGAGGGCGGGGTGAAATGAAACATATTGGCTTCTTCAAATGTACGATTAAACCACGCATCACCCGCAATCGAATCATTGAGATAAGGTGGGTCAATTGTGGAGACAACGGCGTCGCCCGCTTTTGAAAACAGTGATATCGAAAGGACGTTACTATCTACCGTTTCTGCATTTTGAAAAATGGCTTCAAGCGTGTCCATTTGGTCTTGTTCGGTGTTTAAGAGAATCTCAAGTTCTAAAAAATGGGCAATGTCAATGACATTATCTGTATAGTTGTTGTAATTCAGTAGGATTTGGCTGGTGATTTCACTGCTCGTTTCTTCAACCATTTCATTGCTAGTGTCACTGAATCGCCAGAACGTAATAAGATTGCTTACGAGTAGTGACACCGTAATAATAAGCACTGAAACAAGCAAAAGAATTTTACCGATCGACAAGTGATTCAATTTATTTTTCATTTCGGCGATACTCCTTGGGGGATGCTCCGGTATGTTTTTTGAAACTGTGTGAGAAATGGTACACTTCCGGATACCCGACGTCCGTCGCAATTTCCAGTATTTTCTTATCGGTATTGAGCAGCAGTGATTTTGCCTTGTCCATACGCTTCTTGATTAAATACTTGTTAAATGTCATGCCTGTATGCTTTTTGAAAAGCACACTCAGATAAGACACACTGATATGGAATGTGTTGCTGATCTCATCTAAGCTGATGCGCGGTGAATGATAATGCATATCAACATAACCGGTAATTTTTTCAATGAGTTTTGTGGACTGGGACTGGTTGGATTCTTCCCGGTGTTTTCTCAGTTTGAGCGCACAGGATTTAATATATTCAAACAGACCATTGATGGTATCGAATTGGAACACTTTCGTTAAAAAATCTTCGTTTAAAAAAGCATTGAGCTCAACGCCCATTTGTGCACTTAAGCGCATGAGCACGCTACTAAAATGAACCACGTAGTATTGTTGGTCTATCATCGATTGTGTTTCACCGGTAAGTTTATCTTCAAGCCGCTGAAATGTCTCAGTGATTTCATTTACCGTTCCGAACTTAAGGACATATTCCAGGGCTGAAAACTCTTCATCGGTTATCATGATGCGCTTGGGCTGTTGTTGGGAGACGTCACTGTAAAAAAGAAGATTTGACGTGTGCAAATAGCGTGAATAACTCAATGTGTGCTGCGCTTGGTTGAACATGGTGGTGAAATACTTAAAAGACTTAAACGTATCACTGACACCAATGGTAATCGCATCAGGTTGATAGTCCTTTGTTCTTGCGATGATTTCATTAAGGGTCTCTTCCAGCAAAGCGCCATCAATGCGGGGCGCATTGATGACAATGCCAAGGCCGTTCATGGTATTGAAGTGAAAATGTTGGTTGAATTTTTGAAGTAACCGTGAAATTAAATTAATGAGAAATACCCTGGTTTTTTCAAGCGTTTGAAAATCAAGGGTTTGTTTAAACGCAACATACGCAACATTAAATTCACCCTCTGTAAGATCGACATCAAACAGTTCAAACCGTTTGATCATCACATCGGTGATGGTCTGTGATTGAAGCAGGGCAGTAAACTGGTTTTCTAGAAGAAGGGGGCGAGAATCACGGTAAGTTTCCTTAAGCCGCTGTTCATTGTAAAAGCTTTCAAGGTCGTGATCAATCGCGTCTTTGATTTGTTTGAGTGCATTGTCTATGTCTTCAGCCATCACCGGTTTTTCCAAAAATGTCACCACATTTAAATCAATGGCCTCCTTGGCATATTTAAAATCATCATAACCGCTGATGAAGGCCACTTTGATGGTGGGATAATCCCGGCGAATGCGCCGCGTCAGGTCAATGCCATCGCTATAGGGCATGCGTATGTCGGTGAAAAGCACATCAACTGGATTGTTTTCAATGAATTCAAGCGCGTCAAGCCCATTGGACGCTTCTCCGGCGAGCTCAAAATAATCACGGTAAGCGATTTGAGATGCAATGCGGCGCCGTACGCGTGATTCATCATCAACGATTAAAATCTTTCGTTTGGTTTGCATCTGGTTTCCTCCAATGAGTGTTTTTAATCCATGTTAACTATACCACAACTTGCTGTTCATAAAAACAACCATATCACATGATATGGTTGTTAGGGTTAAAGCAGTGATTCAATGTAAGGCGTGATTTTATTTGGCTTGCTATAAGGTCCAAAGCGTTTAATGACAACCCCATTGCGGTCGATTAAGAATTTGGTGAAATTCCATTTGATGCTTCTTGTAGGGATGCCGCGTTTCATGGTTGTCAGCCAATCGAATATGGGATGAATGTTACTCCCCTTTACTTGGACTTTGTCAAAGAGTGGAAACGTAATCTCATATTGCAAGGTGCAATGTGTTTCGATTTCCTCGCGTGGGCCAGGTTCTTGGTTGAATTGATTGGACGGGAATGCAAGCACACTGAACCCTTTTTCATGGTATTTCTCATAAAGGGTTTGCAATTCATTGAACTGATAAGCCAGTCCACACTGACTTGCCGTATTGACAACCAATAAGACCTGTCCTTTGAATTCACTCAAATTTTTTGTGGTACCTTTGATGGTGCGCGCTTCAAAATCATAAATGGTTTTCATAGCTGCCCTCCTATGTTTTTATTTTACCACATCAATGAAAGCGTGTGACAAAGAATGTTCTAAAAGTCTCAAATATGCTATAATTGCCTTACTTAACGCAAAGGAGTGTTACCCGTGCAAAACCAAAGTGTTGAAACCTTGTCCACAATGTTAAATGACCAATCTATCACCTCTTCAGAACTTGTCAATCATTATTGGAAACAAATAAAATCCATGAACCCTACGCTGAACGCTTTCATCGATTTGAACCATGAAGCCTTCTTAGAAGCACGCAGACTGGACCAAGAACGTAAGACGAAAGGGCCACGTTCCCTTTTTCATGGCATTCCTGTTGTGATTAAGGACAATATCCTTACCAATGACCATATGCGCACCACGGTTAACTCACGGGTGTTCAAAAACTATTTTGCGTCTGAAGATGCGTTTATTGTTAAGTGTTTGCGTGACGCTGGCGCCATTATTTTAGGAAAAACCACATTAAGTGAGTTTGCGTATTATATGTCCAAAACCACCATGCCTTCAGGGTATGGATCACTGATGGGGCAAACCATCTCAGCGTTTGATGCCGCACTCGACCCACTGGGCTCATCCACCGGGTCTGCTGTAGCGGTATCTGCAGGCATGGCACCAATTGCCATCGGCACTGAAACCAATGGGTCCCTGATGAGTCCTGCGAAAAACAATAGCCTGGTGAGTATCAAACCGACGCTTGGCGTTGTCTCAAGACATGGTATTTTCCCCATTAGTTATAACCAGGACACAGCAGGTCCTCTCAGTCAGACTGTGCGTGACAGTGCCCATTTGCTTGATGTGATTAAAGGCTATGACGCTTCAGATTCAGCAAGCACGTCACAACCCGCGAATTATGCCAGTGCCACTAAGGAACCAGTCGATACCATGCGCATTGGCGTTTTGAACTTATCAATTGCGAAAACCACTGATACGCACCAAACCATCAAAGAAGAAGCGATGCGTGTCTTTGAAGCGGAGGGCGTTCAATGTATTGAGATTGATCATACCTATGACCTTCCCAATAACATGCATATCTTATCATCTGAAATGAAACGGGATATGAACCATTTCCTTCATACACTGAGTAATGCACCAGTACGTTCATTTGATGCGTTAACACACGCTAACCGCACTAGATACCGTCACAATTTAAAACATGGCCAAGGCCTTTTTTACGATGCCCTTGGACGTGATATGACGCTTAGTGATGCTACGTATATGGACGCACGCCTTAAAACCAATGATTCAATCGCGCGATTTTTAAACCTTTTTGACACCCACAATCTTGATGCCATCATCACACCGTATTATCATCCCTATGCGGCGGTGGGCGGTTTACCGAGTGTGAGTGTTCCTGCTAAAACAATTAAAGATAATGCGCCCGAAAGTCTCTTATTTGTCGGACGCCCTTTTAGCGAACCAGCACTTATTACGCTTGCCTACAGATATGAACAAAAAACACAACACCGTGAAACGCCAGCACTGTAATTCATCACATTCATCCTTTGCATTTTGTGCATAGATGTTATAATTTGTGAATAAAAACGAAAAGGAAGAGTGTTTATGAAAAAATTGTGGATTGGACTTACTTTATTGTTTGTGGTTACGCTTTCTGCGTGTGATACGGACCCTTTGGAAAATGGTAATGACAATAATGACGACAACGGTGACACCGTAACAGTAACCTTTCTGGATTATGATGACAGTGAAATTGACAGCGTGGAGATTGACCATGGTGAGGATGCACCCGAGCCTGAATCCCCCGCGCGCCCATGGCATGTTTTTGATGGATGGGATGCATCACTTGAAACCATTACCGAAGATACAACTATTTACGCAACGTATCTTTCCTTAGATGATATGCATCCGGTTGATGCGGCCAAATACACCGCCAATGAAGTCGACAGTGTTCGCGAGAACACCCGTATCTATTTAAATGATGTCTTTGAACAGGAAAATACATTCAGTATTGATGGTACTGATTTTGCATTTATTAGTGAAAACCAAGATGGTACACGCAGTGAAGCGGTCTTTCATGATGATGGTGAAGATTACTGGGAAAAGGAATATATCGAAGAAACTGAATGTTATGATGTACGCAGCATCGGTACGCTTGAATATTATGAGCTCATGCAAACGCATCATTTCAATTATATGGTTCCTGAAGCGCTTGAAAGTGCATGGTTTAGTGAAGAAAATGGAGACTATGTTTTAGAAAGTGAGTATTATGATGAAATCGTCGATCAAGCGCAAGCGGAACTGGTAGAATACCGTGTGCACGTTTCTGAGGAAACCATCAACATCATCATTGAACTTGATGGTGGTTCACAAGTGACGACGTATGATATCACGTATGATAACGTTGGTGACAATACCGTCAATACTGACGTTGAAAGCTGTTAAGCAGGAAGGAATAAACGCAATGAGTGTGATTACTGTTGATAACATTAGTTTCGGATATCAAAATGAAACCTTATTCAAAGGCGCTTCCATGCGCCTTTTTGAAGGTGAACATGCATGCTTGGTCGGCGCAAACGGTTCAGGGAAATCAACCCTGATGCGCCTTTTAAATGGTGATTTGAAACCCGATGAAGGGCAGATAACCATGCAAGGCCGCAAGCGAATTGGTTATCTTGATCAGTATCAGACACTCGATGAAAGCCTGAAAGTAAAAACGTATTTGCACGATGTGTTTGCGGACTTATTTGATGCCGAGGCTAAAATGGAGTCTTTGTATGAGGCGGTAGGAACGGCGAGTCCAGAGAAACAAAACAAACTGCTAAACCGTGCAAGCGCCATTGGTGAGATGCTGGTCGAAAAAGACTTTTATGCGATAAAATCACAGATTGGTTCCATTATTCACGGTCTTGGCTTAACAACCGATGTCCTGAATCAAACCATTGAAACATTGTCTTCAGGCATGCGTTCAAAAGTCATTCTCGCCAAACTGCTTCTTGAAAAGGCTGATGTGTTGTTGTTGGATGAGCCCACCAACTTTTTGGATGTGGCACATATTGAATGGCTGGCCAACTTTTTAAATCAGTATGATAAAAGCTTTATCGTAGTTTCCCACCACAATGACTTTTTACGAAAAGTCGCGCGAACTGTCTATGCGATTGAATCAGGCGAAATCATTCGTTATAAAGGCAGCTATGATAATTATCTAGTGTTGCGTGAAGCACGAAAAGCCAAACAGCAGCAAGCCTATGAAAATCAACAAGCTTTTATTGAACGCACAGAAACATTTATCAAGAAAAACATCGCCAAAGCAAAATCATCAACCCGCGCCAAATCACGACGTAAAATGCTCAATAAACTCAAACGTGTTGCTCCCCCTAAATCCACGACAACTTATAAATTCAATTTTCCAGTCAAACGCCCTTCAGGTGAAGATGTCCTTACCGTCGACAATCTTGAAATCGGCTATGATACGGTCTTGATCGATCCGATAAGTTTTGAGGTTAAAAAGGGAGATAAACTGGTGATCACCGGTAAAAACGGTATTGGTAAAAGTACGCTTGTTAAAACATTGATTCAAGAAATTGATGCCCTTGGTGGTCACTTTCAATGGAGTGATACAGTCAGTCTTTCGTATTTTGAACAGGATTCTCAACTCCCAGGAGACAAAACACCATTTGAAATGATTCGTGAAGCGTACCCGGATTTTGATAACCAGACCATATTTTCCCTACTTGGCGGCCATGGTTTGGATGCGTCACTTGCCCTTCGCAAGCTTTCTACCTTATCGGGCGGTGAAAAGGCGAAAACACGGCTTGCGATTTTGCGCCATCGCCTCGGCAATGTCCTTATTGCGGACGAACCCACGAACCACTTGGACGAACAAGCCAAATCCGCACTCAAAGATGCCTTTATTCGTTATGAAGGCACGTTGATATTGGTGTCGCATGAGCCATCCTTTTATCAAGATGTTTGCGATTATGAAATTACCCTTTATAACAACGGGGCAGATTCTTAAGGATAGTGCTTGTACTTTTCAGTCAATTTTGATATACTCAAAAAGGACTGATTAACGGGATGTGGCGCAGTTTGGTAGCGCACTTGGCTGGGGGTCAAGTGGTCGCAGGTTCAAATCCTGTCATCCCGACCATAATTACAATTCAAGCAGGAGAATTCCTGCTTTTTTTTATGTGTGAATTTAGTATAATGATGGTGGAGGGATGATATTATGAAAAATATTGGACAATCATTTTTAGACGGTAGCAAACATGCTACGATGCCAACACCCGACGAAAAAAAAGGAGTTGCTACGCCTTTAATTGAAACACCAGTTGAAGGTGAACGCATTGCACTTACACCCATTGAAGACATCGCTGTGCCGTCATTGACACTCGATGAAGCACTTAAGACAAGGAAATCCCACCGCAAGTTTTTGGACAAAATCGTTGATATTGATACGTTTTCTTATTTGCTTTATATGATGCAAGGCGTGCGCAAAGCGGGAAAAAACGCCACGCTTCGCATGGTGCCTTCAGCTGGCGCGCGTCATGCATTTGAACCTTACATTGCGGTTAGAAAAGTAGAAGGGTTAACACCGGGTATTTATC
>Ga0207421_10006582_pt1 | contig 12621 bp, 10 predicted proteins | sample SodLakKL_010_SED_4_FD_187542 | JGI IMG/M metagenome (GOLD analysis project Ga0207421, IMG submission 187542) | Alkaline sediment microbial communities from Lake Tanatar, Kulunda Steppe, Russia - 8KL_010_SED (SPAdes) (version 2) | ecosystem: Environmental > Aquatic > Non-marine Saline and... | reverse complement strand
AAAATTCGAAATGACGTAAATCATCAACGGCAAGGTCATTTCGACCGAGAGGGAGGAATCTCGTGAGGGAGCAGGTGAAGGCTTTTTAACCCTGAACTGGCAACTCCCGCTAGGGACTGCCAGCTTCCGAAATTTTTTAACCAAAATAAAAAAGCCCGGCTAATGCCAGGCTTTGGGTGACTCGGCTGAGGCTCGAACTCAGGACCCCATCCTTAAAAGGGATGTGCTCTACCAACTGAGCTACCGAGTCAAAATATCTATTGAGGAGGGTTGTATTTTAAAAAATAATTTTCCGTTTTTTGCGGGTGCAAAGATAAAACCCATTTACTTAAAATCCAAAGTTTTTTAGTCAATATTTTTAAATTTAACTTGAAGACATTGATATTAGCCAAGTGTAGGATGTCTTTTAAATTTTGCTTTTGGATCAAAAAGTTTTTTATAAGTTACCAGGGTAAAAATTCCCTCAATATTCACCCTCTCAACAAATCTGATCATCTTGGGATTAAAATCCCCGATCCATGAAACATATATATCCTCATATTTATTTTTACTTATTACATTAAATAGTTTTATAGTCATAGCACTTTCAATACCTTTATTACGATATTCAGGGATGACCCCGAATACAATCCCATATACCGTTTGGCATTTACCAAGCCATTTATGAAGCAAAAACTTTAGTTTTCCCGCCAAATTCAGCTTTCCATTTACATGTTGGAATATTTGATTCAATTCAGGTATGTTTAAATAAATAGCTACCGGTTTGTCATTATGATAACCGAATATCATAATATCAGGATCAATGATATTCTCCATAGATTTAAACATATTAAGAGCTTCATTTTTTGTCAGGGGTTTAAAGTGTTTATGGTTTTCTTTCCACGCTTGATTATAAACAGTTATGAAGTCCAAAGCATATTTTTCAAGGTATTTTTTGTTAAGGGTTTGGAATGAGTAACCCTGTGTATGAATTAATCTCTCATATTTCTTTTGTAAAATAGGTGGAAAAGAGTGGTTCTTCGGAACACGATATACATATTGTTCATAAAAGTTTTTGAAGCCATATTCTTCAAAAAGGTCTTTATAATATGGAGGGTTATAATTCATCAGGTAGGGAGTCCTGTAGCCGGCATTATGTACCAAAAGCCCCCAGAAACGATCTTTCTCGCCGAAGTTTACAGGCCCTTCCATAGCCTCCATACCACGATGCGATAGCCATTCCCGGCACTTGTCAAATAAATTGAAAGCGGCATCTTTGTCGTTGATACATTCAAAAAATCCCATACCCCCGGTTGGATAATCATGCGTATAGGCAAGCTTTTTATCAATAAAAGCTGCCACCCTGCCTATCAAATTACCTTCTGTGTCTTTCATTATCCAACGTATTGCTTCGCCATTTTGAAAAAGGGGGTTTTTAGCAGGATTAAAAACCGCTTCTATATCCCGGTCAAGATGACTAATCCAATTAGGATCATTTCGGTATATTATACGGGGTACTTTTAGAAACTGTTTTCTGTCTTTGGCTGTAGTAACTTCCTTTATATGCATATTTTTTATTTTAAATCACTGTATAGAGAATAGAGGCAGAGATCCTCAAAGGCTTCAAAAATAAACTTTTTTAGCAAAATTAAGAATGTTTTTATAATGTTTGATTAAACATCTATTAGTTTAAAAAGTCTAAGAAAACGAATTAAGACAAGTTATTTAGAGCGCTGAGTGGCGAAAGATGAAAAATTGGTGTAAATGAAAAACATTTTATTATGAGAAAGATTAGAGGAGTTAGATTTTTATGCTTGATAATGGTTTTAGTTATGGGACAGCTTTTAGGAGGTGCATACTTGAATGCTTCTGAAAATAAAGCCGGTGAAAATTCAGATGGCACTATTGAAGGTGTTGTAGTAGAGTCGGTAAGTCAACAACCCCTGGAATACGTTAATATTGTGGTTTATCCTCACGGAGAAGACTATGATGAAGCAATAACCGGGATTGTTAGTGATGAAGATGGCTCTTTTAAATTTGAAAACCTTTCCTGGGGTAAGTTTGACGTACGCTTTTCTTTTGTTGGCTTTAAACCTACCGTTATTGAAGAGATTACCCTGGAGGCATCTGATCCAACAGCAGATTTGGGTAAAGTAGAAATTGATCCCACCGAAGAGATGATGGAGGCTGTTGAAATACATGGAGAAAGAGAGATGTTCAGCCTGGACCTGGACAAGAATGTTTTTATTGTAGATAGCGATATGTCCTCTACCGGAGGCTCGGTTCTCGATATTATGGAATCCATACCTTCCGTAACAGTTGATTATGATGGAGATATTAGCCTTAGGGGAAGCTCTGATGTTAATATTTTGATTGATGGTCGTCCTTCTCATATTGAAAGCCTTGATCAGATGCCTGCAACAATGATCGATAGGATAGAGGTTATTACTAATCCATCTGCACGCTATGATCCCGATGGCACTTCCGGTATAATTAATATTATAATGAAAAAGGAACAGCAATACGGAACCGGTGGAATGATCAATTTTAATGCGGGTACGGGTGATAAGTATGACGGTTCATTGAACCTGAATCATCGCAGAGAACATGTAAATATCTTTGGTAATTATGATTTCAGGATACATAGCATGGAAGGCTATAATGTTACAGATCGTGAGCATATCACAACAGAGGGGGATACTATGCAACAGTTACATCAGCATGAAGATTTTTACCGCGATGGAACCTTTCATAACTTACGGCTTGGAACGGATTTCTTTTTAGACCATCAAAATACAATTACTTTTATGACTACGTTCAATCTACGCGATACCCGTCCCAGGAATTATTCGCAAGTAAATCTCTTCCGTCCCTCTGAAACTGAAATGTCGACCTCTATGGAACGGCAATTTAAAGGCTTTGGAAGAGAATATGTGTTGAATTATACCAGGGATTTTGATCAGGAAGGCAGAGAGTTTATGGCTGACCTTATGGTAGGATTTTCTGGTGGCGAAACAGAAAGAGACATCATAGTAGAGCCAAATAATGATATTAAAGAAGAGAAAGAAATCAAATATGCCGAATCATCTGCACCCGGTACTCTTATCACTTTGCAGAGTGATTATGTTCACCCTTTCGGTGAGAGGAGTCGCTTTGAAGCTGGAGTGAAAAGCATTATACGTGATGTGGAAGATGATTTCAGGCTGTATAACGAAGACCCTGAATCGGGAGATCTGTCATTAAACACTTATTATAGCAATTATTTTCATTATAATGAGACTATACATTCAGCATATGGTATTTATGCATTCTCAGCCGGTGATTTTCATTTCCAGGGAGGCTTGCGTGCTGAACAACATGACTCAGAGGGTGAACTAAGAGAAACTGTTGATGAGGAGGATTTCGAAAGGTCGTTTTTTGAGCTTTTCCCAAGTGCGCACTTAAATTACCTGCTGGATGATAAAAATTCATTATCCCTTAGTTACAGCAGGCGTATCAATCGCCCCGGAATATCACTTCTCAACCCCTTTGTTAATTATAGCGACCCCATGAATATCAGCTTTGGTAACCCTAAGTTGAAACCGGAATTTATTAATTCATATGAGCTTGGTTATCAATTTTCACAAAATCGTAAGGAGTTGAGTACTTCATTGTTTTACCGTCAGACTGATGATATAATTTCAAGGGAGATGACATTGACGGGTGGTGAAGACCCACAGACAATCACAACTTTTGAAAATCTACAGCAAGGTGTTTCTACCGGTGTTGAAATTGTCGGTAATTATCCTGTTACTTCATGGTGGCGTATTAACGGAAATATAACATATTTTTACAAATACCTGGAAGACGAGCGCTTACCTGATTGGGAACATGAAGATGATGTATGGAAGTTTCAGCTCACTTCCAATTGGGAAATATTGGAACGTTTTGATATGCAGGCTCGTTTTCATTACAATAGCGCCGAAATTACCGCCGGCAGAACAAGAGGTGGAGGATGTCAGCAGCACGGAGGACAAGGCGTTATTGATGAAAATTACTACCTCGATCTTGGACTCAGGGCCGATGTTCTCGAAGGAGATGGTACAATATCTCTGAGATTCAGCGATGTGTTTAAAACACGCACTTTTGATATGTACACTTACGGAGAAACTTTTACTTCCGATCTTAGGAGAAGAAGAGAAAGCAGAGTGTTATACCTGGGATTTACATATCGCCTGGATGACTACAGGGAAAGACGTGATATAGAAAGAGAAGGTTCATTACTTGATGAAATTGAATGATCTGAAAGTAAAAAAACTATTAATAAATTGAATAGCAGCAAATTTAATAGCTTTTGCTAAAGGCTATCCTAAAAATTATATAAAAATTTTGCCCAAGCTTTTTAATAAAATACTGGCAATAAAATTATTTATTATTAACTTTGTAGGTGGCTATTGAGAAATACATTAATACCTTAGCCACCAACGCGATGCTAAATAAAAGACTGCTCATAAAAAATTTATTATCTCATAATGACGAGAACACTTTCTACGATAAGAAAGAGTCTATTGATTTGCATTCAAACGAAGGTAAATGCAAGTTACTGAAACACGTTTGTGCTTTAAGTAACTCCAATCCGGGCAATAATTCATACCTTATTATAGGGGTAACCGATGAAACAAATGAGATAAAAGGCTTTGAGTTTATTGATGACAGCAAAATTCAAAACCTGGTAAGGGCAAATTTACATAATCCCCCCCTGGTTAAATATGAAAACATATATTTCCCACACTTATCTAAAAATAAAGCTGTAGGGCTTCTTACTATTAGCCCTGAAAGTAAAAGGACTGTTTTTAAAAGAGCCACAGGAAAAATACCCAATGGCGCCGGCTATTACCGGAAAGGCAGTAATTCTATTCCAATAGATAAAGATTTTTCTATTGACTACCGTAACAAAGAACCAGTTTCAGATATAGAAAACTTTTCAAAGGTATCATTTAAACAGCTTCTTGACGATGTGTTTGATTTTTATGAGGCCTGGGGTAAGGAGTATAACCCACAATATTTGATTTTTAAGGACCAGTTTATTTTATGTTGGGCCGGATGTCGTAACAAAATTAAAGGTGAACCGCTTTTGTCAGAAGTTGATATTAGAATTGTAAATGAAGGAACAAGAATATTTTATTCAGCCAATCAGTATGTTGATATTGATATAACAGACTCGGAATTTAATATAACTGAATATGTGGTATTGGGTTTTGACGGAAACCATAAACTATATCCTCTTGAAAGAATTAACCTGAACTTTGGAGATAATGGTTATTATTATTTAAAAACAGATATTACATTTAACCCTCCTGAATTTGATACTGACAAAATAGCAAATTTATATGAACGGTCAAAAATTGTTGAAAGTCGGTTAAAAGATGGATTACCGGTTAGTTCAGTTGAAAATGGGTTATCTGTAAAAGATCTGCCCGGCTATTTTCTCATTTGCTATTTCAATGGAATTGATGAGGCTAAAAGTGATTTGTTAAATTCTTATGATTACCTGGGAGGTGAAGCTGCAAAAAATCAGTTTGAGTGTATGCGGATTTTGGAAAAAGCAGAAAGCTCGAATGGAAGCTGAAGGGTTTAAGGTAGAGATGCCATGCATGGCGTCTCTACTTAATATACAAAGCGCATAGTCGCAATAGAACGATCTCTTCGTGGCATCATGTATTCAGGACGACTTTCCATATCTATAAAATCCGGCAAGCCAAACTCATGATCAGTTAGACAAAGGTTTACTTTTTCTCCCGGATCAGTATATATAGTTAATAATATGCCTTCCTCTGGCATAGCAAAATATCGCAACATATTCCATTTAGTATCATCTATTGGAGTTAGTTGGTGTTTATCAAGATCATTAATTCTGATACTTAAATCTGAATTACCTGTCTTTGAATTACCTGCCATGATATATGCAGTCATCCAGCTTGCATTTCTTTCCGAGTTAACCTCTACTGTCAGTATCCGTTGATCATCCGCTATGCTGTCAGATACTAGTTTTGCCGAAGGTGTGGGTAATGGTTTTGTTGTTGTCCTGTTGGCAAGGTACTTGTCGTCAGTTGCAGGGAAAAAATCTTTAAGTTTTATGGTGTCCGGTTCCTTAGTAAGAAACTGCTCTGTCCATGAGTCTGGTTGCCTGTCTGAAGTTATCCAGAAGGTTTCATCTGTAAGCTCGCTAGTGGCATACATTATGTTATTCTGCTTTCTGTAGCGTTGGTCGTAATCCAGATTTACCGAACCTTTTAATACAAAAATTATCCCCAGGATAAAAGCGATAGACGGCACTATCCATGGGTGCTGACGGGTTGTCATATCCATGTGGGGTATTAGTAGTCCCATCATAATGCCTGTTATCAACATTGCGATGCCGGCTGCATCAACACCCATGGAGATTCCAAAAAGATGAATTAAGACGGGGAACCAGCTTAAGGCAGGTATAGCAAAGATAAACAACAATAAGGCCTGAAGTATGAGGTGGTTTTTATCTTTTTTCAAAATGAAAATAGTGCCAATTGGTATACAGCTGAACAGTAGCGGCCAGGTGAGCAGGTAACTGGCCCCGGGCACAATAAAACTTACTATCAACATCAGGATTGCCCATATAGTTAATGAGCCTGCTGTAAGATTCCATGCGGATGTTGGTTTCCGAAAGAGAAAATACATTGCTATACCAACCCCAATAGATAAAATAATGCTTAGAAAGCTGATCTGACCACTCCATATCAACAATATGATAATTATAGAAAATAGAGTGACTATATGCCACATTTTTAATCCCTGCATTAAAAGTCTGAAAAAGCTGAACGAAAATGCTATGGCAATTCCGGAAAAACCAAGCATCAACCATTGCCGGTTGTATTCAAGCAACCTGGTATCAGCACCCGGGTAGTATTGCGAAATAATCAGGTAAACAGAATTTATTATTACGTATATTATCAAAAGGTAAAATACAAAACCGAATAATCCGAACAAGGAGCGTTTTAACTTAATAAAACCTTTACGGAATCCAATAACCATTGTTGTTATAAATACCAATAAGGTAATTATTGATAGAGGTATTACCCAGCTATAGGGGTAATAAGCGAAGCCATAGCCAAAGGTGTTAAAAAATACTGCATCTTGTTCACATGAGAGATCTAAGGAGCTATTTCCCAGGTGTAATGCGAGTGCTTTAGCATGTGAGCCATGATGCTGGATAGAACGGAAATCGGTGTTTTCAATGTTATCTCCCGCGGTATGATAGTCAAAACCATTCTCAATATAGGCAAAATTCAGCCCCTGGTAGGATTCTTCCCTGAAAGGGCCAAAGTCTGTATAATGGGGCATTAAATTATAAACTTCGTAGCTTAGTGAGTTAGATGCAGGGTAGGGGACTGCTTCTGCAAATTCCCTGATCATTTTTAGGTTTTTCTTACCCGTTTCAAACATCAGGCTTTGCCCTTTGGTACCTCTTGCCTCAAGGTTTATAACCGCACCTATGTCTTCCGTCCGGGGATGCTCATCAAGAAAAGCTTTAGCTCCCAGTAATCCAACTTCTTCTCCATCGGTAAAAAGAAAAATAATGTCGTTTTTGAGAGGAGGATGGTGTTTAAGCAACCTTATAAGCTCTAACATAGTAACAACCGCAGCCCCGTTGTCGGAAGCGCCATAGGCATCTTCTACCGTGTCGTAATGTCCCATGAACAAAACAGCTTCACCATCATCACCTGTGCCCGGAATGCAGGCCAAAACGTTTCCAAGGCTTGCTGCTCTCTGCAGCTCGGGATCATAGTATTGTGTTAATTGTAGCTCAGGGCTTAAATTTAATTCTTCCAGTTGATCAATGATATAATTACGAACATATTCATTTGCTTCGCTGCCTATAGGGTTCTTGTATGAGGCAATATGGTGCAGGTGTTCTGAGGCTCGTTCTGCAGAAAATACACTGTCAGGAGCATCGTAACTAACTACCGGGGGCGGTTCGTTGACCCGAAAAGAAACAATGACTACAAAAAGCATAGCCAGCAATAATGCGATGCCTTTGATCATGGCATAGGGAGGCTTGTTTGGTTTCATAGATAAGTTTTTTTATACAACCTAAAATTCTAAATTGAATTATATAAAATTACAAATTACAAAACACAAATGACAAATAAAATCCAATTCATCAATGGGTAAAGTTGCCAAAAAAGAAGATAGTGATAATCAATTATATTAAAATGTGTTTAGAAGCAACAATGTGAGCAGAAGCCCGGAATATTACAATAAATTTGAAATATGAGTAATGTATAGCGCCTTTACAGCCTGGTTTTATTAATAAATTGAGGATGTTAAAATTAATTTTTTAAAATGTTCAAAAAAAAGCTACTATGTTATGCAAAGTAGTAAAAAAATTTTATATCTTTGCATAACATTTAAGTATGTTATGGCAGGTAATAATATAATATTACCTCAAATAATAAAATAACTGATGTTAACTTAAGAAAATTACAAATTTCAAAACTCAAATTTCAAATAAATTACAATTTTTCAAATACGAAATTCAAAACAAATAATTCGTTTTTTTCATTTTATATAGGTGATAATTTTTTATGCATGTTTGGAATATTGAAATTTTTAAAATTGGAATTTATTTGATTATTGTTTTTTGTTATTTGTAAATTTCAATTTAGAAATTTAGGTATTAAATAATTACTAACATGAATCTTGAAAATACAAAAGCTCAGATGAGAAAAGGGGTGCTTGAGTACTGTATTCTGTCGATCCTTGCAAAAAATGATGCCTATGCCTCAGATATTGTCAAAGAATTGAAGGAATCGAAAATGATAGTTATGGAGGGCACAATATACCCATTATTAACGCGGCAAAAAAATGCAGGATTACTCAAATATCGCTGGGAAGAATCTTCTCAGGGTCCACCCAGAAAATACTATACTCTTACCGAAAAAGGATATAAATTTTTACAGGAACTTGATACATCGTGGGAAGATCTTGTAAAAACAGTAGAATTAATAAGAAGTAAAAGAAGACAAACACAAAAAAATAATTCAGATGAAAAAATCAATTAATATCAACATCAGTGGGGTGATTTTTCATATTGATGAAGATGCATATGAAAAGCTTCGTAGTTATATGGATTCTGTTTCTCTTTATTTTGAAGACAAGAAAGGAGGGAAGGAGGTTATTCAGGATATTGAAACTCGAATAGCAGAATTACTGCAGGATAGGTTAAGTGAGCAAAAGGAGGTTATTACAATCTCCGACGTGGAAGAAGTTATAGAAATAATGGGTGATCCTTCAGATTTTGTTGAAGAGGCCGGTGAAGATAGTGAGCCTAAAAGCTCCAAAACTTTCTTTAAAAAAGGGAAACGTTTATATCGCGATCCGGAAAACTCAGTACTTGGTGGAGTATGTGGGGGGCTTGGCTCGTATTTTGGGATAGATCCGGTAATTATACGTATTATATTTATTGTTCTGCTTTTTGCAGGTTATGGGGTGTGGGGCCTGGTATATTTGGTATTATGGATTGCGATACCAAAGGCTAAGACTGTTGCACAAAAGCTTGAAATGAAAGGCGAGCACGTAACAGTATCCAATATTGAAAAGAAAGTACAAGAAGAGTATGAAGGAGTAAAAAAAAATTTTGAAAAGATAAAACGGTCAAAAGGCTACAAAGAATCAACCAATGTTCTTAATGAAATTTTTACGGTATTGGGTAAGATTATTTTGATTTTTCTGAAAGTAGTTCTTGTGATAATTGGTGTTGGCTTTATATTTGCAGGGTTTGCTGTTTTGATGAGCTTTTTGGGTGTATTCTTTTTTAGATCCCCGGTTTTTTCTATTGATACTATTGAGGGTGTCTTTTTCCCTTTGAATCATTATCTGCATGCTTTTGCTGATCCATTGCCTTCTTTTGTTTTGCTGCTGAGTTTGTTTTTTGTAATTGTAATTCCATTAGTAGCCTTAATATACGGAGGGGTTAAGCTGATATTTAATTTTAGGGCGAAAGACCGGGGGATTGGAATAGCCGCCCTGGCAATATGGATAGTAAGCCTTGTGATGCTTTTTACTTTTGGTTTGTTTGAAGTAAGAAAATATGTTTCGGATGCTGATCTTTCTGAGAAACATGTTTTAGATGAAACTCAATATGAAACAATATACCTTGATATTGATGATAGCGTAAAACTCCCTTCACAAAATACTTTTGTGAGCTTCACCAGTCCTTTTGGAGGCTTTTTGATAGACAAAGAGAAAAACCGTATCCTGGGCAGGCCTCAATTAGCGATCAGGAGAAGCAGAAATAATAATGTGGAGCTTACAGTTTACCGGTATGCTAAAGGTCCAACCAAATGGGACGCCGAAATTCATGCTGAAAATATTATTTACAACTGGTCACATCAGGATTCTACATTTGTGTTTAGCCCGATTTTTAAAATACCGGAAAACCAAAGGTGGAATTTTTCAAATTTAAATTTAACACTCAGAATACCGGAGGAAAAATCCGTATATATAGGTGATGATATGAGCAGAATTTTAACTTCTGCAAATACAGCGGAAAGAATGAGTGCCGGCGAATTAACCGGAGAAAAATGGAGTATGACAACGAGGGGGCTTAAGCTTTATGAGGCTGATTAGTATCGAAACAGACAAGTATCATATATATAAAACAGAGTTTGTTTGTTTTTTGTTATTAGTGCTTTATACAGGTTAGATTTATTAGATATAAAAAAACCCCGGCAAATATCATAAAATACCGGGGTTAAAATAAAAAAAGATTATTTATTCAAAAACTATAACAGCCTTAGGTTCAATTACTTTAAAAGTAAATGATTCGGTGAAATAAAGCTGTACAGTTTTGTTATTATGGCTTTCGTAGCCTATTGACAGGTCTTTTCCTATCGTTAATTTAAAATCCCCACCGCGTTCGGATACAAGATATGCATCTTTAATGAATGGAGCCATAATGATTGAGCCGCCAAGCATATTTTCAAGTCTTTTTGTAAGTGGGTATCCTTGCACAAAATTTTGTACGTTTTGCCATTTGTCAGCACTAAGTACGAGTGAATATGGACCTTCTATAGAGGCTTCCTTCATTTGTGCTAGCCCTTTAGTGACAGCTGTCAATATTTCGTTTCCATTTTCCGGGAAAGAGATTTTATCAAAATCTGAAGATTTTTTCAGCCCATCTATACTGGCTTCCTTAAAGCCTTCATAAATAATGTTTTCTTCAAACCGGGCAATTTTTCCTGCTGCTTTTTCCAGGTTTTCAAGATCGATGTTTTCGCAACCGCGCTCTATATTATCAAGTTCCCAAATGTTAAGTTCAAAGGGGATACGACCTTCAACCAGGGGCATTACTTTGTTGACGCCATATTTAACTTCGCCCTTTTGATTTTCCGGTACATTTAGTCTGCCTTCCGACAATGCTGCATAATCCCATCCTTTCGGTCCTTCTACATCTACGAATTTTCTGGCCGATAAAACTGACTTTAACACATCTGCCGCAGTTTCATTCATCTCTTCCCAGGCTTTCCCGGAAATAGGTGCTAATGTTTTTCTTAATATATCCATAATTTTCTCCTTGTTTTATTTTTTAATTTTTCCAATTCCTAAATCATCTTTTGGGCTGTCAGAGGCACCTCCATTATCATCGCCTTCTTCTAAGCCTGTAATATCGCCCTCTTTAAAAAGATAGGTTTTGAGTTCTTCATCCCAGCCGGGCATATTTCTGCGCAACCATTCAATGGTCATGCAGGCGTGCTCAATCTCCTCATCACGGTTGTGAGCCATGATATTCGCAAGATCTTTATTATCAGTAGTTACAACACGCTGATGATACCAGTCAACAGCTTCAATCTCTTCTTTCAGACTGTTTAAAGCCCTTGAAAAATTACGTGCTTCTGCACTAAGTTCATTTTCAGGTTCGTGATAATTTGACATATTTCTTGTTTTTTGTGTTTATAAATTATTTAATAGCTTTGCAAATAATAAATTTGTGTGTTTTTACAATATTTAACAAGCAAATATACAAAATGTTTAAAATAATACCTTATGAGTGATTTTTATAACTTGGCCAAAATTCGTGAGAGTGTTAGACGTTATGATAAACGTGAAGTTGAAAGAGATAAGGTCAACAAGATTATTGAATCTTGCCGTCTTGCACCGTCAGCCTGTAATTCCCAACCATGGAAGTTTGTGGTAGTAGATGAGCCTGAACTTAAAGATAAGGTTGCCAAAACATCTTATGGACCTTTTTCCCAGGTTAATCGTTTTGCTCCCCAAGCACCAGTTATTGTCGCATTGGTTGTTGAAAAACCTAAATGGCTGGCAAAAATAAGTGGAAATATTAAAGACAAGGATTTTGCCGAAATGGACCACGGTATTGTGGCTTCATATTTTTGCCTGCATGCTGCCGAGCTTGGACTTGGCACTTGTATGCTGGGTTGGTTTGATGAGAAAAAAGCAAAAGAATTGCTTAATATACCAAAATCAAAACGTGTCTCGCTTTTAATTACCCTGGGTTATCCAGCCAAAGAAAGGAGGAAAAAGATAAGAAAAAGCATAGAGGAGATTTGTGTTTATAATGCTTACAAGGGAAGCTAGATTTGGTGAAATATGTGATGTTTGTAGTTG
>Ga0207421_10006580_pt1 | contig 12624 bp, 10 predicted proteins | sample SodLakKL_010_SED_4_FD_187542 | JGI IMG/M metagenome (GOLD analysis project Ga0207421, IMG submission 187542) | Alkaline sediment microbial communities from Lake Tanatar, Kulunda Steppe, Russia - 8KL_010_SED (SPAdes) (version 2) | ecosystem: Environmental > Aquatic > Non-marine Saline and... | reverse complement strand
GATTTATAGCTGGCAATAGATCCTGGATGATCTGATTATTGCCAGATATACCTCGGAGATTGGCCGGAGGCCAATCAAGAATGAGTCCCAACACCTTTGGGTAGCCCGGCTTCAGCAATGATTTCAATAGAGCTTTTTTGTTTTATATTTATAATCAAAATTATTTTACTCGGGTGAGTGATTATGAAATCTCGTTTTATTGGTGCATTATTTTTAGTTCTTATCGGTATTTTCCTTGGACTGCTTACGGAACAACCGCTTCTGCTTGGTCTGCTTGGCCTCGCCGTTGGTTGTTACTATGCTTTACTTGATTTGAGTTTGAAGAAAGTTACACATCGTCGTTTGATTGGGAGTAGTATTGGAGGGGTTACAGGATTTGTTCTTGGTATTTTGACAATTTTGAGTATTCTCCAGGCTATTACCTACTTCCGGCTGGCACCGTTTGAGCTTGAAGGCACATTTCTCGCCACCTTAGTTTTCACCCTTTTTGCTTTCACTTTTTTTGGTTTTTATCTTGGCAGTCTCTATATCAAAAAAATGGAGCAGGGGATCCGGGAGAGTCAGGAACGAGCCGCTCAAATCTCTCCGAAGCTACTTGATACAAGTGTCATCATAGATGGCCGCATAGCTGAAATCATTGAGATAGGTTTTCTTGAGGGACAGTTTATAGTTCCCAAATTTATCATCAAAGAGATGCAGAATATGGCTGACAGCGGCGACCGACTCAAACGAGAGCGCGGGCGCCGGGGTCTTGACATTCTTAACCGAATGCGAGCTGATTTGCCGGTCGACATTATCATTACTGACATCGATTATCCCCACATTTCCGAAGTAGACTCAAAACTTGTCGCGGCGGCAGAAGAGCTGGGGGCAAAAATTGCCACCAATGACTTCAACCTTAACAAGGTAGCAAAACTTGAAGGAGTTCAGGTCCTCAACATAAACGAGTTGAGCAACGCTGTAAAACCGGTTTACATACCCGGTGAAACGTTTGAAATTGAAGTCATCAAGGAAGGAGAAGAAGATGAGCAGGGGGTTGGCTACCTGGAAGACGGGACGATGGTTGTTGTCGAGGACGGCCAAAATCATGTCGGTGACACAATTAACGTGACCGTAACCAGTGTGATTCAAACGAGCGCCGGTCGTATGATTTTTACCGAAGCCGGCCGCATAGAAGATTAGATAAAAGTATTTTTTTGTAACATTGAGTATTGAGGCGAATAGTATGTTTACCGGTTTACTGCTGGCTGCTGGAAGTGGACACCGATTCGGGGGCGAGGAGCCGAAGCAATTTGTCGAGTTGAATGGTCAGCCGGTTATAGAGCATTCTATCAGAATGTTTGAGCAGACAGACGAGATTGCAGCTTATGGAATATTAACTCTGCCCGATTATCAGTCCCGCATTAAGACTATTATTTCTGCTCTGCCCACCAAAAAATGTAATTTCGTCTTCCCGGGTGGTAAAACTCGCCGCCAGTCAGTTGAAATTGGTCTGGAAAAGCTCTGTAAAGATATGTCACATGAACCGGAGGTTGTTGCTATTCATGACGCCGCCCGGCCGGCAGTTACAAGTATTCATCTACAGGATTTGTTTCAGTGCTTTTGTGAAAATAGCCCGGATGTAAAAGGGGTAATACCAGGTTTGCCTGTCCGCGATACGGTAAAACGAGTCCGTTCCAGAAAAAACTCTGATTATGTGAGTGAAACAGTTCCGCGCGAGCAGTTGCGACTCATACAGACACCGCAAGTTTTTGACTTCGATTTTTTAACCAGTGCCCACTCAAAGTGGTCTGGACCGGAGCCGACCGACGACGCAATGATGGTTGAAAAAATTGGGGGAGAGGTCCTGGTCATGCCCGGTTTGCCGGAGAACGTTAAGCTGACCTATCCCGGTGATTTAGAACTAATTCAAAATAATTTACTAAAACTCAGTCAAAGTGTGGTTAGTAATGAAAATTAGAACAGGCAACGGCTGGGATCGGCACCAGCTTAGACCCGGTAAAAGTCTGAAACTTGCCGGTGTAGAGGTTGAGGCGGGGTATTGTGCGGTTGGCCACAGCGACGCGGACGCCCCCTTGCATGCCCTGATTGATGCTCTACTTGGAGCCGCCGGGCTGGGCGATATTGGGATGCATTTTCCACCGGACGAGGCTCGCTGGAAAAACGCTTCCTCGCTTGATTTGCTCGTTCAAATCGTGGAATTGTTACAACAGAAACGCTGGCAGGTGGTTAATGTTGATTTGACGATAATATTTGAGCTGGCCAAACTGAGTTCTTTTAGATCTGAGATGGAAGAAAATATCGCACAATTAATACCCGGAGTTGAGTCAGTTAACGTTAAGTTCAAAAGCGCCGAAGGTTTAGGACCGGTTGGCAAAAATGAAGCAGTAGATGCTCTGGCTTCCGTCTTAATTAAAAACACTAAAATTTGAATTTTCTCTATATAACCCTAAACGTAAATGTTTAGCGTCCTCAGGATTATTGCGGGAACGTATGACGTCCCAGGGCTTGAACCCACGATCGTCATTGCGGGCTTGACCCGCAATCCATTTTTTCACCCCCCTTTGTCTTTCCCCCCTTCAAGGGGGGGAAAGGAAAGGGGGGATGGGTTTGAATGATAACCACGTCAAATTCAAGTTTAAGATGGATTCCGGCTCGCGCTCTCTTCGGTCGCTTGGCCGGAATGACGGCAAATTCAAAATGGATTTAACGTTCGTCATTGCGGTCTTGACCTAACGTTCGTCATTGCGGGCCCCGACCCGCAATCCATTTGAAGTTCGGTATTCGGTAATCGGTTTTGACGTCACTGAATACTGATTACCGATTACTGTTTCAATTTTGCGCTTCCTACGGTCGCTTGCCCAGGATGACGGAACACGGGATGTTTTGTCTGGACCACGCTAAACAGGTACCCTTAAACTTTATTTTGCACAGGAGGATATGACGAATGACAAAAGAAGTAAGAACCAGATTTGCACCGAGCCCGACAGGAGATTTGCACGTTGGTGGAGCTCGAACTGCTTTATTTAATTGGCTTTTCACCCGTAACCAGGGGGGCGATTATATACTGCGTATTGAGGATACGGATTTCAACCGTTCGGCTGATCAATATACGGAGCAGATAAAATCCGCTCTCGACTGGTTAGGTTTAAACTGGGATGAAGGACCGGATGTTGGCGGCCCGCACGAACCCTACCACCAGAGCCAGCGGTTAGACCGTTACAAGGAGGTGGCGGATGAATTAATGAAACGCGGGGTTGTTTATCCCTGCTACTGTACGGCTGAAGAGCTGGAAGCTGAGCGGGAACGACAGCGAGCCCGCCGCGAACCGCCCCGCTATTCGGGCCGCTGCCGAAATCTCTCCGAAGCGGAAAAAGAAAAATTTGAGGCTGAAGGTCGCGATTACGCCTATCGTTACCGTATTCCTGAAAAACCGGCAACGGTGAAAGATATTGCCAAGGGAGAGGTTAGTTTCCCGCCGGATCAGGTGGGCGACTTTATTGTTATAAAATCTAACGGTTCTCCGGCTTACAATTTTGCGGTAGTTGTTGACGACCACGACATGGGGATTACTCACGTCGTGCGAGGCGACGACCATTTAAGCAATACACCGCGCCAGATATATTTGTATGAAGAAATGGGCTGGCAGCCGCCTAAATGGTGCCACCTGGCAATGATCCTTGGCTCCGACGGTGAACGGCTCTCTAAACGGCATGGTGCTACAGATGTGGAAGAATACCGTGAGAAGGGATTCCTGCCCGAGGCGATGGTCAACGCTCTGGCGCTGCTCGGCTGGTCGCCTCCCGACGGCGTGGAAGTTAAAGACGTTGATGAGTTGATCGAAGCATTTTCCCTGGAACGGGTTAACAAGTCGGCGTCTCGATTTGATTTTGACAAGGTTCGCTATCTCAACGGCCAGCATCTTCGCGCACTGCCGGCGACTGAAATATGTGAGCGCTTAGAAGATTTCCTCCCGGAAAGCCTTACTAAAAACGACCGGGAAAATCTGCCCGAAATTGTTGAATTATTACGCGAACAGCTCGAATTATTAACTGATTTCGCTCCTCTGTATGAGACCTATTTTGTTGATTTTTCTCCCGAACCCTCAGCCGTTAAGTGGTTGGCTGAACAAGATGGAGCGTTAGAAGTGGTCACGGTTCTCAAAAAGCATGTAGAGGCGGCACAATCTTTTTCTCTGGCGGATGTTGAGTCCTTAATCAAGGCCGCCGGGGACGAGCTTGAACAGAGCGGCGCTGATCTTTACAAACCAATGCGAGTCGCTGTTACAGGTCAGTTGGAAGGGCCTGAATTCCATCGGCTTATGGTTCCCCTGGGCCGACAGCGCTGCCTGGACAGAATTGAAACTGTTCTTCAGGCGGTAGAAGATTTGAATTAGCCCCACCTAAACTTTTCTTTTTTGTCTGCCGACAATAAAAACAGAGTTTTCCCTACAATCTTTATACTATCGATGGGTTAATAGCCCAGGGAGGCAGAGTGAACAGTGGTTAACAAGGAGTTACGTATCGGTTTTGTTATGACACGGCTTTCGGGAACGGACGGGGTTTCACTGGAAACTAAAAAGTGGGACAAAGTTTTCCAGGAAGCGGGTCATAAAACTTTTTATATTGGTGGTGAGTTAGATACACCACCGGAAGAATCTATGTTCGTGGAAGAATTCCACTTCCAGCACCCCGATATTAAAGAGATACACGACCGCTGCTTTCAGAACGGCGCCAGCCGCTCGCCTGAAGTGAATCAAATGATAATTAATTATCAAGAGCGGCTAAAAAAGGCCCTCTATACCTTTATAGAAAAGTTCGAGATTGATCTTCTTGTCGCTGAAAATGTTCTAACTATACCTATGAATATTCCCCTCGGCCTCGGTTTGACTCAGTTACTCGCCGAACAAAATCAACTGCCCGTTATCGCTCACCATCACGACTTTTACTGGGAGCGAAACCGCTTCATATCCAACTGCATCTGGGACTACCTTAACGCCGCTTTCCCACCTACTTTTCATCAGGTCAGCCACGTGGTGATTAATTCGTCCGCCGGCCATCAGCTTGCCCACAGAAAAGGTCTTTCTTCTACACTTATACCTAATGTGCTCGACTTTAGCTCTGAACCGCCCACTGTAGACTCTCTGGATGAATATGCTTCCGACGTCCGCGAAACTTTCGAAATCGCCGATGACGAACTATTTGTTCTTCAACCTACCCGAATTGTGCCTCGTAAAAATATTGAGGAGGCAATTGAGCTTTTGAGCTATCTTGAACGTCCCGTGAAATTACTGATTTCACACGCTTCCGGTGACGAAGGATATGAGTATGAAAACCACCTGGAACGTTATGCCGATCACATGGGTGTTGATACGCTTTTTGTTTCCGATCAAATAGGTCATCAGCGTGGTAAAACTGAAGACGGTCAGAAAATATATTCCCTTGACGACATCTACCCGCACGCCGACCTGGTTACTTATCCCTCCGACTACGAAGGCTTTGGCAACGCTTTTATTGAAACCATCTACTACAAAAAACCTATCGTTGTTAATAATTACTCCGTTTTTTCCATGGATATCAAACCGAAAGGTTTTGAAGTCATAGACTTTGACGGCTATATTAAACAAGAAACGGTTACTAAAACTCGTGAAGTAATAGACGATCCGGAATATCGTGAAAAAATGGTTGAAAAAAACTTTCGCCTCGGTCGACAGTATTATTCTTTTAACGGACTGCGTCGCAAACTTCTTACGCTTCTGGACGATATTTTTGGAATTTAAATCCGTAGGATTTTTACTCCCCCCGCTCTAATCCCTCTTTTCTTACAACATTGTCTCCCGGTAGACTCCAATAACCCTATTGTCCTTTGCTGCTGCAATGTCAACTATGCAAAACCTATCGACGTCATTCCGGACAACCGAGCACCAGAGCACTCAACACCTTGAGTGCTCGGTGCTCCGGACAGATCCGGAATCTATGGTATCATAAAAATGGATTGTCGGGTTGATACCCGGATCTAGTCCGGGCACGATGGCCTGTTGGCAATAACGGGAGTTAGGTAGTTTCTATTAACTGTGCCGTAATGGTTGTATGATTTAAAAAATCTGATATTATCTTTACCAACGTATCAAACTAAATTCCTTTGGGAGGTTTTTTTAATGTTAAAAAATTGTCGAAAATACGCATTACCGCTTATGGTTTTGTTATCACTTACACTGCTCGTGACAGCCTGTGGGAACAATGATGCTGAGGCTGAAATTGATGAGGAAGAAATTGTCCTCAGGGTTAACGACCGAACCATCACCAGGCAGGAATACGAGGAACAACTGGAAGAACAAAAGCAAATGGTGGGGCCACAATTAGAGCAAGTCCCCGAAGAACAACGTGAAATGATGGAAGCCCAGATGGAAATGTCTCTGCAAGAACAGATGAAAAGTCGCTTGGTATTATTAGAGGCGGCCCTTGATGAGGGGATCGAAGTGACTGACGAAGATGTAGACGAATTTGCCGACGAACATCTTCAACCCGGGCACCTTGACCAACTTGTTGAGCAACTCGGAATTACCGAAGAAGAGCTATATGACCGACTGCGGGAAGATGTGGCTATTGAGCGACTGATTTCGCAAAAGATTGATGAGGATGCCGAAGAGATAACCGAAGAGGATATGCGCCAGCACTTTGATATGCATCAGCAGCGCATGGAGGGACCGGACGGAGAAGTTCCTGAATATGAAGAGGTCGAAGACCAAATAAGAATGGAGCTTGAGCAACAGCAGGAACAAGAAATTATTGAGCAGTTGCTCCAGCCGTTGATGGAAGAGGCTGACATTGAAGAAAACTGGCCGGAAGTTGATATGGAGGAGCCGGTTATGCCCGAAGCTCCACCGGCAGAGGGGCCTGAAGGCGCTCCACCTATCGAATAAGAGCTCCAGGGTTTCTTCAGCAATAATTCATCTTTACCCCACCTGAAGGAGATTTTCTATGCCAAATCCCTTTGTCTTTGTTGTACTTGACGGGTTAGGACTGCGCGAAGAAGAGGAGGGTAATGCTGTTAAGGCAGCCTCTACACCTACTCTGGATAACCTATTGTCAACCCGCCCCTGGTCTAAATTAAAGACTGATGGAGAAGGGGCCGGTTTGCCGGAAGGTCAGATGGGTAACTCTGAAGTCGGCCACATGAACCTGGGAGCCGGCCGAACTGTCTATCAACCCCTGACCAGGATAAACAAAGATATTGAGTCTGGAGAATTTTTTGAAAATCAAGAACTGCTTGAGGCCATTAACCGGGCTAAAAAATCAGGTGGTACTCTGCATCTTATTGGCCTGCTTTCCGACGGAGGCGTCCACAGCCATCAGGAACACCTAAATGCTTTGCTCAAGCTCTGTCGCCGACAGGGGCACTCCGACACGGCCATTCATGCTCTGCTGGACGGCCGCGACGTTCCACCACGCTCCGGCCACCGGTATCTGAAAAAATTAAAAAAAGACCTGGAAGAAATTGGTGTGGGACGGCTCGCAACTCTCGGCGGAAGATACTACGGTATGGATCGTGACCAGCGTTGGGAGCGGACTGAACGTGCTTATAGAGCGATTGTGGAAGGACAATCCGAAATAATTGAAAAAGATCCCGTTGAAGCGATTGAAACGGCTTACGAGGAACGCGATGAAAACGATGAATTTGTTCAACCAACGGTCTTTGTCGACAGTAATGGCAATCCGCAGGCAACTGTGGACGATGGCGATGTTATCATATTTTTTAATTTCCGACCTGATCGGGCCCGGCAACTAACCCGGGCTTTAACTGAGAAGGGGTTTGACAAATTCGAAGTTGACCAGCCCGATGTTTATTTCGTCTGCCTGACTGAGTATGACGCTGAATATGATTTGCCGGTCGCTTATCCGCCGCTTGATCTGACCAATGTTCTTGCCGAGTATCTCTCCAACCTTGGACTGAAACAGTATCATACTGCCGAAACTGAAAAATATGCTCACGTAACTTTCTTTTTTAACGGTGGGCGGGAGGAACCGTTCCCGGGCGAAGAAAGAAAGCTAATTCCTTCACCTCAAATTTCAACCTATGAAAAAAAACCGGAAATGAGTGCTTACGAGGTGACAGATCATCTTGTTGAACGGCTGAAGTCTGGTGTCGACGATTTTGTAATAGTTAACTACGCCAACCCCGATATGGTCGGCCACACCGGTTATTTTGATGCCGCTGTTAAGGCCGTTGAAACAGTTGACGAATGTCTGGGTCGGCTTGTAAAAACAGTTCGAGAAATAGGCGGCCAGCTTTTAGTAACTTCCGATCATGGGAATTCCGAAATAATGTATGACCTCGAAGAAGATGATGCTCACACCGCCCATACGATGTCGCAAACACCTCTAATTTACGTGGGGGATAAGAAGATAAAACTTAAGGACGGCATACTTGCTGACGTTGCTCCGACTATACTTGGCTTAATGGACCTGCCCGTCCCGGAAGAAATGACCGGGAATAATCTCGTTTCGTAAGCCAGCTACAATAGGGGGGGAGCTCTCCCGTTGTTAAGATATAGAGGGCTTCCAGGGCGTAGTAGTCACCCCAGATTGTGGCCGCGTTTATTCCCTTGTTTTTTGGATAATGGTAGCAGCCGCCGCTGATTAATCCGGCCGCATCTTCACTCCGTCGATAAAATCCGAATAAATCCAGTACCGTTTGTTGACCGAGTTCAAAAGAATCTTTGGCTTCAAAAACTATACCATCAATCAACAATCCCCCGGCAAGAATTGCAGCGGCTGTTGTATCCAGCTTCTCTTCCGCCGGATTTTGCCCGACGGCATAATCATAGGCGGGGATAGTCTTCTCACTGTTCTGGCAGTGATAGCTTACCAGCCCCCGTGCTGTCTCTCTATAATCGCTCTCGTTAAAGTAAATACTTCCGGCAATTAGTCCACGGTATAACCAGGCTAATCCGCGCGACCAGCAGCCCTTTTCAATACCCTGCGGCGATTTTTCGGCAATAATTTCTCCAGTCGCCGGCTTGATGTATAAGACATGCCTCACACTCCCGTCTTCCCGTAAAAAAACAGCACTCGCACGGTTCAGGTTGTTCTTTATACACTGACGATAGGATACACTTAGCGGTAGCGGGTCATTGTCTGCTGCCCAGTAGAGCAGCGGCAAATTCATATAGAGGTCGGTGGCGGTAAGCAGTGGCCTATTTTTTCGAAAGTGACAGATTAATCCGGACTGGCGGTGATGACAATCCATCAACCGCCTCGCTGCTTTTAAACATTTTTTGTAGGAGTTACTATCGCCGGTAAGTTCATAATTTATAAGGTGGGAATATTGATAACGGAAACCGGTGTTGAAATTACCCTGGTGCTTTTTTGTCACCAGACGGGTTAAATTTTTGGCAGTTTGTGAATATTCATGGTTGACCAGCGACCCCAGCCAAAAAATAGCCGGATAAAAACCGCTGACCCAGTCGTCGGCTCCCGCAGAAGCGAGTGTTTCCCAGTGCCCGTTACTGGTATAATAAGGGAACTGCTCTACACTTTCAGGTAAATTGCGTGTCTCGTTTTGTAGATATCGAATCAATGTTTTCTCAAAATCAGGTGCTGTAGGTAGCATTACCGACACATCCCTCAAAAATATAGTACACTACGTTTTAATTGTCGGCAGATAAGAGGCGTTTTTTTAATGAATAAAAAAAGATATTTATTAACTGTTTATGGAACGGTTCAGGGCGTGGGCTTCCGTCCTTTTGTATACCGGCTGGCCCGTGACTTTGATTTGACCGGTCGGGTTGGTAACTCGGCGGCCGGTGTATATATTGAAGTTGAAGGGGAAGAACAACGGTTGGAATCATTTTTAAAACAGCTGCAGAACGGCATCCCGCCGGCGGCAGAGATTGTCTCTCTGAAAAAAGAAGTAAAAAAACCTGCCGGTTATAAAAATTTTAAAATAACTACCAGCAGTAACGCCGGTCAGGTCCAGGTTCGCATTTTGCCCGACCTTGCCACCTGCAAAGACTGTATGAACGAAGTTCTGGACAGCACTGATCGTCGGTATTTGTATCCTTTCACCAACTGTACTAATTGCGGCCCGCGTTATTCAATTATTCGCGGCTTACCTTATGATCGTCCTCTTACTTCAATGTCCGAGTTTAAAATGTGCGTCTCCTGCAGGCAAGAATATGAAGATGTCCTGGACCGGCGATTTCACGCTCAACCGAACGCCTGCCCGGACTGTGGTCCACGGCTGTGCTGGCTGGAAAACGGCGAGCAGATCAACGGGTCGACGGCGCTGAAAAAGGCTCAACAAAAATTAGAACAGGGTAAACTGTTAGCTGTCAAAGGACTGGGGGGCTTTCATCTGATAACAAGCGCCGTGGATGCCGAAGCGGTTCTGGAATTGCGACGGGTAAAACAGCGTCCCGCGAAACCGCTTGCTCTAATGTATCCTGATTTAGATCTGTTAAAACGTGATTGCCAGGTCACTCCTACTGCTGAAGAGACTCTTGCTTCTACCGCTTCCCCCATAGTTTTACTAAAACGCAACCCCCGCTCAAAACTGGTTGATGAAGTTGCTCCTGACACGGATAAAGTGGGAGTTATGTTACCTTATACGCCTCTGCACACTCTTCTTCTGGATTCTCTTAGCTTTCCGGTGGTCGCAACAAGCGCCAACATATCAGGCGAGCCAATACATACGGATATTGATTCCCTGAAACAATCACTGGGGCCCCATCTGGATGGAATCCTGTCCCACGAGCGCTCTATTGAAAGAGCCGTTGACGACTCCGTTGTCTCCTTGCTGGAGAGAAAACCTCAACTTCAACGTATCGGTCGTGGTTATGCCCCGGCGACCTTTGATTTTGAGCCTGCTGCGGGTTCGGTTCTTGCCCTGGGCGGTCAGTTAAAGAACACCATCGCCCTGTCGCGTCGTGGTGAAATTATAACTTCCCAGCACCTTGGTGATCTTGCCGGGACTGAGACGGTAGAGAATTACCGGCACTCGATTCAGGATATCTGCGAACTATATGAGATTAATCCTGATCTACTTGTCGCTGATCTTCATCCCGATTACTACAGTACCAGCTACGGCCTTCGGCGGCCGCAACCGTTGTACCAGGTTCAACATCATCACGCTCATGCCGCTTCACTGCTGGTTGATCGGCAGGTCGATGAGGAAATCCTGGCCCTCGTTTGGGATGGAACCGGGTATGGTGACGACGGCACTGTCTGGGGCGGGGAGTTCTTATTAGCCGATTTAAAAGATTACCGCCGGACTGCTCATTTTCGAATTTTTCCCCTGCCGGGAGGCGAAAAAGCGGTTGAAGAGCCCCGCCGCTGTGCCCTCGGTCTCTTGCAGGAATTGAACCTGGAGCCTTCCGACGTCCGGGAAATTAAGAACGCATTTGATGATGATAAGCTGAAGCTATTGAAACAGTCACTTCAACGGGGGGTTAATACCGTAAAAACCTCCAGTGCCGGCCGGCTGTTCGACGGTGTTGCAGCATTGCTTGGCCTGGCTAAAAAAAATGAATTTACCGGACAGGCCCCCATGCGCCTTGAACAGGCGGCACGAAAGGTAAAGACAGATAGTGTTCTTTCTTATAAAATTATAGAGACTCAAAGCCGAGATGAAAAATGTTTAGTTTTTGACTGGGAACCAATGGTTAAAGAAATAATTATGGCGCGGGGCCAAAGTGAGAATATAAATGAACTGGCGGCAGCTTTTCACAACACGCTGGCCGCAGCCTCTCTCGAGATAGTTGAAAGATTGGCTGTTGACCGGGTAGGATTGACCGGCGGATGCTTCCAGAACAGCTATCTGACGGAACGTATTGTTGACTTACTGCGTAACAAAAACATTCAACCGCTTATACACCGCCGTCTGCCGCCCAACGACGGCGGTTTGGCTGTTGGTCAGGCGGCGATAGCAGAAAAACGTAGATCAGAATCTTCCACCGCTATTCCCCGTTCTTTTTCCCCTTGAAGGGGAAAAAGACAAAGGCGGACTCTCTTTTTTTTCCTTTCAACGTGGTGAAATACAAAGGGGGGTGCTCTCTTTTTTTCCCTCGACGGGGGGAAAGACAAAGGGGGGTGAGAAGATGGGTTACCGCCAGTGGAAAAACCGCTGTAAGATTCTGGACGTGGATCAGCATATTTTTTATCTGATAGCTTGATAAAGGAGGACTAACTATCTGTTTGGGAATACCGGGAGAAGTAGAAGAAATAATTCTTGAGGACGAGGTTGAACGGCTGGCGCGAGTTAACTTCGCTGGCGTCAAAAAGAAAGTAACCCTGACCTATTTGCCTGAAGCTGAACCGGGAGATTATGTCATCGTTCATGCCGGTTGTGCAATCAGCGTCATCGATGAAGAAGAAGCCGAAGAGACGCTGCGTTACCTGGAGGAAATTGCCGATCAAAGGTAGCACTAATCAATTGCTCCCTAACCTGGATAATTCACGACAGCTTAACTGTCGTGAATTACCCGTCCGCAGGACAGCCGTTTGTAGGCTTCTTGTTGGGTATTGGACAAAATATTATTATTGCAGTTATTTTCACAGACTGTAACTTACCAGTTGTTCTGTAAACGGCTGGGTTAACCCCGCCCATTTGACGAATGGGCGGCCC
>Ga0207421_10006578_pt1 | contig 12628 bp, 6 predicted proteins | sample SodLakKL_010_SED_4_FD_187542 | JGI IMG/M metagenome (GOLD analysis project Ga0207421, IMG submission 187542) | Alkaline sediment microbial communities from Lake Tanatar, Kulunda Steppe, Russia - 8KL_010_SED (SPAdes) (version 2) | ecosystem: Environmental > Aquatic > Non-marine Saline and... | reverse complement strand
AGGCTTAATCCCGGCATATCCCGGGGTTCTTTTGCCTGTCCAGGTCAGTTTGTTGTCCTTGTCTGTTCTGCTGAAATATGGCACTTACCTGCCAACAGAATTTTATGTAAGTGTCATCAGGGAGAAAGGAGAGGATAAGTACCAGAAGAATCACAAATAGGGAGGCCACTGGGAGCTTAGCGGGTACCGTTCTTTAGCAGCCGTGCCTCAATAAACAACCGAGGACAACAAACCCGGCAATGCTTTCCGGGAGGGGGTTGCTGGTCCAGGCAGGGGTGATTGACTTGTATTTTAGGCGTTGTTAATAGGACCTGAAAATTAAAACCACCGGGCTTCAGCTCCCGATCTTACCGCGAAAAGCAGCTTTTCCCCTGCCCCGAAGCCCGCAAAACCCTGCTGATAGAAGAAGTTTTCAATCAGGGTTTGGAATATTTCGAATGAACCACGGCTGTATGCAGACTATCCTATGCAGGCTTTACTTTGGTCAGGGGTCATGACTACTGATATAACTGGCACGTATGTTGCTTTAACTAAAAATAAAATCATGTATATCATGTCAGTTGCAAATATAAAGCAACTTCTTAATTACTTATTATATGTCTTGGAGGTCAATGATCACATTTTATCAGCTATTGCATTCTACTTATCTCCTGTGGTTAAAAAATCTTAATAAATTTTGTTGCTGAGTCTGAAAATCGCTGAGGTAAACAATACAATGGGCCACAAAGCTTTAAAGGTTTATCAGGACACGGAGGAAGAAGCTCCTTCCGGCTATGCCGAAAAGGTGATACAAAAAACCATAGGAGAAATTCGTACATTCCTAGACGAACTGGCCAACGGTACATCAAATTATAAAAGCCTGCACAATCTCACGGAACAGGTGGAGCACCAATACCATGGCCGGTTCTTGGTTGAGCTTATCCAAAACGCGCATGACGCTCTTTTTGATATTGAAAAACAAGAGGCCGATAATAATGTATCTAAAGACGAAGGGCGCATCGAGATTGTGATCACCGATGATCCGCCATTCGGCGCCCTTTACGTAGCCAATGATGGATCGCCATTCACGGAACCAAATTTTGACAATTTATCTCGTTTCGGCCAGAGCGACAAAGATCCAGAGAAACATATAGGTAACAAGGGCATCGGGTTCCGAAGCGTCTTGGAAATCACGCGAAAGCCGGAAATATTCTCACGTGAAGCAAAAACTGCAATATCGTTCAACGGTTTCAATTTTCGTTTCAATCCTAAAATCATCCAGTTATTCGAAGAACCCATCCAGGCACTTTTAAATGGCAACGATAATCCCAGTATAGATTTTGGTCGTCCTATTTCTTTGGTGGACTGGGGAAGCGGCAAATTACGTACTTTCCGAAACCGGTGCCTGGGTTTAGGCTTTGAATGGGTCACTTCCGAGCTCAGATTTCTTTCACCGTACCTTCTTCCAGAGCCCATCAATAAGCAAGACAAAACCCATTGGGTGCGGCAATTCGAGGCAAAAGGTTTTGCCACGGTGATTCGCCTACCTTTCTCCAGCGAGAAGGCAAGGAATCTGACCTTGGGAAAAGTCGAAAGTCTGGATGAAAATACAATTCTGTTCTTGAAAAACGCAAGAAGCCTTTGGGTAGAAGCGCCGAGCAACAAGCGTTTTGTCACAAAAAAAAATCACCCGTTGTCAGACTTGGGGGATGCACAGCAAATCGACATAGATGTTCTCGTGGACGAAACAGACGAAGCCGATACAAAGCGATATTGGCTTTGGAAATGGATGATTGGTGGCAAAGAAAACCTCAAGGAAGCTGAAGAGATTCGCGAAGCTGCGTCTAACCTTCCTGGAAAATGGCCAAATGTCAGGAAGGCAGAGGTGGCTCTATCCGTCCGCATAGGCGAGAGTCCGGAAAAGGGGCTGATCAGTATTTTCTTGCCAACCGAACAGGCGAGCGGTGCTGCCTGCCACTTGAGCGCCCCATTCTATGGCGATATTAGCCGCACGGAAATTGATTTTGCTAAACCTTTTAACAAGCTCTTACAAAACAAGATTGCTAAAAAAGCTGCTCATATCGTCTCTAAGCACCTTAAAGGAAAGGGGCTTGATGAAGCCCGAGCGATTTTGGATATTCTTGTCCCAATATCCCCACAAGAGGCGAATGGAAGGGATTGGTTTTCTTTAATCGAAAAAGAATTTTCAGAACTCGGACTCGACATAAAAGAAGAGCCTCTCCTTAAAACATCAGACGCCTGGAAAAGTGTTAAACAAACAAGTCTCCTTCAGCGCTTGGATAACCCCAAAGTCTTTACCGAGGAATTATTTTACAAAAGCGCCACGTTCGATGTCATTGATAAAGGGCTTAGCTCAAGAACCCCTCAGGTTAAAAACCTTTTCGATTTTGTTGGCATAGAAGCAAACCCTTTAGATGATTGCGTTGCATCAACCATTGAGGCTGTTGCTCAAGAAATTGCCCGAGAGAAAAAAGTTGACTGGAATGATTTCTGGCATGATGTCATGAAGTTATTGCCTGAGAAGTCTGAGTGCCTTAAAGGGAAAAAAGTTGTTCTAGGCACTGATGGCGAACTCCATGCCAGCAGCGATATCATGTCCGTGTTTTTCCGGCCGCGAAGCTCTGGAGATGATGAAGAAGTCCTCCCGGACCGAACAGTTGATGAAATCCCGAAAGAACTTGGCTCTCACATTGCTTTCCTCCATGAGGCAATCACTGTCCACGTAGCGAGAGAAGGCGGGGGTATAAAAAACCATCCTCTGCACGGGTATCTTTCTTCTTCTTTGGTTCAGCCCTTTGGTGTGGAATCCATCCTCCGCAACGTACTCATTCCTGCCACACCTGACCTGCCTGTATCCCTTGAAGGAGAAAAAGATCGGCTCTGTCGAGCTATCAGTAGTTGGGGGCTCCAACTAGTGGCGGGTTTGGTTGCTAAAGAAAAGGGGAGAAAAACGCTCCAATATTTAGGAAAACTACCCGTTCCCTGCTATGGCGGATGGTATCCATTGGATGGAAGCAGTTTCGGTCCTGGCTGGGATCACACAATTGGTCAGGAACTCAAGTTTTACCTGGACGCAGCGAACACCGCTGAAACAAAGGAAGTCGCCAAGAGACTTCTTCTGTCTCCTGATGACGGCCACTGGAGCAAGAATGTTTCGGCCGATGGGGGGTTGCTCGAAAAGGCTGGGGTCTTTGATGGGATGCGGTTAAGAAAAATTGAACCTGAGGATTGGGTCTTTAACTTTCAGGTTTCCAGATCGACTGGCATAAGGCTGCCGGAAAATGCTCCCCCTGATTTCGATTCGGAAACATGGCAACTTTTTACAGATGAAGTGCATACTCACTTAACGCCTAAATATGATGGGCCATTTTTTTTCAAAGTCGATAATCTCCACACCATTCCAGGTATTGACCAATTTTCATCTTTCAGCCAATCCACGAGAGAAAAACTTATGAAAGTGCTCTTGCGATCGATTCCTAAATGGACTGACAAATGGAAATTCATCTGGATTTCAAAAATTGAAGGGATGAGTGATTTTAAATCGCACGAATCACCTTTAAAATATTGGCTCAAAGAGACCCCTTGGTTGCTTGATACTACTGGAAAACCCTCTCCAGAGTTCCGCCCGAGAGACAGGTGGTTCATACCCCCCGCCGCGAGTGCTGGCCGGGCACATCAATTCAAGCATCTAAATCCGGTCCCGCCAGAGATTTCGGAAGTTCTGGACAGTGATCCTGAGCTTTCCGAAGAACTTGAAAAGCTGGGAATGCCCCGATATCAACCGGAAAGCAAAACAAGCAGCACGCGACTGCTGGACGATTTAGCCAACTCCCTGGAAACTCCTGAGTCAATAGCAAATAGAAACATCTTTATGGGACAGGTTCGAGAGGCATGGAGCCTCTTTGAACCGGACACAGAAGGCCCATTTCCCCAGAAACTTATTGTTAAGAGCGGTTCCGAACTTAAAGCCTTGTCACCATCATCGGATAATCCCATATTCCTTCCTGATGATACGTCTTCCTTTCATCATGGTATAGAGAACCATGTAAAGAATATTTTGGAAATAGAACCCAAAGATGCCAAGCGACTTGGTATGGGACTTAAAAGAGTCTTCGGCCTTGGCATCCGCTTTATTTCCGATTTAAAAACGCAAATTATAGTAAATAGTGAGCCGAGGGAAGAAACGCCGAGAGGAGATTTTTTCTGCGAAGGAGAGCTTGCATGGGTTATCCCTATTTTAATGTGTTGCCATGCACACGCAGGCAATCAGGCCAGAGGACCGCATACAAAAGCTTTTTCCGATACTATGAATACTATAAGAGAGGCAATGCTTTTCTGGGCCGACAATTTGGAGGTTGGGATTTGGGAGGAAGATCGGTGCATTCAAATCACCAAAATAGAAGGAATTTGGCTGCGCAAGGCATCCACGATTCTTGCAACAAGAAAATCCATAGAACAGTTAAGTTCTTTAGGTGAGGCTTTTTCCTTGATGATGGGCCGCACGGACTTAGAGGTGCCCCTAAAATTGGTCCTTAATAAGCTTGATGGCCAGGACGAGCCAGCCCGCGAAATCATAGAAGATGCACTAAAGGATCTTAAAATAGGTTCGGAACATCTTGCGGAAATTGAACAGTTGTGGCTGGGGGACTTGGGTTGGGCAATTCGTCTGCTAAGACCCCTCCTTCTATCTTTGCACCAAGATGCTGACCTTTCTACTTTAACGGAGATAACGTCTGAAGCCGATTTGAAGAAGTTCTTAGCTGTATGTGACCTGTCTCCACTGGACCAGGATCAAGCCCTCGCAATAGTGAGAAAAGCGAATGGGTTTAAGAATCTCGGCCTTTCTTTGTATGAAACTTTCGGGGACACATTCCAGTTGGACAAATGGAACTTGGCTATGAAAAAGGCTGGAGAAACACCAATCAAAAACCAACAAGCTGCTGAGCAATTTCAAGACAATATGGATTCCGCTCAAGTCCCCTTGAGATCTATTGTAAGGAAATTGCTCAAAGAGAATAAAGTAATAGGCACCTATACGGATTTGATTCAACAACTGGAGTCGCTCGTGGTCCCAGATAACTACCAGGATCTATATTGGGATGTAAATTTTCAGCAAACGTTGCTTGTGGTTAAGCCACTGTTGATTTCATGGCAGGCTCCGCTCGGAGAAATAGAGTCAATCACTACTGCCCAGAATGTTGATGAACTTGTTACAAAGCTTGAGGTTTTGAATTTCGAGCCAACTATCGACCCCCAGGAAATATTTACGTCAAATAGAGAGAATTGTTTGAAAACCTTACAAACCATACAAAAGGCCGGGATCATTTGGTGTCACAGAAATGGTATTTCTTCTTTATTCTGGAATCGTAACGAGACTGATTTTCTTGAATTCATAGAGCCTTACTTAGAAAAAGAAGGGTATCTGGACATATGGAATGATGAGAAGGTTTTTACAATATGTAAGAATTTTTCACATGGCCAAGAAATGAAACTCTTCTGGGATGTTTTGGTTAATTCAGATAATCTTTCATTTTTTTTGGATTCAATGGATATTAAAGGTGAAGACCTGAGTACTGTTGAAAAAGAATTAGAAGAAATAAAAAATAAGGCGGAAAAGACAAAAAGAGTTGTAAAAGTATGTGGAAAGGATTTTGATAATACAGAAGATAATTTATCACAATTATTTAATCATATCGAAGGTGAAATACATAATGATTTCCTGCCTGATATTGATTTAACAAATATCGCTAAGCTTAATGAAATAAAGGAAAAAGCAAAGGAAAAGGCAAGAGCGTCTAAAAAAGAAAGACGTTCAAAACCAAAGGGCCGCATGTCGCAGTCAATGAAAAATCTTGTTGGTTTGGCTGGAGAAGTACACGCATACAGGATCTTACGAAAAAAATATGGACCAGCCGTTGTTAATCCCAGTAGTTGGATATCAGAAAACAGCACCTTTAAATTTCCAGGCAACTCTGTCTCAGATGATTATGGGTGTGATTTTATAATTAAACACAATAAAAAGACATATTTCATTGAAGTAAAGGCTACTCAAGGCGATGAAGAAGTCTTTGAGTTGGGCCTTTCAGAAATAAGGAGAGCCGTTGAAGTGGCAAACCGCCGCAAAGAAAAGTTTTTAATTTTCCACATCACCGATGCTTTATCCGATAGCCCTAATTTTCGCTTCTTGCCAAACCCTTATGACAGGAAATACAGTAAATTGTATCAAATTTTTAATGCGGGATTAAGAATTCAGTATCAAAAGATATAAAGTTTTCAAAAATAACAAAAACAAATTCCACATTCAGCGTCAGAAAGCCAGGCTACAAACACATCCCGAATCAAAAGTGCCTGGAGCGGTACAGTAGGATGAAGTTCCAAATGAGCATATCTGATTTTCAAAGCATCATGCTGCCTCTGCTTCGCCATATTGACGACGGAAAGGAGCATTCCAACCGGGAAATCACCCAGGCCCTGGCAGAACACTTTCAAATGAGCCAGGAAGAGCTGAACAGGCTCCTGCCCAGCGGAAGGCAGAAGGTATTTACCAACCGGGTGGCCTGGGCCAAGGCGGACTTGAAGATGGCCGGACTGATCCAGACCCCCAGGCGGGGTATTTCCGTCATTACCCAGCGCGGGCTGGAGGTGTTGAGCAGAAAGCCTGAACGGATAGACAGAAATCTTTTGAAACAATTCCCTGAATACACGGAAAAAATAAGTTCCAAGAAAGCAGTCCCTGAAGTGGATAAAGAGGAGCCCCAGGCGACCCCACAGGAAAACCTGGAGAACGCCTATCAAAGCTTGCGCCAGGAATTGGCTGGAGAGTTGCTGGAACAGATCAAAAGTAGCTCACCCGGGTTTTTCGAAACCCTGGTCATCGATCTTCTGGTCCGGATGGGTTACGGGGGGACCATGCAGGATGCGGGGCAGTCCATGGGCAGAGCCGGAGATGAAGGCATCGACGGCATTATCAAAGAGGACCGCCTGGGACTGGATGTGATCTACGTCCAGGCCAAAAGGTGGGAAAACCCGGTGAGTCGTCCGGAGATCCAGAAATTTGCCGGAGCACTGCAAGGCAAGAGAGCCAGAAAGGGAGTGTTTATAACCACTTCTGATTTCAGCCAGGGAGCCAAGGACTACGCAGCCAGCATCGAGAGCAATATCGTGCTTGTAGGCGGCCGGGAGCTTGCCGAGCTGCTCATTGATTACGGCGTGGGTGTAAGCACTACCAATGTTTACGAAATCAAGCGCATGGATTACGATTATTTCGAGGAGGCATAAAGGCAATGGGAGGTTTTGCCAAGTATAGCACGACAGGCAGGGCAGCACCCTGACGGTCTGGTTCGATGATCCCCGGAATGAGTATTTTTATCGAGAATGTCGACCCCGCAGTTTCGGGCAATGCTTTACAGTGCACCTGACCTGCCCTGCGTACATTATGTTCTCTCCAAAACACAAGCGAGGTGATCCCATGACACTCAAAGCAATTATTCATGAAGCAGAAGAAGGTGGCTGCTGGGCTGAGGTTCCTTCCATTCCAGGTTGTGCTACTCAGGGCGATACATTCGAGGAACTCCTGGAAAACATTTACGAGGCAGTTGAAGGTTGCTTGTCCGTGGACCTAAAAGACGTCCAGGTAACAGAAAAAGATAAGATCTTGAAGATTGCGGTGTGAAAGCTATTTCCGGGAAAGACACCCCGAGAGCACCGTTACGGGACTGGCATAACCGAAAACCTGCCCCAAAGCCCGCAACCCCCTGCTAATTGAAAAAACTTCAATCAAGGTATATGCTGAATGAACACTGGCTGTATGCGACTACCTCGTGTGGGATTTACTCTGGTCTGGTCCTGTGACTACTGATATGATTGGCACGACTTCAATTATAGTACGCCGCCACTTAAGATCTCAGTTCGGAACAGGCAAACATAACTAAAGGTTTTTTTCGCTTCACTTTATAAATTAGTTAAGGTTGCAAGATGAACTTTGTCAGGCAGAAGAGCGACAAGTGGCATCATGAGGTGCCCGGAGCCCGCTGGTTTAAGGCGGACCTGCACATTCATACGATCGACGATCACCCCGGCGGCAAAGTAAAGTGGCCTGAAGGGATCAACGGCGATCCCAACGATCCGGCGATCCTCGATGCCTACGCACGGTGTTTTCTTCAGGCGGCGGTAGTGAACGGGGTCCAGGTGCTGGGGCTGACCCCGCACTCGCCGCGGGCGGGAAACGCACCTGAGACCAGTGCGGTATGGCGTATCGTGGATATGTGGAACACCGGAATGGACGATGACGGGATCCCCTTCCGCGAGAAAGTGTATGCAATCTTTCCGGGATTTGAGCCGAGTCTGAAGGAGGGCCGAAAGGGGCTGCATTTGCTTTTCCTGTTCGATCCGGAGATTGGGCGTGATCGCTATTTGCGTCTATTCGATGTCTTAATGGGCGGGGCATCACCTTGGGAAAATAACCACCTCCGGGTGTCAAGCCATACAGCCGGAGAGTGCTTTAACCAATTGGCCACATTCCTTGAGCGGGAGGGCGGGATAGTCAGGGAGCGGATGAATTGGCGCTATCTGGTTCTCGCCCCGCATATTGATACCGAAACCGGATTGCTAGGTGCTCAAAAAGGGGAGATCCTGCAGCTTTTCCAGCATGATGAGGTCCGAGGACTTGAGCTTGGCGATCATAAGCTGCCATCGGATACCGCCAAGGATCGACCTTGGTTGAAGAAAGGCATGGAAGAACATCGCCAGGGCTTTTATCACAGCAGCGATGCCTGCAAGCCTAAACATATCGGCCGGCGCCACGTGTGGCTCAAGCTGGCGAACCCCACCATCGAGGCCTTGCGCCAGGCATTTATCGCAAACGAGTCCCGGATTCGTATCGGCCTCCAGCGGGGGCGTGACGGCGCGCTCCAAGCTCTGGCCGAGCCCCCGGATATTACCGTCCACAAAAGACCCTGGCTGCGTTCGATAACCGTCCGTGGCGGTGCCGCCTTCTTCGGAGGTGCGGAGGCGGATGACGGCGCGGCCCGCTTTGAATTGAGCCCGGATCTGACCTGCATCATTGGCGGCAGCATGACCGGCAAGAGCACTCTGCTTGATGGCCTTCGGATGTATGTCGGGGCTGAACCGCCCGACAACGCGACTCTCCGGGAACAAGTGGAGGAACGTGGCAGAAACCGCTTTTTGGCCGGCTCCCCCCACGTCGAGTTGGATTGCCCGGGGGGGGATGTTTCCGGGTCTCTGCACGAGCAGTGGCCGGCCGTATTCTATACTCAAAACGAACTGCAGCGCCTCGCCGATGAGCCGGCCTCGGTCGAGGATATTCTCGCCCGCCTTGACCCGATCGAAACGATGGGGATCAAGAACCGCGAACAGCAGTTGGATCAGTTGGATGACAGGGCTAAGGCGCATGCCCGCCGCCTGGCGGAACTGGAGGAACAGCTGTCGGAGGCACAGCAGGCACTGGAGCGGGCAAAGCAGGCCAAAGAGGAGCTAGCCGCTTTCTCTGAGGCAGGTGTGGAGCGGTTGCACGCGGCCTCGCGTAGCCGCCGGCAATGGCAGGAAGCAAAGGACGAAGGAAACGATCTGGCGGGAAAGATCGAGGCGCTCATCGGAGAAACGGAAGGTTGTCAGCAGCCGACTCTCAACGCTGACCTGGAGGAGATGCTTCAACAACATGGGATTTCTGTCGAAGTCCCGGACTCGCGCTGGAAACGGGTTCGTCAATATTTGGACCAGGCACACAACGAACTGTCCGCTTGGCGGGGAGAGACCAACTCCATCCTCCAATGCCTGAAGGCTCGCGAACAGCTGCTGCAGACCGAGGTGGAGCGCGCTTTGGCCGAGCGGGGATACGATGCATCCCGTATTCAGGAATTTCAGTCCCTGAGCCGGCAGGCGTCCTTGCTTGAGAGCTACCAGGATCATCTCGACAAGGTGGAAGGGCAACGAAACCGTGTACTAAGAGAGTTTTCCAGGGATCTTGAGGAACGTGATCAGGTCGCAGAGGAGCAGCGGCAAGCGTATGATCGCGTGATCGACCGCATCATTCAGGACTTCGAAGGCCGTATTCGGCCACGCCGTATCGAGCATGGTCAGTACGAGCCTCTGAAAAATTTCCTCGCCGGCAAGCAAAAAGGAATAACACAATGGTGGAACGGCCTTGGCAACGAGGAAAAACCTTCTCCGCAACGATTGAGTCAGTGCCTGGAAAAGGACCGGCTGGACGAGCTGGGAATGAGCGCAACAGTACAAGACACCTTCCGTGAATACATGGATCGAGCCAAGCGGTGGGCGATGGCAGCCCTGCGTTGCCGAGACCGTTATGTGCTGGAGCACCGGGTGGAAGATGGTCCCGGCGAATATCGACGATTGGAGGATCTATCCGGCGGGCGGCGAGTCAGTGTGCTGCTCTCGTTACTGCTCAAGACAGTGGATGAGCGCCCCCTGGTGATCGACCAGCCGGAAGATCAGCTGGACAACCGTTTTCTGTTCGAGGAGGTCCTGCCGGCGCTGAAGGGTCTCAAGGGACGGCGTCAGATCATTGTCGCCACCCACAACGCGAACATCGTGGTTAACGGCGACGCCGACCAAGTCATCCAGCTTGAGGCGACCGGAAGCCACGGCCGGATCGCATGCGCTGGCGCCATCGAGGAGCCGCGGGTCCGGGACGCCATCGTGCATACTGTGGATGGTGGTGACGAGGCGTTCCGGCTACGCCGATTGAAGTATGGTTTTTGAGGTGCACCATGGAGTGGCTTGACATCTTGCAGAGCATCGAGGCCGGGGAGAGCCCGCACACGGAATTCAAGCGCGGAATCGGTGACCTGAAGCCGATCGGCCGGGCGATTAGTGCCTTCGCCAACACGGATGGCGGAGTTTTGATCCTCGGGGTGGACAACTCGGGAGAGATCGTCGGTGTCCGGGAAGACCCGGAAAGGATCCAGGAACGGCTCACAAGTTTCCTGCAATCGGGTTGCAGCACGCCGGTAAACGCACGCCTGGGACGCTACCAAGCCCCGACGGGTTGGGTGCATTGGATCGAAGTACCCCGTCAGCGCGGATTCGAACCCATTCGCTACGACGGGCGGGTCTGGGTGCGAAGAGAACGGAGCAGTGTTGAACCTTCACCGGCTGAATTGCAGGAATTATACAATATCTTCGGCTATATCCTGACCGAGGAGCAGGCCATTACCGCAGCCTCGGTGGCCGATATTGATCCGGAAGCCTTCCGGGCTTACCTTCGCAAGTTGGGACTGGATACCGACGAGGGGCCGCAGCCCGCCACAAAGGACGATCTCAGGAATCGCGGGGTATTGGCCCCTCTCAGCGATACCCTGTATCCGACCCTTTACGATCTCCTGGCTTTCGGCAAGGCGCCGCAGTCCTACCCTCAGACGGCCAGTTTCCGGGTGGAGTGCGTGGCTTACGCTGGCGAGGATAGGGCCGACGACGTGATATTGTCCGGCGACGGCAAGGGACGACTGGATGAGCAGATCCACCGTGCCGTGGGGTGGGTTGAGGGGCTGGCGCGTTTTGAGTCTTACCAAGGTTTGATCCGTACCGATGCTCCCCTGGTTCCAAAGGTCGTGCTGCGGGAGGCGCTGGTCAATGCTGTGGCCCACCGCGACTATGCCGTGCTCGGCTCCAAAGTACTGCTGGAGGTTTTTTCCGACCGGGTGACGGTTACGAGCCCCGGAACGTTACTTAACCACATGACGGAGGAGAGCGTCCTCTCGGGTGGACATCCCCGCTCCCGCAATGAGTTGATGGCCAACTACCTCCTGGTCGCGGGGCTGATGGAGCAACGCGGTCGCGGCTGGCCAATCATGCGCAGAGCCATGAGGGAATTCAACGGCACCGAGCCAGAGATCAAGCAGAACCGGAACGGGGGATATGTACGGGTCACTCTACGCTTTATTGTGTAACATTTTTTGGGGTTATCCGTGTGGAGCGTATTCAAGAATCCGGCCCCGTTTGAACTTATAAATCTCAAGACTTAAAAAAAGATATACAACATAACCCAACTCGCAACATAACGGCTATAACCCCTTGCTCCAGCATTAAAGCAAAAATTGTAGACTACCAGAAGTAAGCTGAGTTTCGTTTTTCAAAACTTTCATATTCCCTCTGCACAGGAGCATCAATAACCCATGCAGCAACTTACCGCAAAAGACGGCCAGTCCAGGGACATCCTGGCCGAGAATGTGGCCAGGCTCAAGGAACTGTTTCCCGAAGCGTTTTCCGAGGGCAGGATTGACTTTGAGGCCTTGAAGAAGCTTCTGGGCGAGCATGTGGAAGACAGGGATGAGCGGTACAGCTTTACCTGGAACGGCAAATCCAGGTCCATTCGCCTGGCCCAGGCACCCAGCACCGGTACCCTTCGCCCCGCCCCGGAGGAGTCCCTGAACTGGGACAGTACCGGCAACCTGTTTATCGAGGGGGATAACCTGGAAGTGCTCAAGCTGCTCCAGAAATCCTATCACAAGACAGTCAAAATGATCTATTGTGAATCTTTTTTCGGGTCGGGCCCAGCCAATATGTCGAAAATATTTGAGAATAGGTCGTTTTTTGCTTGATTTTGAGTCTTAGAACCACCATTTTGATATGGAAAACGTAGTTCTAGACT
>Ga0207421_10006577_pt1 | contig 12628 bp, 6 predicted proteins | sample SodLakKL_010_SED_4_FD_187542 | JGI IMG/M metagenome (GOLD analysis project Ga0207421, IMG submission 187542) | Alkaline sediment microbial communities from Lake Tanatar, Kulunda Steppe, Russia - 8KL_010_SED (SPAdes) (version 2) | ecosystem: Environmental > Aquatic > Non-marine Saline and... | reverse complement strand
GTACGGGTTTGAGCCGTTAGATGAGCCTGAGGTGGCCGATTATATCCGCACCAAACCCGTGCCTTCTATCTGCCGGACGAGGCCGGTGGCAAGTGTGTGCAGGACGAGGCCGAAGAGAGCTTAAAAGGAAGGAGTTGATAATATGCCTTTAACAGATTTGGATTTAAAACGCAGGCAACAATTAAAGGACGCACAGCAGCAGTTGGGCGTGCAGCCAGAACAGACGAACCAGTACTCGCAACACCCGAAACTGCGGGATCAGTACGAAGATGTGGGTTGGGATTCTCAAAGCCACCAGGTTACAATCGGCGGGGCACAGTTTCAACAAGGTGAAATACCCGGCACTATCTTTGACCCTAAAGGACACCACCACGTAACTGACAGGGAGGCGCTGGACGCTGCTATCAAGGCGCAGCAGGGGCAAGGGGGACAACCGCCGGGAGGGGGAGATGGGCACTCCCTGCAAGGGCATATGACGCAGGAAACGCAGGATATAATCCAGCAGTTAAAAGATTATATCGGCACACCGCACAAGACCCCTGACGAAGTATTGCAGAGTGATTACGGGCAGCAGCTTATGGGTTCGGCAGACGCTATCAGGGATCAACAGATGCGACAGGCGAGGGCGCAGCTTGCCGGGGCAGGAGCATTATACCCTGATGATACCAGGGCGGCAGACCGTTTCGCACAGGTAGGGGCAGAGGCGGCACGTATGCAGGCAGGGCAAATCCTGCCGCAATTACTGCAGGCCACACAGAGGCAAAGGGGATTGGGGTTGAACGAACTGCAGACCATGCTTGCCGCGCAGTCCGGCGAGGAAGCAAGGGCAATACAGGAAGCCATTAACCTGTTCCAGGCGCAAGCACCTTATACCCTGCTTACAGAAGAACAAAAACATAGCCTGCCCCTTCAATGGACGCAGACTATGGGAGAGGTTCCCGGCGGGGACGTTTCGCCTGGTGGCGATATGGTTCCGGCAAGGGTTTACACAGGGCAAAGGGGCGGCACTATTGATTGGCGCAGGGCGCCTGACGGGACAGGCAATGTTGTTACCATCAACGGGCATGACATAGATGTAGAGGCAGTCGGCGGCAGGAACGTGGACGGGACGGTATATCTGCCGAAGGAAGTTATCGAGGCAGCCTTAGGAGCTGGTTAATATGGACAGACAAAAGATAGTGGAGGAAGCGGGCAAAAAGGGTGTTGATATGTCGTGGCTGCAGCAATCACAGCAACAAAGCCCCTATCCTGAAATGCAACAGCTTACCCAGACCCCGGTTCCCGATTTGGACAAGTTTTCTCCTATGGCTTCGAGTGCTTTGCAGGGGGGAATGTTGACCGATAAAACCCCCGCAGCGTCTACCATGATGGAACAGGCGCAAGCAAGGCAGCAGCCCGTAAAAGCGCCTTACGCACCGGGGACGCCTACGCAGGCTACAAGGGATAAAGAAATGTTCGAGAAATACCGGGTGCAGTTGGACGAACTGAACAAGCGCAGGGAGAGGGCGGCAAACGTAGAGGCTGATACAGCACAGCAGGAAGGCAGTTTTGACGAAGGGCCTTCCGAACCTATGGCTACTCCTGCCGAAGGGTTTGTAACGGAACGGGCGCAAATTACCCCGAACTTTCACGCTTCCGAGTTTGCCTGTAAGGGAACGGGGAAGATTAAGGTTTCCCGTGAACTTGTCAACCGCTTGCAGGCGTTAAGGGATTATCTGGGAGTGCCTATCAGCGTTACAAGCGGCTACCGCAGCCGGGAACATAACGCTTCCATACCGGGCGCAGCACCAAACTCCCGGCATATTTCAGGGGAGGCGGCAGATATTGTAGCGCAGGGTGTTTCCATGCAGCAGTTGGCAGCAGCGGCGAAAAAGTTTTTCGGGGACGGCGGCATAGGCACTTACGGGGGCCATGTCCACGTTGACGTCGGCCCGCAGAGAAGATGGTAAGGGGGTGAAAATGTGCCGATAGACAGGCAGAAAATTATAGAAGAAGCGCAAAAGAAGGGAATAGATATGTCGTGGCTGCAGCAAGCGGGACAAGCCCCGCAGGTTCAAGCTACGGGAGGGCTGGAAAGGCTGTCCCCCGGGGCTGCCGAACTAATGGAAGGGGTACGGCAGACACAACAAAGAAGTGCCCCTTATATCCCCTTTCCGCAGGGCGCCCCGACACAGCGGCGTACGGAAATGGAGTTAGGGGCAGAACAGTGGGATCAAGACTTTGAAAGGGGTATTCTCGAAGCAGATAGGAACTACCAACTGCAAAGGGAACAGTTAGAACTACAAAGGGCGGCGCAAATGGCAGGGCAAGCAGGTGGCGCAGGAGGCGAGGCAGGTGGCGCAGGAGGGACAGACTTTTTCGATCCCCTACAAAGCCCCTTCCATGAAGGCGGCGCTATGGGGGAAAGAGAGGCTACAGCGTCCGGCTATTACCAGTCCCTTGTTGACGAGGATATAGCCGCAGGAGTGCAGTTCGATGAGTTGATCCGAAAACTTCAAGACCTTGTTCCCGTTATGACAAGGGACAACGTAAATCCCAACGAGATTATGCGTTATGCTGTGGGGAGGTACGAAAGTTATTTAAGTTCCCTTGATCGCCCCTGGCACCCCACGATGGACAGGGATATAGCAGACCGGGATGTTAGGTTCAGGGAACAAAGGGACAAAGTTTTACAGCAGATAGAAGAAGCCGACAGGGGTTTCAGGCCGCCGGAAGGCGGGACTCCTTGGCATCAGACCATTACCCCGGAAGAGAAAAAGCACATGGCCGACCAGATGGATATATCGGTAGAAGAATTGGACGCGCAGATAAGATTAGACCCCGACCAGGTATTAGCACGGTATTTTGACGTTCTTTATGGAGGGTAAGGAGGCTGACCGATGGCAGAACAAAAAACGAGATTAACACAATTGGCAGAAGCCATGCGCAGGGAAAGGCCGCAGGACGTACAGACTATAGACCGGCACAGGGCGGCTACGCAAAGACAGTCTGAAGCGCTCGATTTGCCCCAGTACGAACACCCCGGGCACAGGGCGCCGGAAGATATTTCGGCACCGGCAAGACGCCCTTCTACTATTTCGCCGGAACAGGAATCTGTGCTTTCCCAAATAAGGGGTATGGTGGCGCCGCTTGCGCCTGATGTTGCGCCTCCTGCAGCACCTGAACCCACAAGATACGAACACCCGGGGCATAGACCACCCGAAACTCCAACACCAGAACCACCTGCACCCCCGAGGTATGACCGCCCGGGTATGCGGGCTATGGGAGTGCCAAGACCTCCAGACCCAGCGCCTGATATAGTAACCGGGGCTGCACCCCCTGCGGCGGAGATACCTCCTGTCGTAACACCTGGCCCTTCTATACCTGAAGGGTTCCCGGGGGGGTTGATTGAAGAAGGGGTAAAAGATATTCAGTCTCGGATAGCGGGTGAACCCCCAGAAATGTTTGATTATCAAAAACTATATGAAGAAAGCCCTGTGGCAAGAGCAACACACCATTTCCTTGCAGGGGCTAGCGCTTCTATGGGGCTTCCAACTGTTCCTGAACACCATTTTGAACCAGAAACATTCGGGGACGAAGCTGCCCAAGTAGTAGGTCAAGTCGCCCCTTATCTCGTAGCAGCAAAGATAGCCGGGCCACTGGGGGCAACAGCAGTAGTCGGCAAAGGCGGGGCTACCTTATTAGGTAAAATGGGGTTATCTGCTAAAGCAGCCGATATTATTGGCAAGGGGATTGGTTTGTATGCTGGCGGTGCAACTATAGGTGCACCTGTCGCTGCTACTAGAGAATTTATGCAAAGCCTAAATGACCCAGAGGCAGCAGATTTTAAAAACTCAATGGTTAATATTGCAAGGGACGCCCATGCTTTTGGAACTTTTAGGCTAGCAATGGGCGGCATAGGTGCCCCGCTGGGGGAAAAAGCAGTCCAATCATTGCGAAAAATTACTTCTCCTATAGTGTTAAAAGCCATCGACCAGTCTGCTGCCCGGGGCGCAGTCGCCGCGAACCTTAGTAATGTTTTAGATACTGTCACAAGGTCTATCACGGGAGCAGCACCGGCAGGTGCTACTGTAGGCATGATGGACGCTTTCTTTAATTATCTTGCTAACCCCGAAGAATATACAGCAGATTTGGCAGTTAACGATGTAGTTACGAGAACCATATTCTTCACAGCTTTTAATATGATTTTTAGTTTATACGGAATGGGTAAAGGTATGGCTAAGGGAGGTTTTGTTACCCCCGGGAAAATCAGGGGGTGGAAAGAAGGGGCGGAAAGGGCGAAGCAGCAAGGTTATACCAGAACAGAACCGACAAAAACAACAATCGAAGAAGCCTACAGAGAACTAGGAGTTGCCCCTGGGACACCCTTAAAAGACGTTAAACACGCCTATCGGAATCTATCTAAACAATATCACCCGGATAAACGGCCTGGCGACACAGCAGCAGAGGAAAAATTTAAACGTATAGCAAGCGCCTATGCCACTATAGTTGGGTCACAGCCAGCGGGAACCAAAGCAACTGCAAGACCTGACGAGGCAGCTACTGCCACAGCACAAACATCAGCCAAGGCGCGACCTGGTGCTGCTAAAACACCTGCTGCTGAACCTGCAACTGCAGATAGAACAGCAACCCCACCTGCTACTACACCGGCTGCACCTACTGCGCCACCCGTTGCACCACCGGCAGCACCTACACCGACTACACCTACAACGGCAGCGCCTGCAGCAGAAACACCTGCAACACCTACTGCACCTATAGCAGACACGCCTACTGCACCTAGAGCACCTACCACGCCGGACGAAAGGGTAGCGGCTTTTGAACAATATAATATGACCATACCGCAGGCGCAGGAGATTGCAAGGCTGCCTGCCGAAGAACCTTATTGGGCGGCACGGGCAGAAGGGTTGACACACGAAGAAGGATTGCAGAGGGCGCAGGAAGCACCTGTTGCTGAACCTACCGTAACCCCTGAACCCATGCCGCAGGACGAACTTATGCGGGGAGTATTGCAAAGAGGCGGCATTAAGCCCCCCAGAGGTTACAGGGACGCACCTGCTGACAGGGAGGCTATACCGGAAGCCCTGCAGAGGAAAGAAGGCTTGCCGTTAGAACAAATGGCCGGGGAACTGGGCATGACGAAGGAACAACTTGTGGGGCAACTATCGGCAGCACCGGAGCAGCCCAAGGGGATAGCAGAGGCAGAGGAGACAGCGCCGGAGGTTACACCTGCACCTGCAGAGGCGGCGAAAATAACTCCAGAAGCAAAAGAAGTTTCAATTAGAGAAATAGACTTTCAAAGCGAAGATGTAAAAAAGGCTATAGTGGATGAACAGGAGTTTGCAAAAGAACGTGGTCAACCAAGCAGGGTAGATATATTTAAGCAGATTATTCAAACAGGAGAAGATTACAGGGGATTTAAGGCAGAAGATGTACTCAAGCCTATTGATGTTGTAGTTGAAGGAGACAAGTATGTAACAAAAGACGGCAATCACTTATTAATGGCCTACCAAGAACTAGGCTATGACACTGTTCCGATTAGGGGCTATCAAGGGGCAAGTATCGAAAAACCTGTTACACCTGCGCCGGCAGAGGTGGCGGCAGAGGTGCCGGCTAAAGAGCCATGGGAGATGGTACAGTCAACGTTTGTGTCTGACAAGATGCCGGGTGGTTCAGAGTTTTTTAAGCAATGGACTACTGCCACAGGAAGAAGCGGCAAAACACAGAGAGATAAAAACGACATGGCCGCCGCGCGCCAGGCACAAGAGGCAAAGATAAAAGAGCAACACGAACAACTTGTTCAACAAGCCCTCTCCGAAGGCAAACCCGTACCTGCCGAAGTTTTGGCAGATTACCCTGACTTGAAGCCTGCCGAAACTCCACCCGCACCCGTGGAAACTGTACCAGAAGCACCACCGGTGGCACCCACAGAAGTGCCTGCGGAAACACCTGCAGAGGTAGCGCCGGCAGAAGTGCCTGCCGAAGGGGTTACAGAGGCAGTTGCTAAAGAACCCTGGGAGATGACTACAAAAGAATTTGAACAATATTCTAAAGAACCCGTTAAAGCTGCAAGAAGGGACGATTGGTTTAATAAAAGTGCCTTTATTTCTCCAGAAGGGGAATATGTTTATCTGGAACGCCCCGGCGAACACCGGGCATACAGAGGTTTGTATGAGGATAACTATGTACGCAAAACTACCGTAGGCGAACTAGGCACTCTTGATTATGAGGTTAAAGAACTAACGCCTGGGATTCAAGGGATAATTCAAGAGGATATGGCAACTTTCCCCCAACTTGAGGATAGAAGGGTTAATATAAGCGTCCCCGGTGAGGGCAAGGCATATAGCTTTGAACACAATGTTTTACAAGAAAACGATTTTAATTTCAGAAAAGCCCTCCGAGACCCCAGAACAGAAGTAACTGATGTAACTAGCAGTGAGTTTGAAGAAGCGACAATAAGCAAAGTAAGAAAAACACAACACAGAAACGCTGTCCAGCAAGCCCTTGCCGAAAACAAACCTGTGCCCCAGGAAGTATTAGCAGAATACCCTGATTTAGCACCAGAGGTTACACCTGCCGCAGCACCTGCAGCGGCAACACCTGCACCCGCCGAAACGCCTGCGGAGGTAACGCCTGAAACACCAGAACTTCCTATATCTGTAGCAAAAGACGATATACCCTACGACCTTGCGAGGCAAGCATACAGTGGAATTAGCCACACGCCAGAGCGCAGGGCAGAACAAGCGCAACAGAATTATATTGACGATATTACCGGTCTTTATGAACGAATGAGACCACTGGCAACTACGCCAGAACAGCAGGAACTGCTAAAAACCGAAATGGAAAGGTATAAAGAAAACTATATCAACAAATATACTGCCTATTTGAACGCCAAGTCCAGAACAATGTCGCCTATGATTACCGGCCCGGCAAAATTCCCTACAGCCCGGAACGAAAAGGCTATGCGAACAGAGGCCAAAAGGCGCGAGGAATTTCTGGAATGGAACAAAAAAGCAGTAGACGCTATCGAAAAGAAACTAAAAGCCGACGATCCTGTTCCTGCCGACCGTGAGTTCAAGCGGCTAAAGAACAGGGTTGACCAGACTATCGCTACACTTAAAGACATAGAAGAAGGCGCGGCTTATGACGCCTCTACATTCAAATCTAATCTGGCAGGAGTGCTGCGCAGGAGTGCTGACGCAGGGAATGTTACCGCAGTAAGGCAGGCACTTGACCATCTCAAAGAAAAGCAGGGGCTACTCAAACGTCCTGTTTTTACTGACCGGCACGCTATTTGGAACTACCCTGACAAAGCAGAGGCAAAGACAGAAGCCGAACCTGTAAAAGCTGGCACTACTGATTTAGCAAGCTATGAAGGCGCGAAGATTGTTAACGACCATGACGCTGACAGGACGCAGATATTATTTGACGAGAAACCTTCTGACGCGATAAGGAGAGATTTGAAAAGCGAGGGCTGGAAATGGGCGCCTTCTGCGGAGGCATGGCAGAGAAAGCTAACCTCTAATGCGGAAAATAGCGCCAAGCGGATTATAGGTAAGCATTTCGAGAAGGCAGAAACACCTGCAGAGGTAGCACCCGAACCTGCCAAGCCTGCACCGGAGAAGCCGGAAGTGGCACAGTCCCATTATGGTACTAACTTACCTAAATTCAAAAATCCTGATGCGATTAAGATACGGCAAGCAGTTTTGGACAGGTTGGCAGAACATGGCACAAGTGACGAATACGCTTTCTTTGTTGGCGAAGCAAGCGAAAAGGCGTTCACGAAACACGGAACAGACACAAACGTAGCGGCAGATAAAATTATTAAAACCTTTAGGGAAAATCATAAACTTGCACCGGGGACACACAAGAAAACCATAGAAGCCGGACAAAAAAGAATTGCACAAAAACCCGAGGCTAAACCGAAAGCACCGGCAGAGAAGGAAGCAAAGCCGGAAGCACCCCCAAAAGCACCCGAACCTGCCAAGCCGAAACCCAAAGAGGTTTCCGTTGTGTCTACCGGCAAATCTGTAACACCTAAAACCGAAAAAGGCACACCCGTTAAGTCCAGTTATGCTGTAGTAGAGGCGGATAACATTATCCCTTCCCACGACACAAGTTTGAAGGTTAACCCTGACTACCCTAAAGAACTCCAGCCGAGGGATCGAACAAGGGTAGCCTCCGAAGAACAGGTTAACCGCATGGCAGTCAAGCTGGAACCTGAATTTCTGGGCGAGTCGCCGAAGGTTTCCGAAGGTGCGCCTATAATCGGCGCAGACGGGATAGTGGAATCGGGTAATGCCCGTGTGATAGCGCTGCAGAGGGTTTACAACAAGAAACTCCCCACCGCTAAAAAATACAGGGATTGGCTTAACCACAACGCCGATAAATTCGGTATAAACAGAAAAGACTTGAAAGAAGCCAACAACCCTGTGCTAGTAAGGGTAAGGGCAGAGGACTTGGACAGGGCAAAATTTGTCCAGGAAGCCAACGAACAGGCAGTTGCGGCTATGAGTGCCTCCGAACAGGCTACCGCAGATGCGGGCAATCTTACCGCTAAACACCTGGAAATATTTAACCCGGGCGAGGCGGGAGAGATACTGACCTCCGGCAATCGAAGTTTTGTGAACTCTTTTATGAACGATATAGTAGGAGAGGCACAGAGGGCGCAGTACCTTACGAGAGACGGCTCGCTTTCGCAGGAGGGCGCACAGAGAATCCGCAACGCTGTATTCGCCAGGGCTTACGGGGACACGGGCGCACTCGAAAAGTTAGCAGAGGCTACGGACGTTAACGTAAAGAACCAGGTCAACGCTATGGTAATGGCAGCGCCCCGCATGGTGAGGTTAAAGGACGCCATAAACAAGAGGGAACTTCACGATCTTGATATTACCCCCGAGATAGCCGCTGCCATGAACAAACTCTCCGAACTAAGAGAATCGGGCAGGACGGTTGATTACTACCTGCGGCAGGTGTCCTTGATAGAGGACTTATCACCCCTTGCCAAAGATGTTTTGGAGGTATTCGACGGTTACAAGAGGTCGGCCAAGAAGATTTCCTCTATACTGCAGGCTTACGCTGACGGGGTAGAAATGGCCGGGAACCCCAGGCAGGAAACATTATTCAAAGGGGAAAACACCCCTACAAAAGCAGAGGTTCTGGAAAGAGCCGTAAGGAAGGTGGAAGGTCTTGACCAAGAACAAATTGACATTTTCGCCGGTCAGGGAATGGGTGGCACAGGAACTGGAACGCCGGGAGAAAAAGCACCTTCAGCTACCGAACCCGACAAAACCCTCCCCGAAAGCCTCAAAGGGACAGGGTTCCTAACGCGGGAACATGCACAACTGGCCTTCGATGCTAAAGATTTGGGCTTCAATCAGTGGAAGCATACCTTTGACGAAGATCGTGCTAAGATATTCCAGTACACCGGGGAACTTGGGCCGAAGGCGGCTTACAGCAAGCTGATAGAACCGCTTAAAAATTTAAAAGCCAGCGAGATTAAGGAACGCCGCATAGACTTGCAGATATTTGCACGCAAAACAGGCAAAGAACCCGACCTGGAATTTGAAAAGGCCAGAAGGAAGATGCACGCCATTTCTAAGAAACTGGGTATGGACAGAAACCAGCGCCTTGATTTGGCAAGGTTCGTTACCGGGAGGAAGGATATTAACTCTACCAAAGAGTTAACCAGGGGTGAAATGCAGTTTTTAGCGGACTTCCTCTCCAAAGAACAGCACAAACTAAGTGTTTCGGACAGGGTTAAACCTGAACTTACCGAGGAAGAAAGACTGTCCCCGGCTAAGAAGCGCAGAACAGATACCGCAAAAACGGCTAAAAAAGAGCTGGACGATGCACGCAAAGCAGTAGAGAAAGAAGATAAGGAGATAAAGCGGCTTAAATCTTTAGGGTTTGAAATGGAATGGGCTTCTGACGTTTACAAAGCGAGGGGCAAAACCCCGCCGAAAGATTTTGTGGATCACTATGTAGGCGATATGTGGGGCGGCGAAACATTCGCGCCTGCGCCGAGATACTATGACAAATGGTCTAAACGAGATATTGCTTTAATGACTTCCGAAGCAGGGTTTCTTAGCCAAACAGTGAGAAAGTTGTTCAGGACACTCCCCCGATCATATACCGATGAAGGGATGACACAGCGCAGGCTTGAAAGGCTAGCCGCCAACAAGTATGCACGCCCTGTCAGGGAGGCCCTAAAGGGCATGACCAAGCAAGAAAGGTATGAGGTAGGCAAAGCGCTGGAAGGGTTGATAGAACCGGAAGGCAAGATAGCCGATGCCGCCAAGAAAATAAGAAAAGAATTTTTCGACCCTCTCTTCAAGCAGGGTGTGGATGCAGGGGTGTTAACACCGGAACAATACGTGCCGGATTACTTCAGCAGAATATCTAACAAGATGAAAAAAATAACCGGTGAGTCTTTCAGGACACCTAAGAGATGGTTCACTCACCAACGCACAGGCCATTTAGACGATTACAAGACAGACCCTCTTGAAGTTTGCGAACTTTATGCTAAAGGCATGGCGAGGGCTATACACCTTGACCCCTGGCTTGACAAGTGGAAGAGTGAGGTTAAAAAGTGGCCGAAAACGAGGCAGAAACTTGCCGAAACATTTACAGACGCGGTTTACGGCAGGCCACACGCCCACGAAATAGGCATGAACACTACTGCCACCAAAGCCATGAACACTCTTTTGGAACCGTTAAACTTGAAAATCTCCGAGGATAGGCGCATAGCCCACGAAATAAGCACCCTTTTTATAGACGCAAGCGTGCAGACATTCCTGGGGCTTCACATGGGGGCAGCGTGGAGAAATACATCACAAAAGTTGTTAAGTATAGCAGAAGTATCAACGCCAGGAGATCGTTTCAGGGGTTTCCGTTACTGGGGAGAATACAGGGCAAAAAAATTCAACAAAGAGTTTCGGGATTTCATTAAAAAATACAACGTCTTGCGGGACGACAGGACGTTTATGGAAGGCATGGATTCGGTAGCCCGTTATAATACATGGGCAGGCAAGGTTCTCGACACCACGCGTCCTGTAACTATGTTCGCCTATAAGGCCGCTGACCTTGATAACGTAGATTTCTCATGGTATGCGGGATTCAGGGCAGCAGAAGATGATGGTATGCAGGTAGTAGATCAGCTATGGAAAGGCGACGATGTGGCAGTAAGGACACAGTTTCCTTATGATATTAGGAAAGCACCCTGGGCACACACCCCTCTCGGCAGATCGTTGATGCTGTTTACAGGCTGGTCGTTGGACTACTTCGAGCTTATGAACGATTGGGCTTCCAACAAAAACTGGGGCAAACTTCTGATGGCTGTAGCGGCGGGTTACGGATTAAGACACCTTTACCGCAAAATGGGACTACACTTCCGCATTACTGCGCTTGAAGCAGCAACAGGGACAATATTTTTCTCCTTGCCCGGCTTCCAGGATTCGGTAGTAGGTAGCCAGACAAGGACGCTGCGTTACGCTGCAAGGGATTTGATGGAAGGCGGCGAAGAATGGCAGAAGGTTGTGGAACAAATGGCCTACGATTTCCTCCCGGGTGGAGGGGCGTTCAACCGTTATAACCGATTTATGGAAATGGCAAACGATCCTGCGGGTTGGGTAAACCGTGACCGGTCAGGAAGGATTCGCTACCGCTACGAAGAATCCGGGTGGCTGTACGAACTAACAGGAATACCAAGAGAGGCTTTCTTCTCTCTCTTCGGGCAAACCACAACAGCAAAGGATTACTGGAGTGATGAGATACCGGCCATTGAGGACAAGATAGAGGAAAAAGCAACAGAGTATTTAAGAAAACTGGTAGGATATTAAGGGGGCGGGGCAACTCGCCCCCTCACTATTGGGGGTGGCCTTTATGTGCGCTAAGGACGGGGTGATACGTGAGATACTAATGGAATATGAACAGGCACTAGAACGGGTTGAAGCCAATTTAAAACACGGCGATTTTTCGGAACCGACCAATGCCGTGTTGCGGGCACGAAGAACCGCCTACAGGGGGATAATCGAGAGACTTAGGGGACAGACGCCGGAAGATAAATACCACTTGTTGTAAGATTAATAGCCGGGGGTGTTAACTTGAATGAGGGAAAAAAAGAACAATGGTATACCAATAAAGAAATTTACGAGATGGTGCAAAGTTTAAAGATCGAGTTGCGAAATACGCAAGATATAGTCAAAAAGTATAACGGCATAAGGGAGGATGTAACCTGGTGCGTTGAAAGACTAAAAAAATTTAAGACAACGAAAGAGGCGCATTACACCTTGCTTGAGGGTTTTAGAGAGTGGGGCGGCTGGCTTGTGGCATTAGTATTGCTATATCTTAAATATGCGGATTAGAAGGGGCGCTATGAAAACACGGGAAACAATTAACGCATGGTACAGGGAGAAAGAAGGGTTTATTGCCCTTTTCTGCTTAATCTACTGGGCGGGACTTACTACGTATATCCTGTTCCACTTTGTTATGGGAAACGTTGACAGCTTGCTTCTCGATTTCTACCGCAGTTTTATCCAGCTTCCGCTTGTGGTGATGGGCGGCGTATTTGGCGTTAAGGTAGCGCAGGATTTTCGCAAAGAACGTAGTAGCAGAGATTACAGTGACAGGG
>Ga0207421_10006575_pt1 | contig 12630 bp, 10 predicted proteins | sample SodLakKL_010_SED_4_FD_187542 | JGI IMG/M metagenome (GOLD analysis project Ga0207421, IMG submission 187542) | Alkaline sediment microbial communities from Lake Tanatar, Kulunda Steppe, Russia - 8KL_010_SED (SPAdes) (version 2) | ecosystem: Environmental > Aquatic > Non-marine Saline and... | reverse complement strand
TCGCGTGGTCAATCTGCACAATTATTCGTCAACGTATTAAGATACGCCTCCTCATAATTGCTAGATTTCCTTGCCAAAAGAAAAAACTCCTCGTTTCCGGAAAGAAAACCATCTATTTCAGCATCCGGAAATAAGGAATTTCCGGATGGAAACAAATTAACGACCGTGTCAAAAACTGTTGAGCCTGTTAGAATATTGTTGACTTCTTTATGTATAATATCTCACTGATATACAATCAATTTTACATAAATGTAATAATTATTTTATTTTTGACCATTGAGTAATCTCACCCCCTTTGGTAGGGGGCTCTATCAGTCAGGCTGGTGCGGGATCCAAGTCTTCACGGCAATTTCGACATTGCCGTGAATTGCATAAAATCCCGGTTATTCATTTTATAGAATGTTCTAGCTGAAAAGAATCAAGGAGGATTATTAAGTGAAAGCTTCCAAGTCAAATGATGTTTTGGGTACTGTTAACAGGGGCAGTCCGGCCGAGTCCGGACTGTGTACACTCTGCAGGGCGGATTGCGCAGGAAAATGTGAAACCTGGCTTGCAAGCATAAAAGGCAGGGAGGTGCTCTATCCCAGGGATTACGGAAAAGTAACCGCTGGTGCGGACAACACAACTCATGTAGGAGTGTCCTACAACTCTGTGCGCATCCAGGGATACAACTACGGTTCCAGCGGTCTGCCTCAAGGCGTAAGCAACGACCCGGACAACTGCACTTTTCCCGGCGCCGACGTCACCACTTCATTTGGCAGAACAAAGAAAATACAGGCCAGGATGCCCATTATGACCGGTGCCCTGGGGTCCACCAAGATTGCGGAAAGCTACTGGGATTCCTTTGCAGTGGGCTGTTCCCTGGTAGGCGTCCCCATCGTCATCGGGGAAAATGTGGTAGGGGTGGACCGCAATTCCAGGATGGAAAACGGACGCATAGTGGACGCCCCTGAACTGGATCGCCGCATTCAGACTTATATGCGCTATTTTGACGGTCACGGGGCCGTGCTGGTTCAGTTGAACGTTGAGGACGGACGCAACCGTGTGGCTGACTATGTGGCCGACAAGTACGGTGGAGACAAGGTCCTGATAGAACTAAAGTGGGGGCAGGGGGCCAAGGATATCGGCGGAGAAATTGAGGTATTCAGCCTGGAACAGGCCCTTTTTCTCAAGAAAAGAGGTTACGTGGTGGATCCCGACCCGGAACTGAGCGAAGTGCAGGAAGCATTCCAGAGGGGCTCCATCAAGGCCTTTGCCCGGCACAGCCGCCTGGGATTTACCGATTTTGAAAAATATGAAGATATCCGCAAAAACTTCAGAAACACCGTGGAATATCTGCGAGGCCTGGGAATCAAGGGCGTAACCCTGAAGACCGGGGCTTACGGCATGGAAGCCCTGGCAATGGCAATCAAGCTGGCCGGGGAAAACAACATTGACCTGCTTACCATCGACGGGGCAGGGGGGGGAACCGGAATGAGTCCCTGGCATATGATGCAGTCCTGGGGAGTTCCGTCCATACTTCTGCACTCCAAGGCCTACGAATATACCCGGATGCTGGATGAAAAAGGTGAAAACGTACCGGATCTGTCCTTTGCCGGGGGTTTTGCCCAGGAGGACCATATCTTCAAGGCCATAGCCCTGGGAGCCCCTTACAGCAAGCTGGTCTGCATGGGCAGGGCTCTAATGATCTCCGGCTTCCTGGGAAGCAACATCCAGGGAGTTCTTCAGCCCGAGAAAAAGGAAAAAATTGGCGGTAACTGGGACAAGCTGCCCAAGACCGTATCCGATTTCGGATCATCTCCCGAGGAGATCTTTGCCGGTTACTACGATATCCAGAAAAAAGTAGGCAAGAATGAAATGGCCAACATACCCTTCGGAGCCATCGCCTTCTGGACCATGGCCGACAAACTCAAGGCCGGCCTGCAGCAGTTCATGGCCGGATCCAGGAAATTCGCCCTTTCGGAAATCGACCGGGGCGATCTGGCCGCAGGCAACCGCGAAACCGCCAGGGAAACCGGATTGCCTTTTATAACCGAGGCTCAGGAAGAAAAGGCCAGACAAATCCTTGATTCCTAACAGGCTCAGGCAGCCGGGCTTCCGGGAATTATTTGCCGGAAGCCCCGTTTTCTTTACCTTTTTCAGATGACTGCTCAGAGAGCTTTTGTCTTACCCATTCCTTTTGTTCCTGCCTGTCGCAGGTCAACCCGTCAATCTGTGCCGCCTTGAGTTCCTGCAGGATGCGGCCGAACTCAGGGCCGGGCGTAAGCCCCATCTTTTTGAGATCCTTGCCTGAAAGCTGGGGCTGAATGTCGCGCAACTGGGTAATGTAGTAGGATACGTATTTACGCAGCTCCTCCTTGTGCACCCTGGCCATGAGGAAAAGAAGTCCCTCCAGGGGCAGGGGGGTTAATATAAAATAAAGAGAGCTGAGCTTTCCATCGTCCTGATGCCAGGCGGACAGGCTGCTCATGGCCTTGTTTATCTGGGAGCGCAGGGAAAAAACATGCCTGGTTTTTTTCTGGGAAAAACTGAAGCGCTGCATGATGATGCCGGCCTGGACATCATTGATATGATTCAACAGTCCCAGTATATACAAAACCCACTTATCTATCTTTTCCTCCAGGTAAAGAAGCTGAAACCAGTTGATGACTTTTTCCGTCTCGGTCAGGATGTGCTTTACATTGGTGGTAAGCTTGAGCATGGGATGGATATGTTTCAAAAGCCCGTAGTATTCCATCCTGACCAGACAGGGCAGGGGGCTGTCCTCTTCGAAGATCATCTGCAGTTCGTGGAAGATTCTGCTCCCTGAAAGCTGATGGAAGATATTCAGCTCAAGGGCATTCTTGATGAGTTTTTCTGTCTGGGCCCCGATCCTGAAACCGAACCTCTGCTCAAAGCGAATAGCCCGGACAATTCTGGTGGGATCCTCCACAAAACTAAGAGAGTGCAGCACCCGGATCACCCTGTCCTTCAAATCCCGCTGTCCCCCGAAGAAATCCACAAGTCTGCCCATATGCCCAGGGTTTAAGTGCACCGCCAGGGCGTTGATACTGAAATCCCTGCGGTAGAGGTCCATTTTTATGGAGGACAGTTCCACCGTGGGCAGGGCAGCCGGATGCTCGTAATATTCCAGCCTGGCAGTGGCCACATCAATCTTCTGTCCGTCACCGAAGATGATCACTGCTGTCCTGAATTTCTGATGCTCTCTGATCCGGGCGTCAAGTTTATTGGCCAGGGCCCTGGCGAATTTTATCCCATCTCCTTCCACCACAAGATCCACATCCAGATTTCTGCGGCCCAGGAGAATGTCGCGCACAAAACCTCCCACGCAGTAGACCTGGTATCCCATATCCCGGGCCTGATGCCCGGCGGCCTTGAGCAGGGAGTATATCTTTTCGGGCAACCTTTCCCTGAGCATACGTCTTATGTTGCGCTCGCGCTTTTTTTCCGGGAGCAGGGATTCGGGGATTCGGGCCGGTTCGTTGATGAGATTGTTTATCAGGTCGGTCCGGGTGACCACTCCGGTAACCACGTCGTCTTCCACCACCGGGATAAGGCGCTGTCTCTGGCCGATGATGATCTCCATGACCTGGTAAATGTCATCTTCGGGAGTCAGACTGGCAACATCCGAAATCATGTACTCTTTGAGGAAAATATGGCCCAGGCCGTGGCTGATGGCCTTGTCAGCCAACTGGTGTTCCAGAATGCCCACACATTCCCCGCTGTCCCTGGCAGTGACCGGGATGGCCTTCAGTCCGAACCGGGTCATAATTTCCGAGGCCTGACTGATGCTTTTGTCTTCTTCTATGGTCACCGCCGGCCTGGACATGAGATCCTCTACCAGTATCTGGGGATTGATCTGAGAATAGAGCAGGCCGAACAACTCGTCCTTGACCTGAGTCAGGGTCTTGTGTTTGAGATTGGCCGAGGCGGCAAAAGAGTGTCCGCCGCCGCCCATGGAAGAACATATCTGCCCTACATCCACATCCGCGGTTCTGCTCCTGGCCACCAGGTGTACCCGGTCGTGCATACGGCCCAGGGCGAAAAGAACCCGGATATTTTCCATATCCAGAAGCTTGTGGGCCAGGAGGGCAAAATCGCCTACATAATGATCCAGGGAAATTTCCGTGACCACCACGTCGATCCCCTTGATCTTGTGCGTGGTGGCCGCTTCCAGCATGGAATTGAGAATGGAGACCTGTTCGGCACTCAGATCACGGGTTATCAGATCCGAGACGACATTGAGATCCATGCCCTGAGAAAGAAGCCATGACGCGGCTGAAAAGTCGTGCACCGTAGTGGATTTGAAGGTGAAGGAACCTGTGTCCTCATATACACCGAGGCCCATTATGGTGGCTTCGTCTTCGGTAAGCCGGACCTCTTTTTCCTTTAGAATTCTGGAGATGACAGAGATGGTGGAGCCCCAGGGGTGCACTTCTTCCAGGTCTCCCTGGAGATCCTCATCCGAGTCCGGGTGGTGATCATAGATATGTATACTTAAGCCCTCTTTGTCCAGGAGCTGTTCCACGTGCCTTATTCTGGACTTCTGCCTGGTATCCACCACCACCAGCAGTTGCACCGCTTCCGGATCGATGTCCTTGAAGGATTTGAAGTTGTACAGGTAGGTAGCGCTCTGGATGAAAAAATTTTTAAGATTTTTCTCCTGACTTCCGGGAAATATGAGCACTGCTTCAGGGTACATCTTGCTGGCGGCAATCATGGAAGACAGGGCATCGAAATCAGCGTTTACATGACAGGTTATTACCGTTGGTGCCTTGAGCTTATCTTGTTTCTGCATGAACCGGCTTTCCTGTATTTTTCGACCTGGGATGATAAAAGTCTTGAGCGGCCTTGAGCCTGTCGCTCTGGACGTGGGTGTATATCTCGGTGGCTGTTATATCGGAATGTCCCAGCAGTACCTGGACCGTGCGCAGGTCGGCACCGCCCTCCAGCAGATGTGTGGCAAAGGAGTGGCGCAGAGTATGCGGAGAAACTTCTTTTTTAATGCCGGCCATCAAGGCATATTTCTTGATTATTTTCCATACTCCCTGCCTGGACAGGGCCTTTCCGGAACGGTTGAGAAAAATTTTGTCTACCTTGGGGGCAAAAGAACTGCGCCAGTGCTGCAGATAATGGTCCAGCCACTGCATGCAGCTGTAATGCAGAGGTACCAGGCGTTCCCTGGCCCCCTTGCCCCATGCCCTTATTATACCTGCCTGGGGATCGAAGTCCAGGACCTTGAGGTTTATAAGCTCGGACACCCTGAGCCCGGCTGCGTAGAGGATTTCCAGCATGGTTTTGTCCCTGACTCCGAGCTTGTCCCCCGTTGGAGGTTGAGCTAATATGCTTTCCACTTCCCCAATAGAGAGTACCCGGGGAAGAAGTTTCGGCAGCTTGGGGTTTTCAAGCATTTCCGCCGGGTTGTCCTTTAAAAGCCCTTGTTCATGCAGGTATGCGTAAAAACCGCGCAGGCTGGCCATGTGCCTGGCCAGACTACGGCTCTGAAGCCCTTTGCGGCGCAGGAACATAAGATACACGAAAAGCCCCTGTTCATTTACTTCCAGGACATCCTTTCCTTTTTCCTGTAAAAAAACCAGAAAGGTGGAGAGATCTTCTGTATATGCCGCAACAGTTTGACGGGACAGCCCCTTTATGGCCAGGGCATGATCCAGAAAGGACTGTGCATGAGGATGTTTTTGGGCGAGGGTGGCCAAAAAAGGTTCACTCCGGAACATTGAAGTTCATGGGCAATAAGGCTAAGCTTACATGTCCGTGCTTGCGCCTTCAAGGGGAAATATATAGGTTTTCATTCAAAGATGCACCTGCATAAACAGGATATATTTATCAGTCTGGGGTCCAATATGGGGGATCCTACAGACAATCTTAAACAAGCCTCGGACTTAGTGCAAGCTTTGCCAGGTCTGTCTGTGGTTAAGGAGTCATCAATCTACCGCACGGAACCTCAGGGCCTGAAGGATCAGGACTGGTTCGCCAACCAGGTTCTGTGGATGCGCAGGGATAAGTCATGGCATCCCCGGACTCTGCTTGCTGAATTAAAAGAGATGGAAAAAAGACTGGGGCGTATCCCGGGACCACGAAACGGCCCCAGACTCATTGATCTGGACATGCTCCTGTTTGGAAACACGATAATGAGCGAAGAAGATCTTATTCTTCCTCATCCCGGCCTGAAGTCCAGGGCTTTCGTGCTCATCCCCCTTGTGGAAGTATGTCCCGGGCTCATTCTTCCGGATGGTTCCAAGGCAGAAAGTCTACTGCAAGGGCTTGAATTCAGGCTGGAAGGGCATAAGATATTTCAAACCTAAACTTCAACTTCAGGGATAACCGTCATGATGAAATTTATCGTAATAGCTGTTGTGCTTTTTATTTTGTACAAGCTGCTGACCAACGACCAGAAAAAGAAAAAAGATGCCCAGCTCAAGGAGAAGGAAAGGCTGGCTGCTTCCGGGATCATGGTCAAGGACCCGGTCTGCGGGACTTACGTTGACAAGGACAGCGACGTTCGCATCAAGAAGGATGGGCAGGTGTATTGCTTCTGCAGCTACGATTGCCGGGACAAATATTTGAAAAGGATCAAATCCAGTTAATCCATGCCTGATCCCTGATCCATAATCCATAAATTATAATTTCCAAAAAGGAGGTTGCCCAACACCGGCGGCCTCCTTTTTTTACCCTGCATTATTGTCCCATAATGTAAATTATGTAAACTTTTAATATATTAAAAAAGGAATAAAATGAATAAAATCAACATCTTGAATCGCCTGATAATTTGCAGGAATATTCTGATAGTCATGACCTGAAAAAATAAGGATGATGAGTTGAATGTTGACCTGACTCCTGGCAAAGCTATAAAAGATGTGACTGCAAAAAGTCATTTTTGCAGTCACAGACGTCAGAGATCAGATGTCAGATATCAGTTTTCGACTTTTTGCAGGTGCATCATAAAATATTCGAAGTTGTGGCAGAGGCGGAAAAGATCCTCTCCTCTGAAAGAAGACCCAGCTTATGTTTAAGCTTCAAGGACTCTCGCGTGATTTCACTGGAACCTATTTTGGGGGATAATTTATACGGACGGCCATATACAACCTCGCATACAGACCACAGCCAGGGAAGCTTGAACCGGTCCCAGGACCCGGAGAACTCATGCCTGGTGCTCATTCTTACCCGTACAGGCACGATATGAGCACCTATCCTGGAAGCAAGATAGATTATCCCCGGCTTAACCTCGTGCCTGGGTCCCCGGGGGCCGTCCACGGTAAGGACGGCATCCCTTCCCGTAGTATGCATCTGACGCATTGCCGCAAGCATGGCCTTCATCCCCTGCCTGGAACTGGACCCCCGGGCCAGATTGAATCCCATGCTGTGCAGGACCCTGGCCAGGATTTCCCCGTCCCTGCTTGCACTGACCACGGCGATGATGCCTTCGTTGCGGTGCAAATAGCACAAGGGGAAGAGTTCGTTGTGGTATATGGCAAAGGCTATAGGTTTTTTTCCCCTGCGCAGTTCCTGGATTCTTTGGAAATTGATCCTTTTATAACGGATGCTCATGGACCAGCCCACGGCAAAAAAAGTCAGCAGAGGAGTCATCTTTACATAAATATTGCGCATGAAAATTATTTTAGAGGTTCAGACAGCTCAAGGCAAGATGGAATCCACGGACACCCAGAAAACATGACGGTTTAAGGGCAATGAACAATTCACAGCTCAAAGTGGGCCGCATAGACTATCTTAATATCTGGCCCCTGTTTCACACCATCAACAATAAGCTTTGTACAGATATAAGCTTTGTAAGCGGTCACCCTGCCATGCTCAACCAGGCTCTGGCACGCAAAGAGATACACGTCTCCCCTTCTTCTTCCATTGAATATCTGTACAGGGGAGAGGACTACCTGCTCCTGCCGGACTTGAGCATAAGCGCCGCGTCACAGGTGCAGAGCGTTATCTTCTGCCTGCCCTTCCCTTTTGATGAACTTGAAAAGTATGCAAAGCAAAACGGGGAGATCTTTCTTACCCGGGCCTCGGATACCTCCCGGGCATTATTGAAAATCCTCTGGCATTATCATTGGAAGCTTCCGTCTCCCCACTGGAAAATGCTGGATCCAGGCCAGGGCCTGTCTACAAAAAAACCGTTTCTGGAAATCGGGGATCATGCCCTGAGTATTTTTCTGAAGCCACATCAAAATATGCATGTCCTGGACATGGCTGGGGAATGGAACAAAATGACCGGACTGCCTTTTGTCTTTGCCCTGTGGATATTAAGACGCGATCTGCAGGGCAAGCACAGAAGCATTCTTGCCCGCCTGGCCGGGGAACTCCTGCAGGCCAGGCGGAAGATGCCGTGCAGATACCATGAACTCAGCATGCTTTATCCAGGCACAGAGTTCACCCCGGAACAGATCAGCGCCTACTGGCAAAAGATGGATTACGGGCTGAAACAGAAACATAAGGCAGCCCTGGCTGCCTTTGGCAGGTACCTTAGCGACATGGGCGAGATTTCAGGCATGCCCGCCCTGGATTTTTTTGAAGGATGAAGACGGGCTGCGTGAAAACGGGGTAAGAGAAGAATGAATCAAGCCTGTGAGCACTTGGGGAAGCTCAAAAACCGGTCTGACATTCACCCCGGGGGGTTCAGGGGGGTACCCCCCGGGTTAGAAAAAAAATGTATGCCTGAAATCAGTGAGTACTCTGTAGAGTATTGACCATTCTGTTCAGCCTGGAAATCTTGCGGGCGGCTTTTTTCCAGTGGATCACCCTTTTCTGGGCGGCTTTATCCAGGGTGGAAGCAGCCTGCTGGATTGCCCGGGAAGCCTGATCCGGATCCTGCTGGTTTACTGCCTGGTGAACAGCCTTAGTCACGTTTTTGATGCGGGTCTTTACAGCCTTGTTTCTTTCCCTGGCTTTGAGATTCTGTCTGTGTCTCTTGGCTGCGGATCTAATGTTGGGCAAAGTCAAATCCTCCTGATATTTATTGTAGTTAATTTATAATAAGCATTGACAGCCATAATGTTGACAAACATGTCTAATTAGCCCTGATGCCTGGTTAGTGTCAAGAAACAATTTGGTTAAACAACACCATTTTTCGGCAGACAAAAAATTCAGCCTGCATCCTGGCAGCTTGATGATCAGTTAAACCTGAAGGGCTGAAAAATCTGCCAGTTTCTTGAACTTAAGAGACAAAAAATTAAGAAGGCCAAGCCTGTTCTGTCTAAGTTGTTCGTCCTCGCACATAACCATGACATGGTCAAAAAAGGCATCCACGCTGGGTCTCAAGGCATCAAGCTTTTTGAACAATGAAGTAAAGTCCTCATTTTGCCAAAGGTTGTCCCAGTCGGTCATGATTTCCCTGATGGCCTGGTCCAGTTTTATTTCCGGGCCTTCCTGCAGCAGGCCGGGGTCATAGTCCTGCTTCAGGCTCACTCCGGCATCCCCGGCCTGTTTGCGGATGATATTGTCCACCCGCTTGTAGGTCAGAACCGCGGCCTCAAATTTTTTATCCAGGCTGAACTCCCTGATGGCATCAAGACGTCCCTGGGCTGCATAGATGTCTGAAAATCCGCTCTGGAGCACTGCATCCACCAGTTTTCCCTGAAAGCCCTGACCCTGCCAGTAGGCCTTGAGCCTGGCTGCAAAAAAATGCAGGATCTTTTCCAGGGCCTGTTGCGGATCCTGTTTCCACGTTGCCCCGGAATAGCTTTTAGCTGTAAAGGAAATAAGTTCTTCAATATTCACGCGCAGGCCATGGTTAATTATAATGCGGATAACCCCCAGGGCCTGTCTGCGCAGGGCATACGGATCTGCTGCCCCGGTGGGCAGCATGTCCAGGCCGAAGCAGCCCACCAGGTTATCTATTTTGTCCGCCAGAGAAACCAGGGCTCCCTCGGGAGTGGAAGGCGTATCCGAGTCCGGTCCCAGAGGCAGGTAATGTTCGTACACCGCCCTGGCCACGTTATCGTTATATCCGGCGTGGCTGGCGTAAATGCCGCCCATAATGCCCTGCAGGTCGGCAAACTCACCCACCATTTCCGAAACCAGATCCGCCTTGCAGATCAGGGCGGCCTTTTGTACATCTTTTTTATCCGCCGACTGCAGCCTGTCGCAAAGAAAGCCACAAATTCGTTCCAGACGTCTGGACTTTTCTCCCATGGAACCAAGAGGAGCCATGAAGACGACTTTTTCCAGTTTCTGCATCCACACATCGAAAGAAGCGGCCTTGTCCGAATTCCAGAAAAACCTGGCATCTTCAAGCCTGGCTTTTAAGACCCTTTCCCATCCTTTCCGGATAAGCCCCCTGCTGTCGGGCATGTTGTTGATGACCGCCACAAAATTGGGCAGAAGCCGGTCTTCATCGTCCACAACACCGAAACTTTTCTGATGGGACTCCATGCTGGTGAGAAGAACTTCCCGGGGCAGTTCCAGGTAGCCGGGATCAAACCCCCCCAGAACAGGTCCTGGGAATTCGGCCAGATTGGCATTTTCGCCGGCAAGTTTTTCGTTTTCCACCACTTTGCCCCGTATCTCCCGGGCCAGATTCGAGGCTTCCCTGGTGATTATGTCTTTTCTTTCCTGAAAGTCCAGAATCACTCCCGCACTTTCTCTGATGATGCGGAAATAATCCCTTGGATGATTCACTTTAAAAGGCCCCGGCCCGAGCACCCTGTGGCCGTAAGTCACATCGGAAGATTTTACATCGGCTATCTGAAAATCAATTACCTGCTCATCCATTTTGGCCAGGATCCACCTGATGGGACGACCAAAGGTAAACCGGTCCCACCAGCGCATTTTTTTGGGAAACCCCAGGCTGTTTACGGACTTTGTGCATAGCTGAGGAAGTATCTTCAGGGTCTGGGCACCGCCGATTGTTTTTTGTACAGCCAGGTATCGCCCCTTTTCAGTTTCCTTAATCATCAATTCCTGAACATCAACCTCCTGGGAGCGTGCAAACCCCTGTCCAGCCCTGGTGTACCCGCCCTCTTTATCCAGACCCACGGCAACCGGCGGACCGGTGATAATCTCTTCTTTGCTGGTCTGAACATCGGAAAGACTCGAAACATAAGCGCAAAGCCTTCTTGGTGTAGACCAGGTCCGGACCTCTCCGTAATCCAGCATATGATTTTCCAGTTCCCTGCCCAGAGTCTGTTTGAAATCCATGGTGAGATGTTTCAAAAAACGGGCCGGCATTTCCTCAAATCCAATTTCCAGTACAAAATCGGGCATCTAATATTTCCTCAAGTTTAACTTTAACTTTATAACCATGAAATGTAACCCGGCTAGCGGTGCATCAGGGGATGCCCCATTTCCTTGCGCTGTTCCTGGTACAGTACAGCCACCCTGGAGGCCAGGTTGCGCACCCTGCTTATGTAGCCGGTCCTTTCGGTAATGGACAGAGCTCCTCTGGCCTCCAGGAGATTAAAGGTATGGGAGCATTTCAGGCAGTAATCATATGCGGGCATGACCTGTTTGTTCTCACAGAGCTTTCTGCATTCCTGTTCAAAATTATTGAAATGGCCAAGTAGCATCTCAGGGTTGCTTAGCTCAAAATTGTACCTGGAATGCTCCCTTTCCCCCTGCAAATGAATATCGCCGTAGGTTAGCTCCCTGTTCCAGGCCAGGTCAAAGACTGATTCCACCTCCTGCAGGTACATGCAGATCCTTTCCAGGCCATAGGTGAGTTCTACGCTCACGGGGTCAAGGTCTATTCCTCCTACCTGCTGAAAATAGGTAAACTGAGTTATTTCCATGCCGTTGAGCCAGACTTCCCATCCCAGACCCCAGGCCCCAAGAGTCGGTGATTCCCAGTCATCCTCCACAAAACGGATATCATGCTCCCGGGGTATGATTCCCAGGGCCTCCAGGCTCTTTAAATATATATCCTGAATATCCGGCGGAGAAGGCTTCAGTATCACCTGGAACTGGTAATAATGCTGAAGCCTGTTGGGATTTTCACCGTATCTTCCGTCCGTGGGTCTCCTGGAAGGCTCAACATAGGCGGTTTTCCACGGCTCAGGGCCTATTACCGCCAGGAAGGTGGCAGGATTGAATGTCCCGGCACCCACTTCAACATCATACGGCTGATGCAGAACACAGCCGTAATCGCTCCAAAAGCGCTGAAGATTCAACATCACATCCTGAAAATGCATTCATGTCTCCCGTTTGATATTGATAATTCTATGAAAAAAGCACACTACAGCAAAACATTGCGCACAGCGCAAGTAAGCTGCTTTCAGGGTAAAAAAAATTAACCATGAAGGGCAGGAAGTTCATAACTCCAAGAAAAAACCTTGTCCTCAATGCTTTTACCCATTTTGAGTTTGATTCGATTTGGGTAAGAATTTGCTGGTGGGACTGTGCCAGTTTTGGCAAAAATTTAGATAACTATTCACCACCTGCGGACGAAAAGCCAGGGTCCGGGGATTCGGCAAACAGGGCGTAAACTGTCTGAGCGACGTAGGCAGCGTTAATCAAAACCGTTAAACACCTAAATTAATTAAAAGTATAATATAATTGAATATTTTTTAAGTTGAAAAAGTTGAAGAGGTTTTGATTTACGCTGCCTTGGAGCGAGTTTTTACGTCCTGTTTGCCGAATTTCCGGACCACTGGAACTAATTATCAT
>Ga0207421_10006573_pt1 | contig 12631 bp, 7 predicted proteins | sample SodLakKL_010_SED_4_FD_187542 | JGI IMG/M metagenome (GOLD analysis project Ga0207421, IMG submission 187542) | Alkaline sediment microbial communities from Lake Tanatar, Kulunda Steppe, Russia - 8KL_010_SED (SPAdes) (version 2) | ecosystem: Environmental > Aquatic > Non-marine Saline and... | reverse complement strand
TCCCGGGCATACTCCAGCTCATTGCGCAGCACTGACGACCGGAGCCAGACGGTCAGCTTGCCCTGCCGCACCGATACGTTGTCGGTGTACCGGACAATGTGCGTGCCCATGACCTTCTCCCAGGCTGCCATGATGCGCGTTTCCGTGATTTTTCCATCCAGGCGGTGCCTTCTCAGCACCTCACGGATGAGCTCTTCCAGCGGACGTGTGTTGGTTTGGGCCATGTAAAGGATGATTAAGATTAAGATGACTAATTCAGGATCCTGGTACTTGATATGCCTCCTGCTTCCATTTCAAAAAGCTTGCACGCTGATGGAATGTTTTCAAAAAGCTTTTCAAGCCGCTCCGGATGCGTGTCCGTTACAAAGACCTGCCCGAAATCTTCGCGGCTCACCAGTTTCATCAGCTGTGTGACCCTGGATTCGTCCAATTTATCAAAAATATCATCAAAGAGCAGCATGGGATTAAGCCCCTTGATCTTTTTCGTAAACACAAACTGGGCGAGCCGCAGGGCGATGATGAATGATTTTTGCTGTCCCTGGCTGCCGAACTTCTTTACTGGTTCATTGTGGATAAGGAAGGAGAGGTCATCCTTGTGGATGCCTGCAGTGGTATGCTGCGCTATCCTGTCTTTTTGCCGGGACTCCTCCAATAGCGACCGAAGGTCCCTCTTGTCCAGCTGTGTATCGTAGATGATATCCGTTTCCTCGTTATGATGGCTTAAAAAGGAATAATATTCACGAAAGACAGGTAAAAAGGAAGTGAAGAACCCGGCACGTTCCTTGTGAATGAACTGTCCATTATCGATTAGCTGTTCATCCCAAACCTCCAGGGTTTCCTGGTCAAAACGCCGTTTTTCAGCAAATGTCTTCAACAGGGCGTTGCGTTGCTGCAGGGCTTTGTTATAGGCAATCAACTTATGCAGATATTCCTTATTGTATTGGGAGATGACCCCATCCACAAACTTGCGTCGCTCTTCGCTGCCACCCAGGATCAGCCGGCTGTCGGCCGGACTTAGTAAAACCAGGGGGTAAGCGCCAATGTGGTCGGAGAGGCGGTCATACTCCTTTTTGTTTCTCTTGAAAACTTTTCGCTGGCCACGCTTCAGCCCGCAGTACAAACTGTCGGTTCTCCCGTTTACTCTGTAATCACCCTGGATCACAAAGAACTCGTGATCAAATGCGATGTTTTGCGAATCCACAGCATTGGTAAAACTTTTACAGAAGGAAAGGTAATAAATGGCGTCCAGCAGGTTTGTTTTGCCGGCCCCGTTGTGGCCGGCAAAACAATTGAACTTAGGTGAGAGATCCACCTTGAGATCTGGCAGGTTTTTAAACTGCACCACGCTAAGCTGCTGGCAATACATCATGAGTTTATGATTGTTTGGACTTTCCCTGTCCTGCATTATTCATGCAGCCTATTTGTTCATGCCGCCACAGACGGTAAACACCTGTCCGGTAACATATGAGGCCATCTCTGAGGACAGGAAAATGGCCATGTTTGCCACGTCTTCAGGCTTGCCTGCACGTTTTAAGGGGATTTGTTCAGCCCATTGCTTCTTGACGTCTTCCGGCAGTTTGGCTGTCATCTCGGTTTCAATAAACCCAGGAGCGATGGCATTTACACGGACATTGCGTGCGCCTATTTCCTGTGCCAATGACTTGGTGAATCCGATCATCCCGGCTTTCGATGCCGCATAGTTGGCCTGTCCGGCATTGCCACCGATACCGACTACCGAACTCATGTTGATGATGCTGCCCTTGCGTTGCTTCAGCATGAAGGGTTGTGCTGCCTTGCACAGATTAAATGCAGACTTCAGGTTGATACGAAGTACGTCATCCCACATCTCTTCCGTCATACGCATCATCAGCGTATCACGGGTGATCCCGGCGTTATTTACCAGGATGTCGATGCTGCCAAATTCTTCGACAACCTCCTTCACGAGATGTGCACTATCGGCAAAACTGCTCGCATCCGAAGCATACCCTTTGGCTTTTACGCCAAATGCGGCAAGCTCCTTTTCCAATTCTTTTGCTGGGTCATCATACGCCAGGTCAGAGAATGCCACATTTGCACCTGTTTCTGCAAATGCGATGGCAATGGCTTTACCAATCCCACGGGATCCGCCCGTTATGAGGGCTGTTTTTCCTTCCAGAATTTTCATTTCATGTGTTTTGGTGATACAATTTTATATAGAAATAGAACCATTGCCCGGCCTGTAAACAGACTGGGCAATGAAGTTACAAACTTATCAGCAAAATCCCAATTAAATCCACTTGATCAGGTTGAAATCCTGCCGGTGGGCAAGCTCCGGGTGCTTGGGAAACACACGGAAAGCGTAATTGAAGTCCCCGGTTCGCTGCGCCGGAACTTCCGACTTGAACGTAACCTGTCCCTTCTCGCTGTTCACCTGTTCCATCTCATACACGGAGATCATCTCGCGGTCACCGCCCGGCGATTTCTGGGCAAAGACCACCTCCACGCCAAAATCGGAATCTTTCAGATCCTGCACCTCAAGGGTGAGCTCTGCGAGGAATAGGTCACCAAGCTTAAGCTCCTTGCCAGAGTTGCTAAGCAGTTTCTTGTCTACAACCTGAATAGTATCCCAGGCACGCAATACCTTGTTTTTCCAATAAACCATTGCCCGGGCCGCTTTATAATCATCCTGGTGGAAGTGTGCAGAAGAATCAAACAAAGTATGATAATATTGATTGAAATAATCGTCCATCATGCGCTTGTTGGTATAATGCGGGGCAATGCGGGCGATGTTGTTTTTGATCCACCTGATCCATTCTTCAGGCATGTCTTTGTCGTTGCGGTCATAGAACATGGGCGCAATCTCAGTTTCCAGGGTGTTGTAGATCATTTCCGCATCCAGTTCGTTCTGGAACTCCTGGTTTTCAAAGGTCTTCTCTTCCTTGAGCTGCCAGCCTGCTTCTTCTACATAGCCTTCTGCCCACCAGCCATCCAGTACGCTGAAATTCATTACGCCATTCAACGTTGCTTTCTGTCCGCTGGTACCTGATGCTTCCTGGGGCCGGGTAGGCGTATTCAGCCAGATATCGACTCCTTTGACCAGTTCGCGACCGAGCTCCATGTCATAATCTTCCAGGAAGATGACCTTGCCAAGGAACTCCTTCCTGCGGCTTACCTCAAGAATGTGCTTGATCAGTTCTTGTCCGGCTTTATCAGCTGGGTGCGCTTTCCCTGCATAAATAAACTGTACTGGCTTGTCAGGATCATTTACAATACGTGAAAGGCGTTCCAGGTCATTAAACAGCAGATGGGCGCGTTTGTAGGTGGCAAAGCGGCGGGCAAAACCTATGGTAAGAGCCTTGTCATCCACGGCATCCATCAGCTGATAGATCTTGCGCGGGGTTTCCTGGCGGCGCGAAAGGTTTTGGAGCATCCTGCGTTCAAGATATTGCAGCAGGTTCTTCCTGTTTTTATTGCGCAGGTCCCAGATTTGTTTGTCAGGCACATCGTAAATCTTCTCCCATACACGTGGGCTGCTGATGTCTTTGAGGAAGTCCTTGCCAAAGGTTTTGCGATAGAGCTCCTGCCAATCGCCGGCGGTCCAGCTGCCATAGTGGACACCATTGGTGACGTGCCCGATATGGATCTCATCAGGAAAGTAGCCGGGGTAGAGGTCCTTGAACATGTTCCGCGATACCTTGCCATGGATGAGGCTCACCCCATTGACGTGCCGTGCCAGTTTGGCTGCCAGCACGCTCATGGAATAATTTTCTTCGGGATTTTGTGGGTTCATCTTACCCAGGCCCATGAAGGTTTCCCAACTGATGCCAAGCCGGTCGGCATAATGTGGCATGTAGGTACGCAGCATGTCTTCGCTGAAAAAGTCGTGTCCGGCCGGAACTGGTGTATGCGTAGTAAAGAGGCTGCTGGCGCGCACTACCTCCATGGCTTCATGGAAGCTAAGTTTGTCTTCCTGGACATACTTGCGCAAGCGTTCTAATCCGGTAAAGGCCGCGTGGCCCTCATTGCAGTGATAGACATCCGGTTGCAGGCCGAGCGCATCCAGCAAACGGATGCCGCCGATGCCCAGGAGGAACTCCTGTTTGAACCGGTTTTCCCAATCGCCCCCATAGAGCTGATGTGTTACAAAGCGGTCCACCGGCTGGTTTTCCGAGATATCGGTATCAAGCAGGTAAAGGGGGACCCTCCCCACATCGATTCGCCATACGCGGGCGTGCAGGGTGCGTCCTGGGAATCCAATGCTGATCTTCACCCGCTTGCCATCCTTGTCGCGCACCGGTTTGGCAAACATCCGGGCAAAGTCGTGCGGGTGGTAGGTGTCCAGTTGCTCTCCTTGCACGGACAAGCTCTGTGTGAAATATCCGTAACGGTAAAGAAGTCCGATGCCCACCATGTCTACATTGTCGTCGCTGGCTTGCTTAAGGAAGTCACCAGCCAGCACGCCGAGACCGCCCGAATAGATCTTGACATTCTCATTGAGGCCGTATTCCATGGAAAAATAGGCGATCTGTTTTGTCTTTTTCTGTTTGCCTTCCTCCATATAAGTGCGAAACTTCTTTTCTACCTCGGCATATTTTTTCATGAAAGCTTCGTCTTCGGTGAGGCGTTCATACTCTTCCATCGACAGGGCCTCCAACATCTCTACGGGGTTTTTCTCACAGGATTCCCATAAATCGGGGTCAATGCGCTGGAAGAGCCTTCGTGCATCGTCATTCCAGGACCACCAGATGTTCTTGGCCATCTCTGGCAGTGAGTTCAGTTTTTCCGGCACACTGATGCTGACACTTATCTTTTTCCACTTGGGTTTCATACTTTCAACAGGGGGCATAGCTACACTTCTTATGGGTTGTTTTTTGTCTTTATATTGATGATAACGTGCTCCGGAATTCTCCAGTGCCAAGGCAAAGGCTTCCCTGTAAGCACCGATCTGCTGGTCCCATAACACGGTCTGTGCAATCTCTTTAGACTGGATACGGCCTGGGATCATGTGTGTATGGCAGAGCGGGGCAGCCTGATCCTCTTCTCCGGTTAACCCATCCTTATCGGCCTGCATGGCCCATTGAGCAAGAATTTTCGTCATCTCAGCCACGGGTTCTTCGCCTTCCTCATCGCCACGCGGGATCAGTTTAAGGGCTTCGCTGCTCTCCGCTTCCTGATCTTCCACCCATTTGCCAAAGCCTGAGAGGGTGGTGGATATGCTGGGCACTTGCATCACAAGGCTTTCCATTGGCGTATAACCCCAGGGCTCGTAGTAGGAGGGGAATGCGGTGGCATCAAAGCCGGTAAGGAGGTCAAAATAGCTCATCTGGAAGATGCCGTCATCGCCATTCAAATAGGCAGGGGTGAAGATGACCTTCACCTTGTTCTCCGGCTGGTTCATCAATCCAGCCGCACGCAGGCGCTGCATGATGGCGTCGTGTTCGGGATCTGCCAGCATGTGCGTCAGGTGTTCTTCGGCAATGGGTTTTTCAAAATCCGGGTTTTGGATCCTGGCTGGCAATTCTTTCCTGAAGCCGGTCTGGTTGCCTGGCACCATGATGAAGGCGAGCAGTGGCTTTTGTAAATCCTGTGCATTTAACCTGCCCAGGGCATCGATGAAGATGTCGATGCCTTTGTTGCGAAACTCATACCTGCCGCTGTGGCCGATCAGAAAGCTGTCTTCGGGCAACTCTTCCTGGAGCAGGCCCCTGGCCACGTCCAAAAGTCGTTTTCTGGCTGCCTTGCGGGTCTTGCCCAGTTCTTCATCCGGAATCAGCATCTCGCGACTGATTCCATTGGGTGTGATCACCTGGGGCTGCTTGCCTAACACTTTTTTACATTCATCGGCAGTCCCCTCCGAGACGGTAGTAAACACATCGGCTTGCGCTGCGGCAACCTGTTCCAGGCTGTGTTTGGACAATACCCCCAACTCATTGGCTTTTGCACCAGCGTCCAGGTTTTCCAGCTGCTGATAAAGGTTCTGGCCGTGTCCCGAGATAGACCTTCCCACCACGGTGGCGTGGGTAGTAAAGATCGTCCCTGCCTGGGGTACACGATCTTTAAGGTAAAGCACGCCAGTACCGGCCATCCACTCATGAAAATGAGCAATTAACTTGTCGTGGGCAGTAAGGTGGAAGTCGTAAAAGCTTTCAATGACCTGTCCGGCAGCATAGCCAAACATGGCCGGTTCAGTATAGTCCCACTGGCCGCTTAAGGAATTTAAGCCAAACTTCAACCAGTAATCAGAAAAGATGTCATCTTTTTTGCCAAAAAGCGGGGTAAAGTCCACAAGGATGGCAATCGGATTTCCGGGTACTCGCCAGCGACCAAGGCGCACGTGGATTTGCTGCTGTGCGGCATGCTCACGCCATGACCTGAACAGGTCAGGGTCTTCCTCAAATTCCGGGTTCTGGTGTATTTCCTTCCACACGTCCGGACCAATACAAATGTAATTGTCTTTTTGCTCTGCTGTCAGGATGGGTGCCTTGGTACTGATCACGGTATGAATACCGCCGATCTTGTTCGCCACTTCCCAGCTCACTTCAAAGATATAATCCGGGATCATCTTATCTTCTTTCATAAACAGTCAATATTTTAGTCAACAAAAAAGCACGTGAAATTACAAAAAATGTTGCAAAGTGGGAGTGAGAAATTGTTGTTCGTTGGTTTTGTGTAAATTAGGTATCTTCCCATGGGAAGAAGGTTGAAAAGGCAAAAAGTCGGATGGTCGAAAAGTCAGGGTATGCGATTGTTTTGACGTGAAGTGATGGTTTTCGTAAGGACAAAAGGACGAAAGTTTGAATGGTCTGGTTATGAGGATTTTTTGGGGTGGAATGATGGCTTTTGTACTGCAAAGATTTGATTATAGGAGGATATTGACGAAAGGACGGAAGCCCGGTGGCTAAAACAAACCATCGGGCTTCCGGTCAAAAGAGATATCAGGGCAGGGGTTATTGCTTCATGATCTTTTTTGTGCCGATGCGGCCGTCCATAAACTGCAGCTGGATGAAATAGATGCCTGGCTGCAATTCATTGGCTGGGATGAGCACATCCCCTTCAGGTGCCTGCACTTCACGTACCAACTGTCCCTGTGCATTGATCAGCTGCACCATTTCCAGGTTTTCCGCAACTGAAACACGGATGTGATCGTGGAATGGGTTGGGATAGACAATGAAGTCTTCACCGTCAATTTCCGGCACGCTCACCCACACTTCAAAGTCATCCCAGTCGCGGGCAGTTACCTGGATATTATCCTGGTATTGGTGCACAAGCACGACAACGGTCTGTTCCTGGTGCGGGATCTCATCATCAATGTAATCGGCATCAAAAAAAGCCGTACGGAATTCTCCACTGCCGCTAGGATCGTAGATAGTGTAGTTTGTTCCGGTGTCGAAGGTGCTGCCGGCATCTTCAAAGGTCACCATGGTCAGTTCAACCAGCATGGCCTGATCATCCGCTGTAAGGTCAGCCAGCTGGCGATGTTCCGGTGTTAACTCCAGACCTGTAGAGATTGCTTCACCCGGATCATCCATGGGTACAAACTGCAGCATGTTGTTGTGTTCGGTCAGCATGCCGGTGATGCCAGTGATACCGTCATATCTTTCATATATGGTGGTAATGACTCCATCATCATCGTCAATGAGGATGGCGGCTGTTTCATCCTGGATGAATTTCTGGTTCCGGTAATCCATCTGATACGTGAGGATCGCTTCTCCTGTCAGGGTATATGGCGTGTCAAGTGCGCCTGCACGCAATGCGGCAATATTTTCCATCTCCCCAGGTTCATCTTCATAAACTTCGACGCGCACGTTGTCGAGCAGGATATGTTCATCGGAAGTATTTCTTACAGAAAAGATAAACTCGCCAATATCGCTTGTATTAACGGCAGAAACCAGTTGAGCGTGTTCTTTCCAGCTGTCCGGGTCGGCATCTATGTAGCTATTGTATGGTGCATAACCATGGCTGGTTTCGCGGTCATCGAACAGTCCCGTGCGGATTTCGCCTTGTCCCTTTATCCAGAAGGTGATCTGATAGGTGAGGCCTTCTTCTAGGTTGACATGTTGGCTGGTAAAGCGCCGGTGACTGTCCGAATCATTTACAAGCTGCACTGAAAAGCTTCGGGTATAGACATCCGCCTCATACTGGTTCACCTTGTCCGCCCCAATATTGGATTTTTCGCCATACCAGCAATCAGGTAATCCGTTCGTCCAGTGTTCAAAATCGCCATTGCATATGATTGCATCAGGATCCTCCATGATCTCGGTGGTGAAGGTCCACATCAGGGGATCAGCGACCCCCTCAAAATAGTTGCCGGCAATATCAACGATGGCGTCATCATCGACATGCACATAATAAGTGGTTTCATGATCCAACTCTTCGTCTATTTGTACGTGCACTTCATCATCTGCCATCGTCACCTGGTCTCCGTCTGCAGGAATTTCCAACACGAGATCGTCATCATCGTGGCGATAGATCGCGATATGACCATCACCGGCAAATACGTCCTCATCAAAAAACATTTTTAGCGTGGGCTCCAGGCCAATGTTTTCGCTGCCACTTTGCGGCTCCTTGTCTGTCAGGCTGGGGTCAACATCATCAATGATTTCAAAGCGTTCCGATTCTTCGAAGAAGGAGGGATCGTTATTATCCGAAACCCGGAAGAAATAAGAGCCATGTGCGCCATTGGGCACCTCGAAGGTGATCTCTTCCTGGTCTCCTGGAAGCACTTCACTGTAGTAAGGGTCATCCTCACCCTCCCTGAATCGTTCAAAGAGCAGCTCAGAAATGTTTTCAGCTTCCCAGCTGAATGACACCTCATCATAGGTATGAAAAGTGTCTCCTTCCTCAGGTGTGAGAATGACAATGGTACGTTCTACATCCAGAGCCTGGGCCACATACTGTCCGATGTTGATCCTGCCATTGTTGGTATCCCCACCACCAGTAATCCTAAGCTGAAATTCTTCCGCATCAAAACTTTTGGGTCCATCGGGAAAGACATACGCATACTCCTGGTAGACCTGGTATTCATCAAACCAATCCTTATTGATGGTAATGAGGGTTTCCCAACTGTCTCCTCCATCCAGACTGATTTTTAGATCACGTTGTTCGCCGCTGCCATCCATCCAGTCGCGCAGTTGCAGACTGAAACCAGTCATCTCACTTACGTTGGCAGTGTTGTAAAGAGTAAATACATCACGGTCACGAAAAGCATAAGGTGAATCATCATAGGTTTCCTCGTGACCGGGTGTGCCTCTAACCGCCGATGTGCTATGAAAGAACCAGTCGCCCTCCGCATAGGTTTTTTCATTATATGCACCCCAGGCTCCTCCCGGATTATCCCAGTTCTCTTCATGCCCGAATGTTGTGGAAAAAAGTTCGTCGGCTATTACCGATGAGCTGAGCATCAATAAAATAATAAAAATGCCAGCTACTTTTGTGAATATAAATATTTTCATAAATCAATGCGTTTTATGGTTAAAATAAGTTGGATTGTGGCAACAATTAACCATAAAGATAAAAAAACTCACGGAGAAGTGCTTGGACTGGATAATTTATGCTTATAATGCAAGGATCATCACAAAATCTTACTATGAAACCTCCATGCCAAAGAATTGACAGACAGGGGAATGATTATCTAATGCTGGTTTGGCTTCGCCGAGCTCGCAAGTGCTCGGTTCATGTGCCCGAAATATAAAAATTATAAATACATGAAACGCCCATGACAGGATTTTTGACACACAGGAGGATAATTATTGGGACGTTTCGACATTTCGACATTTTCACATTTTGACATTATTTATAATCACATGAACTGCTTATTCTTGATGCTTCAATAAACATAGTCCGGTATTTAAGATTATTTGCCAGGAGTGGCGGATCCATTCATGTTTTGCACACGTAAAGACAGATCTGACAACACGTTCATGTAATGAATGTAGGCGTCGTAGGGAGAGTTGTATGGGTTGAAATACTTATGCACATCCCCATCTGAAAACCACTTGGTACACATGTAATAGAAATGGTCGCTGGTTTGCAATAGGCGCCAGGTGTGCAGGAGTTTTTCATCTGCGATGCGATCAATGTCTTCTTCAAGCTGGTAAAGTTTTTCAAAGGCTTCATCCTGCAATTCGTTGCCCAGCCATGCGGTGAGATCCCGCTCTTCATCGGCCCAGGATATGGGGTAGGGGACATCCAGTTCCGTTTCAGGCTTTAGCTCAGCGGCCACGATTCCCGGGGTCTTAAAGCGCATCCCGGCTTCTTCTATGGCCAGGCCCGGGAAGGCCTTCAGAAAATCAAAAATCCCTGTTTCCTTCCACTGGTGCTCGCCAAAGGTCTCATAATCCATGAAGAGGTTGATCACATCATCATCGGAGGAAACCTGCTGCAGCCATGACACATACTTTTCAGCCGTCAGGGGCCATTCGTTCCATTCCCTGTTGGAAAACCGGAATGCGATGTCATCGGACAGTCTGAAGTTCTTCAGCAGCAAACGCAAGCCGGGAACCACTGCACTATTGTACAACTTATTCGGACTTCGCCAACCGAGGATATGCTTGGCACCTTCCGTGAGCATCGTGGTATAACCCATTTCATCAACCATTTGTGCAATCTTATTGGAATAGATCAGCTCGGTATTGCGGAATGACACGGTCTTCTGACCAAAAAGATCCCAGATAGCCTGCTCATGCAGTGCAACCTGTGCTTTAAACTCCTTTTTGCTCTTTAATGACACCAGGGAATGTGCCCAGGTTTCCGCCAGGAATTCCACCGACCCGGTGTTGGCCAATTTCTGAAAGCTCTCAATGACCTTGGGCTCATACGCTTTGAATTGCTCCAGCGCCATGCCTGAAATGCTGAAGGCGACCTTGAAGTCATCGCCATACCTTTCAATTAGCTCCAGCAACACCTCATTTGCAGGCAAATAACATTTTTCAGCAACTTGCTGGAGGATAAACCGGTTGGCATAGGCATCAAAATATTGGTCGTGATCACCAATGTCGAAGAACCTGTAGGTCGCCAATCGATAGGGTTGGTGGACCTGGAAATAAAGGCAAATGTTCATGGTTGAAAAATTTGTCTAAAGGTCGAAATTTCTAAAATGTAAAAAAACGGGGCTGGCCAGGTCTGGCCCCTGACAATGCGCGCTATTCATGAAGCATGTGGTGGTAAATTTTTTTCAGCTTATGTGCGGCCTGGTCCCATTTGATGCCCTCCACCTCGTTTTTCCCGTGTTTTTTAAACATGGATCGCAGTCCCGGATAATTGAGCGTACCATATATGGCATCTGCCATGCCATCTACGTCCCAGTAATCCACTTTCAGTGCATGTTTTAGCACTTCAGCCACTCCTGATTGCTTGGAGATGATCACGGGCACATTTGAACGCATGGCTTCCAGCGGGGAGATCCCAAATGGTTCAGATACGGAAGGCATCACATAGGCATCACTCATTCCGTACATCCTGTCTACATCAGCGCCCCGGAGAAAGCCGGTGAAATGAAAGCGGGTACCCATGCCCAACTCGGCCACGCGCCGGATCATGCGCGGCAGCATGTCTCCGCTTCCCGCCATCACGAAACGCACGTTGTCATCACGCTGCAATACCTTGTGCGCCGCCTCTATGAAATATTCCGGTCCTTTCTGGTAGGTAACCCTTCCCAGGAAGGTGACGATCCTTTCAGGAAAATGCTTTGTGGTATCTACCGGTGATTTCTCTGCAGGGGGGTCTACGCCATTATGGACAGTGATGACCTTATCGGGGTCGATTCCATATTTCTTTATCACGGTATCCCGTGTCAGATGGCTCACAGCCACTACCTTGTCAGCGGCCTGCATGCCCGTTTGCTCGATTTCAAACACGGCAGGGTTCACGTGTTGCCCGGACCGGTCAAACTCCGTGGCGTGCATATGCACAACCAAAGGCTTGCCACTTATTTTCCGGGCCTCGATGCCAGCCAGGTAGGTAAGCCAATCGTGGGCGTGGATGATGTCAAAATCGTGTGTTTTGGCAATCTTAGATGCTACGATGGCATATCTTTTTACCTCTTCCATCAGGCTTTTCCCATACCCGCCCGAAAAGGAATAGGTTTTGGCATCCCATTGGAGTTTTTTCACTTGCTGCACCTTTGCAAGTTCGTTGGCCAGCTTCAAATATTCTTCTTCAGTTGCATAGGGCAGGAGGGTAGAGTCGATCTCAAAGAGACTGATTTTGCCGTCGGCAGATTGAAACACCTCGTCATCGGGATGCATTTCTACCCCGGAAGCATTGATCAGTTCCATGCCTTCCCCGGGTTCATCCCCATGAAGTTTGGGCACCACGAAAAGAAGGTCCATCTCTGCCCTGAGCATGGCTTTTGTCAGCCCGTAGCAGGCTGTACCCAATCCACCGGAAATGTGTGGCGGAAACTCCCATCCGAACATCAGTACTTGCATAGCAATATAATTCTGTATGACAAGACAAACCCTATAACTACATCCGCTTCATTTGTTTATATTCCACTGTGCAACCCAAGCGCTGCCTTAACCTCAACCTCAACCTCAACCTCAACCTTCTTACTTACTTCCTACTACTTACTTCTTACTTCCACCATGAGTGAGTGCATTCGTAACACTTCCCCCAGGCTTGGTGCAAAAGAGATGGCCCCGCGTGCATGATG
>Ga0207421_10006572_pt1 | contig 12633 bp, 14 predicted proteins | sample SodLakKL_010_SED_4_FD_187542 | JGI IMG/M metagenome (GOLD analysis project Ga0207421, IMG submission 187542) | Alkaline sediment microbial communities from Lake Tanatar, Kulunda Steppe, Russia - 8KL_010_SED (SPAdes) (version 2) | ecosystem: Environmental > Aquatic > Non-marine Saline and... | reverse complement strand
TTTAGCTTGGGTAGTGGTTTGCAGGGGCTGTCGTTCCGGGGAATGACGGGAAGGTGCTTTTAAGAAGGTGCTTTTAGCTTGGGTAGTGGTTTGCAGGGGCTGTCGTTCCGGGGAATGACGGGAAGGTGCTTTTAAGAAGGTGCTTTTAATAGGTGAAGAAGCTCAGGTCAAGGGCATCGGACTGGGCATCGGAGGATGTGGAAGGGGCTTGCTGTTGGCGCGGGAAGCGCTGGTGTGTTAACCTTCTTTCCAGTGTTGATTCCAGTTTGGCCATCCAGCGGGGAGGATTATAGTGATGCCAGCCCACCGTTCCAAACTTCCCATAGAGATCAGGTCGCTCATCGCTGAAAAGCGCTGGAAGGCCCTTGCGGCTCCGGACTTAGAGTGGCCCGATGTTCGGCTGGTGGCTCCTGAGCTGGTCGAAATCATGCTCAACCTGGAAAAAAAAGACCGGGTCATGTTCTTTCGTGCACTCCCCAAAGAGGTGGCCACGGAAGTTTTTTCCCACCTGGAAGGGCAGACGCGGGACACTCTCCTTCTGGAACTCACGGACAGGGAAACGCGGCATCTCCTTGCGGAACTCAGTCCCGACGACCGGACCACTCTCCTCGGCGAGCTTCCAGGGCATCTCACTCAGCGCCTTCTCAATCTCCTGAGCGCGGACGACCTGGAGGAAGCGCGACATCTCCTGGGATATCCCGAAGAGAGCGTGGGGCGTCTCATGACTCCCGACTACCTGGCTGTGCGACCCGAATGGACCACAACCCAGGCGCTGCAGCACATCAGAAAGCGCGGGCGCGACAGTGAAACGGTGGACGTCATCTACGTGGTGGACAGCGGCTGGAGGCTCATCGACGACATTCCCCTTCGGCGGCTGGTGCTGGCCGATCCCCAGGAAACGGTGGAAGACCTTCGGGATTATGTCTTCGCCAGCCTCAAGGCCACCGAAGACCGGGAAGAAGCGGTTCGGCGCATGCAGCGCTATGACCGGCACGTGCTTCCCGTGGTCAACAGCGAAGGGGTGCTGCTGGGCATCGTCACCGCGGATGATGTTCTGGATGTGGCACAAGATGAGGCCACGGAAGATTTCCATCTCATGGGGGCGGTGGTTCCCCTCAAGACGAGCTACTGGGAGGCTGGCAAGTGGATTCTCTACCGCAGCCGCATCGTCTGGCTTGCGGCCCTGGTGGTGGTCAATCTCATTTCTTCGGGCGTCATCGCCGCCTATGAAGAAACTTTGGCCGCTTTCGTGGCCCTCGCGTTTTTCATTCCTCTCATCATCGACACGGGGGGCAATGCCGGTGCCCAGTCGGCCACCCTCATGATCCGCTCCATCAGCGTGGGGGATGTGAAACTGGACCAGTGGGGAAGGGTTTTTCTCAAGGAACTGGTCATCGGCGTGGCCATGGGGGTGACCCTGGGTCTGATGGGGCTTCTCCTGGGCATTTTTCGGGACAGCCTTCTGCTGGGATTGGTGGTGCTCCTGACCATGGTGACCATGCTGATCCTCACCAACCTCATCGGCATGCTCCTGCCTTTCATCCTCACTCGCCTGCGTCTCGATCCAGCCATTGCCAGCGGGCCCCTCATCACCTCTGTGGCCGACGCGGTGGGGCTTCTGATCTATTTTTCCTTCGCCACATGGCTGCTGGGGGTGGGGTCGTGAGATTTTTCGCTCCACCTGCCGCCCCCTTGCCGCGTCACTGATTCCATGCAGGGACAAATAAGGGTGACCTCAAGGCCGCAGGGGGGGGTATGGGGGTTGTTCTTAAAAAGTTAGATATCGCTAATAAAATTATTGACGACTCCGTTCTGTTGGAGTAATCATCAGTCCCGAGACATTGTTTTTTTCCGGCAGTTTCCCGTAACCAAAGGTCGATCAGGAGGTAAAGATCATGTGTGTGATGGTTTTGAGTTCCACGGCGAAGCTCCCCTCCATTCTCAATAAGCTGCGGAGTCTGGATGTGACCCATCTCTATTATTTCAACACGGAATCCACCAGTGGATTCGGCGTGCCCCTCATTTCCCTCGTGCCCTTTGCGGAGCTGTGTGTGTGCGAAGCCAGTGTTTTCCATTCCCCCGATTTTCGCAAAGGAATGCTTCTTCGGGAGGCCCAGCGGCTGGATGTTCCTGTTGTGAGCGAACAAAACCTGGAAGCCCTGCTCATGGGTTGAGGCTGGGCTTGATGGCCCCGTTGGTTCAACGGGGCGGATGCCCTTTGAGAGGCCCGACGGGGAGGTGCTCCCGGGCCCGAAACCGGCAATGAAACGAAAAAAGTGGGAGTTGAAGGAAAATGGAGCAGCAGAGTTCCGCAAAATACTGCGCCCCCTCCTGGCACATGGACTGCCTGGGAGTGGTGACGGTGCTTGGGCTGGGATTCAACAGGAAACAGCTGCAGCGATTGGCCGTCAAGTTCGGGCTGATGAAGGCAGACGGCGAGCCCGACACGGCTCAGCTTTTCCTGGACCTTCACGAAGCCTGCCACAGCCTGGAGCCATTGGTCCGGGAAATCAACAAAGACCTGGGAAAACGATTTGGGGGAACCCTCAAAAAGGTCCGGTCGTCTTCAGGAGACACTTTGCGGGAGTGCTCCATGGAGTTTCCCCTTCCCTTCCTCTGGGCCGCCCTGAGCGATCACCGGGAGGAGGTGAGGCTCGAGGGGCGAAGGCGGCTCCACGAAGTGCTGGGGGAGGTTTTCACCGCCCACCGAAGGGGGGAACTCAAGGAAAACGGGGCGGAGGACACCATTCGGGCCCTCACTCATGAAAACCACGGCCTTCGAAAGGAACGGGACGAACTTCAAAAGGAAATCAAACGTTTGCGGGAAGAGGCACAGGAGCTGAAAAAAACGGCCCGCGCGGCCGCTCCCCCCCGCCGGGAGCGGGAACCCGTTCATTCAGCTCAAAAGGTGTGCCGGCGGCAGCAGCGGGAGATGAAAAAGCTCGCCCACACGCTGGCAAAAGAGCGTGAGAGGGCGGCGGCGCTGGAAGAAGAGCTCCTTTCCGTGACAAGCCCCAGGGGACATGCCCCCGTTGAAGGGGGTAGCTGCGACCACCCGAAAAATACGGTCCAGGAAACGGACCTCTGTCCGCGCTGTTGTGAGCAGGGCGGTTTTTCCCTGCAGAGGGGAACCATCGTGTGCCGCGGAAAGGGAGATTGTTCCGGCGGCGAAGGGAAAGGGGGCCACTGTCCCCTGGAAAAAATGAAGGTGGCCATTGTGGGTGGCACGGAGAAAACCTTTCCCGAATACCGGTGCATGGTCAGGGAGTTGGGCGGAGAGTGTCTCTATCACGACGGCTGCACGGGCAGCGGGGTGGATCGGCTCCGCAGGATCATCTCCAGTGCGGATGTGGTGGTGTGCATCACGACCCTCAACAGTCACGGGGCCATGAAGATCGCCAAATCCATCTGCAAACGCAGAGGGAAGCGTTTCCTCGTCACGAGGGAAAGGGGGGCCTGTTCCCTTCGGGAGATGCTGTTGCAGAGGGCCGTTTGAGGCTGAATGCCCGGGGGTTTCTCACTTGCCCCTCGACATGCGCCAAAGGGCACAAATCCCCAGAGATGATGGCTGCAGAAAAGCTGGGGTGCCGCCACCAGGTGTCCCCATCAAATGTCGATTGATTGGAAAAATGTTGATTTTCGTTGGCTCACCTCGTATTATGGGAACCCGTCACAGTGGAATTCCAAGCGAAATTCCAGTTGATTCGAACTCGCTTTCATTTCTTCTGTTCCCGCGCTTCTCCTTTCTCCTCTTCCTTCCAGAAAAGATGTGGTGTTTTTTTGTTTGAGTGCCCGGACCTTCATGCCGGTTGCCGGGCGCAAAGGAGCTGAGTTCACAGGGCCGGGTGGCCTGTGACCAAACCGCCTCTCTCTCCGGCACGCACCGGCGGAGAGCCTCTTCTCAGTGAAAGGAGTGAAGGATGTACGCAAGTATTCGCCGTTACGATGTGGATCCTGCAGTCATGGATGAAGCCATGAAGCGCATTGAGGAAGGTTTCCTTCCCATTCTCAGCGGTGGCCCCGGGTTCAAGGCTTACTGTGCAGTGGATGCGGGCAATGGAGTTCTTGCTTCCATCAGCGTGTTCGAAAGCCAGGCGGGAGCGGAAGAATCCAGCCAGATGGCCTCAAGCTGGGTCAAGGACAACCTGGCGTCTCTCCTGCCCAATCCCCCTCAAGTCACCTCCGGCACCGTGAAAGTATTCAAAACAGTCTGAGGAATGGCGGTCTGCTGACAGGCGGCCACCATTTGGCCACCCGGCGGTGGCCAAATGGTGGCTTCGCTGAGGTCTCAATATCCCCCCACTGCGTATGATGCGTATGAAATGATCCTGCTGAGCAAATGCCCGGCATTTGCCGCACCCGCGTTTTCCGGCCACAGGGCGGCAGTTCAACAGGTTCTGGTGTGAAGTCCGCAGTCCTTTCCCCGGGACCGGCGAGTCCCCATGTTGCCGATTCAACGGATTGCGGGTTGCTTTGTCCCGTCATCCCCGAGCAGGCGGGGGTCCGGAAGATCTTGAAAAGACTGGATTCCCGCCTTCCCGGGAAGGACGTGACGGGGCTTTTGTTCAGAGCGAAGGAAAAAGTCTAAGTCAGTGACATTGCCGCCGAACTCCGCCCCCCCTCAAGCATTCCCCGTTTTTTTCTGTTTGTGGTTTCGCAGACAGTTTTTGCAGATGCCGTCGAGACGTATTTCCATCTTTTGAATCAATCCCGGAAAAGTCTTTTGAATGTCTTCCACCTGGACATGGATGCCCTCCGCATGCACACACTGAATGCCGCCGCAGTGGCTGCAGTAGAAATGGGGGTGTTCCGCGTGAGGGGACTGAGCGTTCAGGCCGTAGCGGTAGGCTTTGTCGCCCGACTGAATGCGTTCCACCAGTCCATGGGCCACCAGGACTTCCAGTATGCGGTAGAGGGTCACACGGTTCATGGGATGAAAGCGCTGCAGGGTGGCGAAGATTTCCTGGGGACTCAGGGGGGATGGGCTTTTGCCGAGAATTCCGAGGACCATGACACGGTGTGGCGTGGGGTTCAGTCCTTTTTGCTTCAGAAGGGAGATGGAATCGTCCTGATGCGCCATCCTGTCCGCCTTTTCCATTGGCTTTCTTTTCTCTCGCGGTCATTTCCTCGCCGTCCCTGAACAAAGGTGACGGGCCCCCCTCTCCAATGTGAAGGATGCCTTGTCTGTGGGTCCATGCAGCCCTTGGCAGCCCTTGTCCTGGCAACGGGGATTCATTCTATTGCAACCGGGATGCAAAAGACAAGATGTTCTCCACAGTTTTTCATGATGGCTTTCAAAGCTTGGATTTCAATGAAAATGATGGGGGCTGAAACTCTAAAATCCTCTTTTGGAAAGCCTTGACCTTTATGCAATTCAGTTGCATTATGGTGCCGGTCACTTTCTTCAGCACGAAGAGGATGAAACCTGGCGTCCGAGGGGCGCCGCCGTGCAAACCTCAGTTTGAAAAGGGGAAGACTCATGAAGTGGATCACTTCCTGCCTGGCAGGCGCTATGCTCTTCGGCTTATTATCCGCAGGATGCCCGGAGGCTCATGCCGGGGAGAATTCGGAAAAGGCAAAGCTTCAGGTGGTGACGACCCTTTTTCCCCTCTACGACTGGGCCCGTGTCATCGGGGGGGAACAGGCCCATGTGACTCTCCTGCTGCCTCCCGGCGTGGAAGCCCACAGCTGGGAACCCACACCCCGGGACATTGTGAACATTCACAGGGCGGACCTGCTCATCTACACGGGACGGTTCATGGAGCCCTGGGTGGAGGACATGGCCAAAAGCGTGAGCCACGGGCGTCTCCTCGTGGTGGACACGAGCCGGGGCATTCTGAACGGGGGGGTGGATCACCATCACCACCACCAGGAGGAGCATGGTCATGAACACAGTGAGGAGAAGGCCCATGACCATGAAAACGACCAACACCACCATGGCCATGATCACGGGCACAATGGGGACGCTCACCATCATCACAGCCACCACCATGACCATGGGCATCATGACCACCATGGACATCACCACCATCACGGAGGACAGGATCCCCACATATGGCTGGAATTTGGAAATGCCCGGATCATGGTGAATCACATCGCCCGGGCATTTGCGGAAAAGGACCCCCAGAACGAAGAGTTTTACCTGGACCGGGCGGCCAAATACAATGCCAGGCTTCATGAGCTGGAAAAAGTCTATGAAGAGGAGCTGGCTTCCTGCAGGCACAGAACACTCATCTACGCGGGGCATTTCGCCTTCGGTTATTTTGCAGAGCGCTACGGCCTGACCCATGTTTCCCCTTACACGGGTTTTTCTCCCAGCGCAGAGCCCTCTCCCAGGCGGATCGCCGAACTCATCGGGAAGATGAGGGACATGGACATGAAAGCCGTCTTCTATGAAGAAGGGGTGGAACCTCGGGTGGCAAGGGTCATTGCCCGGGAAACGGGTGCCCGGCTGCTCCTTCTCCATGGGGCTCACAACGTGACCAGGGATGAACTGGCGGAAAATGTGAGCTATCTGTCCATCATGGAAGACAATCTGGAACGTTTGAAAGAAGGCTTGGAGTGTTCATGAAGGTTTTGGAGGTGGAGGACCTATGGGTGAAGTATGAGAACCTGCCGGTGCTCACGGAAATTTCCTTCAGTGTGGACAAAGGGGATTACCTGGGCATCGTGGGACCCAACGGGTCCGGAAAGACCACCCTCATTCGCTGCGCCCTGGGCCTGGTGCCAGCGGCTGCGGGTTCCATCCGTCTTTTTGGAGACCCTGTGGACCGCTTCGCCCAATGGTCGAAAGTGGGGTATGTGCCTCAGGTGGCCGAAGGCACGCACATGGGATTTCCCGCAACGGCGGAAGAAATTGTGGCCACGGGCCTCTTATCCACCAAGTCCTTTCCCAGGCGCTACAAAAAAAGTGATGGCGAGGCGGTGGCAAGAGTCATGGAGCTTCTGGACATCGGGAATCTCAGGGGAAAGATGATTTCCCGCCTGTCCGGCGGACAGCGTCAGAGGGTCTTTCTTGCCCGGGCGCTCATTGCGGGCCCTGAACTTCTTCTGCTGGACGAACCCAGTGCAGCTCTTGATCCCACCACGCGGGAGCGATTTTACGAGATTCTGCAGAGTCTCAATGAAAAAGAAAACAAGACCATCATCATCATCACTCACGACATGGGAACCATCGGCAGATATGCCCAAAGGATGCTTTACCTGGACCGGAAGATGGTGTTCTTCGGAACATTCAAGGAATTCTGCGGTTCCCACTCCATGACACGCTACTTTGGGGAGCACGCGCAGCACATGATCTGTCATCAACACCAGGGGTTCACCCTTGATCGCTGAAATTCAGGAGGCCCTCCAGTATGGTTTCATACAGCGTGCGTTGCTGGCCGGATCCTTCATCGCCCTCAATTGCTCCTTTTTGGGCGTCTTCCTTGTCCTGAGGCGGTTTTCCCTCATCGGGGACGGCTTGGCTCATGTGGCCTTCGGCACCATAGGCCTCGGGCTTCTGCTTCAGGCTCACCCCCTCTACATTTCAGCCCCCCTCGTCATGCTCGCCTCTCTGTGGATTTCCATCCTTTCCGAGAAAGCCAGGATCCATGGGGACGCTGCCATCGGCCTGGTGGCGGCACTGGGCATATCCACGGGAATCATGCTGGCCAGTCTGGGCCAGGGATTCAACGTGGATCTCTTCAGTTATCTCTTTGGAAGCATTCTGGCCATCGGGGAAGGGGAAGTGGTTTTCAGCGTGGTCCTCTCCGTGGTGGTGCTGGCGGTGGTGCGTCTCTTCCTGCACGACCTTTTCGCTCTCACCTTTCAGGAAGAATACGCCCGGGTCCTGGGCATAAAGACCCGCCGGGTGTTCAATGTGCTCACTTTGTGCACCGCCCTCACCGTGGTTCTCGGCATCCGCGTGGTGGGCACCATGCTCGTGTCCAGCCTGATCATCTTTCCGGCCGTCACGGCCCTTCAGGTGGCTCGCAGCTTCAAGACCGTCCTTCTCCTGGCCGCCTTCAGTGCGGTGGCTTCCGTCATCTCGGGCATCTTCATCTCCTTTTTCTTCAATCTGCCCACGGGAGCCACCATTGTTTTTGTCAATTTTTTCTTTTTCTGCATCACTTACCTTTTGGGACGCCTGAGAGGAAGGTGAGAAGGGGAACCCCAAAGGGTTTTCAGGAAAAACTTTCCCGCACGGGTCCTGCGTCAACAGCCGGGGCTTGGTTTTTTATCAGTTGTTGGTCCCTGGTTTTCAAGGACTCTCCATGCTCATGTTTGAAGGGATCATGCGTTGCGCTGTTCCGGCACTTCTACCCTTGGTGGGTCCTTAAGACCCTGAAAAGCCTGGATTCCCGCCTTCGCGGGAATGACGGAAAAGGCGTTCACATCCCGGAAAACACAGACAGGAAAACACAGACAGGAAAACACAGACAGGAAAACACAGACAGGAAACCAGGCACAGGAAACCAGGCACAGGAAAGAGTCATCACCTCAGAGAATGGTCAGGAATATGCCCGCCGCAATGGCCGATCCGATGACTCCCGCCACATTGGAGCCCATGGCATGCATGAGCAGATAGTTGGAGGCATTGGCTTCCCTGCCCACCACCTGGCAGACGCGTGCGGCCATGGGAACCGCTGAAACTCCCGCGCCTCCGATGAGAGGATTGATCTTTCCGCCGCTCAGGAAACACATGACCTTGCCCATGAGCACGCCGGATGCCGTTCCAATGGCGAAAGCGAGAAGGCCCAGAACGATGATCTGAATGGTTTGGACCGTCAGGAAGAATTCGGCGCTGGCTTTGGCCCCGACGCTCAAACCGAGGAAGATCACCAGAACATTGTTGAGCTCATTCTGAGCGGTCTTGCTCAGGCGGTCCGTGACCCCGCACTCCCGCAGAAGATTGCCCAGCATGAGCATGCCCAGCAGGGGCAGGGCCGAGGGAAGAAACAGCCCGGACACGAGGACCACCATGATGGGAAAAAGGATCTTTTCCCGCTTGGAAACGAAGCGCATTTCCTCCATGACAATGCTCCGTTCTCTGTGGGTGGTCAGCAGTCTCATGATGGGAGGTTGAATGATGGGGACCAGGGCCATGTAGGAGTAGGCCGCCACGGAGACGGGACCCAGAAGGTCAGGGGCCAGCTGAGAAGTGAGATATATGGCCGTGGGACCGTCCGCGCCGCCGATGATGCCGATGGAGCCGGCTTCGCGCAGGGTGAAGCCAAGGAAAACGGCGCCCAGGAATGTGACGAAGATGCCAACTTGCGCGGCAGCCCCCAAAAGAAGGGTTCTGGGGTTGGAAATGAGAGGCCCGAAATCCGTGAGCGCTCCAATCCCCAGGAAAATGAGGGGCGGGTAAATGCCCAGTTCGATGCCCATGTATATGTAATGAAGGAGTCCTCCCGGCTGGCCGTTTTCGGGAGCGCTCATGAGGGTTTCCATGGGAAAGTTGACCAGAAGCATGCCAAAACTGATGGGGACCAGAAGGAGTGGCTCGTATTTCTTGGCGATGCCCAGATACAAAAGCACAAGGGCAACGCCCATCATGCTCAGCTCCGGAAGGCTCAGGTTTGCGAAACCAGTGGATTGGAAAAACAGCACCAAATCTTCAAGCATTGGTTGCGCTCCTTGTAACTTTACGTTTTGCAGCAATATTCAAATCGTCCGTCGGGGGGTCAACCTTCTTGCGCCCGCTCAGAAGGCGCCCCAGGTTCATGCCGCTGGCGATCACTCCGATGTGGCTGAAAGCCTGTGGAAAATTGCCCAGAAACCTGCCCGTTTCAGGGTCGATCTGTTCCGGAAGGAGTCCCAGCGGGTTGGCACGGCCGCAAAGGCTTTCGAAGAGTTCGAGGGCCTCTTCCAAAATGACCTTCCGGATGCGCTCCGCTTTCTTCGATGGGAAGATAGCCGTCCATGCGATCGATGGGAGCGAATTGGGACATGAGAGTGCCTCTTTATCTGTGCCTGTCTGAGCGATTTGCGGTGTTCAGGTTCACTCCAGGAGAATCCACCGGGTTTCCAGGGACTCCCCCTGAATGTAAAGCATGGCGGCGGTTGCCGGCAGATTGAACCTTCGAGGACCTGCGCTGCCCGGATTCAAATAGGTGACCCCTTTTCTCTGGTGGCATGAGGGTTTGTGGGTGTGGCCGCTGAGGACCAGCTGAATGTCCGCCGCTTCGGGGACCAGATCCAGGGTCGTCACGTCATGGAGCATGTAGATCCACAGGGTTCCGGCCTCAACCAGTTCAGTGGCTGGCAGGGCTTGAGCCCAGTCTCCCCTGTCCACATTTCCCCGAACGGCCACCACAGGACACAATTGGCGCAGCCTTTCGAGAACCTGTGCATTTCCTATGTCACCTGCATGGAGAATGAGGGAGCAGGGGCGAAAGGCTTCCAGAACCTGGGGGCGTAACCAGCCGTGAGTGTCGGATATCAAACCGATGACAAGCATTATGACACTTTTTTTCAATTCTCTGTCAATGGAGAAGTGAGGGGATGAAGGGTGAAATCCGCAAGGGGAAAGTGAAGTTCGAAAGGGCATGCGGGAGAAAGGCCACAATCTGTCCCGCATGCCCCGGGTTTATTTTTTCTTTTTGGGTTTTTTGGAGCCTTTTGCAGTTTCGGATTTGGATGAGGGGGGATTCAGCTGGTCCTTGAGCGCTTTGCCCGGGATGAACCTGGCAGTTTTGGAAGCGGGGATTTTGATGGGTTCACCAGTCCTTGGATTTCGGCCCTCTCTGGCAGACCGCTCGCCGACTTTGAAGGATCCGAAGCCGACCAGTGAGACGCTTTCTTCCCGGGCCAGCGCTTCTGAGACGCCTTCCATGAATGCCCCTATGGCGGCGTCCGCATCTTTCTTGGTGATGTTCGCCCTGTCAGCGATGAATGCAACGAGATCGGCCTTCGTCATGGTTTCTCCTCCCTTTGGGTTCACTGAATTTGTCCACGGTCATGTCCACTGAGGGCCAATATCAACAATGATGGGCTCAAACGCAACAGCAATCCGCACGCTTTCAGGACTTCTTTTTTTGACGGCACGATTCAGCAGGTTCAAAGCCGTGGTCCTTCGGCCCGGCTTCAATGGAAGGCATTCAGGTCTGTGGAAGGTTCGGGACCCATTTGAGCGAGGGATGAAGTTCCCCGGGGAGCCGCTCTGCTTCATTGTTCTCAAAAAATTCAAGCACCTGTGCGCATTCGTTCAGAAACGCACTGAGGGCGAGAGCCAGACATTGTGGCCGGAATGGATCGAGGAGGGCCATGCCTGATTCCATCAGTCGAACAGCTCCCCTGCGATTTCCGTTCCTCTCATGGTAGAGTGCCACGCTGACTTGCAGCAGGCCCTGATACAATTCCCTGATTTTCCCGGGCTCCTCCCGCCATATATCCTCCAGGGTGTCGTGGCATTTGTAATACCTTCCGGTGTTGAATTCATCAACTGCCCGAAGGAACTCCTTGGGTGGCTGCCCTTCGCAACCGGCTTTTCCGTTCTTTTTCATCATTTCAGCATCCTTTTTCACGGGGAATCAACGCCAGAACCCCGTGGGGAAACTCATTGTCAGTGGGACTTCAATGGATTAGACTGATGCTGTTCGTTGATCGGGGGTTTCGGCCTGGAAGGGAAACCCGCAGGAAATCTGCAAAGCTTTGGAGAGAATCATATGGCAAACCAGGAAATGAATAAAGGCTTAGAGTTTCTCAGGAGCAGGCTGGAGGGCGCCAGGAGGCTGGTGGTCCTCACGGGGGCAGGCATTTCGGCGGAATCGGGAGTCCCCACCTTCAGAGGAAAAGACGGATTGTGGAAACAGCACCGTCCCATGGATCTGGCCACACCGGAGGCCTTTCAGCGTGACTCCCGGCTGGTGTGGGAGTTCTATAACTGGCGCAGGGAGCTCCTTTTCCCGCTCAAACCCAATGCGGCTCATGAGGCGCTGGTGGAACTGGAAAAAAGAGTTCCCCATTTCACCCTCATCACCCAGAACATCGACGGTTTGCACCAGGTTGCCGGCAGCGGGCATGTGCTGGAGTTGCACGGCAACATCTGGTGGGTTCGCTGCACCGCGTGCGGGCAGACTTATGAGGAGCGCACGGTCCCCTTGCCCGAACTTCCCCTCTGCCGTTTGTGTGACGGCCTGCTGAGGCCCAACGTGGTCTGGTTTGGCGAAATGCTGGACAGCAACGTTCTGGGTGGAGCTTTTGAAGCGCTGGAAACGGCGGATGTGATGCTCGTCATCGGCACGTCGGGCACGGTTCAACCCGCGGCATCCATGGGCATGGCGGCCAAAAGGGCGGGAGCGGCCGTGGCGGAAATCAACCTGGATCCCACGCCCTACACGAACATCTACGATGTGGGACTGGCTGGAAAAGCAGGGGAAATCGTACCCCGGTTGCTGTGACAGGGCCCGCTCCCTTTGTACTCAATGAGGAGGGGTCCAAAGCTGTGGATTTGAGGATTTGTGTGTTGTTCTACCACGTCATTCCCGCGAAGGCGGCAATCCTGAAGATCTTGCAAAAGCTGGATTCCCGCCCTCGCGGGAATGACGTACGGGAATGACGTACGGGAATGACGTACGGGAATGACGTACGGGAATGACGTACGGGAATGACGTACGGGAATGACGTAAAGGTGCTGTTGCACTGGTT
>Ga0207421_10006570_pt1 | contig 12633 bp, 10 predicted proteins | sample SodLakKL_010_SED_4_FD_187542 | JGI IMG/M metagenome (GOLD analysis project Ga0207421, IMG submission 187542) | Alkaline sediment microbial communities from Lake Tanatar, Kulunda Steppe, Russia - 8KL_010_SED (SPAdes) (version 2) | ecosystem: Environmental > Aquatic > Non-marine Saline and... | reverse complement strand
CCGGGAGGCGTGGCCGAGCGGACGAAGGCAGCGGTCTTGAAAACCGCCAGGCACCTCGCGTGTCTCGAGGGTTCGAATCCCTCCGCCTCCGCCAGCGGCCTGACCTCAGGCGAGGCGCGGGGCCCGGCCGAGTCTCGGCCCCTGCGCGAGGCGGCAGCCGAGTGCCTCGAGCGCCTCGAGCTGCTCGGTGGTCTCGACCCCCTCGGCAGCCAGGGGCGCGCCCCAGGCGTCGGCCACGGCGACGAGCGAGGCGAGCAGGCGCCACGGCGCGGCATCCCGGTCACCGAGCCGGGCGACGAGCGCCGCGTCGACCTTGAGGAGGTCCCAGTCGACCCGCGCCAGTCGCGGTAGCGAGGACCAGTCACCGCCGACGCCGACCGCGGCGAGGCGCACCCCGAGGCCGGTGAGGTCGCTGAGCGCCCAGCCGTGAGGATCCTCGGGCACCGCCCCGACGGGGATGTCGAGGCAGAGCTCGTCGGCGGCGACCCCGTGCGCGGCGAGCTCGGCGGCGACGACGTCGACGAGCTCGGGGTCGGTGACGAGCCGGGCCGGGACCGGCACGGCGACCGCCGGGAGGTCGGGCTCGCCAGCGCCGGCGCGCGCCGCGAGCGACTGCTCGAGGACGCTGTGGAAGAGCGTGCCGACGATGCCCGTCGCCTCGGCGATCGCGACGAACTCCTCGGCCTCGAGCCGTCCCTGCTCGGCGTGGTCCCAGTGGACGCGCGCGGTGTCGAGGACGACCTCGCCGGTGACGAGGTCGTGGAGCGGCTCGTTCGAGCACACGACGTCGCCGCGCGCCAGGGCGGGCAGGAGGTCGTCCTGCAACGCGCGCTGCTCGGCGCCGTGGCGACCGCGGTGGTCATGCGGGCAGCGGTAGACCTGCCCGCCGCCGGACTGCTTGGCGCGGTACATCGCCACGTCGGCGTGGGCGAGCACGGAGTCGACGTCGTCGTCGGCGGCAGCGAGGACGAGGCCGACCGAGGCCCGCGAGCGGACGACGTGACCGCTCTGCAGATGCACCGGCTCGGCGACGCGCTCGACGAGCCGCGCGACCATCGACTCGAGGTCGTCGACGGCCTCGACGCCCTCGATGAGCAGGACGAACTCGTCGCCGCCGAGGCGGGCGACGGTGTCGCCCTCGCGCACCGCGGCGGACAGCCGCCTGGCGATGGCGACGAGAGCCTCGTCACCGGCCTGGTGCCCGAGGGTGTCGTTGATGCCCTTGAAGTCGTCGAGGTCGCAGACGAGCACGGCGAGCCGACGCTCCCCGGACTGGCAGCGCGCGAGGGCGCGCGGAAGCTCCTCGGCGAGCAACGTCCGGTTGGGAAGCCCGGTCAGCCCGTCGCGGCGCGCCTGGTCGCGCAGGCCACGCTCGACGTCCTGCCGGTCGCTGAGCTCGCTCGCGAGCGCGGCGAGGGTGAGCGTCGAGGTCGCGGTGACGACCATGTAGAGCTGGACGAGCGCGACCGTCGCGCCCTCGGGCGCGCCGAGCAGGACGAACGGCCCCTGGCCGAGCGCCATCGCCCCGTTGGCCACGATCGCGGTCCACAACAGCGCGAGCGAGCCGCCGCGCAGGCCGAAGCGCACCGCGGCCCAGCTCAGCAACGGCATGACGAGGTAGGGCACCGGCACGGTCCACAGGCCCGTCCAACCGACGAAGAGCACGAACGGTGCGACGAGGAGCGCGCCGGTCAGCACGGCACGCTCGAGGCGGCGCGCCCGCCAGGAAGGGCCCGCGCGCGCGAGCAGCGCCGGGGCGACGACGAGGATGCCGAGCGCGTCGCCGATGACGTACTGCGGCCACAGCTGCAGCCACGGCACCCCGACCGCGGCCGCGAAGCCGACCGAGCCGACCGTCGCGCCGAGGAGGGGTCCGACCACGACCCCGAAGAGCACGAACCAGGCCACGTCGCGCGCGCGGGCCAGCGGTCCGTCCACGTGGCCGACGCGGCGGATGAGACCCGCCCCGGCAAGCGGGGTGAGGACGTTGCCGAGCACCCACCAGGGCAGCGGCGCGGAGGGGTAGCCCTGGGCGAGGTCGCCGGCCACCGTCGCGACGGCCACGCCGGCCAGCGCCCAGGCCCACCGCCGCACCGGCAGGTGCAGCAGTGCCGCGAGCGCGAGTCCCGCTGACGGCCAGAAGGCTCCGAGCCCGTACTCGGGGTCGACGAGGAGCAGGGCGGCCTGCGCGGTCAGGCCGTAGGCGAGGGCGACGAGCAGGAGCACGAGCGGTCCCGGCAGGCGCGCGAGACGGTGCGACACCGACGGCCTCGCCTGCCCGCCGAGGGCCGAAGGTTCGCGCTGCACCGCCCACCCCCGATCGTTCGTCCTGCCGCGGAGCGCCCTGGCGGCGCTGGGCTCGCCTGACACTGCCGCCCCGGCGACCCTCATGAAGGATCGGCAGGCGGGACACGACCCTTGAGCCTCGATCGCGCCGCCAGGGCCCTTCGACCCCTACGATCACCCCGAGCGCCGGACGGGCACGCTGCCGGCGCTGCCGAGCCGAGAGGAGCGACGCCGATGCGCACCGTCGACCTCGTCGTCGTCGGCTCCGGCGCGGGGGGTCTCGCCGCCGCCCTCGCCGGGGCGCGGGCGGGTCTGCACACCGTCGTCGTCGAGGCCGACGAGCGCTTCGGCGGCTCAGCGGCCCGCTCCGACGGCGCGCTGTGGCTGCCCGGCAATGAGGTCCTCGCCGAGGCCGGCCTGCCCGACACCCGCGAGCGGGCCCTGGCCTACCTCGACGCCGTCGCCGGGGCCGACGCCGACCGCGCCCGGCTCACCGCGCTCGTCGACTACGGGCCCGCCGCGGTGTCGCTGCTGCTGCGGCGCACCCCTCTCGGGCTGCAGCACATGGCCGAGCACCCCGACGACGCGCCGGAGCTGCAGGGCGGCTCGGCGGCCGGGCGGGCGGTCGAGCCCAAGCCCTTCGACGTCAGCCGCCTCGGCCCCGACCGCGACCGTCTCGAGCCGCCGACGGCGCCGGCCGCCTGGCCCGTGGCGACGACCTCGGACGACCTGCGGTGGCTGTCGCTGGCCGCGCGCACCGCGAAGGGACCGCTCGCCGGCGCCGGGGCGCTCGCCAAGGGGCTCGCCGGGCGCGCCTCCGGGCGCGAGCGGGTCACCGGCGGGCAGGCGCTCGCCGCCGGCCTGCGGATGGGGCTGCGCCGGGTCGGGGTGCTCCTGCACACCTCCGCACCGCTGCTCGAGCCGCTCATCGAGGGCCGACGGGTCATCGGCGCGAGGGTGCGGTTGCACGGGCGGGCCACCGAGCTGGCCACCCGCGCCGGGGTCGTCCTCGCCGCCGGCGGCCTCGAGGGCGCCGCCGAGCCCCTCGGCACGGCGCGGTCGGCGGCGCCGACGACCGCGTGGGCGCCAGCGGTCGCGGTGCCCGAAGGCGCGCCGCTGCCGCTCGGCGACGAGCGCGCGCTGCCCGGCTCGCTCATCGTCGACGCGACCGGACGGCGCATCGGCAACGAGGCGGCGCCGCTCCGGGTGCTCGGCCGCGCGCTGCACGACAGCGTCGAGGCCGGGCGCGGGCCGGCCTGGCTCATCGTCGACCAGCGCCACCGCAACCGCTACGCCTTCAGCGGCGGCATCCTGCCCCACCAGGCGCTGCCGGAGGCCTGGCACGACGCCGGCATCGCCCACACCGCCGCCTCACCGAAGGATCTCGCGGCCGCGCTCGGCGTGCCCGCCGAGCCCCTCGCGGCGACCGTCGAGCGCGCGGGGCTGCTCGCCCGCCACGGCCACGACGACGACTTCGGCCGTGGCGACAGCGCCCACGACCGCGCCCACGGCGATCCCGGGGTCGCCCCCAACCCGTGCCTCGCCCCGCTCGAGGAGCCACCGCTGTCCGCCGTGCGGCTGACCGCCACGGCCCTCGAGGCCGGAGGGGGCCTGCGCACCGACGAGCACGCCCGCGTCGTCGACGGCGACGGCCGCCCCTTCGACGGCCTCTACGCGACCGAGGAGGTCGCCGGCGTGTTCGGTGGCGGCCATCCGGGTCCCGGCGCGACGACCGGCGCGGCGGTGGTCGCCGGCGGGATCGCCGCGCACCACGCCCGCGGACGCGCCGAGCGCACGAGCCGCTGAGCGGTGCCGCGTCCCGGTGCGGTCCTCGACGCCGCCGGCGCCGCAGGCGGGCGCGCCGCCGGGCCGACCCTGACGCTGTGGGCGCGCTGCGCGCCCGGCCTCGAGGACCTCGCCGCCGCGGAGCTCACCGCGCTCGGCTGGCGCGCCCCAGCCGGCGGCGACGGCCCCGCGACACCGACCTCCGCGGTGGTCGGCCGGGCCGACGTCGCGACGCTCGAGCGCACGCTGGCCACGGCCCGAACCATCGAGTCGGTCGGCCTCGAGCTCGCGGCGGCCACAGCGCCCTCCCTCGCCGCCGCACGCGAGGTCGTCGCCGCCCTCGACCTCGCCTGGCTGCCCCAGGCGCCCTTCGCCGTGCGCGCCGAGCGCTGGGGCCAGCACCCCTTCAGCTCCCTCGACCTCGCCGCGAGCGTCGGCGAGGCCGTCATCGACACCGTGGCCGCGGCGACCGGTCGGCGGCTGCCCGTCGACCTCGACGACCCGACCGTCGTCGTGCGCGCCGAGCTGCACGACGACCGCCTGCGCGTCGGCCTCGCCCTCGACGCTGAGCCGCTGCACCGCCGGACCTGGCGCACCGCCGGCCATCACGCGGGCCTGCGACCCTCCACGGCCGCGGCGCTGCTCGCCCTCGCCGGCTGGCGCGCCGCCGAGCGCCTGCTCGACCCGATGACCGGCGGGGCGACGATCCCGATCGAGGCCGCGCTCGCCGCCGCGGGCACCCCGCTGCGCGCGGGCGGGGCGCGCGCACGGCTTGCGGCCCTCGGCCTCGCCGACGACGCCCTCGCCGCCGAGGTCGCCGCCGACCTCGCCGAGGGCGCCGCCCGCCTCGCGGGGCGCGGACCCACCCAAGGGATCCTCGGCCTCGAGCGCTACCCCCGCCACGTCGGGCTCGCCCGCGCCAACGTCGCCGCCGCCGGCGTCGGCGCGACGGTGACCGTGCGGCTCGGCGACGCGACCCGTCTCGAGGGGGTCGCCGGCGTCGACGTCGCGGTGACGAACCCGCCGTTCGGGCTGCGCGCCGGCAGCCCACGGATGCTGCGCCGGCTCTACCGCGAGGCGCTGGCCCGCCTCGCCGAGCGCCTGTCGGCCGACGGGCGCGTCGCGCTCGTCACCCCCGCCGTCGAGCCGCTCGTCGAGGGCGCCGACGCCGCCGGGCTCGCCGTGGCCGAGCGGCGAGGCGTGCGCCTCGGCGACCTCGACGCGGCGGCGTTCGTCCTCGAGCCGCAACGCTCAGGCCCCCGGCGCCAGCCATCCCCAACCGTGGACAACGCTGTGGATGGAGTTCCACCGGTGTGAGTCACGACGGGCGGGCGGGCCTGCCGCGCTGAGGCGCATCGGGGCCCTCAGGCGCCACCGCCGGACGGGCGCACGAGGCCGTGCTCGTAGGCGTAGACCACGGCCTGCACGCGGTCGCGCAGCCGGAGCTTCATGAGCACGCTGCCGACGTGGGTCTTGACCGTCGAGGCGCCGAGGAAGAGGCGCTCGGCGATCTCGGCGTTCGACAGGCCACCGGCGACGAGCTCGAGGATCTCGCGCTCGCGGGCGGTGAGCCGGGCGAGCTCGGGCGGCTCGGCGCTCGAGGGCGCCGCGGAGCGGGCGAACTCGGCGATGAGCCGGCGGGTGACCTTCGGCGCGACGAGGCCCTCGCCGCGGGCCACGACCCGGACGGCCTCGACGAGGTCGTCGGGCTCGAGGTCCTTGAGCAGGAAGCCCGACGCGCCGGCGCGCAGGGCGGCGAAGACGTACTCGTCGAGGTCGAAGGTCGTGACGATGAGGACGTTGACCGGCTCGTCGACGTCGGGACCGGCGAGCGCGGCGGTGGCCTCGAGGCCGTCGACGTCGGGCATGCGCACGTCCATGAGCACGACGTCGGGACGCTCCCGCCGCGCCGTGGCGATGCCGCTGCGCCCGTCGCCGGCCTCGCCGACGACCTCGATGTCGGGCTCGGACTCGAGGATCGCCCTGAAGCCCGCCCGGACGACGAACTGGTCGTCGACGAGGACGACGCGCACGCTCACCCTGCCACCTCCGCCTCGAGGGGGATCCGCGCGACGACGGTCCAGCCGCCACGGGCGTTCGGCCCCGCCTTGAGCTCACCGCCGAGGATCGCGGCGCGCTCGCGCAGCCCAACGAGGCCGACCCCGCTGGAGGGCTCCTCCTCGACCGGCGCGGTGGCCGCCCCGTCGTCGGCGACCTCGACCTCGACGTCGTCGTCGCGGTAGCGCACGGCCACCCGCGCCGTCGCGCCGGGGGCGTGCTTGCGCACGTTGGTGAGCGCCTCCTGCAGGACCCGGTAGGCCGCGAGGTCGACCTCGGCGCGCAGCGGACGGCGCTCGCCCTCGACGGTGAGCTCGGCCGCGACGCCGGCGGCGCGTGCCTGCTCGAGGACGACGTCGAGGCGCTCGAGGCCGGGCTGGGGGGCGGTGCCCTCCTCGGCGTCGGCGCGCAGCACGCCGACGAGCCGGCGCATCGATGCCAGCGTCGAGCGCCCCGAGGCGCGCAGGTCCGCGAGCAGGGCCCGGGCCTGCGCGGGGTCGCGCTCGAGGAGGCGCTCGGCGGCGCCGGCCTGGACGACCATCCCCGAGAGGTGGTGGGCGACGACGTCGTGCAGCTCGCGGGCGAGGCGGGCGCGCTCGTCGGCGACGGCCCGCTCGGCGCGCTCGGTGCGCTCGCGCTCGAGGCGCTCGGCGCGGGCGACGAGCTCGGCGCGGTAGGCCCGCCGCGTCTGGACGTAGGCGCCGAGGAGCACCGTCGCGGCGTAGACGACCCCGCCGATGAGGACACCGGCGTAGACGAGCTGGGCCGAGGGGCCCTCGACGGTGATCGCCGCCATCGTCGCATCGGTGAGCAGGGTGAGCTCGGCAACGACGGCGAGCAGCACCGCGGGACCCGCGGCGAGCAGGGTGCGGCGGCGCTCGGTGTAGGCGCCGACGGAGTAGAGCGCGACGAACAGCGGGGCGTTGTAGCCGGCGTTGAACGCGTCGTGGGCGGCGAAGGCCGCGAGATGGGCGAGGTAGAGCAGGGTGACCGCCGCGAGGGTGGCCACCGGGGCGCGGCGCCGCCACGCGACCGGCACCGCGGTGGCCGCGGCGCCGAACGCGGCGAGGACCGGGCTCGGCGCCGGGTCGCCGGCGAGGACCGGCGCGGCCCCAAGGGTGGAGGCGGCGCCGGCGAGGACGAGCACGCCGGCGAGCACCGCGTCGCGCCCGAACGGGGTGCGCACCCCGACCTTCGCGAGCAGGCGCCGCAGGCGTGCCATCGACCTCGCTCCTCAGACGTCGCGGCGGGCGAGCAGCGTCCCGCCCGCCACCGTGGCGGCTGCAGCGTAGGCGGCGAGCAGCGCGCCCGCGGTCACCGCCCCGAAGGGCGCCTCGAGCCCGGAGACCTCGAGCAGCCCCGAGCCCGACAGCAGGATGGTCTCGAGCCCGACGGGGGTGTACCAGCCGACCTCGGGCACGAGGCCGACGAGCAGGGGGCTGACGAGGAACGTCACGACGACGACGGCGACGATCGCCGCGACCTGGTTGCGCAGGAGGATGCCGACGCCGACGCCGATGAGCCCGGCGAGCATCGCGTTGGCCGTCGCGAGGCCGGCGAGGCCCGCGGTCGTGCCCCAGGCCACGGCGAGCTCCTCGCCGGCGAGGGCGAGCCCCGGCAGGCCGACGGCGAGGTTGGCGGCGACGGCGGCGACGACGAGGGCGACCGCGGCGACCGCGGCGACCCCGGCCTTCGCGACGAGCAGAGCGCCCCGGGATGGCGCGGCGAGCAGGGTCGGCACGATCGTGCCGTGGCGCAGGTCGCCGGTGGCGATGACGACCCCGGAGAGCATCGCGAAGAGCGCGACCTCGCTCGGCAGGAGCATCTCGGTCTGCAGCGCGGGGTCGGCGAGGCTCATCGGGCTGACGTCGGTGCCCGACAGGACGAGGATCCCCGCGACCGTCGCCGCGGAGAAGGCCGCGACGAGGCCGAGCACGAGCCAGGTCGAGCGGACGGTCGTGAGCTTGGCGAGCTCGGCTGAGAGCAGGCGGGTCATCGCAGTACCTCCGTGGTCCCGGTGAGGTCGAGGTAGACGTCCTCGAGCGAGGCGTCGGGGTCGACGAGGTCGCCGATCGCCCCCTGGGCGAGGCAGCGGCCGTGGCCGATGACGACGACGTCGTCGACGGCCTGGGCGACCTCGGCGAGCAGGTGGCTCGAGACCAGCGCCGTGCCACCGTCGTCGGCGAAGCCACGCAGGAACGTCCGCAGCCAGCGGATGCCGGCAGGGTCGAGGCCGTTGGCGGGCTCGTCGAGGATGAGGATCTCCGGCTCGCCGAGCAGCGCGGTGGCCAGCCCGAGACGCTGGCGCATCCCCATCGAGTAGCCGCCGACGCGCTTGTCCGCGGCGGCCTGGAGCCCGACGAGGGCGAGGACCTCCTCGATGCGGCCGGAGGGCAGCCCGGCGGCCTTGGCCTGCACCCGCAGGTGGGCCCGGCCGCTGCGCCCGGGGTGGAAGAGTCCGCCCTCGAGGACCGCGCCGACGGTGCGGGCGGGCTCGTCGAGCTCGGCGTAGGGCCGGCCGGCGACCAGCGCGTGGCCCGCGGTCGGGCGGGCGAGGCCGAGGACCATCTTCAGCGTCGTGGTCTTGCCGGCGCCGTTGGGTCCGAGGAAGCCGGTGACGGCGCCGCGGCGGACCTCGAAGGAGAGGTCGTCGACGGCGACGAGCTCCCCGTAGCGCTTGGTGAGGCGATCGACGGTGATCGCGGTCACGGTGGTTCCTTTCCTCGTGCCCCTGCGGGCGGGTTGGCGACGTTGCCGAGATCGTGCCCTCGCCGGACCGGGCGGCCCTCGCCCGCGACGCCGGTTTCCGCCTCGCCCGCGGGGCGGAGCAGGGCGCTGCGCGCCTCCTCCTCGAGGGGGAGGCCGACCGTGCCACGCGGACGGGACGGGCCCTGCCGGCAGGCCACGGCCGAGGGGACGGGAGTGGCCAGGATGCGCCCGCAGGGGGCGGAGCGGACACTGCGGCCATGGACGTCATGACCGTGCTCACCCCCCTCGCCGCGGGGCTGATCGTCGCCGCGCTGCGCGCCTCCGACGTGTTGCTCGGCACGATGAAGACCGCCTTCGTCGTCAATGGCAGCCGCCTGCCCGCCGCCTCCCTCGCGGGTTTCGAGGCAGCGGTGTGGCTCTCGGCGGCGGGGATCGTCTTCGCCGATCCCTCCCCCGCGCGCTTCGGCGGCTTCGTCCTCGGCGTGGCCGGCGGGACCTTCATCGGCATGACGATGATCCATGTCCTCAAGCTCGGCGGGGTCACCGTACGGATCTTCGTTCCGAGCGGTGAGGGCCGCCCGCTGGCCGGCCACCTCGTCGCCGACGCGATCCGCGCCCGCGGCTTCGGCGCGACGACGTTCCCGGGTTGGGGCGGCAACGGGCCCGTCGACATGGTCCTCTCGGTCGTGCGCCGCCGGGACGCCCGCGTCGTCTGCGACGTCGCCGCCGGTGCCGACCCCGAGGCCCTCGTCACCATCGACAACCAGGCCGCGCCCGGCAACGCCCTGCAGGGCGGCGTCGGCGTCCTCGGCGTCCGGCCCTGACCCACGCCACGCGCGGCCCCCGGGGCGCGCGCCCCGCGCCCGCCAGCCGGGTGCTCGCTAGCCGAGCGCCTCGCGGGCCAGCGCCGCCGCGCCGATCGCCCCGGCGTCGTCGCCGAGCTCGGCGAGCAGGAAGCGCCGCTCGTCGGCCCCGGTGAGCACCCGCGGCCGCGTCGCCTCGGCGACGGCCTCGACGAAGTCCTCCCCGAGCTTCTCGGCGAGCCCGCCGCCGAGCACGACGGTGTCGAGGTCGAGGAGGTTGATCACCGCCGAGAGCCCACAACCGAGCGCGTCGATCGCGTCGCCGAAGAGACGGCGCGCCAGCGCGTCGCCCTCCTCGAGCGCGGTGGCCCACACCGCCGAGGTCATGCGCCGCTTGCCGAGGCGCTCCTGGATCTCGAGCATCGCCGTGGGCCGGCCGGCCTGCGCCGCGGTGACCGCCGCGCCCTCGAGCGCCGCCCGGCCGGCGTAGGCCTCGACGCAGCCCCGTCGCCCGCACCCGCAGAGCGCGCCGCCGCGGTGGACGATCATGTGGCCGAACTCCCCTGCGCCCCCGAACGCTCCGCGGTAGGGGCGCCCGTCGAGGACGAGCCCTCCGCCGACGCCGGTGCCGATCCAGGCGCCGAGCAGGCAGGACGCCCCGCGGCCCGCGCCGGCGGTCCACTCCCCGAGTGCGCCGACGGTCGCGTCGTTGTCGACGCCGACGGGCAGGTCGAGGGCGTCGCGCAACGCCCCGGCGAGGTCGAAGGGCTCCTGCCAGCCGACGAGGTTCGGGGCGGTCATCACGACGCCGTCGCGGATCGGCCCGGGGGCGCCCACGCCGATGGCCCTCGGCTCCTTGTCGAGCTTGGCGACGGCCTTGACGATCTGGGCGACGACGGCCTCCGGACCGCCCTCGGGAGTCTTGCGGCGCTCGCGGTCGACGATCTCGTCGTCGCCGTTGAGCAGGACCGCGGTGATGTTCGTCCCCCCGAGGTCGACGCCTGCGACGCGGCTCATGCGAGCACCTCCGTGCCGAGGTGGGGTTGCAGGGCCTCGGGCACCGCGACGGTGCCGTCGGCGCGCTGGTGGGTCTCGAGCAGCGCGATGATCGTCCGGCCGACCGCGATCGCCGTGCCGTTGAGGGTGTGGAGCAGGACGTTCTCCCCCTCGGCGTCGCGGTAGCGCGCGCGCAGCCGCCGGGCCTGGTAGTCGGTGCAGTTCGACGCGCTCGTGAGCTCGCGGTAGGCGTCCTGGCCGGGCAGGTAGACCTCGCAGTCGTACTTGCGCGCCGCCGAGGCCCCGAGGTCGCCGACGGCGATGTCGACGACGCGGCCGTGCAGGCCCAGCCCCGACAGCAGGTCGACCTGGAGGTCGCGCAGCCGCGCGTGCTCCTCCTCCGAGCGCTCGGGCAGGCAGAACGAGAACATCTCGACCTTGTCGAACTGGTGGACCCGGAAGATCCCGCGGGTGTCCTTGCCGTAGGTGCCCGCCTCGCGGCGGAAGCACGTCGAGAAGCCGGCGTAGCGCACCGGCAGGTCGGCCTCGTCGAGGATCTCCTCGGCGTGCAGGCCGGCGAGCGGCACCTCGCTCGTGCCCACGAGGTAGAGCTCGTCGCGCTCGACGGCGTAGATCTGCTCGGCGCCGGTCGGCAGGAACGCCGTGCCGTAGAGGGGCTCCTCGCGGGTGAGCACCGGCGGGATGACCGGTGTGAACCCCTCCGGGGCAAGCCGGTCGAGGGCGTAGCGCACCAGGGCGAACTCGAGCAGGACCGCGTGGCCGAGCAGGAAGGCGAAACGCGACCCCGAGACCTTCACGCCCCGGGGGATGTCGATGATGCCGAGGGCCTCGCCGAGCTCGACGTGGTCGCGGACGGCGAAGTCGAAGGCGGGCCTGGCGCCGAAGGCCGAGAGCTCGACGGCGTCGTCCTCCTCCTCGCCCTCGGGGGCCTCGGGGTGGGGCAGGTTCGGCAGCACCGCGAGCGCGGCCTCGAGGGCCTCCTCGGCCTCGCGTTGTGCCGGCTCGAGCTCGTCGAGGCGGGCGGAGACCTTCTTGACCTCGGCGATGAGCGCCTCGCGCTCCTGCGGGGAGCCGGCCCCGCCGATCTCCCGGGAGCGCTGCTTCTGCACCGCGCGCAGCTCGTCGCCCTCGGTGATGAGCTCGCGCCGCCGGGCGTCGAGGGCGCGCACCTCCTCGAGCGCGTCCGGGTCGACCCCGCGCCGCGCGAGCGCAGCAGCGATCGTCTCGGGCTCTTCGCGGATCCGCCTGATGTCGAGCATGGCAGGACCTTACCGCCACGACCGCCCACCGGTCACGGCCGGCCGAGGCTGCGCAGGCCGCCAGCGCCGCCAGCGCCCGCCACCGGGGTCGAGAGCGCGCGGAGGTGGTGAGCCTACGGCGCGCTACCGCTGCGAATCGATGGCTCCACGCAGCTCGGTGGGTGTGAGCACCGAGCCGGTGAGCGATCGATGCGTCCGGGCGCGCCGAAGGCTCACCACCTCACGGCGATGGTCCTGGGGCCGGCGCGGTGGGGAGCCTTCGGCGCGCCCAGGCCCGCCGAACGCTCCCCACGTGGCGTTCAGTGTGCGGCCTCTCCCAGAGGTGGTGAGCTCACGGCGCGCCGGAGCGGCACGAAGGCTCACCACCCTCGCCATCGCAGCCGCCGGCTCCTCCCAGACCGCCCTTGACGCGCGCAATGCTCACCACCTCCACCGGCCATGGGGCCTTGCCGCCCGCACCATCAACCTCCTCGGCAGGCCGAGGGCGTCAGCGCGCGCAACGCTCAGCACCACCAGGCCGGCCTGGGCGAGCAGGGGCCGGCGGACGGGGGCGACGCCTCAGCGGTCGTCGTCCTCGAGCCCGTAGGCCTCGCGCAGGCGCTCAACCCACGGATCGTCGACGTCGTCGGCGGCTGCGGGCGACGGCCCGGCAGGCTCGGCGGACCCGCCGGCCGACGGGCGAGCAGGGGGGCCGGCAGCGGGGTCCGTGGCGGGGG
>Ga0207421_10006567_pt1 | contig 12635 bp, 8 predicted proteins | sample SodLakKL_010_SED_4_FD_187542 | JGI IMG/M metagenome (GOLD analysis project Ga0207421, IMG submission 187542) | Alkaline sediment microbial communities from Lake Tanatar, Kulunda Steppe, Russia - 8KL_010_SED (SPAdes) (version 2) | ecosystem: Environmental > Aquatic > Non-marine Saline and... | reverse complement strand
AGCGGGACTGGGAGCAGTTCCACACGCCCAAGAACCTGTCGATGGCGCTGGCCGGCGAGGTCGGGGAGCTGCTCGAGCTCTTCCAGTGGCTCACCCCCGAGCAGGCCGCCGAGGTGATGGGCTCCGGCCGGGCCGAGGACGTCCGCGACGAGCTCGCCGACGTGACCATCTACCTCGTACGCCTCGCCGACATCCTCGGCGTCGACCTGCTCGAGGCGGCGCACGCCAAGCTGGAACGCAACCACGATCGGTTCCCGCCCGGCGACGTTCGGGGCCGGGCCGATGTTCCACCCGACCCTGCTGCTTGAGTACAAACCAAGTCCCGCGGGAGCGAACCCGTGGCATTCGCGGCTGCGTCGGGCTTCCGTGTGCCTGCTCGAGCCTCGCCTACTAGCACCGCGAGCTGCGACCTTCCGCCCTGCGGCCGGTCTTGAAGGCCAAGACTTGATCGAGGCAAGCCCATCGGCGATCCTTGGTTCGATCCCGAACCGAGGCTGAGTAATCCCACGCACTCTCGATGACATGGAGCGCGACTTCATGACGCGCTTCCAGAAGAGTGTACGTAACCACCGACTTGAATCATGGGGAAAGGACTTTGTCCTCCTCGATCGTCGTTTCCAGCGTCCGGCACGTGGGACCAAGGCAGAGATCCTCCGACTCCTCGGCCTATCCGGTGACTACACGGGCGCTAGCTTCGATCTCACGATGACACGCAGACCCAGCCCAGAACTCACTATCGGAAACGTAGGTGAGCACATCGATGAGATCACACTGATCGAGATGAAGACAACAGCTAAGGCGATCCGCAACAAGGCCTTGGGAGGCTTCTTCTTCGGGAGTTCCGAGACGCAGTACCACTTGTCTGAAGCTGCGAAGGACCGCATCCTCTGGGCATTCGTGGTGTTGAACGAGGACAACGACTACGGGAGACCTTTCTTCACTCTCCTCACCTTCGATGAAGTCCAAACGAAAACACGGACGAAGCGCGTGCAGTTCCAAGTCAACTTCGCAGGGTCGGAAATGCCCGCTCCTTCTACTGAGCTAGGCCCATTTCCCTCGCCTGACTTCGCTGCTGGCGATCTACGTGCATAGTAGGCCGCAGACCCTCCAACGAGGGGCACGAGGAACTCTGAGGGGCTTTCGACTACTGCCGAGATCAGCCCGAAAGCATGAATCCGGCGACATTCAGGATTCGCCACTAGTCAGGAAGTCAACTTCATCTTCGGCGCCATAGGGACGCACGTCGATTAGAAGCCGAGCGCCTCAGCGGCTTCAGGATCTGAGTCTCGGAGGACCTCCGCGATCTGTTCCAGAGCACCCGTTGCTCCGGCGAGCGCCGCAGCAACACGAAGGGAAACCCCCGCCGACTGTAGCCCTCCTGAGTGCCGTCCTGCCCGTTGCCCACCGTTGCTGCGCCGCTCTACCAAGCTGGCTCTGCGGTAGCTGGCGTTCGCGGCCGCGCAGAGTTCGTTCACTGGCGGCGAGATGAGTTCCCTTAAGTTCGCCGGGACCACGGCTTTCATCTTGGCAACATTGACGCGGAAGTGCTCATCGAGGGCGGTCGGGAAGTTCAGCGCCGCGCGGGCGAACTTCGTGTGCTCATCGATCGACCTGATGCCGGCCCAGGTGCCGGATTGGACCATTCGGTCCGCTCGATAGAAATAGATGCCCTGCTGGCGGTTCCACTTGCGTGGACCACTCAGACGGTCGAACTCCTCAGGGCTGGAGTAGTGCGACCTAGCCGGCAGGATGTACCGCTCGAGGGTGACCGAGTGATTCTGGGCGTCCGACCCGGTGAGCCGAAAGTGGTATGGACCCATGACTTCTGTGGCTGGCTCGTCCGGCGCGAAAGGGTTCCAGGGCCGGACCTTCTGACCGTTGATGGCGATCGTCAGCGGCATTTCGCGATCCGCCGTGCCTTCGAGAAAGCGGTGGAAGACCATTCCGAGATAGCGGTCAAGGTCGTCCGCGAGCTTGTCGAGCCGGCGTGCACCCCACCCACCTGCCGGATCGATTCCTTCGAAGACACGGTCGAGCTTCTCTAGCACGATCACGGTCCCCGGAGACTCAGCAACGAAGTCCCTCGCGACGGCTAGGGCTTCACGATCTAGTTCGGGCTCGTACACCTGCCAGACATCAAGCTCTTGGATGTGGTCAAGATCGAGCGTCCGGGTGGAGATTGTCCGGTTGATAGGTGCGCGTCGGCTCACCACGGTGACACGCTTGGCTTGGGAGAGCGATGCTGTTTTCAAGCCAAGACCGAAACGACCGAGATCTACAGCCGAGTAGTCGCGACGGCTCCCGAAACGCAGTGCCTCCGTCACCTCAGAACGGCTCATCCCATCGCCGTCGTCGGCGACGAGAATCCAGGAGTGCGGACCCGCGGACTCGATGACGATGTCGATCCTGCGGGCGTTCGCTGACAGACTGTTGTCGATCAGGTCGGCGACAGCGGTTGCCGAGTCGTAACCGATGTCTCGGAGTGAGGTTGTGAGCCGGCTGGCCGAGGGCGTGACATCGTTCGGATTGATCGACAACTCACTCTCCCCCACCGTCGTGTTCCGGTCCTCTGCCCGTGCACGAGGCACGGCTGTCAGCGCGGTCTCGGTTGACTCTGCCGGTGCGTTCCCGCCAACGAGACTCGATGCGGTCGGCTGCAGCGGCCACATCCTCATGTTCCCACACGTGCATGGGCTCCCATCCTAACGCCCGTAGCTGCTCGTCCTTCCGAAGGTCGCGCGAGCGGTTCGCCTCGAGCTTCTCTGACCACCACTGCCGATTGTGCTTGGGTAGAACGCCGTGGTCAGGACAGCTGTGCCAGAAGCAGCCGTCGCAGAAGATGGCCAACCTCGCTCGTGTGAGAGCGACATCCGGGGTGCCGGGCAGCCCGCGGAGGTTCTTGCGGAACCGGACTCCACGGCGGTGCAGCTCTCGCCGGAGACCGATCTCGATCGATGAGTTCTCCCGCGGCATGTTCGACATCTGCCGGGACACCGTCGGATCGATTGCATCTGGGCGCTCAGACATACGGCTCGTACGGCAGCTTGGCGGCATTCTGGGGTTGCAGGTCCGACGCGGCCGGACACCACAGGCGGAGCGGGCAGTTGTCGTGATCCTGCTCCTCGGGTCGGCAGACGGATTCTGCCAGCTCGAACAGCGCAAGGTGGGCCGGCCCCGCCACTGCTGCGACATCGGAACCGGGCGCGTCGATGTCGGGTGGCTCAACACCGATCAGCCGCGCCACAGCGATTCGGCCGTCGGAGCGTCGGTTGAACTGATCAACGCGGGACTGGTTGAACAGCGCTGCGAGCCGGAGGATGCCCGTCCGGGCTGTCACTGGGTCCTCGTTGCCGGCTGTCCTGATCCTCAGCGTGGTGTCCAGCACGCTTGGCGGCACACCGGCCCGTCGCAGTCCATCGCGCGACTCCATGTCCTCGGGGTGGTCATGTAGATGGCTGGCGATATCCAACAGGGCGGGAAGCCGCTCCGCGCGCTGTAGCCCCGTGAGCACGGACTCCAGGTCGGCACGACGCTCGAGGGTGAGCTCGGGCGTCTTCAGCGTGGAGATGAACTGCCACACCTGATGCGCGAGATTCGGCCTGGCCCGGTCTAGTAGGAACTCGGCCTGCAGCGCGGTCCACCGATTCTGTGCCGCCAACCACGGGATCGTGAGCCGACGTGGCTTGCGCCACCAGTCAGCCAGGACCTCCGAGACCTCGCGGGTCTGCCAGGGCCGCTCCCTTGGGGACGCCAGAGCACTGAGCAGGGCCTCGCCGAGGTGGCGCCCCAGTTCGGGCGGGACGGCGTTGCCGATCTGGGCCAGTGCCGCGGTTGGGGGGCCCGCGAAACGGACGTCGTCTGGGAAGGTCTGGATGCGAGCGGCCTCCCTCAGCGTCAGGGTCCGGTGGTACTCCGGATGGATGTACCAGTAGCCATCCTTCGCGATGTGCGCCGTGATGGTCCTCGAGGGCTTGTCCCAGTCCAGTCGCTTGTACTTGTCATCGAATATGTCGTCCCGATAACGCTTGAGTTCTGTGGGCAGCTCCGAGTACCGCATGTCGGAGTCGAGGATCCGGAAGACCGCGAGGTCGTCCTCACGGACCGCTCTGGTGACGTGGTCCGTGAGTTCCTCGCCCCCGCCCTTCGGCACGTTCGCGCGCATGGCCTTCTGGAAGTCCGTTTGCGGCCCCCGGTACGAGCCACTGTGGCCGCCCCGCCAGCCTGGTTCGACATCCGGCAGATCACCGATGGCGTCCCTGAGACTGATTGAGGTTGGCCGCGCAGCGGCGTCGGAGGTCGCCCACCGCTCGTGAGGCCAGGGGAACTCCGCCCGGTCTTCAAGCGCCACGATGATGACGCGCTGCCGGTACTGGGGAACGCCGTATTCACGGGTTTCGAGGATCTGGACATCGACGCCGTAACCGAGCCCCTCGAGCTCATCGACGATCGTGCGGAGGATGAGCATGTCCCTGTCGAGGACCATGTCAGGGACGTTCTCCATCATGACCGCGGGGGGACGCACGGTTTCCACGACGTTGAGGAAGGACTGCCACATGTCGCGCCGGACGTCCTTGGGCGGGCGGCGCCCGGTGCGGACGAGGTCCCGGATCATGGACCTGCCGGCCTTCGAGAACGGTTGGCAGGGTGGACCGCCGGCGATCAACGTCACGTCGAGCTTGAGGAGCAGGTCGGAGAGCTCCTCCACCCTGGACGGGTCGGCGAGGTCCCAGTCGAGGTGCATACCCGGGGTGAGTGCAGAGTGGGTCTCGAGCGCGTAGCGATCGATGTCGACTCCGACGAGAACCTCGAAGCCAGCCTGCTGAAGCCCCAGGCTGAGTCCCCCAGCGCCGCAGAACAGGTCCACGGCAACCGGTCCGGACGCCGCCCCGCGGAGTTCTAGGAGCTCCTCAACGCTGCTACAGCTGCCCTGATGGGGCACCAGCTCCAGAACCTCGCCACGCACGTATCCAACGCCGTAGCGGCCTACCGGTGTGGACACCCTACGGACCTCCTTGTGACTCTCCGAGTATGGACGGCTGTGCGCGGATCGAAGACGCCCCCGGCCCGACGTCGCATCAAGGTCCTGTTGTTGTCTGTCATCGCTCACGGTCCCGCCGTTACCCGTGAGCCAGCTTCAGCGACGAGGGAGCGTACGGCCGATGGATCGAGCACGTCGACGTTGAATGCGCCGAGTTGACGCTTGACGTGCTTCGTGAGTTCGCGCGCGTACTCGCTTCGGTTCCCCACGTCGACCGAGAGGATGTTCTCGGCGAGCGCGCGGGCGAGCTCGTGTGATCGCGCCAGCCGCGACCGCTCGAATATGTTGACGAGTTCGTCCTCGCCGAGCGCCTGCCCGTTGTTGCCAGAACGGTCCGCTAGGTCGCCGAGGACGACGCGCCGTTCCCAGGGCCGTCGGAATACATTGCGAGGCCCACCCAGCAGGCGGGACTCAGCTCTGTCTGGGAAGCGAAGCACCGCGATGTCGGGAAGCAGCACCAGCGACAGGAAGCTCCACACGCCTTCGTTCGCGGCGTCGGGCCTGATGATCTGCAGGTTGTCGATCAGCGCCCTACCGACAGCGCGATCGAGTGTCGCCCCCTGCGCCCGTGACGCCTCTGCAGGCCACTGTTCGCCGCATGCATGGCGGACGCTGCTTGCGACCTTCTCCAACACGTCGTCGGGTGCCGGACGCCCCCCCGTGGGCGCGGGAGCCGCGGCCGGATGGCTTGTCCGAGCCGCGGAGCGAAGCTCAGAAAGGCTGAGCCCCTCCTGCACCTTGAGCAGCTGGCGGGCGGCAGGGCGCGGCAGGCGGGGATAGAGGTAAGCACTCAAGTGAACAACCCCGCTGCGCTCTGGAAGCGGGACTCGAGGTCCTCGGCTGTGGTCTCGAGAGCCGCGACGATGTCAGCGAGTTGGTCGTAGCCGAGCCGGTTGTGGAGCAGTGACCAGACAACCGCCCCAAGGGTGCCTTCCTCCTGGTCCGGTCGGACGTCGAGCCCGGAGATCGCCGACCGGACGACGAGCTGCCGTAGAACGTCCCAACCCATAGCTGAGACCAGGTCCCTGCCACGGGGCGTTCCCGCCTCGAGCAGGTCGCTCTTGGCATCATGGGAGGAGTTCACGTACAGGCGGACGGCAGCGAGAAACGCCCGCTCGGCATCCGACGTGTCGACATCGAGCATCCACAGTGCGTCCGGGTAGCCCATTGCGCTGAGATCCACCAGCTCCACGGGGAAGCGTCCTCCGTCGCCCTCGACGGCCACGCTCCGGCTCCGGGCATCGCGCAGCAGGATCGAACCCTTGCGCGACGGCAGCGGAGGCGGAGCCGGGTGTTCTCCGCGAAGGACGACTTGGCGTTCGAGGCTGATTCGCTCGGCGATGCTGGCCGGTGGCAGCGAGACGCCGCACGAGATGACCTGCTCGCCCGAGTCCGTCAATGGAGCCCGGAAACCGACCCACCGCTCCCGAAACGCGGGACAGTCAACGAGCACGATGAGATCCAGATCGTGCCCGCGCGATATCCGGACGGAGCTCCGCAAGGCACCGACATCGATGGCCACCTCACAGGCGAGTTCGAGCTGCGCCTGATAGTCCCAACCGTTGATGAAGTCGTGGGCGAGGTGGGTTCGGGGCCCTTCGCCGAGCGAGTAGAACCAGGGTCCCGGAGACCAGACCTCCTCCGGTGCGGTGAGGTAGGGGTACGCAGTGATCGTCGACATCAGTCCCCCGCCCGGATGGCTTCACGTTTTGCGGATGCGGCGACCCGGACGGCTACTGGCTCAGTCGATGCGACCTCGATCTCCGCGGTGCACCCGCCGTCCGGGACATCTAGCGGCCAAGTCCCGTTTTCGTCGGGTCGCAGATGGCGGCCCGCGACCGATACCGATCTGACACGCGGCGCCGCGGCACCGATGGGCGGTTCGGTCTCGATTCCGGTGTCGGTCTGCACTCCGGCCCTGATGGACAGCTGGACGGGACCGCCGGTGGACGCCGAGATCTCGGCCTCGACACGGACGACGTGCTCACCATCGTAGAAGGGCTTGGCCCGCACGAGGTTCACCTTCATCGCCGAGCTGGGTGCTCGTCCATTGCTGCTCGGGCCGGATCTCGGCGAAGGAGCCGTGGCGTCCAAGCCCGGCATCAGCGATCTCAGGCGGTCGGCGAGGCCGGCCACGCTCTCGCCGGATGCCGGTGCTCCCTCACCGCCGACTGGGTTGGCGAAGGTGCGCATCTCCGAGCTGATCTTTCGGTGCGCGGTCCTGACATGCGACTTCGCTGTCGCATCAGCGACAGACTGCCACTCCCAAGAATCGTGTGCCGGCGGTTCCGCTGCTGCGAAATCGTCGTCTGCAGCCGGCAGCGATCGGAACACCCCCGCCCATTCGTAGCCCGGGATCGGCGATTCAGGACCCTCGAGGTACTCGACAACGAGTTCCGCCTGCCGCATCAGAACGACGTGGTGTGCTGGGCCGGCAAAGGGTCTGACGTCGGGTTCCTGCTGTTGCCCGTCGGGTCGCCAAGGTGCAGGCGACTTGATCAGCCCAAGGGTACCGAGGGGGCGCCGTTGGACGCCGTAATCGATCGTTCGGATCACGGGCGGCACGAAGCTATTGCTCGCGATCGCCCGTCCTGAATCATGGTGCCGCACAGCCTGCAGAGCCTCGACGAAGGGGGAGAGCCCCGGCACCTCTCGAGGATCGGGCAACGCGACCCGCTTACCGTCGACGAGAAACTCGGGCTGGACCGGTTCGCGGTCGTGCTCAGGAGGTGCGATGAGTTTCGGCCACAGATGCCACACGAATGCCTCCACGAGGCGTTCCACGGTGGCATGAGGGTCTCTGCCCTGTAGATCAGGGTCGAGGATCATCAGCGACGTGCCGTTCGAGTTGAAGGGCGGCAAAGCGAGTTCGCCCATCAAGTCGAGTGCCTCATCATCGATCACGGGGCCAATCCGGTCGTCATGCAACCGGCCCCACCAGTGGCGCCCCGTGTAGCGACGTCCCTGCTGCGCCCAGTGGTGCCCAATCGCTGACGCGATGAAGCGGTGCTGCGGGCCGTCACCGTTACCGGTTCTCGTCCCGATGAGCACGGTCCTCGCACTACTCGTGATGTAGGAGATGGTCTTGCCGAAGCCGTAGGTACCGCCGCCCAGCCGAGTGCTTCTAGGTGCCCCGAGGTTGAAGACGAAGTCGATGAAGTCAGTCGGCTCGCCCGGTTCGGGATCGAGGTCGGCTCGCAGGGGGCCACCGAGGCCAACGGTCCTCCGGTCGCCAATCTCGAGTACCCGTAGTTCGTCTCGTTCGAGGGCCTGCTGCAATCCGCCGTAGAGGTTCTCTGGCTCTCCTGTCTCGTACGGATCGCAGAGCACGTGTTCTGCGCCCTCAACGAAGACCCGCTTACGCAACGCGTCGTGCTGTGATCGGTTGAGCGTTCGCAGTTCGACTCGGAAGTCCACTGTGTCGTCTCGTCGGGCATCCCATGCGTTCTGCAGGGTCTCACGCATCAGCACGGTTAGCGGGTCGAGCCTGGGGCGACCCAGTAGCCGAGTCGCCCCCTCCCCGGCCGTCGAGCCGTGCGCCTCGTATCGGGCGGGATACCAGTCGAGGACGGTCATGCCATCTCCGATAGGAGCGCCGTGGCTGACTCCTCAGCGAGCGGCTCGGGTCCAGCTGCAAGGTCGACGATGTAGCGAAGGCGCTGCACCCCGGGAGGCGGGCCGCCGGCAAAGGAGGCCGCAGTGATCTTCGGGAAGGCCGCGTCGACCTCGAACCAGAGCTGCTCCCGCGTAACCCACCGTTCCTCGGGCAGTGCGCGGGGATCATGCGCGTATCCAAGCTCGCCGAGTAGCTCGAGGAGCCGCTGCCGCGGAGCGCCCGAGTCGAGAACCCGTTCAACCCGCTCGTAGAGCGTGAGGCCGCCTGGGTCCTCACGCAGGGCGACCCAGGCGAGCAGGAGCCGTCCGGACGCTAGGGGCTCGAGCTGCTCCAACCCGTGGATTTCGCAGAGCCGTCCTTCGCGAGCGGTCGACGTCTTCACCTCTATTGCCCACTTGTCAGTGACGAAGTCATGCGCGGCCCCAAGTGGCCCCTTCCATGTATCCAGGGCCGAGGGGCCCGCTGCGAGGAGACCGGCGCGAAGAACCTCGAGCTCTCCGATGAGCCCGACAGAGGCTGCCGAGCCGAGTTTGCTCGCCCGCGACAGGAGTTGGCGCCACTCCGCCAGTACATCCTGGACGACGCCGGGACCGTTCGCAGCTGCCCTTCCCACCCGCTCGGCAACATCCTCCGACAGGCGAACGAAGACCTCGGCGAGATCGCCATCGACACACACCAGATCTGCGAAGCGGGTGGCGGCGCCGTCGAACTCGAGTTCTTGACCGATCAGAACGACGCCGCGGGAACGTCGGTCGACGGGTACCGCATCCCCTGTTGCCGCCGGCACGAGGAGGTGTCGGGCACCTGCCCCGTCCACAGCCACGAAGACGGGTCCCGCCGGCGCGGATCCAACTTGCCGCACGGCCAGGTGTGCTTGCGAGAGGTGTCCAGCCTCCAGTTCCGCCCAATGCGACCTGAGTTCAGACATGACCGCCACCGTCCGCCACGCGGCCGTCGTCGGAGTATTCGGCCTCCGTATCGAGCGCCTCGGCCTCTATGTCGTCCTCCTCGATATGGTCGGCGACGCCGGGCAGTTCAACGGACACGTACTCGGCTTCGTCAGGAGAGGTCTTCCACTCATCGGCCACGTCTGGGAACACGAGGGCCACTCCCACTAGGTGGCCGGCGGCAGCGAGCGGGACGCGAGACCCAGCAGCGCGGCTGACGCCCATGGGTTCGGAGTCCTTGGAGATGGGATAGAGCAGCAACAGGCCCTCTCCCGCAGGCCTGGCTGCCACCAGGTCCCGCTCACTCATCTTGGTCGCAGCCGCTCGGGAAATGTCGAGATCGAAGACTCGGTCGGGCTTCGACATCAGGGACTTGATGTTCGCGTCCCCGCCTCCGCTCTTCTTCAGTGGGGCGCGGTTGATCAGCGGCACGGGCTTGGGAAGCCCGAGTTCCAGATCACCCAGATCCACCGTGCGGTCCCCGACCACGTGCGGACGACGGCCGCTTCCGAGGATCCCAAGGTTCCACATACGCAGTTCATCCGCACGTTCGACACGTCGATTGATGTAGTCGATGATCAGATCGTTGCGCATATCCAGGTGCGACTCGTGGAACGAGTAGGTCTCGAGGAACCGCCGGATGAGTTCGACGTCGACCTCTCGCAGCAGGAAGCGTCCTGTATCCCTGGCTTCGGGCTCGACAGATTCTGAGAGCGCGCCGCTGACGAGGTCGAGCGCTGCGGCGAGATTCCTGTCGATCACCTCGCGGTCCAGGTGGGAGAAGGCGAAGGTCTGCAGACGTCGACCCGCATATGAGGCCCGGATCCGCTGCACATGCTGTTGCTTCAACCTTGAGGTGATGAGTAGAGCCGGATGCGTCCGTACCCGTACTGCATAGCTCTCGGGTGTGACGTCCTCGTGTTCGTACCGTTCGATCTCCGAGCGGATCTCGGCCTCGACGGTCGCGAGATGGCCGAACGCATCGGCCAGTTCCTCGGTCATCCAGACCCGCGGGAGGTCCTCGTAGCCCTGGCGATAGCCGAACCAGCGCCCCATCTGGAGCAGCGTGTCGTAGGCACTGGCGGAACGAACGAAATATGAGACCACGAGGCCTTCCAGCGTCAGGCCGCGCGAGAGTGTGTTGCCACCGACGGCGATCACCACACGACCTTCATCATGATCGGAGTACGACAGCCGATCCTCGGAGAGGTAGTTGTCGGCGACGACGTCGACAGCATCACATACCCCGGGGAGGGCGTCGGCAACGGCGTTCCAGGAGATGGCTTCCGACTCAGCCGCGCGAGGGACCCTGCCGCTCTCCTCCTCCCAGAGTCGCTGGAACTCCCGATAGGTCGACGGTTCTTCGGTCGACGGGCGGATCTCGCGTACGAGGGCTTCGATCTGCTCGCGATGGCGGAGGTGCACCAAGCTGTACTGGGTGGTGTGGATCAGCATCGAGGAGTGGATGTGTGTCTGGCCCCTAGCGAGGCGTGTAGCCGTCGCGAGGAGGAACCAGCGGATGGCGTCCGCAAGTGACTTGGTCACCGGGGGGGTGAAGCCGTCCCGCTCAGCAGCACTGCTAGGTGGTCGCAGGGTCTTCGCCTCGTCATCCGAGATCACGCGGATCATGTCCAGCCCGTCGTCCGGCTCGTCGCCTTGGTCGAGTGGTGAACGGCCGAACAGCGTCTCTGCGCCGAAGTAGGTGGCGGGACGGGGGAGGTTGACGATGAAGTCCTCCGGATAGAGGTCTTCCTCGTCGGTGGGATCAATGAAGATGTTGGCGAACGGTGTCGCGGTGTAGGCGACATACGTCGATGTCGGTAGCAGTCTGCGCAGGTCCACAAGCAGTTTGTTGATCGTGGTTCGGTCCCAGTCGGCCCTCGCAGTGTTTGGAGACGCCTGGTCGGACTCATCATCGATGATGACGGCAGGACAGCGACGACGAATGTCCTCCGGGATGCACTCCAGCCATCCCACGAGACGCCGCAGCCGTGCCGGGTTCTTCTTGACGACCGCCAAGGAGCGAATACCCGGGCTGTTGAGCACGGCATCGCCGTGGGCGCTGTGACCGAAGTCACTCGACTCGTCCGTCAGCGGATGCCAGCGCTCCCTCGTCGGTTGGACAAGCTGGGCATCGAGACGTCGTTGAGTCTGCTGCCGCAATGCGTTGTGGATGCCAGAAAGCACGATGAAGAGCCGGTAACCGGCGTCGGCGGCTTTGGCGATGACACCGGTGAAGTTCGCGGTCTTGCCGCTCTGGACGTAGCCGAGGACCAGTCCCTTCTTCTGCAAGCCATGGACTTCCGGCGGCGCCATGTACGCAACGATCTTTGTGGTTGCTTGGTCAAGGTCGTTAACCGCAGCAGCGGGAAGGCCGCCCTCAAGCAGGAGTCTTCGATAGGCCGGCCAGACGGCGTCGTTCTGTTGCGGTCCCGTGTACCAGTGATGTCTACGCGCTTCACCCGCGGTCGCTCGGTAAGCCAGGGACTCCATCCCGCCGGGGATCCGAAGCAGCTGATTTTGCCTTCCGAGCGCCAAAATCTGGCCACGGACACGGTCGATCTCGATCAGGATCTCCTGGTCGTTGATGAGCATCTTCATGCCACGCACGACCTCTTCGGTTGACCGTCCGCGGCGACGCCCGTCCTCGATCTGATCGAAGATCTGCCGCTCCCTCTCACTGAGTGAGGGATACCCCGTTTCCACCGTCATGCAATGCCCTTCCCCCGTGGTCCGTGCACCTGCGGGAACTCGAAGACTGTCCGATCGCGAGGCTACTGACGCGCAGGAGGTGGCGAGAGGCCAGGCCGCGAGCGGACGACCGAAGACTGACTCGCAACTGTGACTCAGGCCCCCCAATGCGGCTTTCGCGGACGGCGATGATCAAGTCCCTGGGTTTGGAGGTCACCTATGGTCGCTGTCAAGCAGCGGAAACGCATTCCAGAACCTCCGGCCCTAACGTCTGCATCCATCAACAGCCAGGGCTGCTCGGTTGGCGTTCCACATGCCCCTGGCCGCGACCACCGCACGCCTT
>Ga0207421_10006566_pt1 | contig 12636 bp, 8 predicted proteins | sample SodLakKL_010_SED_4_FD_187542 | JGI IMG/M metagenome (GOLD analysis project Ga0207421, IMG submission 187542) | Alkaline sediment microbial communities from Lake Tanatar, Kulunda Steppe, Russia - 8KL_010_SED (SPAdes) (version 2) | ecosystem: Environmental > Aquatic > Non-marine Saline and... | reverse complement strand
GCGGTGCTCGATGCGTTGGTGGTCGGCGCGAGCCTGGGCGTGTGCACCGCGGTGCTGATCGTGCTGCCGTTGCTCGACGGGACCCTCGCGGTGGACGCGCTGTCGCGAACGATCCTCGTCACGCACCCGCTGCTGATGGTCGCCCTGCTGGTCGCCACGTGGCGGCTGACCTCGTCCACGGCCCGGCACGGCCCCGCCGCCCTGGCCGTGATCGGGGGGATGGTCATGTTGATCGGCACGTCGGTGGGGATGGGGGTGCTCGCCGGGCTCGACCGCTACCGCCCGGAAGGCCCCCTGACCATCGGCTGGATCGTGGCCACCGGGCTGATCGCGCTGGCGGCGGTGCATCCGAGCGCGCTCGAGCTCACCCTCGAGAACGTCGACGAGCGGCGCCGCTCACCCTTCCGCAGGGTCGCCGCGGATGCGGTCGCCGCTCTGGCGCTGCCCGGGCTGATCCTGTTCCGCGCCGAGACATCCGGCGACGTGGTGATCGCCGCGGTCATCGCCGTGGTCCTCGGGATGATCACCCTCCGGGTCTGGGGGCTGCTGCGGGAACTGGGGCGTGTCCGAGCCTTCGAGGTGGCCAGCCAGCACACCTCCCACCGGCGCCGGTTGGAGGCACTGGTACGGCACACCGCCGACGTGTTGCTCGTGGTCGGCGCCAGTGGTCACGTCGACTACGCCAGCCCGTCGGCGGCGGCGATGTTCGGCACCGACCCGACCGGGTGGTCGCGGGACGAACTCGCGGGCCAGATCCACCCGGACGAGCGTGACGCCACCGTCGGCGCCCTGCTGGAGCGCCTCGCGGACGACCCCGGCCGGGCGGTGCGGATCCGGGCACGCTTCGTCGACCGGGCCGACCGTGAGGTCCACACGGAACTCGTCGCCGTCGACCTGCTGGACGACCCGGATGTCGCCGGTGTGGTCGTGACCCTGCACGACACCACGGAACGCGCCGAACTGGAAGCCGAACTGCGGCGGCTCGCCTTCCACGACCCGTTGACCGGACTCCCCAACCGGGTGCTGTTCCAGGACCGGTTGCTCCAGAGCCTGGCGCGGGCACACCGATCCGATCGCCCGGTCGCCGTGCTCGTCTGCGACCTCGACGACTTCAAGGACGTCAACGACACGCTCGGTCACCCGGCCGGGGACCAACTGCTCAGTGAGATCGCCTCGCGGTTCGCGGGTGTGCTCCGGGCCACCGACACCGTGGCGCGAATCGGTGGGGACGAGTTCGCCGTGTTGTGCGAGGGCCTCGGCTCCACACGCGATGCGGTGTTCACCGCGCAGCGTCTGCTGGCCGCCACCGAGGCCCCGATCCTCGTGGACGACCGTGAGCTACGCATCGGGGTGTCCATCGGCATCGCCGTGGACACCGGGGCCCGGAGCGCGGACGAGATGCTCCGCGATGCCGATGTCGCGCTCTACGAGGCCAAGGCATGCGGCAAGCAGCGCTGGTCACTGCACCGGACCGCGATGACCGTCGCCGCCCAGACCCGGCTCGAACTCGGGGCCGATCTGGCGAACGCGGTCGACGACCATGCGGTCCATCTGGCGTTCCAGCCGATCCACGAGCTGCACGGTGGACTGTTGGTCGGCGCCGAGGCGCTGGCCCGATGGGACCACCCGACACGGGGGACCATCCCACCGGACGACTTCATCGCCATGGCCGAGCAGAACGGTCTCATCCTCCCGCTCGGGGACCAGGTCCTCGAGGGTGCACTCGCCGCCACACGGGCGTGGATCGACCGGGTTCCCGGCGCCGTGCTCCGCATCGGGGTCAACGTCTCGCCCCGGCAACTGCGCGACCCCTCCTTCCACGAGCGCGTCCAGGCGGCACTCGAGCGCCACGACGTACCGGCCGATCGGCTGGTGCTCGAGGTGACCGAGAACGTCATGCTCGAGGATCCCGACCAGACCCTGCGCATCATGCACCGGCTTCGGGAGTCGGGTGTCCGATTCGCCGTCGACGACTTCGGCACGGGGTACAGCTCCCTCGCCTATCTGCGTCGACTGCCCGTGGACATCGTGAAGATCGACCGCAGCTTCGTGCGCGACCTCACCGCGGACCGCGCGGCCCACGATCTGGTCAGTTCGATCGTCAGCCTCGCCGCCGGGATGGGTCTGGACGTGGTCGCCGAGGGGGTCGAGACCGATCAGCAGCGGGAACGGTTGCGGGCCATGGGCTGCGGCTACGCCCAGGGCTACCTGTTCGGCCGGCCCTGTACCCGCGAGGAGTTCGACCACCGGCACTTCGAGGACATGGCGGTCGCCTTCGACCGACACGGCGCGAAGGCGGTGGCGGTGTCGGGCTCCCACCGGGACGGCGGTCGGCACCTCCCGCCCGGCCTCGGGACGGGGCCGATGATCGAGCGGGTACCGAGGGTCGTCCGCGGACCGTAACCTGACGGCATGAGCCGCCCCATCGCCACCACCGACCACGTCGACCGCGACGAGCTGCTGTCGTTCGTCGCGCCGAGGCACCACGTGGTGCTCGTGACCCGCCGCCGCGACGGCCGCCCGCAGCTCTCCCCGGTCGCCGCCGGTCTCGACGACGGGCGTCTCGTGATCGCCACCTACCCGGCCCGGGCCAAGGTGCACAACCTGCGACGCGACCCGCGGGCATCCGCGTTGGTGCTCTCCGACGACTGGAACGACGCCTGGGTGCAGCTCGACGGCACGGCCGAGGTCATCGACCTCCCCGAAGCGGTCGAACCACTCGTCGGTTACTTCCGTTCCATCGCCGGCGAACACGACGATTGGGACGGCTACCGCCGCGCGATGGTCGCGCAGGGCAAGTGCCTCATCCGACTCACCATCGAGGGTTGGGGCCCGATCGCCACCGGGGGCTTCCCCCCGGACCTCGCCACCACGTGAGCGGCGACGACGCCAGCTCGCGCGACCACGCTTCACGGTCGACACCGCTGGAGCGTGCGTACCAGGTGCTGCTCGACGACGAGGACCACGGCTACGGCGACCTGCCCGACGAGGTCGCCGAGGCGGTCCCGGGCAACGCGGCGAAGCAGATCGTCGCGCTGACCCTGCAGAAGACCGGCGACCTCGTCGTCGACGCCAAGACCGTGCTGGCCTGGTTGCTGGTGGCCGTCGGCGCACCGGCGGTGTTCACCGGACTGCTGGTCCCGATCCGCGAGTCGGGATCGATGTTGCCGCAGGTGCTCCTCGTACCCGTGGTCCGACGTCTGGCCATCCGCAAGTGGGTGTGGGTGGCCGGGGGCGGGCTGCAGGCGTTGGCCGTGCTCGCGATGGCAGCCGTCGCCGCGACCCTGACGGGGACGGCTGCGGGCATCGGGATCCTGTTGGCGCTGACCGCCTTCGCGTTCGCGCGGTCGCTGTCGTCGATCGCGTCCAAGGACGTGCTCGGGCGCACCGTGCCGAAGGGCGCCCGCGGCCAGATCAACGGCTACGCGACGGTCGGCGCCGGGGTGGCCGCCATCACGGTGGGGTTGGGACTGCGGGCGATCGGCGGTGAGGACACCCCACCGGAGACCTTCGCCTGGTTGTTGGTCGGTGCGGCGGTCGCCTGGGTCCTGGCCGTGATCAGCTACGCCACGGTGACCGAGGCCCCGGGGGAGGTCGACCCCGGCGACGGTGCGCCGATCGGTGGCGCGGTACGCCTGCTCCGCGAGGACGCCCCGTTCCGTCGGTTCGTGATCGCCCGGACCCTGCTGCTCGTGTCGGCGTTGACGCCGCCGTTCGTCGTCGCCCTGGCCAGTCAGCAAGGCGAGTCCGGGCTGGGCGGGCTGGGCGCGTTCGTGATCTCCAGTGGTGTCGCCTCGTTGCTGGGCGGGCGTTTCTGGGGCCGGTTCGCGGACCGTTCGAGCCGTCGCACCATGATGATCGCCGCGGGCGCGGCGTCGACCATCGTGGTGGTGTTCCTCGCCTTGCTGCTGATCGACGACGTGCGCGCACTGACGCTGCTGTACCCGGCCACCTATCTGCTGCTCGCCCTGGCCCACACCGGCGCCCGACTGGGCCGCAAGACCTACGTCGTGGACCTCGCCGAGGGCAACAAACGCACCGATTACGTCGCGGTCTCCAACACCGCCATGGGCATCCTGCTGCTGGTGACCGGGGTACTGACCTCCGCGGTGGCCGTGTTGGGTATCGAGGCCGCCCTGCTCGTGCTCGCGATCCTCGGCTACGCCGGCGTGGCGGTCAGTGGCTCGCTTCCGGAGGTCTCGGAACCCGCGAGCTGATCCGATGCCAGGTCACGCCCGGACCACCTGACCGACCGGACGTGATGCGGGCACGGACGCCCGCGACGCTTGTTCCGAAGCTGCGATACCCCTCGGAACAACGGAGCCAGCGTGACCCGTGACCACCGCACCACCGTGTCCAACGTGCTCGTCATCGGCTCCGGTGGCGCTGGTCTGCGGGCGGCGATCGCGGCCCACGACGCCGGCAGCGAGGTGACGATCGTCGGCAAACGCCTGCGCACCGATGCCCACACCGTCCTCGCGGCGGGTGGCATCAACGCCGCGCTCGGCACCGTCGATCCCGACGACAGCCCACGCTGGCACTTCGCCGACACCTGGCAGGAGGGCTACTTCCTGGCCGACGCCCGGAAGGTCGAGATCCTGGTCAACGAGGCACCGGACCGGATCCGTGAGCTCGACGACTGGGGCATGGCCTTCGCCCGGACCGACAACGGCGACATCGACCAGCGCTACTTCGGCGCCCATCGCTACCGTCGAACCTGTTACGCCGGGGACTGGACCGGTCGGGCGATGATCGAGACCCTGCACGACCAGGCCCTGAAGCGCGACATCCCGATCATCGAGAACACCTACGTCAGCAGGTTGCTCGTCCACGACGGCAACTGTTTCGGCGCGGTGACCTTCGATCTGCACTCCGGTGAGCGCACCGTGCAGCTCGCCGATGCCGTGGTGCTCTGCGGTGGTGGGCACACCCGGCTGTGGCGGCGGTCGTCGTCCCGTCGCGACGAGAACAACGGCGACGCGATGTACCTGGCCCTGGCGGCGGGGGTAGCGCTCGCGGACCTGGAGCTCGTGCAGTTCCACCCGACCGGGATGACCCACCCGGAGGAGTGGGCCGGGCAACTGGTGACCGAGGCGGTCCGCGGCGAGGGTGGTCATCTGAAGAACGCCGAGGGTGAACGGTTCATGGAGCGCTACGACCCGGAGCGCATGGAGCTCTCCGCCCGCGACCGGGTCGCGCTCGCCAACTACACGGAGATCTCCGAGGGGCGAGGAGGCCCCAACGGTGGGGTGTTCCTCGACATCAGCCATCTCGGCCGGGACGAGATCCGTGAGAAGCTCCCGCGCATGCATCGGCAGATGATCGAGGCGCAGATGCTCGACATCGGCGTGGATCCGATCGAGGTCGCACCCACCGCCCACTACTCCATGGGCGGGGTCGTCATCACCCCGGAGACCGGCGCCACGGAGGTCGACGGGCTGTTCGCCGCAGGTGAGATCACCGCCGGGCTGCACGGCGCGAACCGCCTGGGTGGCAACTCACTGTGCGAGACGGTGGTGTTCGGGGCACGGGCCGGTGACGCCGCCGCGGCACACAGCCGCGACCTGACGGTGCAGCTCCGTTCGCGGGACACGATCACGGCGGCCTTCGACGAACTCGACGACGCGGTCCGCGACGGTGACGAGGTCGTGCGCGTCGCGCAACGCGAGCTGCGCAACACGATGTGGGAGCACGTCGGGGTCGTCCGCGACGAGGAGGGCCTCGACACGGGCCTCGACCGCCTGCGCGACCTCCACGCGGACCTCCCCAACCTGGATGTCCACCCCGACTCCCAGGGCTACCAGGATCTGGCCGCCGCGCTCGACCTGCGCGGGTCGATCGTCACCGCGATGGCCACCGCGATGGCCGCCAGGGAGCGTCGCGAGACCCGTGGGGCCCATCAGCGTCGCGACCACCCGGAACCCGACGACGAGCACCAGCTGGTCAACCATCGCGTGCGTCTGGATGCGGAGGGCGAGCTCATCCTCGAGACCCTGCCGCGGCCCTCGATCCCGGACCACCTCGAGGAGTGGGCCCGTGACGCCGAGGAGGTCGACACCGGCGGGCGGCTGCTGGAGTGAGTCGGTGGCGACCCGGTGGTGCGACGACCCGGCGTCGGCGGGGGTCCCCGAGCGGCCGAGGTGACCGCTCTGCAGGCAGAACGTCAGGGGGGCGGTCGCGGGCGATACCCTCCACCTGCTCCCCTTCTTCCTCACCACCTCGGCTCACCCGTGACCTCCCCTGCCCTCTCCGTGCGCCACGACCTGCGCAACGTCGCGATCGTCGCCCACGTCGACCACGGCAAGACCACCCTCGTGGACGCGATGCTCTGGCAGTCCGGGGCGTTCCGCGTCAACCAGGACGTCAACGAACGAGTCATGGACTCCGGTGACCTCGAGCGCGAACGCGGCATCACCATCCTGGCGAAGAACACCGCCGTGGTCATCCCGGTCGACGACGGCGACGACGTCACCGTGAACGTGGTCGACACCCCGGGCCACGCGGACTTCGGTGGCGAGGTCGAGCGTGCCCTGGCGATGGTCGACGCCGCCCTGCTGCTCGTCGACGCCTCCGAGGGCCCGCTCCCCCAGACCCGGTTCGTGCTGCGCAAGGCCCTCGAGGCCAAGCTTCCCGTGATCATCGTGGTCAACAAGATCGACCGCCCCGACGCCCGCATCGCCGAGGTCGTCGACGAGGCCTTCGACCTGTTGATCGAACTGGGTGCCGACGACGCCCAGGTGGACCTGCCGGTGCTGTACACCAACGCGAAGGACGGCACCGCGACCCTCGATCTCGACGTACCCGGGACGGACCTCAAACCGCTGTTCCAGACCTTGCTCGAGCACGTCCCGGCCCCGACCTACGACCCGGAGCACCCGTTCCAGGCGTTGGTCACCAACCTCGACGCCTCGCCCTACCTCGGGCGTCTGGCGCTGTGCCGGGTCCAGCACGGAACGGTCCGCCGGGGCCAGACCATCGCCTGGTGTCGCGCCGACGGCACCGTCGAGCACGTCAAGCTCGGCGAGCTGTACCTGACCGAGGCCCTCGACCGGGTGCCGGCCGAATCGGCCGGCCCGGGCGACATCATGGCCGTCGCCGGGATCGACGAGGTGACGATCGGCGAGACCCTCGCGGACGCCCAGGACCCCCGTCGGCTGCCGTTGCTGACCGTCGACGAGCCCTCCCTGGGGATGACGCTCGGTGTCAACACCTCGCCCCTGGCCGGCAGCGACGGCAAGAAGCTGACCGCGCGCCAGATCGACAACCGACTCAAGCAGGAACTGGTCGGCAACGTCTCGATCAAGGTCCTGCCGACCGACCGGCCCGACACCTGGGAGGTCCAGGGCCGCGGCGAGCTCCAGCTCGCGATCCTGGTCGAGACGATGCGTCGCGAGGGCTTCGAGTTGACCGTCGGCAAGCCCCAGGTGGTCACCAAGGAGGTCGAGGGCGAGATCCACGAACCGTTCGAGTCGCTCTCGATCGATGTCCCGGAGGACTACGTCGGCGTCGTGACCCAGCTGCTGGGCCTGCGCAAGGGTCGCATGGCGCAGATGGTCAACCACGGCACCGGATGGGTCCGCCTCGAGTACCGGGTCCCGGCACGCGGGCTGATCGGCTTCCGGACCGAGTTCCTGACCGAGACCCGCGGGACCGGGATCCTGCACCACGTCTTCGACGGCTACGAGCCGTGGGTCGGCGAGATCAAGACCCGCGCCAACGGCTCGCTCGTCGCCGACCGCAAGGGCGCCACCACCCAGTTCGCCCTGATGAACCTGCAGGAGCGTGGCCAACTGTTCGTGGGTCCGGGCACCGAGGTGTACGAGGGCATGATCGTCGGCGAGAACGCCCGGACCGAGGACATGGACATCAACCCGGCCAAGGAGAAGAAGCTCTCCAACGTGCGCTCGGCCACCGGTGACGAACTCGTGCGTCTCGCCCCCCCGCGCCAACTCTCGCTCGATCAGGCGCTGGAGTTCATCCGCGAGGACGAGGCCGTCGAGGTCACCCCCGGATTCGTCCGGCTCCGCAAGGCCAACCTCGATGCCAGCACCCGCAGCCGTGAGGCGAAACGGGCCAAGACGGGTAGCGCGCCGAAGTGAGCCGCGATCCGAGGTCACCCGGCGTGGTCTCCGGGTGACCGTCCGCCGTTCCGGTGGGGCCATCTCGTCATACGATCGTCATATTGTGCGCTTTCTCCGTGCGTACGCCGCATATCCGTGCGGGGAGTGCCGCCCGAACGGCCACCAACCCTAGGCTCCGGCGGTCGGCCATCGTGACCGACCTTGAACGCGGAGTGAAGCGTGCGTCGAACGTTCACCATCGCCGTGACCGCCCTGCTGCTCAGCGTCCTCGGGATCGCCACCGCGTCCGCGCAGGACGAGACCGAAGGTGTCCAGGGCTCCATCACCACCCAGGAGGACGAACCCGTCCCGGAGGTGGTCATCCTCGTGGAGACCCAGGACGGCGAGGTGGTCGGCGAGGCGATCACCGGGCCCGACGGCCAGTTCCAGCTCGGCGTGCCGGGACCGGGTGACTACCAGGCGACCCTGCAGGTCGAGACGCTCCCCGAGGGACGCGAACTGCGCAACCCCGATCGGGCGACACTCGAGTTCCCGGTCAACTCGGGCCAGGTCCGCACCCTGCTGTTCCCGCTGGGCGAGGCCACCGGCAGCGGATCTACGTTGTGGGGCACCGCCCTCCAGTTGTTCGTCGAGGGACTCAAGTTCGGGCTCATCATCGCGATGTCCGCGATCGGTCTGTCGCTGATCTTCGGGACCACGGGCCTGGTCAACTTCGCCCACGGTGAACTGGTCACCCTGGGCGCCCTGGTGGTCTGGGGGCTCAACCAGGCGCTCGGCATCCACCTCATCCCGGCGGTACTCATCGGGGTGGTGATAGGTGCCTTCGCCGGAGCGGCGCAGGACCGTGCGCTGTGGCGCCCCCTGCGGGACCGCGGCACCGGCCTGATCGCCATGCTGGTGATCTCGATCGGGCTGTCGATCTTCGCCCGGTACGTCTTCCTCTACATCTTCGAGGGACGCGCCCGGCCCTACGCTCAATACGCGGTGCAGTCGGCGTGGAACATCGGTCCCGTGCGCATCACGCCCAAGGACCTGACCGTCATGGTGCTGTCGGTGCTGGTGCTGGTCGCCGTCGGCCTGCTGCTGCAGAAGACCAAGATCGGCCGCGCGATGCGCGCCGTCGCCGGGAACCGCGATCTGGCGGCCTCCTCCGGCATCGATGTCGAGAAGGTCATCATGTACGTGTGGGCGCTCGGTGGCGCCCTGGCGACCCTCGGTGGGGTGGCGTTCGGCCTGGCCGAGTCGGTCCGTTGGGAGATGGGCTTCACCCTGCTGCTGCTGATGTTCGCCGGGGTCGTGCTCGGCGGCCTCGGAACGGCCTACGGCGCGCTGGTGGGCAGCATGATCGTCGGCATCTTCGTCCAGATGTCGACGCTGGTGGTCTCACCGGAACTCAAGAACGTCGGCGCGCTGCTCGTGATGATCATCATCCTCCTGGTCAGACCGCAGGGGATCCTGGGCAAGAAACAGCGGGTCGGCTGAGGAGGCTGTCGGTATGGACTGGTCACTGATCTTCACACAGGCTCTCGGCGCCGCGGTCGGACTCAACGCGATCCTGTTCGCGCTGGCCGCCATGGGCCTCAACATCCACTTCGGGTACACCGGCCTGCTCAACTTCGGGCAGGTGGGCTTCATCGCCGTCGGCGCCTACGGGCTGGCCATCTCGGTCAGCACGTTCGGCCTGTCGGCCTGGGTCGGGCTGCTGGTCGGGATGTCGCTGGGGGTGATCCTGGCCCTGGTGCTCGGTATCCCCACCTTGCGGCTCCGGGCCGACTACCTCGCCATCGTCACCATCGCGGCCTCGGAGATCATCCGCTTCACGCTCGGTTCGGTGGCGTTCCGTGACATCTCCGGCGGCTCGTCCGGCCTGCAACAGTTCGCCGGGGAGATCCGTGCGATCAACCCCTTCCCGCCCGGCAGCTACGCGATCGGTCCGTTGACCTACACCGCGAACCAGTTGTTCATCACGATCGTCGGCTGGAGCATCGTGGCGCTGTTCGCGTTCTCGACCTACTCGACGATGCGTTCCCCCTGGGGCCGCGTGCTGAAGTCGATCCGCGAGGCCGAGGATGCGGCCACCTCGCTCGGCAAGAGCGTCTACGGGTTCAAACTCCAGAGCCTGGTCTACGGCGGACTCGCCGCCGCGCTCGGCGGCATCATCGTCGCGATCGGTGTCGACAGCGTCAGCCCGCAGAACTACATGACGCCCATCACCTTCTTCGCCTACCTCGCCCTGATCCTCGGGGGAACCGCCCGGGTGTTCGGGCCCATCCTCGGATCGATGATCTTCTGGATGCTGCTGTCACTGACCGACACCATCCTGCGTCAGGCGATCGGCCAGGGCTACATCCCGAGCTGGTTGATGACCAGCACCCAGGTCGGTCAGGTCCGGTTCATGATGGTGGGCCTGGGCTTGATGCTGCTCATGATTTTCCGCCCCCAGGGGATCCTGGGCGATCGACGGGAGATGGAACTCGATGCCTGACGACAACACACCAGTGGCCAGCGACGACGAGCTCGTGGCCGGCGACCCCACCCCCGGTATCGACCACGACGCCCCGTCGCTCGGCGAGATCCTGCCCACGCCCGCGGGCCGGAGCGGGCTCGATCCGCTCGCCCAGGCGGCCGCGCTGCTCGACGTGGAACCCGTGCCGGGCGTCGTCAAGCCCGACGCCGCGCTGGTCGTCGACAACGTCAGGAAGTCGTTCGGCGGCCTCAAGGCCGTCGACGTCGACCACGTCGAGTTCCAGCGTGGGGTGATCACCGCCCTGATCGGGCCGAACGGCGCCGGCAAGACCACGCTGTTCAACCTGCTGACCGGGTTCGACACCCCCGACACGGGGACCTGGCAGTTCGATGGCAAGGAACTCGGGGGTGTCCGTGCGCACAAGGTCGCGCGCGCGGGGATGGTCCGGACCTTCCAGCTCACCAAGGCGCTGTCGAAGCTGACGGTCATGGAGAACATGCGGCTCGGTGCGACCGGCCAGATCGGGGAGCGCTTCCTCGCGGCCCACATGCCGTGGCGGTGGCGAAGCCAGGAGGCGGAGGTCACCACCCGCGCCGAGGGTCTGCTGAAGCGGTTCAAGCTCGACCACATGACCGACCAGTTCGCCGGCACGCTCTCCGGGGGCCAGCGCAAACTGCTCGAGATGTCCCGCGCCCTGATGGTCGCCCCGGACGTGATCATGCTCGACGAGCCGATGGCCGGGGTGAACCCGGCCCTGACCCAGTCGCTGCTCGAGCACGTCAAGAGCCTCCGCGACGAGGGCATGACCGTGATCTTCGTCGAGCACGACATGGACATGGTCATGGACATCTCGGACTGGGTCGTGGTGATGGCCGAGGGCGGCATCATCGCCGAGGGCCCCCCGGCCAGCATCGGCGAGAACCGGCAGGTCGTCGACGCCTACCTCGGTGCCCACCACGACGAGGACCTCACCGAGGAGGAGGGCGAGGACTCGACGAGCCGCCCGGTCGCGCTCGCGGTCAAGGACCGGCCGGCAGGTGACACGACCGAACCCGCCCCGGACGAGTTCCTGCTGCAGGCCTCCTCGGTCATCGCGGGCTACGTGCCCGGCGTGGACATCCTCAAGGGCTGCAACCTGGAGCTTCGCGACGGCGAGTTCATCGGCATCATCGGCCCGAACGGGGCCGGCAAGTCGACGCTGCTCAAGTCGTTGTTCGGCCTCATCCCCATCCGCGACGGGTTCGTGACCCTGCGTGGGGAGACGATCACGAGCGCCCCGGCCCACAAGCTGGTCGCCATGGGTGTCGGCTACGTGCCCCAGATCAACAACGTGTTCCCCGACCTCACGGTCGAGGAGAACCTGCAGATGGGCCTGTACCTCGGCACCCACCCGTTCGCCGAACGCCTCGACGTGGTCTGCACGCTGTTCCCCCTGCTCGGCGAGCGTCGCAAGCAGTCGGCCGGATCGCTCTCCGGTGGTGAACGCCAGATGGTGGCGATGGGGCGCGCCATGATGTCCGACCCCAGCGTGCTGCTGCTCGACGAGCCCTCCGCCGGGCTCTCCCCTGCGCTCCAGGACGAGGTGTTCGTCCGCTGTCGCGAGATCAACGCGGCCGGCGTCTCGATCGTCATGGTCGAGCAGAACGCCCGTCGGTGCCTGCAGGTGGCCCACCGCGGGTACGTGCTCGACCAGGGCACCAACGCCTACGAGGGGCGCGGCCGGGACCTCCTGGTCGATCCCAAGGTCATCGAGCTCTACCTCGGCACGCTCGCCAAGGTCGACTGAGCCGGCGAGCGGCCACGCTCACTCGGCTCGGGCCACGACCCGGGTATTGCCGCCCGACGGGATGAACTCCGAGGTGTGCTCGTCGTCCCAGGCGACCTCGAGGTGCAACGGGTCCTGCTCGATGACGCGTCGCACGACGCCTCGCCGGTGGGGCTCTCCGACCTTGTTGGACACGACCTCGATCGTGTCGTTCTCCTGCACCTCCATCATCGTCCTCCTGCATCGCGATCGTGGGCGGATCGGGGTGCTCGTCACGAGCGTACGCCTGCCTGGGCCCGACCGACCGGCGGGTCGACCACCGG
>Ga0207421_10006564_pt1 | contig 12637 bp, 15 predicted proteins | sample SodLakKL_010_SED_4_FD_187542 | JGI IMG/M metagenome (GOLD analysis project Ga0207421, IMG submission 187542) | Alkaline sediment microbial communities from Lake Tanatar, Kulunda Steppe, Russia - 8KL_010_SED (SPAdes) (version 2) | ecosystem: Environmental > Aquatic > Non-marine Saline and... | reverse complement strand
TTATCTTTTTTAAGCACGCCGACCGCACCAGGCAGGTCATCATCCCTGATAGCTTTTATGAATCCGGGAATATCGATGTTTACCGGGCAGCCCTTGATACAGGGGTATTTCTTGCATTGTAGACAGCGTGATGCCTCGGTTTTTGCCATTTCGTGAGTGTAACCCTGGGCTACTTCGTTAAAATTGCCTTTACGTTTGTCTGCTTTCTGTCGCGGCATTTCAACTCTATTTATTTTAGGTTTATTCATAATTTAACTCCGGTGCTCCTCGCCGGTGCCGGTAAGGCACTTATAGGCGTGATTTTCCTGGTCCAGGTAGGTTGATTGCCTGCTCATAAGTTCGTCCCAGTCAACCAGATGCCCGTCAAATTCAGGCCCGTCTACACATGCAAATTTGGTCTCACCCCCAACTGATACACGGCAGCAACCGCACATGCCTGTTCCATCAACCATAATAGGATTAAGGCTTGTAATGGTTTTTATGCCAGAAGGATTGGTTGTCAGGGAGGTAAACTTCATCATCACCGTAGGTCCGATGGCAATAACACGGTTTATGCTTTCCGGCCCCTCAAGCAGTTCTTTCAGCGGGTCGGTAACCATGCCTTTGCGCCCGTATGAGCCGTCGTCAGTGGTTAATATAAGCTCGTCACTTTCTTTGCGCAACTCCTCTTCCCAGAACAAAAGATCTCTGGTTCTGACTCCTACAATCGAAATCACCCGGTTTCCTGCTTCTTTCAAAGCTTTAACTACCGGGCGGATGACGGCTATGGCAAATCCACCGGCAACGCAGGCTACAGTACCATAGTTTGTGATTTCGGTAGGGTTGCCCAGTGGACCCAGCATGTCGGTTATGTTGTCGCCCTCTTTTAGCTTCGATAGCTGGCAGGTAGTAGCCCCTGCTATCATAAATACAATGGTTATTGTTCCTCTTTGAGGGTCCCATTCAGCCAGGGTTAGAGGAATACGTTCACCTTTAGGGCTAACTCTAAGGACGACAAATTGCCCTGCCCTGGCCTTGCTGGCAATGAGCGGTGCCTCGATTCTAAACAGGTAGATACTTTTTGCAAGGTTTTTTGTTTCTAATATCTTATACACAATCCAACCTCGATAATTATTTATTGAGCTAATGAAAAGAGGGCTCCCATTAAAACATTATTGGAGTTTGAAAATCAAATCAGGCACAGGGGTTGATTGCTACCTTAATACTTGAGAGGGTATAATATCTGTGTTCCTTTAAAAAAGCAAGAGTTTATTTTTTAAATCCAGAAAGAGGTATTTAAATGGACGGAGAGATGGTTCACATAGGTTTTGGAAATATACTGGTTATGGATAAGGTTGTGGCTATCGCTTCGCCTGGTTCTGCTCCAATAAAAAGAGCCGTTCAGGATGCCAAGGCGGCTGGCAAATTGATAGATATGACCAGCGGGCGCAGAACCAAGGCGGTGATTTTTACTGAGAGCAGTCATGTTGTGCTGGCGGCTCTGGCACCTGAAACCATTACCGGCCGTTTGCAGGTAATGCGCGGTGGCACTGTCATCAAACCGGACGCAGCCTCTTCTGAGAAAGGAAGGGGCTAGAAACGCAAAACCATTGTCTTGATTCCCGGCCTCTTGTTTTAGTAGTATCCGGGCCTTCTGGTGCCGGTAAGGATACTGTATTAAACCGCATGAAAGAACGTGGCGTCGAAGCGGATTATATAGTTACTGCTACTACGCGCCCCAAACGTGATTATGAAATAGACGGGGTCAATTATCATTTTGTAGACAAATCACTCTTTATGGAAATGAAAGCCCGTGGGGAATTTTTGGAATATGCCCAGGTTTATGGTAACTGGTATGGAGTTCCCAGAGAGCAGGTGAGGCAGGCGGTAAACAAAGGCAGGGACGCTGTCATCAAAGTTGATATTCAGGGAGCAAAAACCATAAAAAACAACATGCCCGAAGCCTGCTTTGTTTTTGTCACCCCTCCCGATCTTGATGATTTGCCTTCAAGGCTTAAACAGCGAAATACCGAGTCTGAGCAGGACCTTGAGCTGCGCCTGAAAACCGCCGGTAGCGAGTTTGATAATTTGCCTATGTTTGATTATATGGTCTACAACCCTTCCGGCCGGGTTGATGCAGCGGTTGACGATATGCTTGCCATAATCAAAGCGGAAAAGCTGAGGGTTCAACCCAGGGACTTGAGCTGTTAGTATTAGAATACATAACCCAGCAACCACGAGAACATGTGCCCCAGGCCGCCACAAATCGGGAAAGTGATTACCCATGCGGCAACTATGTTACCGGCTACACCCCACCGGACTGCTGAGAGGCGACGTGTAGCCCCTACCCCCATTATGGATGAGCTTATACAGTGGGTGGTGCTTACCGGTATTCCAAGGGTTGAAGCTGCTTCTATGACTGAAGCTGCTGAGAATTCGGCGGCAAAACCGTTTACCGGCCTGAGAGTGGTTACGCGCATTCCCAGCGTCCGGATGACCCTGTAACCTCCCAGAGCGGTTCCAGTGCTTATCGAGAGTGCTGAAGCCAGTATTATCCAGAAGGGGATGGAGTCCCATAGCCCTTCGTGCCCGGTGTAAAAAACAAATGCCATAGTGATAATACCTATCGGCATCTGTCCATCGTTTTTGCCATGGCTGTAAGCGATAAAGGAAGCAGACAATATTTGAAGCTTGGCAAAATTAGCCTGAATTTTGGATGGAGAATTTCGCCTTAGCAGCCAAAACAAAGATATCATCACAATGAAGCCCCCTGTAAAACCTAAAAGGGGTGCTATGCCCACCGCAGACGCTACTGTAGCAATTACCCCCCAGTTAACAGCCCAGGCACCGGTGGCGGCTATTCCAGCTGCTGCAAGCGCGGCAACAAAGCCATGTGTGAGGCTGACTGGCAGGCCCAAAATGGTAGCCGTAGTCGTCCAGATGATAACAGCCGCCAGTGCGGCGATAATGGTCTGATACGAAATGGCTTCAGGTGAAAGAATGCCCTTGCCGATTGTAATTGCCACAGCAGAACCGGTGGCTGCCCCAAGCAAGTTAAATACAGCAGCCAGCATAACGGCTTTTTTGGGAGAAAGGGCACGTGTGCCGACTACAGTAGCTATAGCATTGGCTGCATCATTGAAGCCGTTAACCAACCCGAAACCGAGGGCCAGCACAATTATTACTATTAGAGCCACTAAAGATGGCTCAAGCATGTTTCAGGGCCACTCCTTCAAGCACGTTGGCTACATCTTCACATCTATCTGTAGCTGTTTCCAGGTGCTGGTAAATCTCGCGCCATTTGATAACGCGTATCGCCTGGGCCCGGTCGTCAAATAATTCTGCCAGTGCCTGGCGGTATATCCTGTCGGCGGCGTTTTCAAGTCGGTTGATTTCAACACAGTGCGTTAACATTTTTTTCAGATCGGAACGGCGCCGAAGCAGCGGGACCGCTTTTTGAACTTCTACGGCTCCCAGTAAAATTATATCGGCCAGTTCTGCAGATTGCCTGGTAGGCTCCCCGACGCGGTAGAGATCCATGTCATCGGCCGCACTGTGGATCAGGTCTGAAACATCGTCCATGGATTGAGCCAGCATATTTATATCTTCCCGGTCGAAAGGCACCACGAAGCTACGGTGAAGCAGGGCAATAATTTCATGGGTGATGTCATCCCCTTTGTGTTCAAGGTCCGAGATTGTTTTTGCCCGTTCATCGACTTTGTCCCAGGTGGTGACCATATCTTTGAGTGCCTGTGCAATTTCAACCATGTTGGAAGCGCTGTCCTCAAACAGCTTGAAAAACTTTTTTTCCTGCGGTGTTATGTTGAACTTAAAAATTATACACCTCCGGTTGCTGGTTGATAATTCGCCTAATCAGTATAATCAATCTACATGCATCCAAGTCAATAGTTTTCAATATCAAATCATTAAGCCAGGTAAAACAAGCGCAAAAGGTTTATTAAGCGGTTTACGACCGGGTCTAATAGCTTAAATAGCACCAGGAAAAACAGGGCAACCATCAATCCAATTATTGCACCACCCAGAATATCAAGTGGATAGTGAACACCCACGTATACCCGGGAAAAGCCATGTATTGCAGCCAGGGCAAGCAGCACTGCACCGGCTTTACGGTTAAACAAAAATATTCCCCATGCCAGGGCAAACAAGACTGTAGCCGAGTTTGATGGGAAAGAAGGATCGGTCGGTGTATAAAACACCAGGTTGGCATCGAGTTCATCGAAAGGCCTGGGTCGCATATATATTGAATTAATAAGCTCAACCATTCCCTGTGATGTTCCAAGACTGGCCGAGGCAAGCATCACTCCTTTCTGGTTGTGCCGCCTTTTACTCCTGATTCCTACCCATAAGGCCATCATGATCAGGCAACTGGTAACTATGGCAAAGTAATCATTTGCTATGGCCCGCATGATGTTGTCAGCAAAAGAGAATTGGCCACTGAGACCGTTAATCCATAAAAACAGGTTGCTGTCCAGCCCGGGCCAGGTCATTTATTGCTCCTGAGGAGCAAAGTGATAGCTTGATAAAAAGTTCTCTCCCTCAAGCCTTCAAGTCCCGCCTCGAGTGGTTCCTGGTTTGTGTTAAATCTAGAGTGGTTGATTATAGAGGAGATTATGGCGGTAGCTGCAATAGCGCTGATCAGACCAAGCATGAATATATAAAATTGCTGGGCGCCTTCAACCATGCCGATCGGGTTTCGCCAGTTCCAGGTAAGAAGTGCCCCAAGGCAGGTAATGATGATAATGGCCGAGAAAAGATAGTTAAAGCTACGGTTTTTGAAAAAGGTTATTCCATTTATGTTGTTATAGCTGGCAGCAGCCTGGATAGTAGCTATTGAGGCGAGAACTGCAAGGCCGTAATATTCTAAGGCTACTTCAAACATGTCGAGTAAAATTTGTTTAAAATCAAAACAGTGTAAATCATATACCAGAAGCTTGTTATAAGGCAAACCAGGGTAAAACCTCCCGGTTTTTCCAGAGTTTTATTTTCGGATTTTTCAGTTATGCTAAAATAGTTGCATAGTGGGGTAGAGCCAGTATTATGGTTTATATTTTCACCGGGCATGATACCTATTCAATTTGCAGAGAATTATCAAAGCTGAAAAGTGAGCTTGATGCCGGGGACCTGATAGAGGCCAACACGTCCCAGGTTGAGGCAAGCGAGGCTTCCCCCGATGATCTGGCCCTGATAATATCTGCCATGCCGTTTTTGGCCTCAAAAAGACTCGTAATTATCCGGGGATTAATCGACCGGTTTGAACCGGGTGCGTCCAGGGCAAAATCAAAAAAATCTACTTTGCCTTCACCGGATAAGAAGCTGGCCGGGCGCTTTGCAGAAATTGTCTGCCAGAAACCTGATTCAACCATACTTGTCATGACTGGCAGCAGTATTTCAAGATCTAACCCTCTCGTAAATGCTATCGGCGACCAGGTTAATTGCAAAGAATTCCCGTTATTAAAGGGCAGGCAGCTTGAGGAGTGGATAAATAAACGGGTTAAAGACTACGGCGGTTCAATCAGCCGGGGCGCTTTGACAGCTCTGGTTGAACAGGCTGGCCCGGATCTCTGGTCGATGGCAAACGAAGTCGATAAACTGTTGTTATTTACAGACGGAAAAGAAATAACCCCCCGGGATGTTGCCAGGTTGGTACCACTGGCACCCGAGGCCAATATTTTCCGTATGATAGATGCAGTGGTCGAAGGCAAAAGCAACCGGGCGGAAGTAGAGTTGAAAAAGCTGATCGAAGATGGAACTTCGCCCTCTCAAATTCTTGCCATGCTTACACGCCAGGTCCGCATGGTAATAGTGGCAAAAGACATGCAAAACAACGGTTGCAGGGAAAATGAAATTAAAAAAAGGCTTGGTATCAACCATGATTTTATATTACATAAAACTCTGGGGCAGGCAAGACGCTATCACCTGCCTCAATTAAAAGAGTTTTACCGGAAAATAGTTGAAACCGATGCAGCCATTAAAACCAGCCGCCGGGAACCCGAGCTGGCCCTCCATATCCTTGTTGAGGATATTTCTCGCTTTGCTTCAAAGCGGGCTTAGCATGAAGAGGTTTCGGGAGCTTTAGTTTTTTACTGACCAGACCAGGGCTACTACCCAGCCGATAAAAGTCCACCCAAGGAAAAAGTTAAGCAGAAAAATAGCTAAAATATTGTCACGACGGCGGGCGATTGCAATGATAGTTGGCAGGAAATAAATGCCGATTGAGATTACAAATACCAGAATTCCCCAGATTCCAGCAAAGAAAAAAGCAAATACATCTCCCATGTTATAAAGCCCCCTTTTGATGATTATATAGATTACTATGCCGGGGGAGCATTTAGCAACCCCCTCCGGAAAAATGTTACAAAAATTCCTGTTTTACAATATTAATGGTTAACTTTTAGATTTGTTCCACAATGCGGCTCTCAATTTTAGAACGGGGGAGCATCAACCTGCGCCCGCAACCCAGGCACTTGATTCCAATGTCTGCCCCGGTGCGGTAAACCAGCCATTCGTTGCTGCCGCAGGGGTGCTGTTTTTTCAGTTTTAGAACACAGCCTGGTTGGATATCTCTCATAAAGATTTGGCGCCAGTTTTTAAAAGGGCCGGCGATACTGGTTTATTTCTTTCCGTAATTTATTTGCTGCCTGGCGTGACTGGATGGCAAAGTCATCACCCCGGGAAGCGTGAATTATCTGCCTTGAAGAGTTGATGATTGCACTTCTGCCGTTTGAGTCTGTGCCATTTACAACTGCCAGACGGACATCTCCACCCTGATGTCCTATACCGGGGATAAGAATGGGCATTTCGGGGCATTGTTTGCGAATTAACCCCAGTTCTTCCGGGCATGTAGCTCCGACTACCAGCCCGACATTGCCGTGTATGTTCCACTGCCTGGACTTTTCCGCCACAAGCAAATAAAGGGGTGTTTTATTTTCGTCTTTCAGGCATTGCAGGTTCTGGAAATCATTTGCCCCGGGGTTAGAAGTACGGCAGAGAATAAAAATTCCACGTTCAGAATGCTCGAGAAAAGGCTGTATTGAATCATAGCCCATATAAGGGTTTACTGTTACTGCATCAAAATCTAGCTTTTCAAAAATGGCTCTGGCATATGCCCTGGATGTGTTGCCGATATCTCCGCGCTTGGCATCTGCAATGACCGGTATATGCCGCGGAATCAGGCTCCGGGCTGCATGCAGGAAATGATAGCCTTCACTCCCCATGGCCTCAAAAAAAGCAAAGTTAATTTTGTAAGCACAAACAAGATCGCTGGTTGCCTCAATAATCTGCCTGGTGAAATCTTCCAGGCTGACGTTATCGGGAATCAAGCTGGTGTCGGGATCCAGTCCTATACATATAAGGCTCTGATTGCAGTTTACAGATGAATTCAGCTTTTCAAGAAATTTCAATTTCCAACCTCATGTTTTAAGATGATATTAGCAATCGGTTTTGAGTGAGTCAAGCCGGAGGGTAAAAAACGAAGAATTTACAGCCCCTCTTTAGTTTTGGCTCGCAAAGGTTTATAATAATTGTGCGCCTCAGTGATAAAGCTTTGGTTGAGGTGCATTAATTATATGAATTGAAACCGATAGCTGAGGGGCGTTGATTTGGCAAAAAAAATATGCGCATTGGCTGCCCTGATGGTGCTTGTAATTAGCTCTGGTATTATTGGCTGTCAGGAAGCAGTAAGAGGATCGGGTACGATTGTTACTCGCAGTTTTGAATTTGAAGACTTCAAGAAAATTGAAGCCGGACAGTCCTTTGAGGTGGAAGTAGTAAAGGGCAGCTCATTTAGCGTTAGTATTACAGCTGATGACAACCTTTTCGATGATGTAAGGGTTGCTAAATCAAACGGGGTTTTGAAGATTGGCATGCGCCCCGGTCAAAACTATTTTCCAACCGCCCTGGTTGCCAGGGTTGTCATGCCCGAGATTCATTCAGTCAATGCAACCAGTGCTTCAGAGGTTACAGTTACCGGCTTTAATTTTGAACATGACTTTAATGCCACCGCAACCGGTGCCAGTGTTATCGAGCTATCCGGCCTTGAGATGGGTGATGCCGTGCTCGAGGCAGGTACGGCAAGCAACATCAACGGAGTTATACGGGCAAATGATTTGGATTTTGAGGTATATGGTGCCAGCCGGGTCAATCTCAGCGGGGTTGCCCGCAATCTTCATATCAATGGCAGTGGCGCATCAAACATCGATCTTTCCGAGCTAACGGCAAAAGATGCTACGGTGGGTTTAAACGGGGCTTCTTCTGCCAGGCTTAACATTTCAGGCAGGCTTGATGCAGGGCTTTCGGGCGCCTCAAATCTGAAATATTTGGGCGACCCGACTCTGGGCAATATTAATTTGTCTGACTTTTCAAGTGTCAGTGCGGAATAGTAAGAAAGTGCCGTCGCGCGCTTGCCGGTAAAACAGGCCGGTTAAATAACTAAGCGGGAAAACAGATGACTGAACCCAGTTACCAGCAGGCGCTGGATTACCTTTACAGCCTTTTAGATTTTGAAACCAGGGTTGAACAGCGTTCAGGACTTCATTATGATCTGAGGCGCGTGAATGATTTGTTATGCAGGTTCGGAAACCCTCAAATTGGAATTCCATGCGTGCATATTGCTGGAACAAAGGGCAAGGGTTCCACAGCGGCAATGATTGCATCCGTTTTGACCCGGGCCGGGTTTAATACAGGTCTGTATACTTCACCTCATCTTGTTGAATTAACCGAACGCATTTCAATCGACGGAACAAGCATTAGCCCGGATGAACTGGTTTATCTGGTAAATGAGCTAAGGCCAGTAATAGCAGGCATAAACGAGAAAGCAGTATATGGTCGCTTGACCACCTTTGAAGCCCTTACCGTTCTTGGATTTTTGTATTTTGATCGTAAAGAGGCGCAATTCAACGTTATCGAAACCGGTTTGGGGGGAAGGCTGGATGCCACCAATGTAGTTCAGCCCGAGGTTGCTGTTATTACGCCTGTGGGCCTTGATCATACTGATGTACTGGGTGGTAGCCTGGGCCTTATTGCAGCCGAAAAGGCCGGCATTATTAAAAAAGGGTCATATGTGGTATGCGCTCCACAGCCTCCGGAAGCAGCCGGGGTTATTATCCAGAGATGCCATCAGGTTGGGGCTCGGGTGATAGATGTGTCAAAAGAATTGGATGTAAAATGCTCTGGCCTTGAACATGATAGCCAGGTTCTTGAAATAAAAAGCAGTTATGGCGTATATAACTTTAAATTGCCGTTGCTGGGCAGTTACCAGGGAATAAATGCAGCTTCAGCCATTGCTTCACTTGAAGGACTCAAAGACAGGGGTTTTAATATCACACATCAGCACATAATAGAAGGCCTGGAGAGGGTAAAGTGGCCTGGCAGGTTTCAGGTGCTCGGGGAAAAACCCCTGGTTATTGTCGATGGGGCTCACAATCCGGAATCGGTTGCTGTGCTTTTGGAGTCACTAAACCTTTTTCTAAAAGCCCGTCAATATGACCATGCAGGTGCCAAAACACTTATTTTTGGCGCTTCTTCAGATAAAGATGTTGAGGGTATGACTACTGTGCTTGGTGATTATTTTGACAGGATAATTGTTTCTCAATCAACTCATCCCCGCGCCATGGCTACTGATGCTTTAGCATCGGAGTTTAAGCAAATCGGCAAGCCTGTAATAATAAGAAACAGCGTGACGCAGGCGCTTAAAGAAGCACTGTCCCATACGCCGGAATCAGGCCTGATACTAGTTTCCGGCTCGCTATTTATTGCGGGTGACGCTTTAAGATACTTTGCTCGGGAGACGGGTGCTTAGGATAGCTCGCACTCTTCATCCCGGGCTTCTTCCGGCAACATAACACCCAGCACTTTTTGTACTGCCATAGTGTGGCAGCACCAGCCCCTGTTTTCAAAGAAAGGGCAGCTGCAAGTCCACTGACCCTCTTTGTAACTGGTAGAGTGTGTATTATTATCGCCTTTGACGGTGACTGTTAAATTGTGGAACTTTATTCGTTCCGGTTCCCGGGCATAAAGTCTGGCTTTTTCTACTTTTCCGATTACACTCGACTGCATTTCCTTGCCCTCCTTGCACTCAATAATTTTACTTTAAAATGCTTTGCATAATTTTTCTTTCAACCAGATGATAAGCTTACGTTTTAATTGTAACCCTTTTCAGAAGGCAAAGTCCATAGTCTGTTAATAAGGCTTGTGCCTGTAAAAATCTGTAAAAAAATTTTTGTAAAAAATATTTATTTTTAACTATTTAGAAGTGCTAAATCCGCTGGTTTTTTAGCCCAGCATATTGATGAGAACTCCGGCTACTACTGCAGAGCCGATGACACCGGCTACATTGGGCCCCATGGCATACATCAGCAGGAAATTACGCGGGTTTTCCTTTTGCCCTACTTGTTGGACAACCCGGGCCGCCATCGGGACAGCGGACACGCCAGCAGCTCCTATTATCGGGTTAAAAGGTTCTTTGGAAATGAATTTCATAAGCTTGCCCATCAGTACGCCTCCTGCAGTGCCACCGGCAAAGGCTATCAGGCCCAGTGCCAGCACCATGAGGGTTTCGGGGCGCATAACTACTTCGCCCGGCATGGATGCACCGATGGAGAGCATCAGGACAATGGTTGTTATGTTTATTAAAGAGTTCTGGGCAGATACAGAGAGCCTTTCGACTACCCCGCTTTCACGCAGGAGGTTACCAAACATAAACATCCCGACCAGAGGCGCACTTTTTGGTACCAGCAGTACCACTACGATTGTGGCAATAATCGGGAACATGATTCTTTCGCGCTTTGAAACCGGTCTGATTTGAGTATCCATGTAAATCTGACGCTCTTTCTTGCTGGTCAGGGCGCGGATTATGGGTGGTTGAATTATGGCAACCATGGCCATGTAGGAGTAAGCTGCAACGGCTGCTACTCCCATAAGCTCTGGAGCCAGCCTTGATGTGAGGTAAACGGTAGTAGGGCCGTCGGCGCCCCCTATAATTGCGATGGAAGCTGCTTCCCTGAGGCCGAAGTCTGCAATGCCGAAATGTCCCAGCAATAATGCCCCCAGAAAAGCTATCACAATTCCTATTTGAGCAGCAGCTCCCAGCAGAACAAGCCGCGGCTTTGCTATTAGCGGACTGAAGTCTGTCATGGCTCCCAAACCTATAAAGATCAGTTTGGGTAAAACAGTGTACCTCAGTAACCCGTATTCTATAAAAATACCCAGTAGCCCGGCTGAACCCAGCTCATCTCCTGCATCCTGGGGTTGAATTAGCAGACCTGTTCCGGGCAGGTTGGCGAGTATTACCCCGGTGCCTATAGGCAACAGGGCATAGGGTTCCCATTTTTTGGTGATAGCAAGCCAGATAAATACCAGGCCTACAGCTATCATGACCCCGTTGGTCCAGCTTAAGTCAAGAAATCCAACCTGCAAAAATTCGTTCAAATGTTATTCCCCTGATGCTGCATTATTATTGGTAGTTTTTTCCTCCGGTTCATCACCACCGGGGAGTCGAGGGATAATAAAGCTTGAAGCTTTTACCACCAAAGCCAGCAAAATCAGGACGAGAAAAGTAAAGCCGAAGGCTATTCCGGTTATCTGCCAGGCTATATCCCAGTCTATCACTTTATTTTTCCTCTACTCCTTAATAAAAAAGAAGGGCATCAAGCTAAAATTCTGCTTTACCGCCCTTCCCCTTATGTAGTAACCGGCCTGCCGGGACTGATTATGCGTCAACAGAAAGCGCGGTGATGCTTTCTTCCTCGGCGTCCGATTCCTTCTTTTTGGTGCTTGTTATTTTGATCTGGTCATCAACCAGGTCAACTTTTATTTTATCTTTTGCCTTGTAATCGCCCTTGAGCAATCCTTCGGATATGGGATCTTCCAACATGTCCTGAATTGCCCTCTTAAGCGGCCTGGCTCCAAATACTTCATCGTAGCCTTTTTTGGCAAGGTGGCTCTTGGCCTCACTGCTTACTTCCAGTTCAATGTTCTTTTCTTTCAGTTGCTCTTTAACATTGCCCAGTGCAAGATCAACAATCTGCAGTATTTGCTCTTGTGTTAGCGGGTGGAATACTATCGTTCCATCCAGCCTGTTGACAAATTCAGGCTTGAAGGATTTTTTTACTTCACCCAGTAATTTTTCTTTCATCCATTCATAATTTTGCTGTTGCGTTTTAGCCTCGTCGCTGTGGGACGAAAAGCCTATTTGAGTGCCTTTTCTGATCAGTTCAGCGCCTATGTTGGAAGTCATGATTATAATTGAATTTCTGAAATCGACTCTTCTGCCTTTGGCATCTGTAAGGTGCCCGTCGTCGAAAATCTGGAGGAGAATATTGAACACATCCGGATGCGCCTTCTCGATTTCATCAAGCAGGATACAGGCGTATGATTTCCGTCTCACAGCTTCAGTAAGCTGTCCACCTTCTTCAAAACCTACATATCCAGGTGGAGCTCCAACCAGACGTGAAACGGCAAACTTCTCCATAAATTCACTCATATCAAGGCGTATAAGCGAATCTTCGTTTCCGAACATGAATTCTGCGAGTGTTTTGGCGAGTTCGGTTTTACCTACGCCGGTCGGGCCCAGGAAAAGGAAGTTGCCGATGGGACGGCGAGGATCTTTAATACCGGCCCGGGCACGCCTCACAGCTTTTGA
>Ga0207421_10006563_pt1 | contig 12638 bp, 15 predicted proteins | sample SodLakKL_010_SED_4_FD_187542 | JGI IMG/M metagenome (GOLD analysis project Ga0207421, IMG submission 187542) | Alkaline sediment microbial communities from Lake Tanatar, Kulunda Steppe, Russia - 8KL_010_SED (SPAdes) (version 2) | ecosystem: Environmental > Aquatic > Non-marine Saline and... | reverse complement strand
CCGAGGCCGTGGTCGTCGGTCGCTCGGATATCGTCGGCAAACCGCTCGCCAACCTCTTGATCCAGAAGGCACCGCAGGGCAACGCCACGACGACAGTCTGTCACTCTCGGACCGACGACCTAGCAGCCAAAACGGGCGACGCCGACATTGTCGTCGTCGCCGCGGGTGTCCCCGAGTTCATCGACGGCTCGATGATTCAGGAGGGCGCGACCGTCATCGACGTGGGTGTCAACCGCGTTGAGGCGGACACCGACAAGGGATACAGACTGGTCGGCGATGTCGACTACGAAAGCGCCGAAGAGGTTGCCGGTGCGATCACCCCTGTCCCCGGTGGGGTGGGGCCGATGACGCGCGCAATGTTGCTGTACAATACGGTCAAGGCCGCAAGCGAGCAGTCGGGCGTCGAGATCGAACTCCCCTAATCGGTTAGTGTCTGAACAGATAGACGCCGTCCTCTTGATTTAACAGGCAGAAACTCGCCCCGTCGTTTTCGGGAAACGTCGTGCCACGCTTTTTTGTGAGAAACAGTCGGTCGAAGGGGTTCTCGCAGACCGGACACACCACGTCCTTCCGGTTGTCGTACAGCCCCGTCTGGCCGGTGTCTTTGAGCTGTTTCATCTCATGGCGGTGGTCATGAATGTCGAACGCCTCGGGCATATAGCGAACAGTGACAGTCGACGTAATTGTGTCTTCGGGCTACGAGAGTCGGTTGAGTCGGTCTTGGGCCGAAACCAGTGCCGATTCATCGTCGGTACGGAGATACTGACCGATCCCGCGGGCTGCGGCCACGAGCCCGGTGGCGGTACTTGGGGGAATTCCACCTTGGAGCGCCTCAGCGCGTTTGGTCTGCTCGCGGAGTGAGCCAAGCGTCGACCGTGCTGCCTGATCAGGGTGGTCTTCAAGCCAGGTTCGGAGCTCCCGACGGTAGGTCTCGACCGCCTCGGCGACGGCGAGCCCACGGGCGTCTTCGAGCGAGGTCGGTAGCTCGGCGGCGGGCGGCCATTCGTCGGTGTCGATCGCCGCAAGCAGCTCAAAGACGAACAGCTGTTCGGCGTCGGTCGGCTGTCGACGCCGGTCAACGAGATCAGTCACATGTAACAGCTCGTAGGCAGCCAGATACCGGCTGTCGAGCGGTTTGAGCTCGCCACCACTGATAAACCCTCGTTTGCGGATGTAGGCCCGGAGCTGTGTTTTCAACTCGGCTGCGACAGCGTTGAGTGAGTCGTTGGCCAGTCGACGACGGATCGGTTCGAGCGGTAACTCGGCTGGACTGTCGGTGTGTTCGCGTCGGGTCTCGTCAAGCCCGACACTTCGGAGTGATCCACAACTCGGACAGTTCGGGCTCCCAGTTTCGTAGTAGGACCACTTAGTCCCACAGGACTGACACTTACGCGTCCCCCGTATTTTCATAGCGTGCGTTGCTCCGGCAGCCCAAAAAAGGATTCGTGGTGCTCGTCGTGTTGATTGCGATCAATTTTGATAACTGTATAGATACGTTTATACCTGCTTACCAATCAGATACAGTCGACGCTTCGTCTTGGAGGGCCGAAGCGTCAGCGGGGACCACAATGGAACGGATGGCGCACAGTTTCTGTGCCGCTACGTTCCCCTTTTGAAAAACTACGTACTGAGCGACTGCTTACTCAATGCTGAGCGAACCGCTTTCGCCAGCCTCCGAGCCGTTTTCATCCCACTCGATTTCGAGTTCCAGCGACCGCTCGGCGTTGGCTCCGCTGGAGTCGGTTTCGCGTTCGGCTTTTACTTCGAACGTTGGACGGGCCGGAATCTCCAGTGTTTGGTGCTGGTCGCCTGCGGACAACGACACCGGCTCGCCGGCAGACAGTTTATCCGCAACCGCTCGCAGGTAGCTCGCGATCTCGTCGCGTGACTGAGTCGACTCGGATTTGAACAGGACTTCTTCGGGCATACCTGTAGAACGGTTCGGAGAGATAATAAATGGTTGTCATACTATCGAATCTGATTCATTTCTCTTGAGCATCCAACAAACCGCTCGAATCGACACGGTTTCGCTGCAATCAGTGACGGTATCGCCGCTGGGTGGTGTTGTCTGCCGTGTCAGGTCGGTAAATTTATTTGTTTTAGAGAATAAAACGGAAACGGACATTACCGATGTACGACCTAACAGGATTCCAACGTGACCTGCTGTACGTTATTGCCGGCCTTGAAGAACCGCACGGCCTTGCGATCAAAGAGGAACTCGAACAGTACTACGAAAAAGAGATCCACCACGGTCGACTGTATCCGAACCTCGATACACTCGTCGACAAAGGACTCGTCGAGAAAGGCCAACGGGACCGCCGCACCAACTTCTATACGACGACGCGTCGTGGTCGGCGCGAGATCGACGCCCGCTCGGATTGGGAAGAACAGTATCTGGCAGCCTAACCCGGCGAACGACTGTTGTCTACTGTTTTTGATTCGTCGACAGTGACTCGTTGCGGCCACTGTTGATCGACTCGCTGTCGGTGTATTCAAACCATGGCCACTCGTACAGCCACCGAATGGACCAACTGGGACAGACGGGGACGTTTGTCGGCCTCTCGTTCGACGAACCAGTGATTCAACTCGCGCTGGCAGCAGCCTTGGGGCTGTTTCTCGGGCTCGAACGCGAGTGGTCCGAAAAGCCAGCCGGCATCCGGACCTTCTCGTTGACCTGTCTGCTCGGGGCGGTGTTTACGATTATCGGAACCGCAACTCCCTACGGAACGGTGCTGCTCGGCATTGGCGGGCTGTTCGTGATCGTCCAATCGGTCCTGATCGGCGTTCAGGGACTACAGGTCGACAGCCCGACCGACTCGCTGTCGTTGACGACAGCCGTTTCGCTGCTTGTGGCCTACGGCGTTGGGGTGCTCGTGGCCTCGGGCTTTATTCTCGAAGGCGTCACGGTTGCGGTGCTGTCGTCGACGCTGTTGGTACTCAAACGCGAACTTCACGGACTGGCCGGCGGACTCTCCCGAACGGAGCTTCGGTCGAGCATCGAGTTTGCGATTTTGGCGTTTGTCGTCTATCCACTGCTGCCGCCGGGTGTCATCGAAATCGGCCCCGTGCCGTTCGAGCCACGCATCGCCTGGCTGATGGTTGTCACTGTCGCCGGTATCGGCATTGTCAACTACGCGCTCGTTCGAAACTACGGCGGTCGCGGAATCGCCGTCACCGGCTTTTTTGGCGGGTTGGCCTCTTCGGCTGCCGTTGTCGGCGCGATGCTTGATCAGGTTCGCCAACAAGAAGCGGCGATCTCCTATGGGGTGGCGGCTGTCCTGCTCGCCAACGCTGCGATGGCGCTCCGAAATCTCGGGATTGCGGTGGTCTTTACGCTCTCTGCGGGGACGATTCTCTGGGATGTCGTCGCCCCGCTGGGCGTGCTTATCGTCGGCAGCTTCGGTATCGCCTGGCTGATCGCCGACTGGGACAAACAGGTCGACATGTCGTTTTCGAGTCCGTTTTCGCTCAAAAACGCCCTCGCCTTTGGCTCGGTGTTTCTGTTTATCTTGGCCGGCAGCACTATCGCCCAAGCCGAGTTCGGCACCGCTGGGTTGTATCTCAGCGCGCTTATTTCGGGGCTGGTTTCATCGGCCGGCGTGACGACCTCGGCGGTGTTGTTGTTCCGGGCCGGGACAATCGACTCACCCGAGACTGTGATCACGATTTTGCTGGCGACCGCGGCCAGCGTGCTCGTCAAAGTCGGCCTGTCGACGGCAGGGCCTCCACGATTTGGGCGAGCGGTCGGCCTCTGGAGCAGCCTGTTGTTGGCTGTTAGCGGGCTCGCTGCGGTTGTTGTGGTGTATCTGTAGCCAACCACTTCGATTACTTACCTCTCCGTGCAGTCGTTCGTTTCGCCTGAGTGTGTCCGTCGGAGATATATTTATGCGTCATCCAACCCTAACTATATGTGTCTAATGATCATATTAATTGAATCATGATTGGGGTGTCTTTGCTGTCGACTGTCGCCCAGACGTTTCCGTATCTGTTTGAGCTGTATCTTCTCGTGTTTGGAGCCGCTGCTGTCGCCTGTTTTCTGAGCCTGCGGCGGGCACACGCGATCGCCAACGACGATACCCGCCGCGGGCTGGTCGCCCTACTTCTCACCAGCGGGCTGTGGGCAACGTTTCACGTCGGCTATCTGGCCGCCCCAACCATCCAGCTTCAGTACGGCTTTTATATGGCCGGACTCATCGTTGGGCTCAGCACGGTCGGGCCGTGGCTGTATTTCTGTTCGGCCTACACGGGCCGGACGCTCCACCGTCAGTCGACCTACCGCCGGCTTGCGGTGGCCGTTTATTTGGTAATCGTCACGGTGAAGCTGACCAACCCGATCCACGGCCTGTATTTCAGCACGGAGATCGTGGCCACGCCGTTTCCACACCTTCTGATCGAACACGGCGTACTCCACTGGATGGCGATGGGCATCGCCTACTCGCTGGCGGCGATTGGCATATTCATGCTGTTCGAGTTGTTCGCCCAGGTCGACTACGATACGACGCCGTTCGTAGTGCTCGTTGGTCTGACCGCACTGCCGGTCATCTTCGACGTGGCCGGCTCAGTGAGCCCTGCGGTGCTTGATCTGACCTACTCGGCGCTCGGCGTCGCCGGCTTTGCGATTGGCGTGCTGTTCATCTACACCGATCTGTTCCAGACGATTCAGTTGGCTGGCCAGTACGACGATCCTGTGATCGTTCTCGATGACGAACAACGGGTCCGCGACTACAACCAGGCTGCTCGTGAGCTGTTTCCATCGCTCTGTGAGGGAATCGACAAGGAACTTTCACAGCTTGCCCCGAAAATCGCGGTCTGTCTGACGACCGACTCTCGACTCACGCGCACGGTCGACGGCGAGACCCGCTACTATAGCGTTTCAGCGAACCGCTTTACAACCGGCAAAGCCCAACTCGGTCAGCTGATTTTGTTCAAGGACGTGACTGACGAGGAACGCTACCGGCTTGAACTCGAACATCAAAACGCCCGGCTCGAACAGTTTACTGGAATGGTCTCACACGATCTGCGAAACCCGCTGAACATCGCACAGGGCAACATCGATCTCGCCCAAGAGACCGGCAACGAAGACGCCCTCCAGACGGCTAAAACAGCTCTCGACCGGATGGAAGAACTCATCGCCGACCTGTTGTCGTTGGCACGCCAAGGAAAACCGATAGACGAAACCGAGGTCGTCTCACTCCGCGACATTGTCGAATCCTGCTGGGAGATGGTCGACGTCGCCGACGCCGAACTCGTCATTGAGGACAACCTCGATGTCGACGCCGACCGCGACCGTCTCCAGCAGTTGTTCGAGAATCTGTTTCGCAACAGCGTTGAACACGGCGGCGACGACGTGACGATCACTGTCGGCTCGCTTGCGGACGGGACCGGCTTTTATATCGAAGACACCGGCCCTGGGATTCCAGAAGACACCAAAAGCGAGGTCTTCAAATCCGGCTACACCACCTCTCGGCGGGGAACCGGTTTCGGACTCTCTATTGTCAAAGAGATCGCCGACGCCCACGGTTGGTCGATCAGTGTGACCGACGCTGCCGCAGGCGGCGCGCGATTCGAAATCGAGACACTCACTGGGATTGAGTCCGGCGTGGAGACGGACGACGAGCCAGACCAACAGGTCGACCAAATCGAGTAGTAACGACTCGAACTGTTCGGTTAGTTCGGTTATATACGTGGTCGACACGCAGTTTCAGCTCTGATAAAACACCGAACAGAAAGAACCAGCGCCGACTGCCACGTTTTCGCTTTTTAGACGAGCATTTCTTCTTCGGCTTCGAGCAACTCGTGATACCGGTTGCGGATGGTGACCTCGGAGATGTCGGCGACCTCCGAGACTGCGGCCTGTGTCGTCTTTTCGTTGGTCAACAGCGCGGCCGCATAGACGGCTGCCGCAGCGAGGCCGACGGGTGATTTGCCGCTGTGGACGCCCTGTTCTTTGGCGTTTTTCAGCAGCTGTTTGGCACGCATTTCCGATTCCTCGGAGAGATCCAGCGAGGAGGCAAACCGTGGGACGTACTGTTCGGGGTCGGCGGGTTTGACCTCAAGAGAGAGCTCTCGTACTACATAGCGGTAGGTACGGGCGATCTCGCTTTTCTCGACACGCGAGACGTCGGCGATCTCATCGAGGCTCCGTGGGACGCCAGCCATCCGGGCGGCGGCGTACACACACGACGTTGAGACACCCTCGATCGAGCGACCGGGAAGTAGATCCTCGTCGAGCGCACGGCGGTAGATAACCGAGGCTGTCTCTCGAACGTTGTCCGGGAGGCCGAGCGCGCTGGCCATCCGGTCGATTTCGCCAAGTGCCTGTTTGAGGTTCCGCTCTTTGGAATCGCGGGTGCGGAAGCGTTCGTTCCATTTACGGAGTCGCTGCATTTTCTGGCGCTGGCGCGCACCCAGCGACCGGCCGTAGGCGTCCTTGTTCCGCCAGTCGATGTTCGTACTCAGGCCCTTGTCGTGCATCGTGTTGGTAGTGGGTGCGCCAACACGGGATTTCTGGTCTTTTTCGGCACTGTCGAACGCGCGCCACTCGGGGCCGCGGTCGACCGAATCTTCGGTGATTACCAGTCCGCAGTCGTCACACACCGTCTCGCCGTGTTCGTCGTCAGTGATGACGTTGCCGCTGCATTCGGGACACTGCAGCCCGTCGTGTTCGGACTCGGTTTCGCTTTCAGTTTCGGTGGCTCTACGTCGGTCTCGGGTTCGCGTGCGGTCGGTTGTCGTGGTAAACGTTCGTTCACTCATTGTGTGGGAGTTGCACCCGTTATCAGCCATAAAAAACGGGCGCGGTCGTTGCCAAGAGGAAGACAGAATATTACTTAAGCAGTTTGGTATTGGACGGAGAGCCACGAAAACGGCCACATTCACGACAAACGACCCTGATGGTTTCATCGCAGTCGACTGATAGCTACCGGGTTGTTTTCAGCCGTTGGCTGCTGAGTCGACCTATGACTGTCTCACGAATCATCTCGCTGGCCCCGTCAGCGACGGCAACACTCGCCGCAGCCGGCCTCGCTGAGCGCGTTGTCGGCGTCACTGCCCACTGTGAGCTTGACCGACCAACCGTCGGCGGCTGGCTGAACCCCGACTACGAGAGGCTCGCCGAACTGTCGCCCGAGTTGGTCTGTACAAGTGACCGCCTCCAAGGCGAGATCCACGAGGAACTCAAAGCTCGCGGCTACAACACCTACCACCACGAACCTAGCCGTCTCACGGACGTACTCGAAGGCTTCGAATCCCTACCGAAGGCCGCCGGCGCAGCCGCGGCTGGCCGCGAACTCCGCGAGTCCGCCGAACGTCGACTTACGGCCGTCGACGAGCGTGTCGAGGCCCGCCTTGCCGAGGGTGCGAGCCGACCAACCGTCTACTGTGAGGAGTGGTCCGATCCACCGATGGCGGCCGGCAACTGGGTGCCCGACGCGGTCGAAGCCGCCGGCGGGCGGTATCCCTTCGTCGACCCCGGCGAGCGCTCACAGGAAGTCGACCGCGAGATCATCGAGGGGGTCGACCCCGACCATGCCGTGCTTCACATCTGTGGGACTGGCTCGCAGGTACGAGCCGACCGCATTCACAATCGCGAGTGGGCGGTCGACCCCGCGGTCCACGTGTTCGACGACTCGCTTTTGAACCAGCCGAGTCCACACCTCATACGCGGAATCGAACAGCTCTCCCGGCGGCTGTATCCCGAGTAGTCTCACGGCGTCCAGATCGACTCTTCGCGATCGAGCCAGCTGACGATCACCACGTGTGGGGCAGTCATGACGGCGATGCCGACCAGATAGAGCGCGAAAAGGCCTGAGTAGTCGCCGGTAAACGCCGGTGCGGTCACCGCAAGCCCGACGAACACCCCCAGCGAGACGATTGTCAGCGGTGCGGCCACCCAGCCGAACCGGCCGAGCGCGCCGAGCGTCGACCCTTCGGCCAGCCGTGCGGAGGCCGTCTCGTCGAGCAGCATCAGCCGGACGATATGCCGGATCGCATGCCAGAAACAAAAATAGATGCCGACCGCCAACAGCGGCGGCACCGTCAGGAAAAACAGACTCAAAACACCGACCTCGCCGGCGTCGACCGCCCACGACCGTCGACTCCCGCTCCGGGGGTAGCTCACCGCCAGCGAGACAACGAACAGCACACCGAGACCTGCAGCAATAGCTGCCCGGCCACTCGGCGTGAACACCACCTCCATCGCCCCCCACTCGGGGGTAGCAAACAGCCCGATGAGCTGTTCGGCCACCCATCGGTACTCGGTCGGAAACGCGATCAGGGGGACGACCATCGGTAGCGATCCCCGGACGACGAGTGTGAGCACTCGACTAAGCCGGGAGTCGAGATGGGTCGCCCCGGCCACCCTGAGCAGTGGGAACAGCTCACCCTGGCCCCAGTGGAACCAGGTAAGCAGAATAAAGAAGACGAACGCCGCGACCGGCGCGAGAAACCACCCAACAGTGTAGGCAAGCCCGACAACGAGATACAGCCCGGCGACGATTCCGAACCACCGCCACGTTGGGGGTTCGGCTCTGGCCCACGGCGGCGTCAGATGGTCGACCGCGCCGTGCGGCAGCCCAAACAGGACAATGCTCGCCGCAAATGGCAACAGTTGGTACGTTCGTGACGGTGCCCCGACGACTGCCACGATCGCCATCGTCGCACCGAGTGCGATCCAGGGAAGCCAAAACGCCAGCCGGACGGCTGTCTCTGGTACCTCTTCGGGTCGATTGGTGTTCACAGTCGCTCACCTCTCGCCGTCAACCGCTCTGCCGGTCCAGTCGCCACAGCCGCAGTACACGCTCTGCATACCAAACAGGTTCGGATTCGGAAATCTAGTCGACGTCCCGCCACTCAACAGTGCCATCCGCTGTCGATAGACAATCACGGCAGTTGTCGCCATAGACCGCTCTCAGAGCACAGAAACAGAGATGTGTGAGACTGCTTATCGTGAGAGCATAACGATCAGATCAGTTGCGATCCAGCCATCGCAGTTGCCCTCTTCGGTGAATACGGTTCGGTTCGGCGAGGCCGCTAACGCGGAGACACAGGGGGGCTCCTCGTCGCTTTCGCGTCTCACCGCGGCATAATCCGGTGCGTCCATGTCTAAAGTTAGGCGAGCCTAAACGTATATGGGTTTTGGTTAACCTAACAATTATTCCTCTGACGGTGACTGTCGGTTATTCACTCACTACCCAATGCGTCGACCTGGTGTTGGTGACGGTATCGGCCGAGTTGTGTTGTTCGATGAGCCACACGTTTATTCGACTCGCCGTCAAACATCACCATATGAGTGCTTCTCGTGACCGACCGAGCGAGCGCGACGACCTCGAACATCGACTTGAGGAACTCGACGAGACGCTGAGCGACCTTCGTCGAGAGCTTCGCGAGGAGCGTCGACGCAGCCCACCCAAGCCACCGCGTCTAAGCGAGCTGCTCCGGTTTACCGAGCAGTATACGATTCCGACACTGATCGCCCTGCTTGAGGCAACCATTCAGTCGCTCGAATTGCTCCGGCGAACGCTCCGGCTGGCCGACCCCGAACGTGCTGTTCGCAAGGAGGGCGAGAAAGCCCGGAGTCGACTCGATTCGGTCAGTGCGGAGGCGTCCGGGCAACTCGCGGGCGCGCTCGCAGAGCTTCGGACCGCGCTCTCGGAGGCAGATCTGCCGGAGAACCCCGAATCCCGTCGACTAATCAATGATGCCCGTGAGCTTACCGGCGAGATCGAAACTCGCTTGCGTGATGCCGAGCAGGCCGTCCGCGACCAACAGGACAAAGAGCGACGTAACCGCACCGCGGACCGACAGCCGCCGAACCGCGACCGCGGGGTGATGATCGACGTCACTGATGCAGCCGATGGTTCGTCAGCCGAAAACGAAGCCGCGGACGACGGCGACGAGAGCCCACAGGTCGACGTCGAATCGGAACTCGAATCGATCAAAGACGAACTCGACCGTACCCAACAAGCCGTCGACAGAGCCAACGAGAACACCGAAACAGACGAAAGCGACGAGTCAGACAACGCTGATTCCGACAACTCGTGATTATATTCTCGCTATAACGACGTAGGAACCGCCTACCGCCTTCTACTGGATTTCATCTATTCGATGGGCTCAAACCGGTAGCCGTCCCACGCTTGACTCTCTGGTTCGCGGATTCCCGCGCCGGGCTCACGGAGCTGTTCGACGTACTCCGGCTCGACTGTCTGGCCGATTTCGACATCGTCAGTCGTTAGCTGGCCAATTGCCCGCACTGGTTCGCCGTCGACATCGAACTCGACAATTGCGATATGGTTGGGCTGTCGTACACCTGGCGGGGTGGCTGTCGAGGAAGTCCACGTGATCACCTCGGCCGTATACTCGCTGAGGTCGACCGTCTCAACGGGCTCGTTGCCGTCAGGACCGACCGGGTGTGAAGGATACAGAATGCTGCCGTCGGGATACCGGGCGGCCTCCATCGGTGAATTGTCGCTCATTGTCCTGCCTCCATGATCGTCGTAATCACACAGTTGCCAAAGCCACCGACGTTACACGCCAGGCCGGTCTCGGCTTCAACCTGTCGAGGACCTGCGGTTCCCATGAGCTGCTGGTAGATCTCATACACTTGAGCGACACCGCTCGCACCGAGTGGGTGTCCCTTGGATTTCAGGCCACCGGAGGTGTTAATCGGCAGCTCGCCGTCCCGATCCGTGAACCCCTCCTCGATTGCTTTCCAGCCTTCGCCTTTTTCAAAGAAGCCGAGGCCTTCCGACTGAAGGAATTCGAGAATCGTAAACATGTCGTGGAGTTCAGCCACGTCGACGTCGTCGGGACCGATTCCAGCCATCTCGTAGGCGATTTCGCCGGACTCGACAACGCCAGCCATGACGGTGGGATCCATCCGCTCGTGGACGACGTGGGTGTCGGTCGCCCCGCCGATACCAGCAATGGTGACATACTCGTCGGTGTACTCTTTGGCAACTGATTCGGGACAGAACATGAGCGCGGCCGACCCATCCGTGATCGGACAGAAATCATACAGTCGGAGGGGGTCGGCGATGATCGGCGACTCCATGACGGTTTCGAGGTCGACTTCCTTTTGGAACTGCGCGTGTGGGTTGTCGACGCCGTTTTTGTGGTTTTTGACGGCGACCTTGGCGAGACTCTCACGCGGCGCGTCGTGGACATGGAGATACCGTCGGGCGGTCAGACCCGCAAACGACGGCAGGGTTAGGCCATGCTTATATTCGGCCGGATGGGTTAGGGAGGCAATAACGTCGGTCGCTTCGGCCGTGGTGCGGTGGGTCATCTTTTCGCCGCCGATGAGTAGGGTGAGATCGCTGGCACCGGAGGCGACTGACTGCCAGGCACTGTAGACACCCGCCCCGCCTGAGGAGCTGGTCTGGTCGATTCGGGCAGTGTAGGCCGGCAGCGCGTTCAGATCGTGGGCGACGGCATTCGGGATGCCGGTTTGGCCTTCGAACTCGCCGCTCGCCATATTTGATACGTACAGATGTTCAACGTCGGAGCCGTCGACGCCAGCGTCGTCTAGACAGGCTTGGCCGGCTTCGGCCAGCAGCTCACGAATCCAGCTATCGCGCTGGCCGAACTGGGTCATCGACGCCCCAATAATTGCAACACGTTCCATACATCGGGTGGCAACGCCCAGCCGCTTACCGATTTCCCTTCCGACTGATCTCGGGCGATTTAATGCCCCATCGACTGAACATCGGGTATGGACTCTGATCGGCTTGTGGCCTATCTCGGTGCCGTTGGCTGTCTGGTGTTGGTCGTGGTGGCCTCGTTGCCGTTTGCGCTCATCGACGAACAGAGCCAGCTCGTCGCCAGCTACTACGCCGCTGGCCCGCTCGGGCTGACTGGCGTGATTTTCTTGGGTGTGCTCGGTGTCGTGATCTTTCTGTCGAGCGTTCGCGGTCGCGCGGACGCCACGCTGGTCGCCGGCATCATGCTCGTCGTCGGCCTCACGATGTTTCTGCTCACTGCACTGTGGGCGTTCAGCCTCGATCCCGAACTCACCGAACGGTTTGTCGTTGCTCACCCATGGATTGTGTACCATCCGTGGTCGACGCTCGGATTCAGCGGCGTTGTCGCCGCTGCGTCGGGGCTGTATGCGGCTGCTGTCTACTGATTTTTCTGGAGGTGGGAGACGAAAGGCCCTTAAGGTCGACCGGACTACTTTGTAGTGGACTAGGTCGGGCAGGTAGGCCCTGCCCTTCGCCCGTGAGACAGTCTTTAGCGGGGACCGAAAACCGAGGCTGTCGGGTCGACCGACACAGGCCTCGGACGCCAACGTCGAAACCTCGTCCACCGGGGACAGTGGACCAGTGTGCTCACCCGCAGGGGTGTCCCACACCGGTTTACCGGCGACAGTGGGTCAGGCGCGGAAGCGAGCAGCCCATCGCTGGACACCCGTCGCTCGTTGGATCGCGGGGTGGAGGAGGCAACCGAGATTCCCTGTGTCTGGAACGCTCGGCTCCCTCGGTCCGTCCGCCATTCATACCGTATTTCACTTCTACAGCCGTGGTTGCGAACCGGACCGACAGTTTAGATTACCTGCCGATCCTCTAGTCAGTATGGTCGAACACACCCCAGCCGACTCCGAGGGCCACCGACAAATCGAAGGCACCTACACTGAAACCGAC
>Ga0207421_10006561_pt1 | contig 12643 bp, 22 predicted proteins | sample SodLakKL_010_SED_4_FD_187542 | JGI IMG/M metagenome (GOLD analysis project Ga0207421, IMG submission 187542) | Alkaline sediment microbial communities from Lake Tanatar, Kulunda Steppe, Russia - 8KL_010_SED (SPAdes) (version 2) | ecosystem: Environmental > Aquatic > Non-marine Saline and... | reverse complement strand
CCACTACGTAACTAGTGACGGTATGCTTGTTAGATATAATAAGAAGAGAGATTCATTCAAACCAGCTGGTGTTCAAAAGAGTGAACTTACACACAACACATTCATCAACAAATGGATACCATCAACCAAGAAGAGAGTATATTATAGTGTAGGCTCTCTTGTGTATAAAACATTCTTAGATAGAGACTATACTGAGCGCACAATTTTAATTATAGACGATAAAGGTAAGTTTGGAAGAGGTGCTATCCACCTATACAATTTAAAAGCTTTATACAAAAAAGAAGAGGAGTAGAAATTCTGCTCCTCAAAAAGCCTATTTTTGTATACTACTGCTACTACTACTTTTACTACTACTTTTACTACTACTTTTACCTCTACCACTACTTCTACTTTTACCTCTACTTCTACAGGTGGTCGACCTACGGTCTCCGTATAAAGTATTGTATGTATATTTGTGGTGTGGCCAATACAACTATGGCCCATGTGAAAAGATACTTGGTATCGGCCTTCGGCCTCACCCGCTTTCAGAAGGAAAATAATCTGTTAGGTTTGTTGGGTTATAATACTACACCACTACAAGCCAATATATGGTGCGGGAGCCTATAGCTTTCATAACCAAAATTGTGCGGCTAATTAGACTCCCAATTTTGACAAATAATCAAATTTATGTTATAATATAAGTATAAGAGATGGGGAACAATACCCCTTGCCCGAAGAGGGCGGAGTGAAACGATGCAAGCAAATTTCTTTAACGACTTAGAGCGCGGCAAATCAGGTGAACAAATGTTCATAGAGACCGCACAGCAACTTGGCTACAAAGTAGAGGACCTTAGCGACGATAGATACTACCAAAAGAAAGGTGTGGACTTCCGCATCACTAAATCTGATAAGAGTCTTCTGGTAGATGTAAAGACAGACTACCTCATGCACAGCACAGGCAACATATTCCTTGAGCTACTAGATGGCCCTAGAAAAGGGTGAGCCAAAAAGACAGAGGCTGACCTTATATTCTATATTGACGAGCGCAATGAGATAGCATATGTATTGGACTGAGAGACTGTGGTTGATGTTATGTATGGTCTGCGCAAAGTAAGGTTTAATAATAAAGATGGCGTAGCGATGTGCGGCGCTCTGTTAAGTGTATCAAGAATGGACGACTTAGGCGTCCGCAACCAAGTAATACACTTATAATATTCTACAACTTTTTCCTTCTGAGAAAGCCGTCAGGCGTCAGAATTGAGCCATTTCAGGCTCGTAAAAAACAAAATTTTACTAAGCGAGAGTGATAAATCAATGAAAGATTATAAGGATACAAACGGTAAACTTCCGCTACAACTTATAGACCCAATTTGGATGGAGGGTCTCGGCAAAGTATTACATTATGGTATACAGAAATATGGTATCGAGAATGAAGGTAGTTGGAAGCATAGTGATGAGCAACAGTATATTGGTGCGCTATATAGGCATATGCTTGAGCACCAGAAGGGAAACTTAATTGACCCTGAATCAGGGCTGCCGCACATCGAACACGCAATGTTTAATATTTATGCGGTCGCTTGACACTACCATTACGGAAACACTAATAAAGAATAATTATTTTTCTTCTGGAGAGGGCGTTAGCCCGTAAAAACCACGCATTTTAAGGCGTGTAGAAAACAAAATTTAGATAAGTGAGAGTGATAAATCAATGGAAAAAATTAATTGGAAACAACTTCTAGGTAAGCTAGGAGAAGGAATGCTTATACTGCTAGTAGCCGTATTATTCTTTGTCGCAATACATAATATAGCTCAGCTTGAACACTTTGAAATGGAGACTACCACAGTCCACCATATAGAACCGCATGATGTTGGTGTTGCACATATTACATATAGCCACTTTGAACACAACGGTGAGTATATTCGTGGTGGAACGCTCGTTCACAGGTTCCAGCTTGGAGACTATTACAGAATGAGAGATGGTGCAGTTATAGAATATTGCGGCGACTTCAATGACGAAGAGTTGCCCGACTGCATTGAGACAACAGGGGTTAGGTTTTCTAATGATAAGCACTCTAGAGGATACTACAAAGACTAGTCGTGACCCTAAATTTGACAATTCACAAAATTTATGATATAATTATAGTATAAGATGAGGTGGAAATCCTCGTTGGATTCACTTATTATTTACACGCTGGGAGTTGGTTCACCTCTTCTTCCAGTACATGGGGAAGCGATTGGTATCGACAGTGATTAAGGCCCAAGTGGCACTTCATTGGACATGGGTTCGAATCCCATCTTCTCCACCACAAATACGGTGCGGGCCGATATCTCGTGTGGTTGATGTGAGAAACCATCAATGATAGACAGTAGACGGTCAGGTGGGTTAGTAGCCCACCCATTATTTTATGAGGTGATACTATGGCAAGAGGAAAACTTGGTGATGTGGACTTACTAGGTGAACTTAGGAGTGGACTTACGCCAAGAGAAATATCAAAACTACATTCGGTTGACCCTGCCGCAGTAACACGTAAGGTTAATAAACTATCAGGGCTTAATCCTTCACAGTATAGGAGTAAGTGTATTGCGGAGGACTTCAAGAATGGAATGACAGAAGAGGAACTATCATCCAAGTATCGTCTTGGTTATAGGGCAGTAAGAGAACATATTAATAAAGGAGGGGTATATCTATGGTAGAGTTACATACGTTTTTAATATTTATGGGGGTGGTAGTCATCATTATTAACTTAAGTAGTAAAGATGACGAAGGTGATAACGATGAATAACGAGTTTGTATCAATGCTGACACACTATGGTATTGGTGTCAGTAGAGGTGGACAGATGGAAAGTGGTGTAGAGTATGAGTTCTTGGCAATATCACTTGTTAAAGAAGGTGACCACTATGACATTCAACAGATTATTAGTGAATTGCGTAGACGTGGACACAACAATATTGTAGTATATAAGGTTGACCTACTACATACGGTTGATGGAGACCAGTTTAGGATGACCTATGCGGTCGAATAAGTCTCTGATAGAAGATGCCATTGAGAGAACCAGATTAGACGGAGTTGCGGTCGACCAAAGCTATGATTATGAGATGGTGTTTAAGGAGTTTGAACTCGACATGCTATATGAAGACAAGGTTCAAGCTGCCGCATCATATATTCACTATGTAGCAGTAACGAACATTGGTATCTACAATATCACAGTCCAAGAGAAGAGACACTTAGGCTACACTGAGTTTAGACTATTCTATAGGCGACATTGAAGAGAGGCACATTAGCGTGTCTCTTTTTTTATATGTTATTTTGCTTCTGGTAAAGTGCCGAAGGCACGCTATGTAGTGTTCTGACTACATGTAAGAGCGTGACATAGTCAAGATTTGGTAATTCTCACATTTTATGTTATAATATACATGTAAGATAAAAAGGGACAAGCTGTACTTGTTTGAAGTAGGCGATGAGGCCCTCCAATGTTATTTCTACCTACTCATCGTCTACTTGAGGCAAGCACAAAATAAATGCCCGGAGGTATAAATTATGGAAGAATATAACGTAGGTCTAGTCTACAAAGAGGACCTTGGCGACATTAGTCGTTTACAGAAAGGTCAATATGTTATTGCGGCAGAGTCTTTTTCTATTAGCACTGCTAGCGCATCAATATATGTAAGAGAAGGAGACTGGATTGTTAAGACCAATGACGGACTATCAGTGATAAGAAATGAAGACTAAGGATACACTGTTCAACATTGTATATGCGGTGGTTATGTTCATCACTGCTATATCAGTTTATGTAGGAACAGGCACATCAGATGTAGTTGTAGTAGAAGCAATGACATTTTTACTACTGGCATCACTGTTAGCGTTCCCAGCACTGATTCTGTTGAACTGGTTATGCACAGGTATTATTAAATTATATAAAATAAAATTTGACGACTAATAGTGTGGGTATGGCTGCCGCGCACTTAGGAGGTTGCAATAGAGGTGGTTATACATGGATACAAAAAAATATATACTAGCACTGTTAGTCTGCAGTACTCTACTAACAGGTGCAATAGTCTCTCCTTGATTTGCTAGAGGAGCAGTAGTAATGTTTAGTTTTATACTGGTAGGACTATCAACACAGATGTACATTAGTTCGGAGGGGTATGATGAATAGAGGTATGAAATGGAGCTTTGCAATATACATGGTTCTGTATCTCGTAATTTTTGCGTTAGCAGGAGTATTAAATTTAGCTGTGGCGCAGTGGGATTTAGGAATTTTCTATGAACCAACGTATTGGATAAGCACAATTTTTGATGCCACACTTTATATAAGCGCATTTCAAGTTAGTGTTTTTCTTGGTTCAGACTTACAAAAGACTTCCAACGAGCAATACAAGGAAGTATCTAAAGATGTGTTCAACGCAACACAACGAGTAGACGACACATTTACAGACTTTGTTGCAGACGACAATCTCGACACAAAGAAGTCGGTGTGGAAGGCTAAGAAGAACAATGAGTATATTGAGCTTAATAACAAGATGCCGCACAAGGTATTACTAAATAGTAAGCAGCCGCAAGACAAGTGGACATGGCGCACACGTAGATGGATGCGCAGACTTAACAAGTTAAAGGAGCAGACCTCCAACGAGTGGATAGATAAAAATGTGATGTATGTTAAGGTTGACTATCCCAAGTATGTTCCACAAGAGATACTTAGTGGCTCTGCTAAGCATGAAAGTAAGAAGAGACTACTGACAGGTGGTATGTATAGAAAAGCATTCGCTAAGAGAATTATCATGATTAGTGGTACCATCTTAGTTAGTGCAATATTCAACTCAGTATTCTTTACTGGTTCACCGTTTAGTGTCGCCGCACTATTACTAATATTAACACAGTTCTTTTTTATACTGGTTAACATTGCAGGCGGTATTAAACATGGTGTCAACGCATTCGAAGAGATAACAATGAACAACTTATATACAAGACGAGAGAAACTCCTTAAGTACTTTAAGCAGTATAAGAACAAGGAGAAAACAGAGGTGGTCGCCGATGAAGGAGACAACACAGACACAAACACAAACTAATACTGCGGTCGAGTTAGAGAAGATTAAGGCCATATACTTTAGCACCAAGTATATGAACGTCAAGAACTTCCTCACCGTAAAGAATATTACATTGCCTGAGGGAGTATCTCCAGACGATATTTTACACTGGAACAAGGAGAAGAAAGAGTTGATGGAGAGTTCCGCAGTATCCTATAAGGGTATAAAGGAGATGTATGCGGCCGCACTAGAAGATAGACTAGATTTTATTGAGACTATCAATGGTAAACTATTAGATGTTGCTTCTGAGCTTTCCGATATTAAGGAAATCAAAACTTTAGTTCAAGCTTTAGAAACTATATCTAAATTACAGGACGACACAATTAAGACACTTAATATTGACACTACTGGCAATGAGGACTATGACAACAACAAGTTAGCTACAGACAAACTACTTAACACAGACGAGGACGAATAACATGAAGTGGTCGGACATCAAGATGAACAAGAAGTATAAGACTTGGGTGTTAAAATCACTACATTCCACTTACAATGTTCTAGAGGGTGGTGTTCGCTCAGGAAAGACAACAGTAATGGTGTTAGCATTCTGTAAGTATCTTGAAACAGTAGATATAGATGGACTACACATTGCATCAGCAGAAAGTATATCGCTTGCAAAAGCAATACTAATGGAAGGTGGCAATGGACTGGGTATTAAGAACTACTTTGGTGAGAAGGCAGTAGAGAAGCAGTATAAAGGTAAGGACGCACTTGAGATAAGTGTTAACGGTACAACTCAACATGTAATATTTGTTGGACATAAAAAGAGTAACTCGTGGCAAAGTATTCGTGGGCTAACGGCACTATCATCTATTATGACAGAGGCCTCAGTAGCACATAGTTCTTTTATTAGAGAGACACTCGCCCGCACAATGAGTGCTCCAAGTCATCTACGTAAAAAGTTTTTAGACTTAAATCCTACTGTTGCGCAAGCCCGCATCTATACTGAATTCATTGATGTGTGGATTGACAAGCAAGATAAAGGTGAGTCGCTAATACGAGTTAACTTTGATACAGTAAGCATATTTGATAATCCAAGTATGACAAGAGAACAAATCGAACGTGAACTATCACTTGAGGACCCAGACAGCACATGATATAAGGCCATGTATTTGGGAGAGCGCATAGCTTCCGCAGATACAGTATACAACGTATACAAATACAATCTTATTTCTTCTGAAGAGGTGCCTAAACCGGTTGACTATGTGGTTGCGGTCGACATTGGCGTCAGTAAAAGTGCTACCACATTCGTAGTTGTTGCTCGAGATAAAAACAATGTACTATATGTGCCACAGCCACATTACTGACACAAGAATGGTAAGAAGGATTATACCCAAGTTAAGATGCCTGAGGACTACGCTGAGGACTTAGCAAAGTTCTACATGGAACGCATTGAACAATATGGCTTTGCGCCCAAGGCACTTATCATTGACAGGGACGTTACCTTCTACCGCATACTAAAACGTGTGTTCCTTAAATATGATTTACCTACTGGTATCGTTCGCTATGCCAAGAAGGATAAGATTAAGGACCGCATCACTACTACATCAAACCTACTGTATACTGGTCAGCTTAAGATTGACCAAGAGAATGACAAGGTAACTAGTGCATTCTATAACGCAGTATACGATGAGAAGCAACTTGAGAAAGGTAAACTGGAGAGACTAGATGACACTAACCTAGACATTAATCCTATAGATACATTGGATGGAGTAGAATATGCAATAACCTATTATACCCCAATCCTATACAGGCAATAGAGGTGATATAATGCCAAAGATAAAACCAAACATGTTTCAGCGCCTCGTGATGAGGGGTATAGGTATAGATAAGTACCTTGCTGAATACGAGAAACAAAAGCACAGAGATAGAGGTATCCTAATGAGTGGAACAGAGGATGCACAGTTAAAGCAACGTGAATACAAGAAGTGGTATGAGGGAGAGCCTAAGGAACTTGAGCATTTCTTCAAGTCAAGTGGCTCACTAGTTAACATGTATAACACTTATCCCTTCTGGAGAACCGTTGACACAGATATGGTTAGAGTTCATGACTCTATGCCAACAGCAATATCAGATGCGTTTGCATCATTACTATTTGGAGATGAACCAGAGTTCGTAGTTGAAACTGGCTCTAAGCAACGCAATAAGAGGACACAGACTAGATTAGACGACATACTGGCAATGAACAACTTTCATTCCTTGCTTCAGGAGGCCGCAAAACTACAATCTTATAGTGGTGGAGTTGCATTCAAGATTAACGTAGACTCTGAGTTTTCAACCATACCAATGTTTGAGGCCTATGCAAAAGAAGATTTTGAGGTTGAAACTAAACAAGGCAACGTAGTTTACATCGAGTTCTATGACTACTACGAGGACAATAAGTATAAGTTAGTAAGTAGATATGGGCCTGGATACATCAACTACTCACTGTATGAAGGGAACAGCAGAGTTGAATTAAGTAGAGTTCCTGAACTTGCAGACCTTGAAGACGTGGCCTTCTTTGATAAAGACGAGAACCTAATACCTATGATGTTCGCTGGTGTGTTTCCAAATAAGCCTAACTTCCAGTCTGATTATAAGGGACTTGAATCAAGCTTCCAAGCACTAGATGAGACATACAGCACAATGATGGACTACATTAGACGCACTAAACCAGTTACATTCCTTACTGAGGACATTGTTCCTAAGGATGCATCTGGTAGACCAACTAAAGTTAACAGATTTGATAGCACAGTTGTTATGTTAGATGGAGACCCAAATGGTGAAAGCCAATTAAAACATGAGGTTGTAGATGTTAAGGTGCAGGGTTACCTTGATACTATGGACAGTATTAGGGCATCTATACTATCTAAAATCTCTATTAGTCCTGGCACCTTAGGAATAGATGTTGCGGGCGCCAATAGCTCTGGTGAAGCACTTAACATTAGAGAGCGAGCAAGTGGACGTTCCCGTAAAGAGAAGTTGACTATTTGGAGAGAGAGACTATCTACCTTCCTTGAGTCAGCACTAATTACACAGGAGTTAGTAGAGAAAAGTGAACGTATCAGAGAAGGAGTATACATCCTTGACAGTGATGTTGAGTTCAATGGAGAAGTTAATGTGCAGTTCACACCATTCGAGAAAGAGAATGAGTCTGACAAGATGAAGCGTTACAGTGAGGCGATTGAGAAAGGCACTATCAGTATTGATTTTGCGCTCGCCAAAGTCTATGGAGACAGCTTGACCGCACATCAGTTAAAAATGCTAACGCTGCAGACCAAGCTACAAAGAGGAATCGAGTTAACAGAGACCGAAAAATCATATTTAGATGAAAACGCGGAGTTCTCAGTAACCGACTTTCTATCGTAGCTTAAGGCTGCCGCACCATATATAATTTAGTTTACTACTGCAGGCGTCGCAGACAATAAAGGCGCTCAGCCAAACTATGTTGAAGCTGACAACTCTACATAAAAAATATACGAGGTGATATACCTATGAACGAACTACAATTTTTACTTAACCAATTAGCCTTCAATGAAGGCGACGGAGGTGGAGACGACAAGAAGCCCGCTGACCCGAAACAGGATGAAACCGACTCTGGTAAAGGCGATGAGTCTAATGAATCTGCTTTCAAAAGTTTTGCTTCTGAGGAAGAATACAACAACACATTGAAATCTGAGCGCTCTAAGGCTAAAAATGAAGTCCTTAAAGAGCTTGGCGTTAATAAATTGGAGGAAGCAAAACAAAAAATTAGTGCTACTGACGAGGTAAGCAAAGACTTAGCTAGCTACAAATCTAAGGTTGACAATCTTGAGCAAGACTTAGCACTAAAAGATGTGGGCATCAAAGACGAGTTCAAAGACGATGCCTTGACACTTGCTAAAGCAAGAATGTCAGAAGGAAAAAATCTTACTACTGCACTCGGTGAGGTAGTAGAGAGAATGCCTAACATGGCTTCTCAAAAAGAGGGCGTCAAAAAAATGGGCGCTGACAAGGGCAAGGGTAAAGACGATGATGCTTCTACTGCACAAGCAGACAAGCTGAAAAGAAAATACCCATGGCTCAAACTATAACGGTTCTCGATAAACCAAAAATCGACTTAGCCAATTTAGAGGTGATTTAATATGGCATACAGAGATTATATTGCGGATACGTTAACACTTGACGTTATCACACAAACTATTAACATGAAGAACGCACTTATCCCGGGCGTTACAGTAAATGCAGAATTAGCGGGATTAATTCAAGCACAAGTAGCAGAGTTCTATTACAACTTAGCTCCAGCAGTTGGAGAAGCAGACGCAGGTGCTGACTTCAATACTGCACAGAAAGGTTCTAAGAAAGCAGTTCTACCACTTACTAAGGCATTACACATTGATGAGAAGATTCCTAATGTTGCAGTAGACACTACTTCAGCAGACGTATTAATGGACAGACTAGTTAAAGGTTCATTAGCACTATCTAATGTGTTAGGTTCTAAGTTCGTTAGTGGACTAGTTGAACATGGACAAGCAGACACTTATGCGAATGGCGCTAACTTCTATGATGCAATTATAGACGGTATTGCTACATTCTCAGGTGCAGAGTCTACAAGAATTGGTAGTGTATCTTCTACTGATTACAGCAACAGAGAAAATGGTATTCAACCTAACTTCATCATGGTTGGTGACGAAGGAAGAGCTAAGTTAATGAAGACTGAGCAGTTCCAAAGAGTTACTAACGCTACTGGTGAAATGCCTAACCTAATCGGTAACATGGCTGGGTTAGATGTTGTATATGCACAAGACTTATCAGACGCTGACTTTATCTTAGGTTATGCAGAAGGTATTGCTTATCCATATGCAATCAACACTTTAAGAGTAGTTGACTCAGAGTTGTTCAATGGTGTTAGAGTGCAAGGTGAAATTGCTTACTCAGACGACACACAAGATATCGTTCCTATTGACTCTCATGTAATCGCTTTCACAGAAGCTCAATAGAAATAACTAATTAGGGGTGGGTACTATACTGCCCATCCCTTTTTCCATATCAAGAGGTGATATAATGAGTACATACACAAAGGACTGGCAAGAGCCATTCTCTGATAGTGAGATGGAATATAAGCAGAGCGAACATCGTTATGTATTGAAACCATCATTTATTACAGAGCATGGGGTAGACCTTTCCGCAGAACTAGAGACAACCGGGCATCCGGAACCTGAGTTGGCTCCTAAACAGTTCCTTGATAGAGTAAGTAAGTTGGTATACGCCAACATCTATCAATACGGCCGCAACAAAGATGACAAACAGTTCATGCTGGCATGCGACCCAGATTTAAGACCAATAATCAGAGATGCGATGATTGAGAGAATGCATTATGTGCTTGAGTCAGATGACATGAGCACTAAGGCAGGAGCTATCGTATCACAAGGAACAAGAGTAGAAACACAGGACCTTATCCCTTCTGTTACAGAGGAAATGATATTGCGTCCAACCGGTCTATTACATAGAGGCTCCTTCCGCATAATTAAAGACGACACACTTGAGTATTAGGTGATAGTATGATAAAGACTAATGGGACATTCCCTACATATGCATACTACCTTGAGGACCCTGAGAACCAGGAGCAAAGAGAGTTATTCAAGTGTAGGATAGAGAGCTTTAGTGGTAATGGGTATGCGCAAGCCATTGAAGGTATTATTGATATAAGTCAAGGCGCACTAATTAGAACGAGAAAGAAATTTCCGGTTATCAACGGAGCTAAAGTTATACTTGAGGACAAAACATATAGTGTTAGGAGTGTTAGACCTGTCCATCCTGACAACGTAGCTAGAGGCGTCCGCAAATCAGTTAATCAGGTTGAATACTTGGTTGAGTTGGTATAATGACAGAGCAAGAAATTAGAGATAGAGTTCGTGCCGTAGTAGAAACAATTATTCCTTCTGCGGGCGGTTTGGCTGGTGTTCCAGTCAGGACAGGCAGATTAGTTAGCTCTATCAAGATACGAGAAACAGAATATGGCTTTGATGTTTACATCGACACAGGAGGAATGACATTAGAGCAGTGGAATCAAACACCTCCTGAACAACGACCAGACAGAGTTGCACCATACGCAGGTAGAGTTAATGAGGCTAATCCTTATTGACGCAGAGTTGCGGTCGCCTTACATGACCGTTTAAGGCAAGAGTTCGGTGCACCAATGGAAACAAACTATAGTGCTGGTCAGACTATGAGAGGTGATAGGTAATGAACAACATAACAGAGCAAGACATCATTGAGCGCCTAGAGCGCCGCATAGATTATAAGGAACTTGCCCGTATACTAGAGCATGACTTAAACATGATATCGGGTCAAGTTGCACAAGGAGATACTACACCGATTGAGTTTAAAGTGTTCTTTGACTTCGGTGATTTCGATACACACATAAATCAACAAGCACAAGGTGAAGGACAGCACCACAAGATAACACCAGTAGTAATTAGTCTTATTAATGGTGACTATGCAGTGGAAAGTGGTCCTGAACTATATAGCACCACATATCGTATTGAGGCATTTGGCTTCAAGCGAGACAAAGAACAGTTGCGCGCAGTGTTCGAGACATTCAGTGCTTTAAATCAAGGTGCGCTAGTAAGTGGAATGTTCAACTCAAGTATGGCAACATCACTTACAGACTTTCCTATTATGACCACTCCTGAACCCTATAAGGGCGAGGACCGAATGAGTGTGTTTATGACATGGAATATTAACTTCATCTATACAGGTCAACTTGCCAATGAGGTTGAGTTTGAATTGGACGGACAGAAGGTAACTATTCAGGGATTTAATATTAAACGTGACCGTTCATTTAAAGCAGTGCAACGAAATGGTAGTGCTGAAACAACAGCCAACGTGCACAACCAGACAATAATTCTCACAGGAACAGTAATATATGATGGCAGTGATGCAACCAAACGTCTACTACGTTCTGCCAAGAAACTGGACACTGATATGACTGAGGAGTTCAACTTAAAAATTACTTGGCCATCTATACTAGATGAGAACGAGGAACCAGAAGTAGATGAATATAAGTTGGTATTGGTGGAAGGAGACATTACAGTCGTTGAAGGCTCATATGTTGACATGTCAGTTTCATGAATGTTGGCTGACTAAAGAGGTGATAGCATGGCAGAAGAATTTGTAATTAGAATAGACACTGGTAGAGGACGTGGTTCTGCGCGAGGCACTGGTGTTGACAGAGGCAGAGGTCTTGGGCCTGGTGGTTTTGGTTTAGCATCAGCCGCAACAGAGTTTGGTGCAGGAAGAAGTGAGTTCCTATATGAGGAGCGAATGAATAAAGAGGCCATTAGCATAGCGAAACAAGATGGCCAACACTTGTCAGGAAGTAAACTACACAACTTTGGTACTGTTAGAGAGATGCAATGGGAAGGTCATAAAGAATCAACCTATCAACAAACTCTATTCGGACACGGACTAAGTAAGGCTGGTATTTCTCCATCAAAAGCTGGCACTGCATTAAAAGGTGGGGCTGGCGCACTTGGTATGAAAGCAGTTCAGTCACACATGCAGCACAGGGCATATACCTCAGGAGACCAATACCAAAATCAACAAGACAGTAATAAC
>Ga0207421_10006560_pt1 | contig 12644 bp, 17 predicted proteins | sample SodLakKL_010_SED_4_FD_187542 | JGI IMG/M metagenome (GOLD analysis project Ga0207421, IMG submission 187542) | Alkaline sediment microbial communities from Lake Tanatar, Kulunda Steppe, Russia - 8KL_010_SED (SPAdes) (version 2) | ecosystem: Environmental > Aquatic > Non-marine Saline and... | reverse complement strand
TTCCCGATGATCTGAACCGCATCTGTGGCAGACATGCCCCGCATCCTTTCAAACAACGTGTCCTTGACGAATTCCGGCAAGGGAGATTTTCTGATGTCCACACACAGCTTGTTATACCGATTCCATGGTATCTTACTCATGATCGACCTCCAGCGCAGTGTATGGCCAAGGCCGCACCGCAGATACCTATGCCATTAGGCAATGGATCAGCCTTCACAGAAGCCTGTCCTCCACAGACAAGGCAATTTGAATAGGCACTACGTTGACTTTTCTGCCACTGCCCCATGCTGTGACCTCTGAACTGGCAAGAGTCCATAGCCTGGCCAATCAGGTTGTTCAGTTTAACCGTTGTGTCCATATCCGGATAAATCATGCTCACCTCCTTATGGTTGAATTCTGCCTGGCCTTGATCCAAGCAGTCATCTTCTCTGATGACCCCCAACACTGCCCAGGAGCCTCGTTGTGCAGGAAAGCTACATAGGCAGGCAGATTGACCTGGTTGTGGTCATCAGCCCGGGCAATGGCTCCCCTGAGGTCATTGCAGATGACTGCTGTCAGGAAATCGCCGGGAATGTCGCCGTCTCGGATATACCGATTGACAGCCTCCAGCATATAAGCCGGGATCGTGAATCCTCTGAACTCATAGCTTTGAGAGATAGTGCTGCCGGAATCCTCAAGATTCTTCATTGCTCACCTCCTGTGAATTTTGATTGTTCAGGATGTAATCAGCCGCTGCCTGGGCTGCTGAGGCTGCCTTAATGGCCATCTTCGGCGTGCCCTTGAGCACACTTATCCAGTTGTCGATGTAGGCCGCCTGGTCTTCAATGAGCACCTGGCCGATCCCTGCCTCAGAGCAGAGAAATGCCGCTCCCATCTCAGCCACGAGTTCTTCCTGGCTGTATTCACGGTCGCCAAAGAAGCGGGGAACATCCGAGGGTCTGCGGCCAAGGCGCTTCTCATGGCCGGTACTATGAACCAACTCGTGGAAGGCCGTGCCGTAATATTTGACATCAGACTTGAAGTGTTCAGGCTTGGGCAGGTTAATCAAGTCCTGGTCAGAACGGTAAAACGCCCTGGGCTGGATATGCTCAATCCTGGGAGGGTTGGGCATATTATCCATGATTGCCTGCGCCCTCTGGATGGGAGTGAACTCACGGTCGGGAATCTCCACAGCGTCCGGGGCCTGGACGTCGTCAATCTGATCTAGATTGAACACGGAATAATACCTGAGCATTGGCACTTCTTTTGGTTCCCCGGTTTTCCTGTCTTCAACCTCAAACCGCCGCCAAAAGATGATGGGTGTTCCGCGCTCACCTTTGCGGACATGGCCTTTCATGGCCTTAGCCTGTTTGAAGCTCAGCCAGTAGCGTGATGAATACCCCATGGCAGCCAGCAGAAAGACATTGATGCCCCTGTAATTGTGTCCGGTCTTAAGGTTTGCAGGCCGTTCATGTGAGGGACCACCCACCCAGGGCCGGTTCCAGGGTATCGTGCCTTCTTCCAGTAGGCTGACAATTCTGTCAGTGATGATTTGGTAAACTTGGGACATATGACCTCCTTACGGTTAAAAGCAGAAAAGCCGCCCCGGGACTGTTCCGAGACGGCTTTTGCTGCAAGTTAAAAAGCTTAGTGTTAGTGGTTACGTGTGAACCCCCCAGGAGTCGTTGAAGTTGTGGAAGACTAAGGCACCAACCATGTAAGGCCGTTGGTTCCCCTCTGACGAACAGGCATTCTGATCCGGTTCCTCAGATGTTCTGTGCCAGAATATACTGAACTCGGGGTTCCCCCCGTTTTCCGAGTAGTTAACGAGGACGACGTCAAGCTCAGGCGGTGTATCTGACAGGAACTTGATACGGTGCCTGAAAGCCTTGCGGGAATGCTCGTTGTGTTCTGTCATGATCTGGCAGAAACCTTTGATGATTTCTTCCTGCGCATCCGGGTTGGTGGAAATCAGCAGTGCCATGATCAACCTCCTTAAGCTCGGCAAGTTTTATTGAGAATGTTGATGGCCTGACGGTAAGCATCTTGTCCTTTTCCCTTGACGACAACCGCTGGAGCGGACTTGTTGATGGCTCCCTGACTGATTGCTGGATAGCCATTACGTGGCTTGGAATAAAATCTGCGGTTAAATGACGACGCTGTATAATTGTTCATTTGGAACCTCCTGTTTGATGTTACCCATCTCCGGGCGTTAGGCACAAAAAAACCGCTTTCAGCACAATTGCTTCAGCGGTCATAAACAGCGGAATATGTCTGGTTATGCTTTAATGAATCAGCCTACGCTGAGGACCCACCCTTATGGTCAGAGTTGTCCTCCAGGATAGTCACTTTGCCCAGCTCAGGGCAGAGCTTGGCCAGAGGCAGACCGCATGTGTCAGAGGGACGGATCATGGGTTCAGCCTGATCCTGCTTGTCCCGGATGTCCTGGTCAGAAGGCAGGTAAAGCCTGATTACCTTGCCGAAGTCCTTTGTCATAAGCACCTCCATGTGGTTATAAGGTTATTGCAGATAAGTTTGGTCCTGGATCATCACCCTGGACCACAACTGATTGACCTCATTGATGCAGTCGTCACAGTGCAGACCGCCGTTCCTGGCAATAATCTTCATGGTTGACCTCAACATCCCCTCAGGAATCTCCAGGGGTTCTGTCCACCTCTGTCCGCAGCGCGGGCATTTAGGCCGTGTCAGAATAGTCATCTTAATCACCTCCTTGGTTGGCATGGGACCCCGGTACCCCACAATGAGGGTAACGGGACTCCAGGTACCTTTATAATTGAGGTCCCAACCCAACCCACACGGCATTTTTTTCCGGCACAGAAAACCGATTTCCTCAGAAAACCGGTTTTATTCCTGCTCTGAAATATTTTTTGGGGAAATTTTTGACTTATTTTAGTATATACTAAATTAAATGATCAAATTATTCGGGAGGATAAGGTGGATAAATTTTCTGGAGAGTATGATTTTTTGGAGTCTGGAAAAGGGAGGGTTTGCAAGGAGTTAAAAATTTCGGATAGTGATGAAAATAAAACTTGATAGATTCATTGGGGCAGGACTATAGATATTCTGCAAAGGAGGGGCTAAAGGACTAATGCACGTAGGCTTGAAAATGAGGACCATGAGATTATGACAAGGTCAGTACACTTCTGGCCGCACCCAGACATTGAAAGTATGATCACTATCTGGAGCTGAAAAGCTGAATCGTATATGTGATTACATGAAAGCCAGGCATCCAGGAACCAGTTTAGTATAGGATATAAATTTAGGTTGACCTGTTGAGTAATTTTTGCAAGGTTTAAGTTGAAAATTTCTGCCATTTTGCCCCGTTCCAGGTAAGTTTTCAACTTAACTACCAGCCCTCAGCACAGGAAGGAAAGTGATTCTCCTCAAGCTTGTCTGGCTTCCTCTCTACCTGCTCGCTACTGTTATCCACCACTACTTTTTTGATGGCCCAGCTTTTGAATCTCTAATCACTTCATGCCTGCTTTCATTGCGGGATTTATTCCAGCTATTTTATCCCGGGTAGCCTAAGTCCCCGTCTATTTGTAATTAATTTTGTTTTTATGATTAGGAGGTTATTTATGATAAGAGGGTATTTAGTGCTATTTTCAGTTCTCTTTTTGCTTATGGGATCGCTTTCATTTTCGTTTGCAGATTCAATTGAAAAAGCATCTATCCTGAACCAACATGGACTGATTAGAGAGGCAAAGCTTGAGTTGATCAACGTTTTGTTTAGCAAGGAAAGTGACACAAACAAGGCACAGGCATACTATTTGCTTGGCAGCATTGCTTTTGATGAAAACAGAATCAGTGTTGCTCTGGATTCTTGGCGTGAGCTTTCAAAGAGATATCCAAATTCAGAACAAGCGTTAATTGTTAAGGATAGAATCGATGAGCTTGCTGAGATAGTAGGTGAGTATACAAAAGATACAATTGAAAATGCAATCGCTTTGTCATATATGCGGCACGGAGATTTCTGGTCAAAAGGAAAAAGCAGTATTCTTATGATTGACAGTAGCTGGATACCCAATGTTGAGGCTTCCATAAAATGGTATGATAAGGTTATTTCAGAATTTCCAAACTCTTACGCATCACTGCAGGCCTATCAAGAAAAAATCCGTACCCTTCTTGGTTGGGAAACATCGGGTCGATACCCTCAAAGTTACGGTATAAAAAGTTCTTTTATAAAATATATGCCCATATTACTTGATACTTTCAACTCTTTTGAAAAAGACCATCCAGATGCACCTAATTTGCAGGCATATAGATATCAAATAGCTCAAGTTTATTGGAGGAATAAGAATTGGTCTAAGACTCGTGAGTGGCTGAATATTATTATTGAGAAGGCTGGTGACGGTGATAGTTTTTACAAAGATTTGGCAGAAAGACGATTGCAAAAAATTGAATATTAATGACAATAATTGTTTCTCTCAAAGAATATAAGGAGGATGACTATGAGGTTGCCGATGTTTATTTGTTGTGTTTTTCTTTTCGCTATGCTTTATGGATGTTCTCATACCGCACATACAACACCAGTTTATCCGAAGCATGAAATTAAACAAAACTACGAACTTGGCATAGTCCAAACTGCTGAGATTGGAAGTATTATGATATCAAGGTATAGCGCCAATGTCGTGCCAGGGTTTACTCCAAGATATGAATATTATCCAAGATTTCAGGGTAGGCATTTACCTCCTGTTTTGCCGGGGCAAGAATGGGGTGCTCATTATAAATATAAGGATTACAATCTTATTACCTCAAAAGAATACAATGAATATGGGCTTGGGTTTTTAGTTGATGACGAAGGTGTTTTGAGAGATGGAAGGCCTCTTATTTCATTGATAGTCACAGTAGATATTGCAAATCCATTGAACAGGCCAATGCCTGGGACATATAGCTTTGGGTTGAATATTGAAGATAGGCATTTGTTCGCACCTGCTGAATACGGAGCTCCAAAAAGTAATTATGTGAAGTCGGAACTAATTTATGACGGAATAAGAAGCGGTCATACTTGTTTCATATATAAAAAATACAAAGATCAAAGCAAAGAACCAAGCGTCTACAAAGAATCTGTTTACAGTATTGATGACAATATTATAATCTTTGATTCATTCGAAATAGAAATCATAGATGCTGATGAGATCTCAATACATTTTATAGTATTAAATGATGATAGAAAATAAATATTTAGAGGAAAAATATGGCTTATTTTAAAAACTTTATATTGGTATTTTTATTAATATTTTTATTTTCATGTCAAAGCAACATTAAAACCCCAAAAATAGAACGATCATTTCAAGATAAAAATGTTCCTATTGTTATAACATTAATACATTCTACTATGCCACACTCTGCAGGTGGTGTGCATGTCTACGTAAATTTTGTAAATACTTCATATAAGACAATTAATTATGTTACATTTTATGTTACACCTTATGACAATGTTGGAAATGTAGCCCCTTCGACAATAGGAAGAAAGACAACCACCCCTCTTAAAGATACTGGCCCATATCGAATAGGTGAAGGTAATGCTTCACAGTATTGGACAATAATGGGCCCTATGCAACAGAGCGATGGCTATTGGAAAAACGTTTGGTATAACCATGCCATAAGGTGTATAAAAATCGACAAAGTCTTAATTGAATATAGTGACGGTACAGAGACAGAAATCCACAAAGGTGATGTCTACAGAATTTTGGATGTTGGTGTAAGGAATCTTTGCCCTTAGTTCTAGAACTAACCATGTAAATTTAACTATTGATATACGCTTTTTTTAAAACATGACACTACGGCTATGAAGATTGTGTAGTCCACATCCCTAAACTATGCAGACTACCACATCCGGGTCTGTGGTTGTGAAGCTTAAATTTAACATCAACCATAGTATCCAAAATTTCCGCTTTCCTGAAGATAACCACTCCATTTACCATGTACTTTTCTTTTTTCACAATCATTCCAGACTATTGACATTGTGTATGCCTTATATTTATAATATTAATAATATGTATTAATAAAAATAAGGACATGCATTATGGCTACAAAAAAGAAAGGACGCCCGAGGCGCTTCAGCAATGCACATGAGCTTCAGGATAAAATTGCTAATTATTTTCATGCATGCAAGGAGCAGCAGCGAATTCCTACTGTCTCAGGGCTCACCTACAGCCTGGGCTTTGCAGACTCATCAGCTCTCCAGTACTACGCCACTAAATGCAAGGCAGCTTCACATTTTTCCCGGACGATAAGGATGGCCCTGCTCCGGATTCAGGCGGAAAAGGTGCAGTGGCTGCTTGACGGGGATCTGGAACCGGGGAGGTTGAGGGGGCTGTGTTTTGATCTGCGGGTGAATGGTGGGATGACTGAGCGGAGGGAACCGGAGCTGAGACGGAGATAAGGAATCCGGGGACAAGGTAATGCTTATCCCCGGATAGTGGTTATTTTATTGCCGGAAACTTGGCCACTAGCTGGTCCAAATGCTGGATCTTAGACTCCTTTTAAATTCTGAGGTTTGCTCAGTGAACTCTATTCTCCTTAAACTGTAGAGTTTCATGGGTCTCCAGTTGGGATTTATGGGATTTGGTTTTGTCATGTCCGGGATTTTTGCGTATTCATCAATCAAATCCGGAGGCCACCGTTCGTAAAGCTTGCTGATGTTTATATATCCTTGAGGAACCGTGGATCGAGGCTTGCCTCTACTCTTGCACTTTTTCCTTACTAAAACCTCATCCTTGCCGGGAATCCAGCATGTGGTGGCGAAACCCTTTGAGGTAGGCCAAGTAAAGAAAATATGGCCATCTCTCTCAAACTTCACCCTTACACCCGGCTTTGACCAACAGAACATCCAGGCTGGTCCCCATTCACTGGGATTCCGTCGGTCCAAGCCCGCTCTAAAAAAGAGTTTCTTGTTGAACCCTATGCCGTGCAGCAATGGAAAGCGCTCCTTGAACCATTCGCGCGCAGCCTTCCAGTTCTTAACCATTTCTTTGGTTGGTTTTGAGTAATGTCTAGTCATATTTTCTCCTGTATTGATTGTACCCTTGGCCTTGCAGCCTGGCTGACAGTGCGCCCGGAAGGTTCAGTCCAGGTCCAGCGGATTGCGCCGTCTTCAGGGACAATGCAGACCTGGACGTCTGGCCTGAGCCAATTCCGGGAAAAGGCAACCCCCCAGGGGCCGCAGGGATATTTGTACCTCCCTGCCCGGAACAGCTTTGTCCGGGTCCAGCCGTAAGTCTGAAGCTCGGGCAGGCGATCAAGGAGCCATGGCCTGGAGGTTTTCCAAGCGCTTAACATAAGCTTTGTGATAGGGACTTTTTTTCTTGCCGGGATCTTGTTATTCTGAAAATCGGTCTCTTCTGTGGAAGATAACAATCCTCTGAAAAAAAGGTCCTCGAGTTCCTTGGCAAGTTTCCATCTTTCAGGATCAACTGTAGGACCGGCCAACGGGGGATCAAAAGTAATGGCCTCACCATCTGGACCCCTCCGCACATGAGCACTTACCCGCCACAACAATTCTTCCGCATCTTTATTCGCTTTTTTCGCTTTATTCGCACAGGTTATCTTTTCAATGAGATCGTCCTTATTTTCTCTGACCCACTGGATTGCCTCTTTTCTTTCCAGGTCGCCCAGATTAGAAAGTCCTTTCAACCCGAGGTTTCCATTGGGTTTGATCCAGACACAGACCCCTCGGCTGGCCAGATATTTCAGGCTGTTCATATTTCGACCTCATCGCCATCATCAGCACAAACCGTGACGTCCGACCCAGACTGCTCTGGCTCGCTGATTTCAGCCTGAACATGTTCAGCGATATCTTCCTTAACTTCTATACCCTGCGAATAATGCGAATTATGCGAACTAAGCGCATAAAGTGTTCTGGGCCTGCCCGTGGTCGGCTCTGTGGTTTCAATCACCTGGCCAGCGGCCTTGAGTTCTTCAAGCGCCTCCTGGATTTTTCCTGACGACATATGTCGGTTGAATACTTTGTTACTGATGTCGGTGGCAGTCATTGGCCCGTCCTGGAGAGCTTCGACGATTTTGAGCTGAGTGTTGTCAATTACAGGGTTGTCCCCGAAAATTATCATGATCGCATCAACAGCCTGGCCAAGATAAAACAGTGCCGCTCTTATCCCGCGTTCCATGCCTTGTTTGTCCAGCAGGGGCCTTGGCTCCTTCCCCTGACTGAACTGATGGATACAGTCGATTACTGCAGCCAGCCTGAGGGCATTGCCATAGGTTTTAGGCAGAAAGCCCCGAATTTCTTTTGGCAGTAGCGTTTTCTGCCGGTTTAGGCAGTTTCTCCAGCTGAAGAAAACCTCCTGTGCTTCATCGGACAGTTTGATCGTTAATTTTGTTTCCTGGTTTTTTTCTGACCATTCATATGCCTTCTTAAGCGTATTTTCCCATTTCAGTCGTTCTTCTTCTGTCCAGCCTTGCGTAGTGAGATCGTGGTGGCTGGGAGGGCTGTAAACCAGAAGGCACCTAAATATCGTGCCGTCGGCCAAATATTGTCCTTCTTGGCCTCCGAAAACTCTTTTGAATATCTCAGGCTGTATACCACCGACTACCTGAACCCGGGCACCGTGGATTAAGTACTTTTTCTCCGCCCTGACTATCCGAGCTGGCTGACCATCATGTAATGCGAGCCATGCTTCTCGGTCAGTACCCTTTTGTTTGTACTGGTTCTGCGCATTAATCAGCGATGACGCTTCATTCATAAGGGCTATGATCCCGCCGGTGGGATGCTTGTTAAGGTCAGTTCTGAGACCTTCCAGTGTCAGGTCCGTACAATAGTAACCTCGTGCAGGAGGAGGTGGTTCACCTCTTTTTTTCTGGGGTTTACTCTGCCATTCTTCATAATCTCTTTCGTATTCATCATGCTTTTCTTTTTGGATCTTTTTGATCACATCCGCCATCAACCACATTGCCGGTGTTTTACCTTCCCCTGACTCACGGATGTCAATTGCCCAAAAGACCGAAGGTTCTTCCCATCCAATTTTGGGGCTTATGATTACAGTGCGACCCACTGCTGCAGCAATCATTGCGAAGGCTATCCCCGGCAGCGGGGTAGAATCTGTTGCGCAGGAATGAGCCAAAGTTGTTAGGCTATATTTGATATCTTCTGGAAAGACATCCCAAGGGAAGTGCGTTCTTGGAATAATTTCTCTGACGCAGTCCCATGGCTTTTTTGTAGAGGTAATCTTTAACTCACCAGGACCACTGAATGGGGACGTATCTGATGTTGGTGCAGACCTCGGCTCCTGCATTCCAGCTGTTATTCCAGACTGAATGGTTCTCCTGGCCTCATTTTCCGGTAGCCCAGCCCGGATAGCAGCAGTCAGCAAATTGTCCTCAACCTTAACCTGATCCAGCTCACCGCCAGCTATTAGCTGCCCAATGGAGAAAGCGGACCTATTCAAGGTGTCGTTGCGCGTACCTTCTGGAGCAACTCTAACGGCTTGAACTTCATTCTCCAGGGCCTTTAAGCCGTAACTGCTGTTTGTTGAGGGGGTACCAGATATTGGTGGGCTGCAGGTTGGTTTAGTTTTCTTAGCCTCTTTGGCAAGTTTCAGAAGCCATTCTGGGGCATCTGCGACAGGACCTTCGTTATCCCATTGATACTTATTGCCTGTAGGATGATTGCTTGGCGGTAAGATGACATAGCCGCCATCAGCCTTTATATCCAGGCCAGGCGCTATCTTGCCATTGCTGCTTGAAATGCAGCCACCATTGTGTTTGAAAAAATACTGTGCTCCCCCGCCTCCTGTGGTTTGTGCTCTGGTATTGGGCAGAGGGCCATGTCTCTGGATTAATTGCTTAAATGACTCTGCACCTTCCGTTTTGTAAGTATCCACGTCAAGAACCCATAAGCCGGACGTTTCGCCGGTGGGCATGCCTATTGATGCATTTGGCCACTTTTTCCACCACCTTTTAACCTGGTCAATGTCTCTGGTGGCATCTTTGAAGCCATGCTTAGTCAAAGGTGCCTTGTCTGTATTGCAGGGAAAAACTGGTAGGCCATGCTCTACATAAGCGCAGGCAGCTTCAAAGGCAGAACCTTGACAAAATTGTAAATAATTCGTATTGTTATGTTGCTTGCCAAGTTCTCCAGAATGTTGCAAGTTTTTTTGCCCGGTCCCGCCAAGGCCGGGCTTTTCTTTTTGTTCCATGCCCCACCTCCCTAACTACTCGGAGTCAGTCCATACTGACTGGTGTTGTTGTGGGTGCATGTTGAGACATAATTTTCAAGGGCGCTGAAACGATACCTTACCAGGCGTCCAAATTTGACAAACTCAGGACCTCGGCCTTGTACCCTCCATATCTCAAGGGTGTTTTTTTTGAGCCTCAGATATTTAGCCGCTTCATGGGTAGTCAGGAAGTGATCACTCTTTAATTGTCTGTTTGACATAAAAATGTCCCCCTTAAATTAAATTTTTAAGAGGGACTATAAGAGGCAAGAATCCCGGAATGTCGAAAGCCGGGATTTATGATTTATGACCAAACAAGTTTTTTTTGAGTTTAGTCATACGATTTTGGATTGCTTTGAATGATATTTCATCTTCATGGTCTCGTCTGCCTGGATCTTTAAAAAAAATTTTTTGCTTTTCCCAATCAACTGCTTGGAAAAAAGGAGTCCAGCCATCAGCCTCTATTTCTATTTCTCTGATGATATCCTTAAATGTTGTTTCAGTTCCAAGCCTTTCAAGGATTATCTTTAATTCTTCATCGAGTAATTGGCTTGTCTTGCCTGGACCACGGACATTTCCTTTAAACTTCTGTCCATGCTGGATCTGGGGAACTGCCTTCTCAACAATTTTTTCCTGAATATGGCCAACAGCATGCCTCAGCAATTCCTCAAACTTCTCTTTATCCGTCACCTTTTTCCCATCCACGTATCTTTTGGCTTCCCTCAGCACCAAGGCGACTTCACTAGCCCCATAGTCAACTCCTTGTTTTTCTATCCATTGGATTTGTTTCAATGGTTCATGGTCCGGGCAAAAAATCTTTTTTCTTTCATCTCCAATGTGGACGCATAGGGCGGCTATGGGCCATACTTCGTAGAGCAGAGCCTCTGCTTGAATTTCAGGTAGCTCTGCATCACCTTCCATACAGCTGCCTTTCTTCTTTTTCATTAACCCTCCTCTACACTGCCTGCTTGTTCTTTCGGGCCTGACCCAGATCAACTACTTTTTCACTGGCATCAACCTTGGCCTGTCTTTCGATCCAGTCGCTGATCTTTTGAATGGCAGGACGCAAATACTCAAGGTCCGCTTTTTCGGTATAGGCTTCAATAGTTATGTCGCCTCTGATTTTATGGTTCAAAAGCAGCTTTGTTCTCCAAAGCTCAATTTCACATTCCGCTGCTATCGCCCTGAAGGTCCGCCGCAGATCATGAGGGGATAGCTCTATTTTCAGGGCCTTTGCAATCTGGTCAGTAATGAAACGGCCGGTTCCTATATGCCCTGTCTTGCTCTGATCAGAACAAAACACAAAGTTGTTGCCTTCGAGCCTTGTCCTGTTCTTGAGCATGTCCAGAGCTTGAATGCTTAATGGCAGGGTAACGCTTTCCTTATTTTTTGGATCTGCAATGTGCCACGTACCAGTCTCAAGATTAACATTATCCCAGGCAAGCTTTTGACATTCCCCCCATCTTGCCCCGGTCAACAGGGCAAACGTTACGCAATCTGCTAATGATTTCCCAGCGATTCCATAAGCAGGATTATTTCTCAATTCAACAAGAAGGTTCCAGGCCTTGCCAATCTGATCCAAGGGAATACGCCTGTTTTTGGGCTTGATGCTGTTCCAGATTTTCAGGTCTGATATAACCAGCACCGGATTTTCAATGATTATGGGCGTATCGTCTGCGCGGTAGGCTGCCCTGGCGTAATTCATAAGGGCTCGCAATACTCTGAAAGCCTGGTTTGCTTGTGCTGGGCTTTCCTCTGATTTTTGCCGGTAAAGCTTTAAGACTTTATCTCTGGTAATGTTGAGAATTGGCTGATCTTTCCATTCTGAAAAAATGCCATTCAGGTGGGTGTTGATGTCTCTGACGGTAAGCTGTTTTAAACTTCTGTCCTTAATGTAATCTTTGACTACTTCATCAAGGGACCTGGATTGAACTTTTTTAATCTTCTTTTCTTTATTTGGATCAATGCCGTTATGCATGTCCAGGATAAGCTGCTGGGCCTTTTTTCTGGCATTGTCCACGGTCCATGGTCCAAACTCTCCGATATTAACCCTTTTGACCATGCCCTTGACCCTGCCCTGGGCGACAAAAGTCTTATTCGTCGGATTAAGCTTAATGCCAAAGCCCCTGATCTCAGTATCCCAGATAAAGACAGGCTTCTTTTCCGGCAGATCAAGTCCAGCAACAAGTTTTTTTGTCAGGTGCTCCTTCTTTGCCTTCACAAATCCCCCTTCCGCTGGTAAGCACATAGTAAGCAGAAAAAATAAAATTTAGTAAAACAGCGTAGGATTTATTTAGGCAAAAGTTCTTTATCTGTCAAGCATAACCATGCTTACCAATAAAACATAAAACTATGTAAAGTCGGGATTTTTAGGATTCCTAATCCTGGTTAGCCCAAGTTCGAATCTTGGCGGGGGCACCATGATTTCAAGGGGTTGCGAAAATATTTTCGCAGCCCCTTTTTTGTTTG
>Ga0207421_10006559_pt1 | contig 12645 bp, 15 predicted proteins | sample SodLakKL_010_SED_4_FD_187542 | JGI IMG/M metagenome (GOLD analysis project Ga0207421, IMG submission 187542) | Alkaline sediment microbial communities from Lake Tanatar, Kulunda Steppe, Russia - 8KL_010_SED (SPAdes) (version 2) | ecosystem: Environmental > Aquatic > Non-marine Saline and... | reverse complement strand
CTCCGCGGGCCGCCGCTTCAGGCCCGCGGCAGCGGCCGGGCTCCCGGGTACCAGGCCCCGCGGCGCCCGGGGTGCAGGCCCGCGGGCCGCCGCTTCAGGCCCGCGGGCTGCCTCCACGGCCCGGGCTCCGCGCCCGGGCCCCTCGGCTACCAGGCCCCGGGCGCGCTCACGACTCCGTGTGCCGCACCTCGGTACCCGCCAGCTTCTCGAAGAACTGGATCAACCCGCCGTGGTCATCGGCCCCCTTGTCGTCGGCCTTCAGCATCTGCATGTATTCGCAGACCTGTGACGTCAGCAACGTCGGCGAGCCCAGCTCGTGTCCGGTTTCCAGCGCATTCATCAGGTCCTTTATGTGGAGCTCGATGCGGAAGCCCGGCTTGAAGTCCCCGTCCAGGACCTTCGGCATCTTGGCGTCGAGCACCGTGCTCCCCGCCAGCCCACCGCGGATCGCCTCATAGACCTTCTGCGGGTCTACACCCGCCTTCCGGGCCAAGACCATCGCCTCCGACATACCGGCAATGTTGAGCGCTACGATCACCTGATTGGCAAGCTTCGTTGTATTCCCACTGCCCGGCTCACCGACCAGGACCACCGACGCCCCCATTTTACCCAGGATCCCTTCCACCGCCCGGAAGGCCTCCTCGTCGCCGCCCACCATAATAGCGAGCGTCCCGTCGATCGCCTTCGGCTCGCCCCCGCTGACCGGCGCATCAAGCAGGTAGACGTCGCGCTCGGCCGCGGTCTTCGCAAGCTCCCGCGACACCAGTGGGGCAATCGAGCTCATGTCTACCACAACCTGACCCGGCTTTGCCCCCGCAAGGACTCCGTCGTCGCCGAGCATCACCTCCTTCACCTCCGGCGAGTTCGGCAGCATCGTGATAACCATGTCCGTCTGCGCCGCGACCTCGCGCGCCGAGCCCGCCGACGCGGCCCCCGCCTCCTCCAGGGCGCCCACCGCGTCACGGTTGAGGTCGTTTACCACGAGCGTGTAACCCGCCTTGAGCAAGTTCTTCGCCATCGGCTTGCCCATGATTCCCAGGCCAATAAACCCAATCTTTCGTATGTCGGCTGTCGGCTTGTTTGGTGCCATTCCCGTTCGTACCTCCGTTACCAGTTTGTCGAGAAGCTCGTCGCGGATCGGCTCCGCGCCGCCGGCGCACGCCGCATCCATAGCGACCTCACGCCCCAAGCACCGCCATCGGCCACATCTCTCTCCGAGAGTGCCCGCGCCAATCCCCAACGCCGCTCTCTCGACTTTGCCCCCATGATACACCATCACACGCAACTCTTGTAGCGAGCACACCGCACACTCCTCGGCCGCTATTCCGACCCCGCAGCGCCCCGCGAGCTCCCCCGGCCGGCGTTCAGCCGGTGTTGATGCCGGGGCCCCGCCGCACCTACGTGCTGCCGCCGAATTCCGCGATGTGCCTTTCTGTGTGTGTGCGTGTGGAAGCTCCGGGCGCATTGCGCTCGGCCCGCTTCGCGGCCCGAGCGCAACCGCGCTACTCCGGGCTCCGGCTTTCGCCTCCGGTCCTGCCGCGGACCCCGCTCCGGTGCTCGGGCTTCTCGCCACCCTCCGGGCGCCGCCGGCAGAGCGCGGCAGGACGCGCTTCGCGCCCCTCCGTATCGCTTGCGCAAAGAGGGCCCCCAACGTTTTCTCTAGCCTCGCACGGCCGTCGATCCTTCGGTGCGGGAACCGACTCCCGCTTGTGCACCTCCGCGTCTCCACAGCCGGCTCGCCGAGCGGTCGCGGGAGCCCTGCGGCCTCGGTGACAGTCAAAGCGGAGCGTTCGATGAAACGCGTTTCTCGGATCGGTTTGGCGGGGGTAGCCCGTCTGCTCGTAGGTGCGGTGTCGGCCCCGCTCGGGCGGGGCAAAGGAGGGGAGGACCATCCCCTTCCATCGAGGCATCCCGGCGCGGAGCTCGTTCGCTCGGAAGTCAGGGAATATGATGAGTACGTTCTTCCCGCCGAACCGCTGGAGGACGAACAAGTCTGGGGACGCGTTGTATCCGGCGGAGCAGGCGAGCTACACGCTCATCACGGCGGACGTCGCCGAAGATACGCCGATGGAGGCGGGGATGATCACCGTGAGCGCCGACTACCTCGAGGACGAGATCGATCGGTTCCGTTTCGTCGCCATTTTCGACGCCCGTTTCGGTGCGGACTCCGCGGAGATCAAGGAGGAGTCGCGCGGCGCGCACCGGGATCGTCGACAGCGATACGTGGACCTCGGCATAACACCACTTGCTTGTCGTCCGTCCCCAGCCTTCAGGACCGAGCTCTCCGGGGCTTCGGTCCACCTGCGGTGAGGCGGGCTTGTCACTTCAGACAACGCTTCCCGCAAGCCGCCGATCAGAAGAAGCGGTAGCGCCTGCTCCACGTGCGGCGCTCACCCGGCTGGAGCCACAGCTCGATGAAGAACTCCGGGCTGATCACATGACGCATGCCCCAGAGGGCGAAGCGCGCGGGGCGGAAGAGCTCGGATCCCTCCACTCCGTGTCCGGAGGGCACGTGAAGGAGCCTCCACGCAGTCCTTTCCGATACGGGCGGGCGGTCGTGCAGAGCGTAGAAGCACTCATCCCCAACGTTCGGAACCCTGATTCGTCCCCCGGACACCTCGAACCGGCCGACCTCATGGGAGAGAGAAACGTCGAACGGGAGCTGGAGCTCGTAGTCCGGCCCGACCGGGTAATCACCGATCCGGAGGAAATTGTGGCCGTACTCGTCAGTATGGAGCGGCTGCCGGCCCCGGTTCTCAAGCAGCGTCTCCTGGGTCAGAGAGTCGTCCTGGAGAAAGAGCCGCCTCCGGAGCGACCACGCGTACTCCCCTCCCGGCTCCGTATCCTGCCGGAAGATTGCCTCTTGACCCGACACTTTCTCTACCGTGCTGTGAGCCGGGCGGCACGGGTAGTCACGCATGAAGTTGTACGGCTCCGGTGTATCTCGCTCCAAAAGCCCTACGCCCAGCTTGGGAAAACTCGTGCCGGGCTCGGCCGCTTCATATCCTACAGGGCGCATGAGCCCAAACTCCCACGTCAGCCCCACTCCTTCGGTTCCCGGCGCTCCCGGAGCGGCCTCCTGAGAGAGATACGTAAGGCCGCCCGCAGACCTTATCTGCGTGCAAATCCCGGTCCAGTCAAACCGCGTACGGCGGTAGACCTCGCCGGGCTCCGCGACGGATACCGACAGCCAATCATTCTCGAGAACAATCATGCCGGCCATCGTATCGCATCTGCAGCGCGGTGTGGACCAAGGGTCGGGTCGATCCGGTCCCGAACGCGCGCTGACGGCGTCAGCTGCGTAGCCGCTATAGCGGCCGCGTCAGTAGAGAAATCTGCAGGCGGCCCGGCGAGTCTCTCCACTCGTGAACTCCTCGTAGATCACGAACGTGGTAGAGTCCTCTTCCACGAAGTCGAAAGGCAGGACGTTCAATCCGCCGCTCTCCGTCCGGCCGAAGATCGCGGCGGTCATGTCGTGGCCAGTGGGGGTGTGAATGACCGCATACTCGCTGCTAATGCGACTCGTGCCGGGGTAGGCCGGCTCTTTGATCACTATAGCCCACTCGTGGTTCTGGCTGAGCTCTACCACGGTCAGGACGTATTCAAAGTCAGCATATCCCGGGACCCGCTCGCCGTACGCGGTCGTGAGGAGCAGGTGCCGGTTATCGTCGCTCACCGTTACGTCGTCAATTCTACCGTAGTCAGGCCAGATTTCGGCGATACACGTATCGTCCCACGTGGTCCCCGGATACACATCCGCGATCTGCAGGCGAACAATGTAGCGAAAGTGTAACGGTGCCCCCATGCTCGCGTCGACTCCGAGCTCTCTTGCCTGCGCGAAGCTCCAGCCGGTGACGACGTCCGATGCGCGGAAATCGTCCATTGCCTCCCGCGCCGAGCGGGAAGAAAGCGGCAGCTCGACCCTCTGCGCTTCCATCGTATCGGCAAGACGCACCGTCTGCGCCGGAGCAACAGGGAGCGCATCGTAAAAGGTCACCCATTCGGTGGCGAAGCCGCTGATGTTGACGGCGGTGTAGATCCGAACGTTCAGCTCTTTCACCCGGTTATTTCCGGCGAAGAGGTTGCGGTCTCTCGCGAACCCGTTGATGAAACCAAGGGCCTCGGGGTAGTGGGTAAGACCGAGGACGATGAACTCCCCGATTCCGGGCCCCGGAGCCCCTTCGACCCACGCCGTGGCCGGATCCCCGTCCAGGGCCTTTCCCGGATCGTAGCGCGACACTTCCCAGTAGTGGTCCGACTCCAGCACGGATGAAGCTCCCCACTCGGCAAGGGCAAACGCCCTGCCGGAGAGCGAAAACCGCATCCAGCCGTCCTCCAGCGGCTCCTCCACCGCCCGAAGCGGCGCCACAACCAGAGCAAGCAGAAGCACCGAGGGGAGCAGGGGAGCGGGGCGCCGGCGCCGTGGCCCGCTCGGCAAGGGACTCGGAGAGTTTGTCGTCATAGCTTCATTGTATCACGCTATCGCGCCTTGCGACGGTTCGTTCTGCTCGCCCCGGTATCCGGAGCGGGATCAACCGGCAGCTCCCGAGCGCGGCTCACCAGCGCAGGCGTATCGTGGCGGTGTAGTGTCAACGAGAGCACCCGGAACAGTGCCGCTCGGCCCCGGCATTGTGCGGTCTTTAAACGACTCGACACTAGGCATTGCCTCCCTGCAGGCGATACTGCTTCGGGCTGGTGTTGGTCTCGCGTTTGAACACGTGGTAGAAGTGGCTCAGATTGCGAAAGCCGCACTCGAGGGCGACATCGATGATGGGCTGGTCGGTGGTTGCCAACAGCTCGGCTGCCTTCGCACAGCGCAGCTCAGACAGATATTGAACGAAGGTCTTGCCGGTCTCCTGCTTGAACAGAGCGTGGAAGTGGCTGCGGCTGAGCCCGCAGGCGTTGAGGACGTCCTCGACGGAGATCGGGTTCATGTACTCCGTGTCCAGGTAGGAAACCGCGTCCTGGATGCGCGTGCTCGACAACGGCTTCAACCCTCTGATCGGAATCTTGAACTGTTTGTCGCGCATGACGGTAATCAGAAGCTCGACCAGCTTCAGTCGCAGCGCCCACGAATAGCCGCGATAGCGGTTCTGAAACTCCCAGAGCATCGCGTCGGCCAGCGTGTTCATGCGCTCGGTGCCGATCCGCGAGAGGGTGATGCTGTTCTGTTTCGGCGCGTGCAGCTTGATCAGGCCGAGCACATACAGCGCCTCCTTATCCATGTGGACCGAGGGTGAAAACAGATCCTCCGAGAACAACACCTGCACCACCGACAGCGGCTCCTCATCCGAAACGAGCTTCCCGCGTGGATTGAACATCAGGCTCCCGGCCTCTAGGCGCGTCGTTGTATCGCCGTTGACCAGCGCCCCGCTGCCGCGGCGGCAAAAGAGCAGCTCGTGGGTCGTGCGTTCAGCGGGAACGTGCTCCCAACCGGTCGTGCGCCTGCTGAAGTCGATGGTGCGGATGAAGAATAGCAGTTTCATGTTTCCGTAACGCTTTCAAGCACCGTAGCGCCTTGATGCGACGCGGTGCAAGGCTCATAACCAACGTCGTCAGACAATCGCACAAAAGAAACCGACTTTTGCGAAGGACACGACGGTGTCGCAATAGATACGATCGAAGTAGAACGCCGTCGTCCGGAGGCCCGACATGGGCCCGTCCGCGGCGTAATACTCGTGATCGCACAACACGAAAGGCAGTAGAGGACGAAGAACATGGGAGAACGCCGTGTCGTGATTACCGGTATGGGTACGGTCAACCCGCTCGGAAACTCGGTCAAGCAGAGCTGGGAGACGGTATTGTCAGGGCGTTCGGGCCTGCGGCGCATCGAGCGCTTCGATGCTTCGCATTTGCCCTGTCAGATCGCAGGCGAGGTAAGAGAGTTCGACTACACCAACTGTTTTGACGGCGACCTGCGTAAGAAGGCCAAGCGGATGGACGCCTTCTGTCATTATGCGGCTGCGGCGATGAAGGAAGCCGCAACCCAAGCCGGGCTTGCCGGCCTTCCTGATCCACGACGGGTCGGTATCTCGTTGGGCAGCGGCATCGGGGGGCTCTCGGTACAGCACAGCAACAGTGTAGGGCTCGTCGAGAAGGGCCGGCGCGGGGTGAGCCCGTTCTACATCCCGATGTCGATCGGGAACATGGCTGCCGGCGTGCTCAGCATGATCTACGGGCTGCGTGGGCCGAACGTGAGTCTGCAGACCGCCTGCGCAACCTCGAACCATGCCGTCGCGATGGCCCAGATGATGATCCGGCAGAATATGGCCGACGTCATGGTGGCCGGCGGCACCGAAGGCGCGCTCAATGAGCTAGCGATCACCGCCTTCGCGAATATGCAGGCGCTGTCCACGCGCAACGATTCGCCCGAAACCGCTTCGCGTCCGTATGACCGTGACCGCGACGGCTTCGTACTGAGTGAGGGGGCCGGTATCCTGATTCTCGAGGAATACGAGCATGCCCGCCGGCGTGGCGCGGAGATTTTCGCTGAGGTGCTCGCTTGCGGCATGTCGGGCGACGCGTATGACTTCGTAGCCCCGGATCCGGAAGGGCGCGGCGCAGCCTACGCCATGCGGATGGCCCTCGACCAAGCACAACTCAACCCGGAGGAGATCGGCTACATAAACACCCACGGAACGTCCACACCGGTTGGAGATCTCGCCGAGGCCAAAGGTATCCACGAGCTGATTAACGGCAGCAGCGGCCGAACATACGTAGGCTCCACCAAGTCATACCACGGTCATGTGCTCGGAGCCACGGCTGCGATCGAGGCGATTATCACCGTGCAGGCACTCAGGACCGGGATCGTTCCCGCGAACATCAATCTCGTCAATCCCGATCCCGGCCTGCCGCCGATTCAGCTGCCGACCGAAACCGTCGAGCAGCCGATCCGCAACGCGCTATCGAACTCGTTCGGCTTCGGTGGGCACAACTCCAGTCTGGTGCTCGGCGCGGTGTAGAATCGGAGCGAGATGCCGTGCGCGGGTAAGGCGGGCGGAGATGCGCTTGTCCTCGTCCACCGGCGGCCCCCAAATGCGTTTGCCCTGCACGGAGGCGCCCGTTGCTTGTCTTTCCCCTCTCGACGCAGTACAATGCAACGGAAGGGGACGCAATGTCGGCCGAAGCGCGACAGAGAATCAAGCTCACCTACGATGACTACGTGCATTTCCCCGATGACGGCAATCGCCACGAGATTATCGACGGGGAGCACTACATGTCGCCTTCGCCTTCCACGGGCCACCAGGATGCCTCACGCCATATCCAGTTTCAGCTCTACGTTGCCATCGAGAAAGAGGGCCTCGGTCGAGTGTACAATGCGCCCACGGACCTCCAGCTTTCGGACACCGACGTCGTCCAGCCGGACCTTATGGTTATTCTGGCCGAGCACCGGCACTACGTCTCTCCCTCCCGCATTCTGGGCCCGCCCGATCTCGTCGTGGAGATCCTCTCGCCGGCAACCGCGGATCGCGACGTCACCCTCAAGCGCAAGCTCTACGAGCAGCGCGGGGTGCCCGAGTACTGGGTCGTGGACCTCGACGCGCACGCCGTCATGCGGGACCGTGCCGACGCCTCCGGCCGCTACCGCCGGCCCGAGCGCGCAACCGGAGAGATCGTCTACGCCGTCCCCCCGCGCGAGAGCCGGACGCGTCCCGTCGAAGCCCGCGTCGACCTGCGTCTCATCTGGTGACCCTCGCAGCCGCCGGCGTCGTATCGGCCACGCTATAGCGTTATCCATCCGCAACGATAGAGTGACTTTGGCGCCGCGGCTCGACTATGATCAGGGAAGGGCATTCCCTACGGACCCGTTGCGCGCCGGCTGCGTGCATGGACCCATACGTCCTCAACGAGTACGCCATATGTATGGAAACACCCGTCGATATTCCTAACGGTCTCCTCCGGGCCATACAGAGAGCCTCAGGAACCCGTACAAAGGAAGATGCAATTACGGTTGCCGTGCGGGAGTACCTGAGAGTGCGACAGTCGGTGGAGCTGACCAAGTTACTCGGGACACTCGAGGAGTTCATGGACCAGGCTAAGCTCCATGCCCAGAGGAATCAGGGGTGATACTCATCGACACTTCCGCCTGGATCGAGGCGCTTCGCACTGACGGGGAGAGCGGAGTCCGCTCCCGCCGGAGTCCACCGCCTTGGCCTGTTGGAAGTAGATCGCCGTTTCCGGCCGATCCCCAATTGGAGCTTGTCGATCCGCCCCCGCGGAGGAGGTGCAGAGCTTCCGGGCGCATTGCGCTCGGCCCGCCGAGCGGCCCGAGCGCAACCGCGCTACTCCGGGCTCCGGCTCTCGCCTCCGGTCCTGCCGCGGACCTGCCGGCGGTGCTCGGGCTCCTCACCGCCCTTCGGCAGCTGCTCCGGGGGGCGCGGCAGGACGCGCTTCGCGCCCCTCCGTATCGCTTGCGCAAAGAAAGCGCCCCAGCCCGCGCACCAGCTCCACGCAGCCGGCGCGATCTCTTGGCACGCCCGCGCCTATGTCCGCGCCATGTGCAAGTGTTCGCCCCCATAGCCCCGAAAGCCCTCTAGAAATGCTCCGCTCCGCTGCTCCCACGCCTTCAGCCCGGCTACCGTCGCCCGTTGCGGCCGGGCCTTCGAACTACACCCGGTATCGTACCCCCCGCCTCCTATGCCCGTTCAGCATGATTTCTCTACGGTTGTTGGATTTCTTGCGGAACCACGGCGAAGACATATCCCAACGACATTCGGCCATCGCCCAAATCGGTTGTAGTGCCGTCCGTTTTTGCATAGCGTACACTGCCGTCGTTGAACCGAAAAGGCGCTTCGGTGGCGTGGAGGGGAAATGCGCCGGAGAGGGCGGGAACGCGCAGGGGTTCTTCTTTCTAAACCTCCGCGTTGCGACCGGGACCGCTTGGTGCCCATCGGGCGCTCGAAGATACACTCAGCACAGTTACGGTAACCAGAATCAGTCCGACGCCGAAGATCTGTGGGCCAACGAGAGTTTCACCGAGGACCATGACGCCAAATAGGGACGCGGTGACCGGTTCAACCATTGCCACGATCGAGGCAACGGCCGGAGCGGTATGGTTCAGGCCAACGACATAGAGGATAAACGACAGTCCCGCGCCAAAAATCCCCAGGGCTGCGAAAAGTGGCCAACTCGGCGAGTTTAGCACGGAGACGGTCTGTGCGGCATCGCCGGCCCAGATGAGTATAGCCACGAGTGCCGAGAATGCAATCACGAGAATCGCCTGCGGACTTCCGTGCGGCGCCGCGTACTTGAAGCCGAAAATGAACACCGCGTATGACAGCCCGGAAAGCAGGCCGGCCCCGGCGCCGATCAGCGTGACACCGCCTGGTCCAATGTCATAGATGCGTGTGAGAAGGACGACGCCAAGCATTACCACGGCGATCGCGACCCACTTGAGCGGAGTGGGGCGTTCCAGCTTGAGTACGAAGGACACAAGGTAGACGAACACGGGTGCGCAGTACATCAGCGTCGCCGCAACCGCGACACTGCCCTCCGAGATGCTGACGAAATAGAAAGCGAAGTTGCCGGCGACGCCGACCCCGGCAATCGCCGACCACGCCCATAAGCGGCGGCTTGCCAGTCCGCTGCCGCGCGAACGCAACGCCAGCCAGACGAGAACAAACACCAGCCCTATCGCGCCCCGGTAGAAAGACACGACGAACGCGTCCCAACCTTCGGCCATAAGAATGCCGCCGATCCCGCCTGACAGTCCCCAGAATAGCGCCGCAAGCGCCACCAACACCGCACTCATATTCGCCAATTGACTCCTTCGCGGTTCATGTCCACGTGTCGAGCCGGAGGCCCGGAACCCGCCCGAACTCTCCCACATTATTGGTGACGAGGGTTACTCCGAGGCTCCTCGCATGAGCGGCGATCATCAGGTCCATAGAGCCGATGAGCTCTCCGCGTCGTTCGAGGTGAGACCGAATACCGCCGTACTCGCCGGCAGCGACTTCGTCGTACGAAGCTATTTCCAACGGTGCGGTGAAGCCATCCAACGCCCGATGATTGGCTGACGGGTTCGAGCTACGCTCCGCCCCGTACCGCAGTTCCAAGAGCGAAACCGACGATAACCCGATGTCACCGATTTCACACGCTCTCAAGCGCTCGAAACCCCGGGATGGGCGTCCGTTGATAATATAGATGCACGTGTCGGTATCGAGCATGAGCCTCATCCGCTGAGCTCCGGCCGGTCTTGGAGCGGAGGTTGATGACGCTCATGCATGAAGTCGTCGGTGAAATGGCGCGTGCGCTCGATTAACGTGTCCCAGGACTCTTCGACCGGAAAGAGGAGTAGGGCATTCGCGCGCCGGCGGATGTATACTGCGTCACCCGGAAGACGGAACTCCTTTGGGAGCCTGACGGCTTGGCTTCTTCCGTTTCGAAACAACTTCGCCTTCTTTATCACGCATTGAGTATATACTCATAGTAAGTATCATGTCTAGGGCGCGTTCTATCCGCCCCAGGGCAAATGCATTTGGCCCAGACAGGTTGTGCGGCGGCGCCGGGCGTCCGGCTCTCGCCTCCGGTCCTGCCGCGGACCTGTCGGCGGTGCTCAGCGCTCCTCGCCGCCCCCGCGCCGCAGCTTGCGCCGCCCCCTGCGCTGCCGGCGCGCCCTTCGGGCCGCCGGCGCCAACCGTGATGCCGGAGCCGCGCGGTTTGTGGTATACCGCGCGCTATGCCGCACCGCCCGAGCGATCGACCTATGGAGCGCATGGACGCCATTGTCGCTACGATCCGCGACCACCTGCCTTTGGTGCAGGCCGTGTATGTCTTCGGTTCGTGCGCGGACGGGAGCGCGCGAGCGGACAGCGACCTGGATCTCGCCGTCCTGCTGCCCCACCGCGTCGCCCGGGAGACCGGATCGTTTGTAGGGAGCGATCTGAAAGCCCATTTGGAGGCGGTCGCCGGGCGCGAAGTCGATCTGGTCAACCTCAGACTCGTTTCCACAGTGTTTCGGACCGCGATCGCGACGACCGGCACTCCGCTCCTCGTCGCCGACCGGCGTGCCGTGGATGAGTTCGAGATGATCACACTCACGCTGTACCAGAAGCTCAACGAGGAACGCGCCGAGATTCTCCGGAGCGTCCGCGCCGACGGGAAGGCGTACGCGGTATGAACGAGGTTGTCATCAACAAGGCCCAGAGTATCCAGCGGTGCGTGGCTCGCGCGCGAGAGGAGTACCGGGAAGCCGGCGACCACTTCGACACCGATTACACCCGTCAGGACGCGGCCATGTTGAACGTGACGCGCGCCTGGGAGCAGGCAATCGCTTGTGCCAATCATGTCGTGAAGACCCGGAAGCTCGGGGTCCCTACCGACAGCGCCGAGAGCTTTGCGCTTCTGAGTCGCGCCGGCATGATCCCCGCGGAGCTCGCTGAGCGCTTGCGGAAGATGATTGGCTTCCGCAATGTCGCCATCCACGAATACCAAGGCTTGGATATGGATGTTGTGCGCGCGGTGATAACCACGCGCACCGAGGATCTGGTGGAGTTTTCGCAACTCATGCTGCGGCGAAGTGCGCATTGACCACGCAGACTCGTTCCCGGAGCTCTGCGTGGCCGGGATGTCCATCGTCCTACGGGAGCCGACTACCGCCTACACCCCCCGGCAACTGAGCCCGCTTACTACAAGAGACACGCGGGATGCACTGAACGATTGGCGGGCTGAGCGCTGATAGCGGGGATCGACATCCCAAAGCTGCCGGCGCCCGTGCCTTCGTCCGCGCCGGACCGTCCCTACCCCGCAGGCTCGATCCGCCGGATCTCCGCGATCGCGTCGAAGTCGGTATCGAAGCTGCAGATTCCGTCAAGGCCGCCGAGGATGCAGTGCGCTGCGTGGAGGCAGTCACGCGCCATCAGCGCCGGGTAGGCGTTCATGAGCCGGACCGTCTCGTCCATCATCTCCGGCGTGATCTGCTCAACGGCCGGAACGATCTTCTTTGCCAGGGAGTAGACCTCGCGGCCGTCCTCCCAGCGGTCGATTGCCCGAAACCGGTGGAGAATCTCCTGAAGCACCTCAGTGTTGATGCAGCAGTGGTGCTCCATCCGTGCCGCCTCGTGGAGAAACCGGAGACTTGGTGTTTTATTGGGGTGCGAAGCACCCGCGGCGTACATGAATATGTTGGCATCCACGAGGATCACGGCAGCAGATCCTCCGGTGCTGGAACCGATTGCCGCTTGACCTCCTCCGCCGTCCCCACAGGCAGCTCGAGCGACGCGAGCTTGTCCACCGCGTCACGCGCCACCGATTCGGGGCTCACTCCGTACTGAGCCTCGCACGCCTCTCGGATCAACTCGCCGACACTCCGGCGCCGTGCCCGGGCAATATCTTTCAGGAGCCGATGCATTCGGGGCGAGAGAAGGATCGTAGTTTTCTTGGAAAGCTCCATATACGCCTCCATATATGGATATACTCCCGTACGCACACCATGTCAACCGCTCGCACCGGCATCCCGATTACGTCATGGGCCGACGGACCCAAGAGTAGCCGAAGCACTTCGCCCGCACACAGCCGGTCTACCCCGAATGGAAGCTTCTCGGTCCGCCCTCGCGGAGGAGGTACGGAGCTTCCGGGCGCATTGCGCTCGGCCCGCCGCGCGGCCCGAGCGCAACCGCGCTACTCCGGGCTCCGGCTCTCGCCTCC
>Ga0207421_10006558_pt1 | contig 12651 bp, 8 predicted proteins | sample SodLakKL_010_SED_4_FD_187542 | JGI IMG/M metagenome (GOLD analysis project Ga0207421, IMG submission 187542) | Alkaline sediment microbial communities from Lake Tanatar, Kulunda Steppe, Russia - 8KL_010_SED (SPAdes) (version 2) | ecosystem: Environmental > Aquatic > Non-marine Saline and... | reverse complement strand
CTGGCCTTGATCAAAACCATGCCGCCCCGTCGGGCCGGCCGCATCCCATTGTACGCTCAGCATGGCTGCGCTGCCGAATCCGCGTCCGGGGCCAGCGCTCGCGCAACCGGCGCCGGGCCCCTAAGATGGGGCCGAGGCCACAGGAAGGATCCCGCCATGCCGATTCCCCTGCCGCGTACCTGCGCCCTGCTCGTCGGTGTGATCCTCGCCGGCAGCGGCAGCGCCACCGCCAGCCCCTGCGCCGCCCCGGGGGCGTGGTTCGACCCCTCGGCCGAGCGCACGCTTGGCACCGACGAGGTGCTCGACGCGCTCGACGACGCCGACTTCATCCTGCTCGGCGAGCGCCACGACGACGCCGCGCACCACCGTTGGCAACTCCACACGCTGGCCGCACTGCACGGGCGCGGCGCCCTGGGGGCGGTGGGTTTCGAGATGTTCCCGCGCAGCAAGCAGGAGCCGCTGGATCAGTGGCGTGACGGTGAACTCACCCGCGAGGCGTTCCTGGAAGCCACCGAGTGGCAGCGTGTCTGGGGCTACGACGCCGACCTCTACATGCCGCTGTTCGACTTCGTCCGCACCCACCGCCTCCCGGCCCAGGCCCTCAACGTCGATCGGGACACCGTTCGGGCGATTCGCGAGGCGGGCTACGAGGCCGTGGATGAGGATGAGCGTGAGTCCGTGGGCAAGCCGGCCCCAGCCAGTGAGGGCTACCGGGATCGCCTCCAGCGGGTCTTCCGCCACCACCCCGGTGCCGAGGACAGCGACACCGCGCTCGAGCGATTTATCGAGGCGCAGCTCTTCTGGGATCGGGCCATGGCCGAGGCCATGGTCGCTGCCCTGGATGCGCACGGCGGCCCGGTGGTGGGCATCGTCGGCCGGGGGCATGCCGAGTACGGGGACGGGATCCCCCACCAACTCAAGGATCTAGGCCACGACGCAGTCCGGGTCCTGCTGCCCCTGGATCACAGAGCCGAGTGCCCAGAGGCCGAGCAGGCGGACTTTGTGTTCGCCCTGGAGCCCGAGCGGACTGCCGGCGACCCCCCGCGGCTCGGTATCGCCATGGAGGGCCGGAACTCAGAGCTATTCATCGTCGAGGTGCTATCCGACACGCCGGCTGAAGACGCAGGCCTGGCCGCCGGTGACCGCATTGTGAAGGCGGCGGGTTCGCAGGTGCGGTATCCGGAAGACCTGCAGCGCATCGTCGCCCGGCAAGCGCCGGGTACCTGGCTGCCGCTGGTGATCGAGCGCGACGGCGAGCAACGAGAGAAAGTGGCTCGCTTCCCCGCCGAGTGACACGCTGGGGAGGCGAGTCGGCGGCCGGGCCGCGTGAGCCCGGCCGCCTGTCGGATCAAAGGGTCGAGAGCATGTACTCGATGGCCTTGATCAGGTCTTCGCGATCCGCCCGCCCGTCGTAGGCCGGCATCGCGCCCTTGCCCGCCAGGGTGCTATCGACCAGCTCATCCACGGACGAGGGCCGGTCCTCCCAGTCCTCCGGCGTGTTGAGCTTGGGCGCACCGGCAACACCGCGCTCATGGCAAGACGAGCAGGTGGGCGACGTGCCGTTGGTGTAGATGGACTCGCCGTCGGCGAGGGCAGCGCCCATGCCGCCGAAGATCAGAGCCGTCGCAGTACCCGCGGCCAGAATCGTGCGTTTCATGATCGGCTACTCCTCAAGGTAGTTCTGGTTTTTGATCTTATCCGCGCCCGAATCAGGGTCGCTCCAATAGCCCATCGACGCTCCCCCTGACGGGTGCCGGGTGGTGGCCGAACCTCGCCGGGCCGCCTCCCTGAATTTGGACTATTGGGTGTAGTGTATCCCACCCGGGCCGAGAGCGGTACTGGAATTCCCCTCCCCGATCGGCAGGCACCCTCAACCGGTACCGCCCCCGCCATGCAGGAGTCCGTCCAAGGCTCGCTCCAGGCAGTCGGCCCCCCGGCGCCATCCGGGCTCGAGCATGGTGGCGTGGCCAGCGCCGGGGATCCAACGGGGCTCGACGCCGTAGAGCCAGGCCGTGGTGCGCACCATCCACTGCGGAATGATCACGTCCTCCTCGGCCCCGATCACCGCCACCGGCACCGAGACCCCGCCCCAACGCGGCCAGCGCGGGAACCCCATCTCGAACAGCGCCAACTGGGACTCCGGCTGCATACGGCTGGTGTAATCGAGCAGCGTCTCCGGATCGATCTCCTCGGCGAACAGGGCCCGGTGCGCCTCATCCACGTCGACCCAGCCCGGCCCGAACCCCTGAAGGACCCCCATCTGCCAGAGTAGCTGCGGCTCGGTCAGCATCATCTGCATGCCGGAGGGGGCAAGACCGGTGGGCGGCACCGAGGCCATCAGGACCGCCCCGGCGGCCGGCACACCGCGGCGCAGGGCGATGTCCACCACCAGCCCGCCCATGGAGTGACCGATCAGCACCGGCGGGCGCGGCAGCGAATCCACGGCCTCGGCCACGTCATCGACGAAATGACTCAATGACGCCGAGTTCAGTGTCTCGCGACCAGCACTGGCACCGTGCCCGCGTAGGCTCAGGGCGTGGGCCTCGTAGCCCAGCCCGGCAAAGTGGGGCAGGTAGTGGACTTCCCAGCACCAGGCACCGGTGAAGGCGCCATGGATGAACAGCAGCGGCGGCAGCCCTGCATCCTTCGCCCCGTCCCGGGCCGTATAGTGGATGAGTTCCAGCCCGGCCTCCTGCCCGCCACCGACCCCCCCAAAACTTGCGTACATTCGGCCTCCCGCGCCAATTCCCCCGTGTGCCCGGGGCGCCTTGATCAGGTAAGCTGCTTATTCCACACCGATCACCTCGCTTTATTCAACACGAGCCCCTCGATGAGCGCACCCCGACCGCAGACCGTTCGCCTGCGCGACTACCGCCCGCCGGCCTACCGGGTGGATCAGATCCATCTGCGCATAGACCTCAGCGGCGGCACCGCCCGCGTCGACGCCACCCTTGAGCTGCGCCGCAACCCGGCCGCCGAGGGCAATGCCCCGCTCCGACTCGATGCCGAATTCCTGGAGCTGGAGTGGCTTGCCCTTGATGGCGTCGAGCTCGAGCCGCGCGCCCACCGCGACGAACAGGGTGCGGTGGTCCTTCGCAACGCCCCCGAGCGCTGCCGCGTGGAGACCGTCAGCCGGTTCGATCCCGCGGCGAACACCGCTCTCTCCGGGCTCTACCGATCTGGCGGCATGTTCTGCACCCAGTGCGAGGCCGAGGGATTCCGGCGCATCACCCCGTACCCGGATCGGCCGGACGTTCTGGCGCCGTTCACCACCACGGTGGTCGCCGATCGCGCCTCCTGCCCGATCCTGCTCTCCAACGGTGACTGCATAGAGCGGGGCGAACTCGACGGGGGGCGTCACTACGCCGTCTGGCACGACCCGTTCCCGAAACCCTCGTACCTCTTCGCCCTGGTCGCCGGGGATCTGGCGTATCAGGAGGCCACCTTCGTGACCGCCTCGGGACGCGAGGTGGCCCTGCGTTTCTACGTCGAGCCGGAGAACGCCGGACGCACCGACCACGCGCTGGACGCGCTGCAGCGGGCCATGCGCTGGGACGAGGCGCGTTACGGGCTGGAGTACGACCTGGACACCTACATGGTCGTCGCCGTGGGCGACTTCAACATGGGCGCCATGGAGAACAAGGGGCTGAACATCTTCAACACCCAGTTCGTGCTGGCCAGCCCGGATACCGCCACCGACAGCGACTACGAGAACGTCGAGGCGGTCATCGGCCACGAGTACTTCCACAACTGGACGGGCAACCGGGTCACCTGCCGTGACTGGTTTCAGCTCTCGCTCAAGGAGGGCCTGACCGTCTTCCGCGAGCACCAGTTCGCCGAGACCATGGGCTCGGAGGCCGTGCAGCGCATCAACCAGGTCCGCCTGCTGCGCACCGCCCAGTTCCCCGAGGACGCCGGCCCCATGAGCCACCCGGTGCGCCCGGACGCTTACGTGGAGATCAACAACTTCTACACCGCCACCGTCTACGCCAAGGGGGCGGAGGTCATCCGCATGTGCCACACCCTCCTCGGCGATGGTGCCTTCCGCCGCGGCGTGCGGCTCTACCTGGAGCGACACGACGGCGAGGCCGCCACCATTGAGGAGTTCCTCGCCGCCATGGAGGAGGCTGGGGGGATCGATCTCCAGCAGTTCGCGCTTTGGTACACCCGGGCCGGCACGCCACGGCTGGAGATCGAGGATGCCTACGACCCCGAGCAGGGGCGGTACACGCTAATCTGCCGCCAATCCCTGCCCAGTGACCCTGGCCGGGCCCAGGGCGATCCGATGCACATCCCCCTGGCCGTCGGGCTGCTTGGCCGGGACGGTGTGCCCCTCGCCGCCCGGCAGCCGGAGGAGTCGGCGGCTCACGCCCGGACCCGCGTACTGGAACTGCGCGAGACGGAGCAGCGCTTCGTCTTCGAGGAATGCCCGCAGCGGCCGGTGCCCTCGCTCCTGCGCGGCTTCTCTGCGCCCGTCAAGCTCCACTACCCCTACAGCGACGACGACCTCGCCTTCCTCCTCGCCCACGACACCGACCCGTTCGCGCGATGGGAGGCGGGCCAGCAGTTGGCGCTGCGCATCCTCCTCGACGAGGCCCACGGGATCCCGCGGCCGGACGGCATCGAGCGGCTTGAACAGGCGTTCCGCACCGCGCTCGAGGCCCCGTCTGCCGATCCGGCCCTGGTGGCGGAAGCGCTAACCCTGCCCGCAGAGACCTACCTCGCCGAACAGATGCAGGTGGTAGACCCGCAGGCGATCCACGATGCCCGCGAGCGGGTCCGCGCCCGTCTGGGCCAGGCGCTGGAGGGCCACTGGCTCGCCCTGCACGCGCAGGCCAGCGGCCCGTGGCGCTACGACCCGGACGAGGCCGCCCGGCGACGCCTACGCAATCTTGCCCTTGGCTACCTACATGCCGGCTCGCAGCGGCATCTGGGCCGCGCCCTCGAGCAGCTTGAGCGCAGCGACAACCTCACCGACCGCCTGGCCGCGCTGGCGGTGCTGGTGGACAGCCCGCGCCCGGAGGCCGAGCAGGCCGTGGACGCGTTCTATCAGCGCTGGTCCGCAGAGCCGCTGGTGGTCGACAAGTGGTTCCGCACCCAGGCGCTGGCCGATCGCCCGGACACCATCCACCGGGTACGCCAACTCACCGAGCACCCGGATTTCACCCTCGACAATCCCAACCGCGCCCGCGCCCTGCTCGGCGCCTTTGCCCAGGGCAACCCCGCGCACTTCCATGATGCCAACGGCGAGGGTCACCGTCTGCTCAGCGACCACGTGCTGCGCCTGGATCGCAGCAACCCCCAGCTGGCCGCCCGCCTGCTGGCCCCGCTGACGCAGTGGCGACGCTACGACGCCCCGCGGCGACGCTCGATGCGCGAGCAACTGGAACGGATCCTTGAGCGCGATGCGCTGTCGAAGGACGTATACGAGGTCGCTTCCAAAAGCCTGGGGGCGATGAGCTAAAGTGAGGTGAGAGCCTCGCGGCAACCGAACACATGGATTGGAGGCACATTTTGGCCCGTAGTCACCTGCTGTTGACCCCCGTACTGGCCCTCGGCCTGGCCCTGTTCTCCACGGCCCCGCTGCCCGGATCGCCGGGCCTGTCGACGGCGGCCGCCAGCGACAACGGCGTCGCCCCCGGGCAGACCGAGTTCGAGAAGGCGCGCGTCGTCGCCGACCTACTCCAGCGCTACCACTACGGCGGCCCCGAGTCCGCCGAGGAGCTGATGGAGCAGGCCACCGAGACCTACCTCAAACAGCTCGACCACGGACGCTTCTTCCTGTTGCAGGAGGACGTCGACGCGTTCCGCGAGCGCATGGGCGACCTGACCCCGGATCAGGGGGATGCCATCCTCGAGGCGGCCTACGACCTGCACGCCCGTTACCGCGAGCGCGTGGAGGAGCAGACGGCGTTCGCCCTGGGCTTGCTCGAAGACGGGTTCGACTTCGACGGTGACGGCCGCTTCGAGCAGGACCGTAGCGAGGCAGACTGGGCCGCGGATCGCGACGCCCTCGATGAGCTCTGGCGCCAGCGCGTCACCCACGATGCACTGACCCTGGAACTGGCCGAGCGCAGCAGCGAGGAGATCCGCGACAACCTCGAGCGGCGCTACACCACGCTGCGCGATCGCGCCGTGGATGCCGGCAACGAGGACATCATGGACCAGTTCCTCAGCGCCTGGGCCGGGGCCTACGACCCCCACAGCACGTTCCTCTCGCCGCAGCGCTCGGAAGAGTTCGACATGCAGATGTCGCTCCAGCTCGAGGGCATCGGCGCCAAGCTGACCATGGATCAGGACTTCACCGAGATCGTCGAGTTGATCCCCGGCGGCCCCGCCGAGCAGTCCGGCGAGCTGCGCGAGGGCGAGCGCATCATCGGGGTGGCCGACGGCGATGACGGCGAGATGAAGGATGTCGTCGGCTGGCGACTCGACGAGATCGTCGACATGATCCGCGGCCCCAAGGAGTCGGTGGTCCGGCTCAAGGTCCTGCCGCCGGCCGGGGCCAGCGAGAGCTCCCCGCGCGAGGTGCGACTGGTGCGCAACAAGGTCGACCTGGAGGATCAGGCCGCCCGCAAGGAAGTGATCGAAAAGGCCACCGCCGGGGGCGAAAAGAAGCGCATCGGCGTTATCACCATCCCCAAGTTCTACCGGGACTTCGAGGCGGCCCACTCCGGCCGGGACGACTTCCGCAGCACCACGCGGGACGTCCAGCGCCTGCTCAGCGAACTCGAGGACGAAGGCATCGACGGCCTGTTGATCGACCTGCGCGGCAACTCCGGTGGCGCCCTGCGCGAGGCCACCGCCCTGACCGCCCTGTTCACCGGCGGCGGCCCGGCGGTGCAGGTCCGCGACGCCCGCGGCCACCCGGAGCAGGTCGGTGAGTCGAAGAGCGATCCTGCCTACGACGGCCCGCTGGGCGTACTGGTCGACCGCCGCAGCGCCTCGGCGTCGGAGATCTTCGCCGCGGCCATCAAGGACTACGGGCGCGGGATCGTGCTCGGCGACCAGACCTTCGGCAAAGGCACCGTGCAGCAGATGATCGGTCTGGACAACTACGCCATCCCCGGCGAGGAACGCTCCGGGCAGCTCAAGCTGACCCTGGCCCAGTTCTATCGGGTCACCGGCGAGAGCACCCAGCTCGATGGCGTCAAGCCGGACATTCGCCTGCCCTCCGAGTTCAGCCACGAAGAGTTCGGCGAGCGTGCCACCCCGAACCCGCTGCCGGCGACCCAGATCGACGGGCTCGACATCACCGTGCATCTGGAGCTGGAGACCATCATCGAGGAGCTCACGCGACGGCACGAGGCCCGGATGGACGAGACCGAGGCCTTCCGTGCCCTCGAGCGGGAGATCAGCGCCAAACGGGAGATCCGGGAGGACACCTCGGTGGCCCTGAACAAGGCGACGCGGCAGGAGGAGCAGAAGGCCCGCGAGGAGCGACTGCTGGAGCTGCACAATGAGCGCCGCCGGGCCCACGGCAAGGATCCGGTGGAGCAGTACGCGGACGTCAATGCCGATGAGCTGCCGGACGCTCTGCTTGACGCCAGTGCGGCGATCATCGCCGACTTCTCGGAGCTGTTGCACGAGGCCGACGAGGAGGTCCTCACCGCCGAGGCGCAGGAAGAGGAGTGAGGTCGCGGGAGTGCCGGGGGCGGGGGCTGTCGGCCCCCGCCCCCCGGCCAGGCCGATCTATCCGGCCGGTGCCAAGTATTCGATCCGCAGTTGCAGGCGGACGTCTCCGCGGAACCGGTTGACCTCCGGGCGGTAGACCGCCCGCACGGCCCCCTGCAGACGGTCCCAGCCCCGTTCCACCCCACCGAAGGCGATGGCCGACAGCGAGGTGCCACGCCCCTCGCCGGCCGCGAGTTCCAGTCGAAGGTGCCCGCCGCGCAACTCGCGGCTCTGGAGGATCCGAAACTCGCCCTCGAAGCACGGCTCCGGGAACCCCTGCCCCCACGGTCCGCCGTAGCGTAGGGCCCAGGCCGTTTCCAGATTGAGCTCCTCCGGCGCAAGCGACCCGTCGGTCTCCAGCCGCCGTTCCGGAAGCTCACCGCCGAGGGCCTCGTCCAGCGCCCCGGCAAAGGCACAGCGGAAGGCATCCAGCTGCCTGGCCTCGATGCTCAGACCAGCCGCCATCGCGTGTCCACCGAAGCGTTCAATCAATCCCGGCGAGTGCTGGTGGATACGCGCCAGCAGGTCGCGCATGTGCAACCCCGGCACCGAGCGCGCCGAGCCGCGCAGCATGCCCTCTCCCGCCGGGGCAAATGCCACCGCCGGACGGTGGTAGCGCTCCTTGAGTCGAGAGGCCAGGATGCCGGTCACTCCCTGGTGCCAGCCCTCGGCCGCCACACAGACCCCCAGCCCCACATCCTCGGCGTGGCCCTCCAGATCCGCCAGTGCCTCCTCGGTCATCTGTGCCTCGACCTCACGCCGCTGGCGATTGAGGCCGTCGAGCCCCGCCGCCCGCTCACGGGCCCGTTGCGGATTATCCTCCAGCAGACAGTCGACCCCGGCGGTCATGTCGTCCATGCGCCCGGCCGCGTTCAGCCGCGGCCCGACCGCGAAAGCCAGGTCGGCGGCCGTCGCCTCGGCCGGCTCTCGCCCGGCCAGTTCCAGAAGCGCGACAATCCCCGGACGCGCCACGCCGGCACGGATCCGGCGCAACCCCTGCTCGACCAGGATGCGATTGTTGTGATCCAACGGCACCAGATCCGCCACCGTCCCCACGGCCACCAGATCCAGTAGTTCGAGCAGGGACACGGCCCCCTGGAGCGCTCCATCGCGCTCCAGAGTCCGCTGCAGGGACAGGGCCAGGTACCAGGCCACGCCCACCCCGGCCAGGGCCGTGCTCGGGAAATGGTCATCCGCGCGCAGCGGATCGACCACCGCATCGGCGGCCGGCAGCGATTCGCCGGGGCTGTGGTGGTCGGTCACCACCACGCCCATGCCGGCTTCCTGCGCCGCCGCGACCCCCTCCAGGCTGCTCACCCCGTTGTCGACCGTAATCAGCCAGTCGGGCCCGAGCGGCACCAGGCGCTCAACCACGGCCTCGCTGAGCCCGTAGCCCAGCGAGAAACGGTCGGGGATAAAGGAGTCGATGCACTCCGGATCACTGCCGCAGGCCGCCGCCAGGCGCCGGAGCGCCAGCACCATGAGCGCGGTGGCCGTCGCCCCATCGGCGTCGTAATCACCGACCACAACGATCCGTTGCCCGGCACGCAGGGCGGGAGCCAGCGCCGCCACGGCACGATCCAGATCGGCCATGCCCGTCGGTGGCTGCAGGCGTTTGAGACTCAGATCCAGTTCGGCGGCATCGCGCAAACCACGGCGCTCATAGACCCGACGCAGGACCGGGTGCAAATCCGGACCTACATCTTCCGGCAACGACACCGCCGGGCGCGGCTGGATGCACTCAGGCATCCTCCCCCTCCCCCCGGACCCACGAGGCGAGAGGCCGCGACCGTCGCCAGAACCTGCGCGACTCTCGCCGACCCAGGGTGACACCGTCCTCCCCGGGCCCCAGACACAGCTCCAGCGCGTCCCAGCGCACCCCGTGCGCGGGCACCTCGCGCAGCGCGGCCAGCGCCGGTGCGGCAAAGGCACGCTCGACAGCCGCCACGGCATCGATCCAGGCCGCACCATCCGCCACGGCCAGCGCCTGCTCCGCCCAGGGGACCGCGACCAGGGTATCCGGCCCTGGTAGGATCGGCGTGGCGCCGGCCAGATCGCCGACCTCGGCCCCGGCCAGCACACCGAGCCCGAGCCAAGCCGGGTCGTCGCTGAACAGCCGCTGCCACGGGAAGGCTTCCGGGACGCGCGGGCAACGGCCGCTGCCCCACGCCCACAGTGCGTTGATCGGCGGCTCGCCCCGCGCCTCCCGATCACGGTTGATCGGGTGGTCGCAGAGGGTCATCTCGACCTCGTTGAAGAGAGCCGCCCAGTTCAGGGCGCCCCGATCACGCGGCAGGTAGGCGTCGATAAAACGGTTGCAGATCTGCTCCGGCGCGGGGCGCTCGGGCAACGGCGCCTCACTCTGCAAGTACCACCGCCCGGCCGCACTCCGGTGCAGCTGGACGCCGCGACCGGCCAGCAGGTCGGCCAACTCGGTCTCCAGGCGGGCAGCCTCGAACTCGTCCACCGCCACGGGCACCAGGCGCACGCCCGCGGCCTCGGCACGCAGGTGAACCGGCTGCGCGCGGCTCCAGTAGGCATCACAGCCCGGGTCGCCGCCATCGGCCAGCCAGCCGAGGGCACCCGCCGCGTCGGGGACCGGCGAGGGCGCCAAGGGTCCGTGCCGCCCCCGGGCCAACCAGGTCTCCAGGGCCGGCTGGCGCGCCAGCACACCAGCGGGCACGCGCCCGGGTAGTGGCCCGAGCAGCCCGGGAACCCGAAGGCGCAGCCGATGGGTGCTCAAAGCCGCTTCAGGATGGCCTCGCGGACCGCCTGGTAGTCGGCATCCACGGTCTGGACCGCATCCCCGGCCTGGGCACTGGCCACATCCGGGTCCTTGAGGCCGTGACCGGTGAGGGTGCAGACCACGGTGCTGCCCTCGGGGATACGGCCACTGCGGATATCGCGCATCGCCCCGGCCACGGAGGTCGCCGAAGCAGGCTCACAGAAGACCCCCTCATGATCGGCGAGCATCCGCTGGGCCTGCAGGATCTCCTCGTCGCTGAGTTCGTCGAACCAGCCTCCGGACTCCTCGCGGACCGCCTGGGCATAGTCCCAGGATTGCGGATCGCCGATGCGGATCGCCGTGGCCACCGTCTCGGGCTCAGCCACCGGCCCACCACGCAGGAAGGGGGCACTGCCGCTGGCCTGATAGCCGACCATACGCGGGCGCCGATCCACCAGCGCTGCCGCGTAACGACAATGCCCCTGGCAGAACGCACAGGCCGCCGTCAGCCGCTCGTCGCCCTGGCGCCCCGCGCACTCGCTATAACCGATCCAATGCGCCGTGATGTTGCCCGCATTGCCTACCGGCAGGCAGTGATAGTCCGGGGCGCGCTCGAGCTCCTCGATGATCTCGAAGGCGGCGGTCTTCTGCCCCTGGAGACGGTACGGGTTGATGGAATTGACGATGGTCAGCGGCGCATGCTCGGCCAACTCCTTGACCAGGCGCATACCGGCGTCGAAGTTGCCGCGGATCTGCAGCACCTGGGCACCGTGCATGATGGCCTGAGCCAGCTTGCCCATAGCGATCTTGCCGTCGGGGATGAGCACGAAACAGCTGATCCCGGCCCGTGCGGCGTAGGCCGCCGCTGATGCCGAGGTATTGCCGGTGGAGGCACAGATGATCGCCTTGGCACCCTGCTCCACGGCCTTGGTGACCGCCATGGTCATGCCGCGGTCCTTGAATGAGCCCGTGGGGTTGAGCCCTTCGAACTTGACGTAGAGGTCGACGTCGCGGCCGAGCTCCGTCGGGATCCGCGTCAGCTGGATCAGCGGCGTGTTGCCCTCGCCCAGCCCGAGGATCCGGGCATCATCGCTGATCGGCAGCCGGTCCAGATACTTGGCGATCAGTCCGGTGTAACGGGGTCGGAAGGGCATGCTCTTACTCCAGGCTCTCGACACGGATACGCACCACCCGGCCATCGACCTGCTCCAGGTGCTCTAGACGCTCGATGGCCGCGTCCATATGACGCTCGTGGATGCGGTGGGTCAGCAGGATGATCGGGACATGGTCGGCCCCGGCCTGCGGCTGTTTCTGGATGATGGCCTCGATGGAGATCCCGAAATCCCCCAGCACCCGGGTCACATCGGCGAGCACGCCGGGTTCGTCACGCGCCGAGAGCCGCAGGTAGTAGGCGGTCTCCACATCGCGCATGGGCAGTACCGGCTCCTGGGAGAGGGCCTCCGTGTGGAAGGCCAGGTACGGCACCCGGTTCTCCGGCTCCAGGTTGAACTCCCGGACCACATCGATCATGTCAGCCACCACCGCCGAGGCCGTCGGCTCGGCGCCGGCCCCGGCGCCGTAGTAGAGCGTCGGCCCGACGGCATCGCCCTTGACCATGACCGCGTTCATCACCCCATCCACATTGGCCAGCATGTGCCGGCGGGGCAGCAGGGTCGGGTGCACACGCAGGGCGTACCCGTTCTCCTCATGGAACGCCAGGCCCAGGTGCTTGATGCGAAAACCCAGCTCCTCGGCAAAGGCGACATCTTCGCGGGTGATGTGGTCGATGCCCTCGACGTACACCTTGTCGAACTGCAGCGGGATGCCGAAAGCGATGGAGGCCAGGATGGTCAGCTTGTGGGCGGCGTCGGTTCCGTCCACGTCGAAGCTCGGATCGGCCTCGGCGTAGCCGAGGCGCTGCGCCTCGGCGAGCACGTCGCCGAAGTCCCGCCCTTCGTAGAACATCTCGGTGAGGATGTAGTTGGAGGTGCCGTTGATGATCCCGGCCAGCCATTCGACGCGGTTACCGGTCAGCGCCTCGCGCACCGCCTTGATGATCGGGATCCCGCCGGCTACCGCCGCCTCGAAAGCCACCGTCACCCCGTTCTGCCGGGCGCGCGCGAAGATCTCGTTGCCGTGGGAGGCGATCAGGGCCTTGTTGGCGGTGATGACGTGCTTGCCATTGTCCAGCGCCCGGAGCACCAGCTCCCGGGCCGGCTCGTAGCCGCCGATCAGCTCGGCGATGATCTCCA
>Ga0207421_10006557_pt1 | contig 12653 bp, 7 predicted proteins | sample SodLakKL_010_SED_4_FD_187542 | JGI IMG/M metagenome (GOLD analysis project Ga0207421, IMG submission 187542) | Alkaline sediment microbial communities from Lake Tanatar, Kulunda Steppe, Russia - 8KL_010_SED (SPAdes) (version 2) | ecosystem: Environmental > Aquatic > Non-marine Saline and... | reverse complement strand
TGTGTTTCAAGCAATACTTGACAATAAGGTCTCCTATTGTTAGTATCTTTATAAATAAATAGGAATCTGGCAATGAAGGAAAGAAGTAACCGAAACCAGTCCTGGCAGAAAGCGAGTCGGGAACGGTGTGAGCCCGGCAGGACCTTCGGTGAATGGCGTTCCTGAGCCTGTTCTCAATTAAGCGGGCCAAACCATTACATGGATTTGGCCAAGTAGGGTGGAACCGCGGGAATACCTCCCGTCCCTATGGCTGTCAAAGCCAGAGGGCGGGGGGTTTTTATATGGGACAAGTAAAGGAGGTTTTCTTTTGGATTTACAAACACTTATGATCAAGTTTCAAGATTACTGGGCTTCGCGTGGCTGCTTGATCTGGCAGCCCTATGATGTCGAGAAAGGGGCCGGGACCATGAATCCTGCAACTTTTTTAAAATCCCTGGGTCCCGAACCCTGGTCGGTAGGCTATGTGGAACCTTCCAGGAGGCCTGCAGACGGCAGGTATGGCGAAAACCCGAACCGCCTTTATCAGCACCTGCAGTACCAGGTAATAATTAAGCCCACTCCGGCGGATATTCAACAGCAGTACCTGGACAGCCTGGCTTACCTTGGTCTTGATCCACTGGAGCATGACATCCGCTTTGTTGAAGATAACTGGGAAGCGCCTACTCTTGGCGCCTGGGGCCTTGGCTGGGAGGTATGGCTTGACGGTATGGAAATTACCCAGTTTACATATTTTCAGCAAGTGGGCGGTTACGATGTGGAATCCGTCCCGGTAGAGCTTACCTACGGCCTGGAAAGGATAGCTATGTATCTCCAGGACCGGGACAATGTTTTTGACTTGATCTGGACGGGGAATATTACTTACGGTGAAGTTTATAAAAGAGTGGAATGGGAACAATCCAGCTACAGCTTCGATTATGCCGACCGGGAGCTGTTATTCAAGCTCTTTAGCCTGTATGAAAATGAAGCCAAGCGTCTTTTAGAGCTGAACCTGGTTTATCCGGCTTATGATTATATTTTGAAATGTTCGCATACCTTTAACAACCTTGATGCCCGGGGTGCAATCAGTGTTGCCGAAAGGGCTGCATACATTGGCCGGGTCCGGACCCTGGCCCGGCTATGCGCCGAGTGTTACCTGGAACAGCGTGAAGCTGCCGGATACCCGTTAATGGCAGGAGGTGCAACAAGATGACATTAAAGCAAGATTTCTTGATGGAAATAGGGTGTGAAGAAATTCCTTCCCGGTTTTTACCGGGAGCCATGGAGCAGCTTGAACAGGGCGCAGCATCCCTGTTGGAAGAGAACAGGCTCGGGTACGGCAATATAGAAACTTATGCTACTCCCCGCCGGCTCGTTGTTTTAATCAAAGAACTGGAATCAGAGCAGGCTGACCTGGTTGAGAAAGTAAAAGGCCCACCGAAAGATAAAGCATATGATGAGCAGGGTGAACCAACTAAAGCCTTGCATGGATTTGTAAAGAGCCAGGGAATTACGATGGAGCAGGTGGAGGAAGAAGTAATTAAAAATGCCCGCTACTTAGTGGCTCGTAAGGAAATTTCTGGCCGGCCGACTGAAGAATTGTTGCCGGATTTAATGCCCCAGTTAATCCGTAAATTATCATTCCCGAAGCCTATGTACTGGCAGAGCAAGGATGTCCGTTTTGCCCGCCCGATCCGCTGGATCCTGGCCCTATACGGTAGCAAAACGGCCCGGTTTAAGTTTGCCGGTTTAGAAGCTGGAAACAAAACCTACGGGCACCGTTTCCTGGCTCCGGGACCTTTTGAAATCAACAGCGCGGATGAATTCTTTAGCTGCCTGGAAGAAAACTATGTTGTTCTTGATCACAACCGCCGCCGCGACATAATCCTGGAGCAACTGAAGGAAAAAGCCGAGGAAAAGGGCGGGGTAGCCCTTATAGATGATGATCTGCTTGAAGAGGTTACCTACCTTGTTGAGTACCCTCTTGCTGTGGACGGCACATTCGATGAAGCCTACCTGGATCTTCCCCAGGAGGTGCCCATTACCACCATGCAACATCATCAACGTTACTTTCCAATTGTGGAAAAAGAAAGTGGGAGGCTGTTGCCCTATTTTATTGGTATCAGCAATAACAAGTTCCATCCTAATGTTCGTAAAGGCTACAGTAAAGTTCTGCAGGCCCGGCTTGCGGATGGACGCTTCTTTTTTAATGAAGATCGCAAAGAACCGCTTGAGAACTATGTTACAAAGTTGCAAAGCGTGGTTTTCCTTGAATCCCTGGGGACCCTGGATCAAAAGAGGGCCCGCCTGGTTGAATTAAGCGAAAAGCTGGGGCAAGAGCTTAATCTGGCAGAAGATAGAATTGACATAGCCCGGCGTATAGCACACCTTTGCAAAGCTGACCTGGTAACAAGCATGGTCAAGGAATTTACTGAACTCCAGGGAGTCATGGGCCGCGAATATGCACGGCTCAGCGGCGAACCGGAAAAAGTAGCAGTTGGTATTTTTGAGCATTATTTACCGCGTTATCCAGGAGACAGCCTTCCATCTATTAAGGAAGCGGCGCTGGTTTCACTGGCCGACCGGGTTGATACCCTGGCTGGATGCTTTGCTACCGGTATACAACCAACCGGCTCTCAAGATCCTTACGGGCTTCGGAGACAGGCACAGGGGGCGGTTAATATCCTGTTGAACGAGGAAATAGATATTTCACTTAATAAATACATCAGCCATGCCCTGGATGTTTTGTCATCTGAGCTCGGTACTTCTCCTGAACAACGCCAGGAAGTAGAAGCCAGTTTGCATGACTTTTTGCGCCAGCGGATCCGGTTTGCTTTCCAGGAAAGAGGTATAGGCCACGATGTAATCGAAGCCGTCCTGGCAGTGCCTTTCAATACCGTCTCCGAGTTGCATGATCGGGCCAGGCTCTTAGATGAGCAGCGGCAAAGTCCCCTTCTGAACGATGTTATTGCTGCTTATAACCGGGTGGCAAACCTGGCCAGAAATGCTTCCGGTAGTGAACCGGAGTCTTCATATCTTGGTGAACCGGCGGAAAAGGAACTGTTTGAAAAATGGCAGGAGGCAAACAAGGAATTTGAAAGCGCCGGTAGTCCTACAGAAAAATTAACTGTTTTGAGGGCTTTAAAGAACCCAATTGACGGTTTTTTTGATGATGTAATGGTCATGGTGGACGATGACAAAATTCGTTCCAACCGCTTAAATCTCCTGGCAGGCGTAACAGGTCTGTTTAACCGCCTGGCTGATTTTTCCAAAATGCAAGCCCCTTAAAATATAAATAATAGCAGGAACAGGTTGATCTATAGCGTATATAAGATAAAATAAATGTAATTGCCTGGTATCCAGGAGCCGTATATAATCATCAGAGGTAAAGAATCTTTTGATCACCCTATAACCCGGGTTGGAAGTGGTTCTTTTACCTTTTGAGTACTACGGCTCCTGCATAGTTACGCGGCAATGTAACCATTACCATTATCCTGCTGTTAGTGCTGTCATGAAGATATTGAAAGAGGGGTTAGCAGATGGAAGGATCTACAGAAAAACCGATTGTTTTTATTGTATCCGACTCTATTGGAGAAACTGCTGAATTTGTAGTAAAAGCAGTAGCCAGCCAGTTTGACTCAAATCAAACAGAAATGCGCCGGGTGCCTTTTGTGGAAAATGAAGATCAAATTGAAGAGGTTTTCGAAGAGGCCTCCTGCTGCAATGCGATCATTGCCTATACGCTGGTTATACCTGAACTGCGCCAGATTATGGCCGAACACGCTTCCAGGTATTCCGTCCCCACTGCCGATATCCTTGGTTCTTTGCTGGGCGCTTTTACCAGGGTGACCTCTAAAGAACCGCATCTTGAGGCCGGGCGGTTGAGACAGCTCGATGAAGAATATTTTCGCCGGGTGGCGGCGATAGAATTTGCTGTTAAGCATGATGATGGCAAAGACCCGCGTGGTTTGCTCGAAGCAGAAATAGTGTTAATCGGCGTTTCTCGCACTTCTAAAACCCCGCTCAGCATGTATCTTGCTCACCAGGGAATCAAGGTGGCTAACCTGCCCTTAGTTCCAGAGGTCGAACCCCCTGAAGAACTGTTTTGGGTTCCTTCGCATAAAATAATTGGTTTGATCATAAATCCCCGCCATCTCCACCATATCAGGCGGGAGCGCCTGAATGCCCTTGGACTTGATGAAAGCGCCGATTATGGTGCCGTTGAAAGGATAGAGAAGGAACTTGCCTATGCCCGGCGGCTCATGAAAAAAATTGGCTGTACTATATTTGAAGTGTCCGATAAGGCTGTTGAGGAAGTGGCTAACAGGATTATTCAGAGGATTAATGAAAGAGGAGGCGATAGTTGATGACCGGGCAATATATCTACACCTTTGAAGAAGGCGACAGATCTATGAAAAGTTTGCTGGGCGGTAAAGGGGCTAATCTCGCAGAAATGGCCGGAATAGGGCTTCCTGTACCCCCGGGTTTTACTATTACAACAGAAACTTGTAACCGTTATTTGCAGGCTGGGGAAGCGCTCTGGCCGGAATTGAAAAACGAAATACTCGAGAATTTAAAAAATCTGGAAGAAAAAACAGGGCGCAGTTTTGGCGGAGAAAACCCGCTTTTATTATCTGTCCGTTCCGGTGCAGTTTTTTCTATGCCTGGGATGATGGATACCATCTTAAACCTCGGCTTAACCCCGGAAACGGTTGAACATCTGGCCAGGGAATCAGGCGATCGCCACTTTGCCCTCGATTGTTACCGCCGCTTCCTGCAAATGTTTGGTGATGTTGTATTACAGGTTGGCCACCATCATTTCGAAAACGTATTGACAGAAGCCAGGGGAAAAAAGCAGGTGGCTACCGATGCAGAACTGGATGAAAAAAGCCTGGAGCAGATTATTGATGATTTTAAGGATATAGTAAAAAAAGAAGCGGGCCGGGAGTTTCCCCTGGATGTTGAAGAGCAGCTATTCATGGCCGTTGAAGCGGTTTTTAAATCATGGAATACGCCCAGGGCCGCAGTGTACCGGCAGGCAAATAAAATCCCTGATGACCTTGGAACGGCTGTCAATATACAGGCCATGGTCTTTGGCAATATTGGCGATGACAGCGGGACGGGGGTAGCTTTCACCCGTAACCCTTCAACCGGTGAGCCAAAAATATACGGGGAGTATTTACTCAATGCCCAGGGTGAGGATGTCGTCGCAGGTATTCGCAATCCCCGCCCCCTTGAAGGTTTACAAGAAGATTTGCCTGATGCCTACCGGCAATTTATTGATACCTGCAGAAACCTGGAAAGACATTACCAGGATATGCAGGATATAGAATTCACGATTGAAAGAGGAAAGCTGTATATGCTGCAAACCCGCACCGGAAAGCGAACGGCTCCCGCAGCGATTCGAATTGCTGTTGATCTGGTCGAAGAAGGATTGTTAGACAAGGAACAGGCCCTTGAGAAAGTGGAACCGGCCCAGCTCGAGCAGCTGCTGCACTGGCAAATTGATCCGGAGGCTAAAATGAATTTTATTGCCAAAGGCCTTCCGGCTTCACCCGGAGCGGCGTCGGGCAAAGTTGTTTTCGATGCCGACAAGGCCCAAGAAATGGCCCAGGAAGGGGAAAAAGTACTGCTGGTTCGGCCCGAGACCACACCTGATGATATCCATGGTATTATTGCCGCCCGGGGAGTTTTAACCAGCCGGGGTGGTATGACCAGCCATGCTGCTGTTGTAGCGCGTGGTATGGGAAAACCATGTGTAAGCGGCTGCGAGGATTTAAAGATCGATCTGGCCAGGGGGATTTTTTACATCGGTGATCAGCAGTATTCCGAGGGAGAAATCCTTTCCATAGACGGAACTACCGGCCAGGTTATCCTGGGAGAAGCACCTTTGATCGAGCCGCAATTCACTGAAGAATTTTACAGGCTGCTTGGCTGGGCCGATGATATTCGCCGCTTAAAAGTGAGGGCCAATGCCGATAATCCCGAAGACTCCCGCCGTGCTGTGGAACTCGGCGCCCAGGGGATTGGCCTGTGCCGTACAGAGCATATGTTCATGGCGCCTGATAGAATTCCGGCGGTTCAAAAAATGATCCTTTCTTCTGATTCAGAAAAACGCAAAAAAACCCTGGAGGATTTGCTGCCGATGCAGCAAGGGGATTTTAAGGGTATCCTGAAGGAAATGGCAGGCTTTCCCGTTACCATCCGCCTTCTGGATCCGCCCCTGCATGAATTCTTACCGGACCGGGAGGAGCTGTTGCTGGAAGTAGATCGACTGCGCCGGGAAGGTGCCGACCCGCAAAAACTTCGGGAAAAGGAAGAGTTGCTCCAAACTGTGCGGGCACTGTCAGAATTTAACCCCATGCTCGGGCATCGCGGTTGCCGGTTGGGCCTGGTTTACCCGGAGATTTACCAGATGCAGGTCAGGGCTATTTTTCATGCTGCTTTTGAACTGCTCAATGAAGGAACTGACCCTGTAGATCTACAGCCTGAAGTGATGATACCCCTGGTGGGGCATTTTGAAGAAATGGAAAGAATGAAACAGCTGGTTGAAGAGACGGTCGAAGAACTGTTTGAGGAAAAAGGAACCAGGATTCCTTACCTGGTGGGAACAATGATCGAACTGCCCCGGGCCTGCCTGGTAGCGGATCAACTGGCCCGTTCGGCTTCATTTTTCTCCTTTGGAACCAACGATTTAACCCAGACCACGCTTGGCTACAGCAGGGATGACTCAGAGGGAAAATTTTTGCCTTTTTACCTGCAGCAAAAGATTCTGAAAGCCAACCCGTTTGCTGAACTGGATGTAGAAGGGGTAGGGCAGCTGGTTGAAACTGCTATTGAAAGAGGCCGGCAGGCCCGCCCTGACTTAAAGATTGGAATATGCGGAGAACACGGGGGCGATCCGGCATCAATTCATTTCTTTAACTCGGCTGGTCTTGATTATGTCAGCTGTTCGCCGTACCGGATACCGATTGCCCGGCTTTCTGCAGCCAGGGCTGTAATTTCAGAAAAAGATCATAAATAAGGCCGTTTTTATGAAATTGCCCCTGCCCGTAAACAGGAGAATTATAATTTTTGGCGAAAGGTTAATAAGTTAAAATTGTTGCAAGGAGTGATCTAATTGACTCAACATGGTAACCAGGATTTAGCTTTGGATCATATTCACCCACCCTGTCAATCGGCCTGTCCGCTGCACCAGGGAGTCCGTGATTATTTGCTGGCCATTGCCACCGGTGATTTTGATCGGTCGCTGGCAATAATCAAAGAAACAAACCCTTTACCTTTTGTATGTGGCACCATTTGTGCCCACCACTGTGAGGATGAATGCCGCCGTAACGATGTCGACAAGCCGCCTTCGATCAGGGGATTAAAAAGGTTTGCTATTGAATACGGCAATGCCAAGGCTGCCCCACCCGCTGAAGGCCCGGCAGTTGAAGGTAAAGTAGCAGTAATTGGTGCGGGTCCGGCCGGCCTTACCGCCGCTTACGACCTGGCCCGGATGGGAGCAGATGTCACTGTATTTGACAGCGATAAAATGGCCGGTGGCGCCGTTCGTCACTACATCCCGCTTTACCGCCTCCCTGATGAAGCCATTGATCAGGATATTGATGAGATTTCCGAGCAGGGGGTCAAATTCAAATACGGGACCGAACTGGGCAAAGATATCACCATAGAACAACTTGAAAAAGAAGGGTATAATTCCATATTGCTGGCCATGGGCCTGCCGGTTAGCAGGGGCCTGAACCTGCCCGGCACCGAAGGCGAAGGAATAATATATGCCCTGCCTTTCTTGAAGCAGGTGAAACGTGAAGGTTTTAAATTTGAAGGTAACCCGACGGTCATTGTAATTGGTGGAGGAAATGTGGCCATGGACGTAGCCCGCTCAGCACTGCGGGCGGGAGCGGGCAAGGTCAAACTGGCCTGCCTTGAGTGTGATGAAGAAATGCCCGCATTTAGCTGGGAAATTGAGGAAGCACAGGAAGAAGGGGTAGAAATGAACCCTTCCTGGGGACCGGATGAAATTGTCAGGGAAAACGGCAAGATCAAAGGTCTCGGGCTGGTTGAATGTACCTGTGTATTTGATGACCAGGGGCGCTTTAACCCTGAGTTTAACAAGGAAAACAAGGATATGCTTGAAGGAGATATTGTTATCTACGCTATCGGGCAGGGTGGTGATGCCGAGCCTGTCCGCGGTGAGGTTGATGTTGATGAACGCGGCCGGGTTGTTTTTAATAACCGGACCATGGCTACCAGCCGGCCAGGAGTTTTCGGTTGTGGTGAGATGGTAACCGGCCCCGGAACCGCCGTTCAGTCAATGGGAAACGGGCGTTTAGCTGCAAAAGCGATCGCCAGCTATCTCCAGGGGGTGCCCTTCGACAGCGCTTCCCTGGAAGAAGTGCCGGAACTTGAAAAGCTCGATTCCGGTGTGGCAGAAGAAATAGACCGGGTTGAGCGCAACTCCATTCCGATGATGACCCCTGAAGAAAGGGTCCGCCATTTCAAGCAGGCCGAGCTTGGCTATGATCCTGAAACAGCAGTGTGTGAAGCCCGCCGCTGCCTGACCTGTGCTGCCGGTGCGCAGCGCATTGATGAACTTTGCGTAAATTGCCTGACCTGTGTTCGGATATGTCCCTATGATGTTCCGGTTATCAACGAGGAAGGCACGGTCACAATCCGTAATGAGCAGTGCCAGGCCTGCGGTTTGTGTATGGGGATCTGCCCGGTTTATGCCATCAAGTTCCGTTCCTCCTATGTAGATGAAGCGGCTGATGCCATTGAACCGGCGGTGAAGGAACTGGTATCCAGGCGAAACGGTGAGCCGGCCATGCTGGCGATCACCTGTGCTTACGGGGCTTTTGCCCTGCCGGAGTTCCTCAATAAGGAGTATAAAGATACTGCAGTTGTCCGCTACCCCTGTGTAGGAAAAGTCGATTCCCTTCATTTATTAAAGGCTATTGAAGAGGGTGCCGACGGGGTAGTGGTTGTTGGCTGCAGTGAAAGTGACAAATTTAAGTGCCAGTATAAAGAAATCAGTCAATGGGCTGAGAAAAGAGTCAACCATGCCGGTGATTTGATGGAATCGGTGGGCCTGGAACGGGAAAGAATATCATTCGCCGAACTTGCTGGTGAAGAAATCGACAGGTTTGAACAGGTGGTTGCCGATGCTGTCAAAAAGCTAAAAGAAGCTGGTTCACCATCTGAAGACGAAGAGTAATTCATTTTAAACGTGAAGCATTGTTCAGCCCCGGCCCAATAATGTGTCGGGGCTGATTTATAGATTCATCTTTATTTAAGCAGGAATTCAATTATAACTGTCGAATGAATCTATACTTAAATGAAACCAAACCTGGCTGTTACTTGTCTCAATGATGGCTTCTGAAATGAGAGTTTCTTAAAAAGGCAAACAAGTTACTTATAATGCCAAACAAGAATAAAAAGATTAACTGAAATCCGGAGGATAGCAGATAACCCGTTATTAGAATTAACCTGAATATGAAAGCCAGTCGGGTTTGCCTCGTCTCTATTTTCGAGATGGGGTTTTTGTTATCCTAATAAAGCACGGCTGTGATACAAAAAATTTATTAGACGGTGGGTGTTTTTTGTGAGCAGGGGCATACCGGAAAACGTTATTGAAGAAATCAGGCAGCGCACTGACCTGGTAGATGTAGTAGGAGAATATCTGAGCCTGGAGAGAAGGGGAAAAAACATGGTAGGCCTTTGCCCTTTTCACAGCGAAAAAACCCCGTCGTTTACTGTATCGCCGGAGAAACAGCTTTTTCACTGTTTCGGATGCGGCGCTTCCGGTAATGTATTCAGCTTTATTATGCAGATGGACAATTTGTCTTTCCCGGAAGCAGCCAGGTTCCTTGCGGGCAAAGCCGGCGTAAGAATACCGGAGCAAAAGAAGCCTTCATCTACGGAAGATGACTTAAAAGCCAGGATTTACAAGCTTAACAACCTGGCAGTAAAATATTATGTTTACTGCTTGAACAACACCAGCCAGGGCAAGAAGGCTCTTGAATATTTGTATGAAAGAGGGATTGAGCAGCAAACCATAGAGCAATTCATGATTGGTTATGCACCTGCGGAATGGTCCGGCTTCTTTAACTTTGCAACAAAAAAAGGAGTCGGCTCCGATCTATTAGTGAAAGCCGGACTTGCATCACCAGGCAGGGAGAAAGGACATTATGATCGTTTCCGGAACCGGGTGATATTCCCAATCTATGACATCAGCGGGAAAGTAGCCGGTTTTGGAGGCAGGCTGTTGGATGGTTCAGAAAAACAGGGCCCTAAATATTTGAACTCGCCGGAAACACCGGTTTTTGACAAGGGCTCGATACTTTACGGGATGAACCTGGCCCGTGAGTGGATCCGGCGAGAAAAAGTGGCTATTGTTATGGAAGGCTACACTGATGTTGTTACTGCTTTCCAGGCAGGCATAAAAAATGCAGTCGCTTCACTGGGCACTTCTTTAACTACCAACCAGGCACGCACCCTGCGTTCCCAGGCTGACACTGTTATTACAGCATATGATTCAGATAGCGCCGGTGAAGCTGCCACCTGGAGAGGATTGAGTATTCTCCAGTCTACAGGTTGCCTGGTCCAGGTGGCAGAACTGCCTGAAGGAAGCGATCCGGATGATTTTATCAAAGAAAATGGAAAAGAAGCATTCCTGGAAATAACCCGGAATGCCTGCCCGCTGATGGAATACAGGCTAATGCAGTTAAGTAAAAGATACGATCTTACTTCAGATAGAGAACGACGCGATTATACAGACGAATTGATGGATATTTTGCAATCAGCAGTAAATCATGTTGAACAGAATTTCTATTTAAAGCGTGCCGCAGAAGAGCTTGGCGTTGATGAGGATGCGCTACGCAGCGAATTAAAAAAAAGCCGTAGCAGGGTAAATCGGTTTCGAGAAGCAGGAAAAAAGGAAATTTCGGAGAACACTCAAAGAATTAATATTAAACCTGCTGAAAAAATATTGATATCTTTAATGCTTCAGAGCAAGGAAATAGCAAGACAAGGTCGAACTCATTTACAATTGGATTTTATTGAGGATGAGCGAGTCAGGAATATAGTTAAATCAATTTTTGATTATATAGAAGCTGAAGAAACTGTTTCTGCGGACAAGATTTTAACTCATTTTGAAAACCCGCAGGTAATAAATATTATTACCGAAGCAGTAACTGATCCCGCTTTGCAGGATTTGCCACCCCAAACCGCGAAGCGTATGACAGAAGATTGTATTAAAAAGCTTTATACGGTTTGGGCAAATAGAAAACAACGAGAACTGCAAAAAAAATTGAAAGAACTGGAGCAGCAGGGCTCTGAAGAGCAAATACAAGAATTGCTGAAAGAGCACCAGCACCTGTTAAAAAGAAAAGAGAATAACCCTTACCAGTTGAAAGAAGGAGGGGATTTCAATGGCTAAAGATATAGAAAAAACAATTTCCCTGGAAGATGCTCAACAGGAATTGATTGAGCGTGGGAAGAATAAGGGCTCAATTAATTATAAAGAAATCATTGAGACCCTTCAGCCCTATGATCTTTCAGTGGATGCCCTTGACAATTTTTATGACAAACTGGCCCAGCAAGGGATTGATATAACTGACGATACAACATCAGATGTCCAGCAAGAGGCACAGGCAAGCAATGTGGAGGAAGAAGTAAAAGAGGGAGACGCGAATCTTCTTACTGTACCGGAAGGAGTCACTGTGAATGATCCAGTCCGGATGTACCTGAAGGAGATCGGTAAGATCCCCCTGCTTACTTCGGAAGAAGAAATTGAGCTGGCCAAAGCTATAGAACAAGGCGACGAAGAGGCCAAGCGCCGTCTGGCAGAAGCTAACCTCCGTCTTGTCGTTAGCATCGCGAAAAAATATGTTGGGCGAGGTATGCTGTTCCTGGACTTGATCCAGGAAGGCAACCTTGGCTTGATCAAGGCGGTAGAAAAATTTGATTACCGCAAAGGGTACAAATTCAGTACGTACGCTACCTGGTGGATCAGGCAGGCTATTACCAGGGCAATAGCGGATCAGGCCAGGACTATCCGTATCCCGGTTCACATGGTTGAAACAATCAATAAATTGATTCGTATTTCCAGGCAACTTGTCCAGGACCTGGGTAGAGAACCGTTACCTGAAGAAATTGCCGAAGAAATGAACATCAGTGAAGATAGGGTCAGGGAAATATTGAAGATTGCCCAGGAACCGGTATCGCTGGAAACACCCATTGGCGAAGAAGATGACAGCCATCTCGGTGATTTTATTGAAGACCATGAAGCCCAGGCTCCGGCAGATGCCGCTGCCTTTGAACTGCTCAAGGAACAGCTGGAAGATGTCCTGGACACCCTTTCACCGCGGGAAGAAAAAGTTCTGCGCCTGCGTTTTGGCCTGGATGACGGCCGTTCAAGAACCCTTGAAGAAGTGGGGCAGTATTTTGGTGTTACCAGGGAAAGAATCCGCCAGATAGAGGCAAAAGCGCTTCGTAAACTGCGTCACCCGATGCGCAGCAAACGGCTACGTGACTACCTTGAGTAATAAGCCGGACAGTAAAATCCAGGCATTGAAGAGTAGTAAATTCCCAAAGTAAGTTCCACAGTGGGAAGCCTGTTGCGATAACACTGAAAAACCAATGGATTTAAGTATGAGAAAAATTCATTAAGGAGACGT
>Ga0207421_10006556_pt1 | contig 12653 bp, 11 predicted proteins | sample SodLakKL_010_SED_4_FD_187542 | JGI IMG/M metagenome (GOLD analysis project Ga0207421, IMG submission 187542) | Alkaline sediment microbial communities from Lake Tanatar, Kulunda Steppe, Russia - 8KL_010_SED (SPAdes) (version 2) | ecosystem: Environmental > Aquatic > Non-marine Saline and... | reverse complement strand
CACCCGCCGGTCTTTACACTGGGCCGCAATGCTCGTTCGGAACACCTGCTGACCCCCGGTACGATCCCGGTGATCGCGGTGGATCGGGGTGGGCAGGTCACCCTGCACGCGCCGGGGCAGGTGGTCGTGTACCTGCTGCTCGACCTGAAGCGCTACCGGCTCGGCATCCGCAGTCTGGTCGATCTGCTGGAACAGGCGGTGATTGCGAGCCTTGCGGACTTCGGTATCGCTGCCCAGAGCCGCCGGGAGGCCCCGGGGATCTATGTCGAGGGGGCGAAGATCGCCGCGCTAGGGCTGCGCATCCGGCACGGCTGCAGCATGCATGGTCTGGCCGTCAACGTACGGCCCCGGCTCGTGGACTTCCGGCGCATGAACCCCTGCGGGTATCCGGGGCTCGCCAGCACCTCCATGGCCGCGCTCGGCTCGCGGGCCGACCCCGAGCGGGTCGCGGCGCGCCTGGAGGGGCATCTGGCCGCCCGGCTCGACTGCCCCTTGCAGGCGCAGCACCGCTTGCCCGGGTCCTTGTTGCGGGTGCTCGCGCGCGGGTGATTTCCTGCGGCGGTGGGGTCGTCGACCCGCTGGCCGGGCCCGGCCAGCGGGTGGCCCGCGGGTGGCCCGCGGGTGGCCAAGGGTGGCCAAGGGTGGCCAAGGGTGGGTGGGGGCGCAGGGCACCCCGCTGAGCGCGGGTGGGCTCAGGCGTTTTGCACCGCGCGGTCGGCCACAATGTGCTGGGCCTGCTGATCGGCATGGTAGGAGGACCGTACCATCGGACCGCTGGCGACCTGCCGAAAGCCCATCTCCCGGGCCCGGATCGCGAGTTCGTCGAACTCCTCCAGCGCCAGGTACCGCTCCACCGCCAGGTGATGGCGGCTCGGCTGCAAATACTGGCCCAGCGTGAGCATCTCGCAGCCGTGCGCCCGCAGGTCCTGCAGCACCTCGATCAGCTCCTCGTGGGTCTCGCCGATGCCGAGCATCAGCCCAGACTTGGTCGGCACTCCGGGATGGCGGGCGCGAAAGGCCTCGAGCAGATCCAAAGACCATTCGTAGTCGGCCCCCGGCCGGGCCTTGCGGTACAGGCGCGGCACCGTCTCCAGGTTGTGGTTGAAGACATCGGGCGGGGCGGCCTGCATGATCTCCAGGGCCACGTCCATGCGGCCGCGAAAATCCGGGACCAGGATCTCGATGCCGGTCTGCGGATTCTTCTCGCGAACGGCCTGGATGCAGGCGACGAAGTGCGCCGAGCCGCCGTCGCGCAGGTCGTCGCGGTCGACCGAGGTGATCACCACATAGCGCAGGCCGAGCGCCTGAATCGTCTCGGCCAGATGCCGGGGTTCGTCGGCATCGAGCGGGTTGGGCCGCCCGTGGGCCACGTCGCAGAAGGGGCAGCGCCGGGTGCAGATGTCGCCCATGATCATGAAGGTCGCGGTCCCGTGCGCGAAGCACTCGCCCAGATTCGGGCAGCTGGCCTCCTCGCAGACGGTGTGCAGACGCTGCTCGCGCAGGATGCGCTTGATCCGCTGCACGCCCGGTTGGGCCTGGCTTTGTGCCCGGATCCAGCTCGGTTTGCGCAGCGGTTGCGTGGTCGGCGTGATCTTGACCGGAATGCGCGCGACCTTGTCGGCGGCCCGGAGTTTTTCGCCCATCTGCGGGCGTTTGCGGTCTTCCATGGAGCACTCCTTTACGGGTACGGATCGGCACGGGTGCACGCCGCAGGCCCGTTCACAGAATCACCGGGTGCCTGGGCACCGGGTGCGGGTGTGGCGTGGCATCGGGGGCCGGGTTCGCGCCGCACCGGGCGTGGCGTGGCGTCGTGCGTCGCGATTCACTATGCCATTGCCGGCGCAGCGGCGCACGAGACCCCGCTCATTCCGGGCCGTTGCCGCGCAGCCGGAAGGTAACGGCGTTGTCCGCGTCGATCAGGCCGTGGGCGCGGAGCCAGGCATGGGCGTCTTCGCTATCGTCGGCGAACCAGGTCGCGGTGGCGCCGAGCCGGAAGCTGTAACCCCAGACGTCCATATCGGCCATCAGGGCGTCGCGGCCCACACCGGGCAGGTGGTCGGCCAGCAGCACCTGGAGCAGACAGACCGCGGCCTCTTCGGGATCGTCGCCTTCGGCATCGGTGTGCACGCCGGCGCGTCGGTCCGGGTCCATGCAAATCAGGTGGCCGGCCTCGTGCAGCGCCGAGTGCAGCGGGGTGTCCGGGCGCACGTGCAGCGTGGCGCCGACGATGCCCGCCTCCGGTTCGCCCCAGTAGCTGCCGGGCAGGGCTGCGTGTTCCGGGTGAACGACCAGGTCGATCGCGAAACGCGCGAGCAGCTCACGCAAGGCGGCAAGCCGCTCCGGTCGACAATAATGGCGCACCAGGGGGGACCCGGGCGTCGGGCCGGACAGGGTGTCCAGGGCGCCTGCCAATGGATTCTCCCAGGGCTCAGGACGCCGCGTGTTCCTCGGGCGTCATCGCGCGGATCGAGAGGGCATGCACCGCGCCGCTGGCGATCTCGTCGCGCACGGTGGCGTAGACCAGCTGATGCTTCTTCACTGCGCTCATGTCGGCGAACATCGGGCTGACGACCAGGGCCTCGAACTTGCCCTCACCGCCGGTGACCTCGACCTGCTGGGCTTCCGGCAGGCGGGAACGGATCAGGTCGGCGACTTCGGTGGATTGCATGGGACTTCTCCGGTGGTGGAATTGGATCAGGCGGCATCATAGCCAAATTGCCGACCGCCCACATCCAGGCCCACGTCGGGTTGGGGTACCGGCGGACGCGAACGACGTTCTCGGTGGCCTTGGCCCTGGTGCGTTGAATATACTGAGGCCAGGATCATCCAGCGTGCGGGCATCCCGGCGTCTGTGGATGGTCGCGCGGCCGTCGACTCCGGGAGGAATCGCGATGTCTGATCAAGGAAACCGGACGCAAGCCCTGAGCCAACACCCGATTGCCGCGGCGCTGACGCCGGAGCAGATCGAGGTTCTGGCCTCGTACCTGGAAACCGTGCGTGTGCACGAGCACGATGTGATTGCCGAAATCGGCGAGGTCGGCAACGCCCTGTATGTGGTGATCGCCGGCGAGGTCGCCCTGTATCACGAGGAGGGCGGGCAGGAAACCGAAGTCGGACGCATGAAGGCCGGCGAGTTCGCCGGCGAGATGTCCTTCTTCGACCGGGTGCCCCAGGAGGTTCGCCTGCGCGCGCTACGTGCCGACACCATCCTGCTGCGCCTGACTCGGGTCGAATACGAACGCCTGCGGGCGGAAAACCCGGACATCGCGGTTCATCTGCTCGAGTACGCCATCATCAGCATGGATCACCTGGTTCGCCGGGTCTCCGACGACATGGCCTCGATCACGCGTTACCTGCACTCGCGCGGCCGCTGATTACGTCCCCCCGGAGCCCGGATGAATCCCGCGACGGGCTGCGGGCTCAAATGGCGGCAGGGTATTCCCCGTTGTTTCGGATGACGCGGCTCCGGGTGGCGCTGTTAAGGGTATGGCTGATCCCGGTGCGGCCGATTCGGGTGTGGCTGCTTGCGGGGGCGCTGCTGCTCCCTTGGGGCGGGCTGCCGGCGCTGGCCCTTGCCGCCGACGGCGCACCCACGGCGAGCGCCGCGACGCCGCCACCGGGTGCGGGGCTGCAGATCGACATCGACGTGGGCCAGGCGATCCACCAGGCGATCGGTGCGGAGAATCTGCGGGCGCGGCTCTCCTGGATCGGGCGGCAGCCGCGCTTCGAGTTGCGTGCGGACAGCTTGACGCTGCCCACCCTGCCGGTCTCTCCCCGGGATTCGGCGGCCCCCTTCGGTCGGATCGAGAACCTGCAGCTGTCGTGTCCCCGGGTCGAGGTGACCAATCGGCGCATTGCCTGCGCCGAAGCCCGGTTGAGCGCCCGATTCCCGCAGGCGGCCTTGGGGCTTGAGGCGGTGCCGCTTGCTTTCGACTGGGATCGGCAGGCGGGGCAAGTGCGTTTCTCGCTGCCCTGGCCGGAGTGGTTTGGCGGCCGTGGACGCCTGGAAGGGCTCGTCCGGGCCCACGGGGTGCGCCTGGATTTCGAGCTCGGCGATCTGGACCTGCAGAGGCTCGATCGTTCCGGTCTGCTGCCGGCCGCAACGCTGCCGGTGGCCGTGACCGCCGGTCGGCTGGCTGCCGCCGGATGGCTCGAGACCACCGGTGCCGCGCCGGCCGGGAATGCCGAGGTCCGGATCACCGGGCTGGGCTTCAGCGATGCTCCGGGTCTGCGGGCCGGGGAAGCGCTGGGTCTTGCCGGGCAGCTGCGCCAGGACCCGACGGGGATCGCGGTTCAGCTGGAATTCACCGACGGCCTGCTATTTGTAGACCCCTGGTTCCTGGATCTTGCCGAAACGGGACCGCTGGAGGTGTCGGTGTCCGAGTTGCAGCCGGCTGTGCTGCGTGCGGAGCCATCTGATTCGGGCCCGATCGCCCCGGCACACTGGCAGGCCCGCGCCGCGGACGCCCGGATCGGGACGCACGCGAGTGTGCGCGCCGAGGACCTGCGTTTTTCCACTGCGGGCCTGGAGCAGGGCGACATCGCCTGGGAGGCTTCGCGTCTGGACACGGCCGGGCAGTGGCTGGTGCAGCCGGTGCTGGCCGGTACGGTGCTGGGGCGGACGCGCTTCCAAGGCGAAGCCGAGGGCCGTCTGCGCCTGGTCGGGGATCGCCTGGTTGCGGTGTCGGCGCGTTGGCGCGACCTGACCCTGTTGGACGAGCTGCAGCGCTTTGCACTTACGGGCGCCCGGGGCCACCTCGGCTGGCAGGCGGACCGCATCGGACCGGTGTCTTTCCTGACCGCCGGCGGCGGCCATGTGTTGGGCATGCCGGTGGCGCCCTTCGACAGCCGGTTCCAACTCGATCCGGACGGGGTTCGGCTGGTGCAGCCGCTGCATCTGGGGGTGCTCGACGGCGGTTTGAATGTCGACGTGCTGAGCGTGCACCTGCGCCCCGAGGGGCCCCAGATCGAATTCGAGGGCGGCGTGCAGGCGGTGAGCCTGGAGCCGCTGACGGCGGTCTTCGGCTGGCCCGCTTTTGCGGGTACGCTGTCCGGGATCATCCCCCGGGTGCGCTACGATGTGCAGGGGCTGCGGGTCGACGGTCGCCTGCTGGTCCGGCTCTTCGACGGCGAGGTGGTCATTCGCGACCTGCGCATTCGCGATCTCTTCGGCGTGGCGCCGACGCTGGCGCTGTCGGCCGAGATCCGGCGGCTCGAACTCGAGCAGGTGACCCGCGCCTTTGATTTCGGTCGGGTCGAGGGGCGCGTCTCGGGACGGCTCGACGAGCTGTTGCTGGTGGACTGGCTTCCCGAGCGGATGGACCTGGTGCTGATGACGGACCCGGAGGCCCCCGGCCGGCGCCGGATCAGTCAGCGTGCGGTCGAGAACCTCACCGCGCTGGGCGGTGGCCTGCAGGGCGCGGCCTCGCTGATCTTCCTGCGTTTCTTCGAGGATTTCACCTACCGGCGCTTGGGCTTTGCGTGCGTCCTCGAGGGGCAGGTCTGCCAGCTTTCCGGGGTGGCCGATGCCCCCGACGAGGCCTTCGTGCTCGTCGAGGGCGGCGGCTTGCCGCGGATCACGGTGATCGGACACAACCGGCGCGTGGATTGGCCGGAGCTGGTGCAGCGTTTGCAAGCCGTTCGAGAAGGGGATCCGCCTGTTGTACAGTAAGTCGTTGCCGGCGCGTTGCCGACAATCGGCTGTTGATTGGTTTGCGACCGGCGATCTCCGACGGTCGATTCAAGGAGTTGGCATGAACGTGATACCCCGTCTGTCGATGGTTCTGGTGCTGACCCTGGCCCTCAGCGCCTGCGTCACCATCCATATCTATTTTCCCGCCGCGGCGGCCGAGGAGGCGGCTCGATCCATCGTTCGCGATGTGTTGGAGCACCAGGGTGCGCCGGATGCCGAGAGGCCCGGGCCCGATCCGGATGCGGCCTTGGAGCCGGCGTGGCGCGATGCCGGCGCAGCGAAAAGGCTGCCGCTGCTGGCCCGGGCGCTTGAGCGCATGGTCGCGCCGGCCGCGGCGCAGAACATGGACCTGCGTGTCGACACGCCGGCCGCCAACCGTCTCCGGGCGGCGATGCGCGAGCGCCACGCACAACTGGCCCCGCACTTTCGCAGCGGCGCGATCGGCTTCGGCCGCGATGGCTTCGTGACCGTCCGCGATCTTTCGGAAGTGTCGTTGCGCGAGCGTGCGACGGTACGCCAGGCGGTCGATGAGGAGAATGCCGATCGCCGCGCGCTGTACGCCGAGATCGCGCGCGCCAATGGCCGTCCCGACTGGGAGAATCAGATCCGCGAGACCTTCGCCCGCATCTGGATCGAGGAGGCGCCGTCCGGCTACTGGTATCAGGATCCCGCCGGCAATTGGCAACAGAAGTGAATGCACAGAAATCGCGGAGCCGCCGTATCCAGCAGCGGTGGCAACAGGCCGATGAGCTGATCAATCGGGCCGACCTCGCGACCTTGCCGCGCCTGCAGGCGGTGCTGGTCGGCATCGCCCGCGGCGTGATCGGCATCGCGCGCGAGGGCATGGAGGGGCAGCTCAACCTACGGGCGATGAGCCTGGTCTACACCACGCTGCTGTCCGTGGTGCCGCTGCTCGCCTTGTCGTTCTCGGTGCTGAAGGCTTTTGGTGCCCACGCGGCGATCGAGCCGTTGCTGCTGAACCTGTTGGAGCCCCTGGGCGAGGAGCGCTTCACCATCACCCGCGATGTGCTGATCTTCGTGGACAATATCCAGGTGGGTGTGCTCGGCTTCGTCGGGTTGATCTTCCTCGTGTACACGGTGATCGCGCTGGTGCAGAAGATCGAAAGCGCGTTCAATGCCATCTGGCATGTCGAGGGCACGCGCAGCCTGGGCCAGCGTTTCAGTAATTACCTTTCGGTGATCCTGATCGGGCCGGTGCTCGTGGTGTCGGCGCTGGGGGTGATGGCGACGGTGATGTCCACGACGCTGATGCAGCAGATCGCGGAGATCGAACCCCTGGGCACCATCTTCGCGGCAATCTCCAGTCTGTTGCCCTTCGTGCTGATCATCGCCGCCTTCGCCTTTATCTATATCTTCGTGCCCAATACCCGGGTGCGCCTGGTGCCCGCGCTGATCGGTGCGCTGGTGGCGGGGTTTCTGTGGCAGGCCGCCGGTTGGGGCTTCGCCGCGATGATGGCCGGCTCCACGCGTTTCGACGCCATCTATTCGGGCTTTGCGATCCTGATCATGCTGTTGATCTGGATCTACATCGCCTGGCTCATCCTGCTGGTCGGTTCCAATATCGCCTTCTACATCCAGTATCCCGAATACATGCGGGTGCGCGGCACCGAGATTCCGTTGTCCGGGGCGATGCGCGAACGCCTGGGGCTGCATCTGATGACCCAGGTCGGTCAGCGCTTTCTGGCCGGACAGCGGCCCCCCTCCGTCGAGGACGTGGCCCGGACCCTTCAGGTGCCGCGCCGCCCGGTGGTCGAGACCGCGCGGCTGCTGAGGGACGCGGGGCTTCTGGTGCTGGTCGACGAGGACGGGCTGCGCTACCTGCCGGCGCGGGATCTGGCCGAGATCGAGGTGGACGAGGTTCTTTCCGCCTTGCGTTACAACGAGGCCGACCGGCATTACCAGCGCCTGGAGGGGTTGCCCGTGGTCGAAACCCTGGTATCGCGGATCGAGGCATCGCATTCCGAGGTGCTGGCCTCGATGAACCTGCGCGACCTGCTGACCCGCCCGCCAGACCAGATCGCCTCAAAGAGCTGAATCGGCGCGAGGGCGTAGCCCTGCGCGATACCCGTATCCCCCGGATCCCCGTAGGGTGGGCCAAGCGCAGCGGGCCCACCAAGGCACTCCTCCAGCGTCGTGGCCGTGCCCAAGCCGTGCGGGGTGTGCCCGGTCCGGACACGCTCAAGTCGTCCATGAGCGCTCGAAAATGGCCATCCATGGCCATCTACGGTCCGGACCGGGCACACCCCACACGGCTTTGCAGCGCTGGCTAAAGGTCAAGGTCAGGGTCAGGGTCAAGGTCAAGAACGGTGCGTTGCGCTTTACCCACCCTGGGCCCAGGGCGGCCGATTATTTGCGCGACTGGAACAGGAAATAGATGCCGGCGGCGATGAAGACCGCGCCGATGACCAGCGCACCGATGCCGCCCAGGCTCTGGGCCTCGCTGACCGTCAGGCGGCTGAGGAAGACCTCGCCGGTGTAGATCGCATAGCTGCCGATGCCGATCAGCACCAGGCCGATCAGCACCAGCCCCTCGTCGATGCGCCGGCGCCTCATGGTCGGCCTTGCGACAATGCCGTGGCGGGGGGATGCCGGCAAGGCCGGGGGGTAGGGCGAGGGCGGATTTGATGCATCGATGCACGCTACCGCAGTGCGGGGGGCAGCGCAAAAAGACGCGAGCAAAAAACGAGAAGAAACACAGGTAAGAAACGCGGGTAAGAAAACGCCCAGGGGCACGTCGGGGTGGTGGCGATCGGTCGGTGTTCGTGGGCAAGCCCGCTGCATCTTCGTGGGTGCCGGTGCGGTCAGGCGGCTCCCGGGTCGTGGGGCGCTGGGTTCCAGGCGGGTGGCGGTTTCGACGGCCTTGGTTGGAAGGCCGCCGGCTCGATGACGGTGGCCGGAGGTCGGTGGGGGCGGGTGTCGTACAGGTAGTTGCGGGTGGTCGGAACGATGCCGTGGGCCTTCGCGAGCTGCACCTGGTAGACGACCTGATCCCAGTGCCGGAAGCTCGATTCGCAGGTGGCCAGGTAGAACTCCCACATCCGACAGAAGCGCTCGTCGAAGCGTTCGGCCACCTCGGGGCGGGCGAGCTGGAAGCGGCGTGACCACTCGCCGAGGGTCTGGGCATAGTGCAGGCGCCAGACCTCGATATCGGTATGCATCAGCGGGGTGGGCTCCAGCGCGGTGGCGATCTCCGACAGGGCGGGGGTGTAGCCGCCCGGGAAGATATGGCGTCGCAACCAGGCGTTGGTGGTGGTCGGTGACCCGGTCCGGCCGATGGTATGGATCAGCGCGACGCCGTCGTCCTTCAGCAGCGCATCGACCTGCTCGAAGAACGGACGGTAGTAGGGCTGGCCGACGTGCTCGAACATGCCGACACTGACGATACGGTCATAGCGGGCGCGATGCTCCCGGTAGTCGCGCAGATGGAAGTGCACGCGGTCCTCGAGCCCGCGCGCCGCGCATTCCCGGCGCGCGACCTGCAGTTGTTCCCGGGACAGGGTCAGGCCGTCGACGTGCACCCCGTGTTCGGCGGCCAGGTGCAGCGCGAGCCCGCCCCAGCCGCAACCGATATCCAGAACCCGCATGCCGGGCTCCAGGCGCAGCTTGCGCGCGATGATGCGGCACTTCGCCTGCTGGGCCGCCTCCAGGGTGGTCTCCGGAGTCTCGAAATAGGCGCAGGAATAGAACATACCGTCATCGAGGAAGCGGCGGAACAGCCACTCGTCCAGATCGTAGTGGTGGGCCACGTTCCGGTAGGCGCGGCGAACCCGGTTGCCCTGTTGCAGCATCTTGTGGACGAAGCCCAGTGGGCGTTGTGCCTGACGGCGGATCAGGCCGACGAAGTTGCGCATTGTGATATCGATCACAGTGCCCAGGCCTTCGTCCCCGGCATCCCAGGCGCCGTCCATGTACGACTCGCCGAATTCCAGCGCTGGATTCCGGACGATGCGTTGCAGGGTGCTGCGGTCGCGGATGTGGATCGTGGCCTGGGGGAACCCGGAGCCGAAGCGCCGCTGCGAGCCGTCCGGCAGCAGGACGTTCAGGGTGCCGTGCTGCACGTAGTCTTCCATGAGTCCGAAAAGCTTCATCGCGTCGCTCCTTCGGAAGGAATGGCTGCTGTAAGTATTCCCAGATTTCGGCAGAAGATCAAAGATTCTAGGATCGCGCCGTGGTATGGACGGCCGGGTGGCTATGCCGCGATGCCGGCCTCAGACTTTCAGCAGCCCATGCCGCGCCAGCAGGCGGGTGAGGGACTCCATGTGGTCGCGTATCGACCGGCGCATGCGTTCGGGTTTGTGGCGTCCCAGGGCCTTGGCCAGGGCTGGCTGCTGCGCGGCCGCACGCATCATCGCCTCGACCACGGCCGTCGGATCCCGGGTGCCGTCGAGCAGCGTCACGATCTGCGCCGAGACCGCGTCCAGGTGCAGGGCCTGATGCCGTGGGGTCGGGATGGCGCCGGCACCCTGCGCCGCGACAGCGCGGACCAGGCGGGAAGCCCGGGGTCCCGCCGGTTCGGCCGCGGCCTCCTGGGGCGGGCCTGCTTTGGCTACAGGCCCGGAAGCGGAAGCGGGAGCGGGACCGGGACCAGGGTCGGGGCTGGGACTGGGAGTGGAGCTGGCGAGGGGGCCGCTGTTGGAACGGATTTCGGCGGGACACAGCGTGGCCTGCAATCCGCCGGAGACGAACAGGTTGAACAGATCGGGCATCAATTCGGCGATCTGCGCCGGTCCGGCGACGGCGGCATTCGCCGCGGCAATCTCGGGGACCAGGTCGCTGAGGCGGCGCGCGTCGGGGAAGGCCTCCGCCAGCCGGCTCAGCACCGCCCCGGCGAGCGCGTGTTCCACCGCGAAGGCCTGGCCGGTGGGGTTGCGAAAGGCGCCGGTCGTATCCGGCACCAGATCGGTGTAGAGGGGCAGCGACAACAGGTCGTCGATGAGGATTTCCCGGGTCAGCGGTTCCGCGCTGCGGCACAGCAGGGTCTGGCGGAAGGGGCGCAGCCGCAGGAAGTCGGCATACTGCTCTTCGTCGATCAGATCGTCGAAACGGGCCAGTTTCTTTTCCGCCGCCGCGCCGAGGGTCGAGGGGAACATGGTGTGCAGGCGGGCATCAGCGAGGTATTGCAGCCCGTGGCCCCCGGCCCGGGCCACGAAGTCGCTGAACAGCAGCGGCTCGTGGGTCTCCTCCAGGTACTCGTGATAGAGGTAGCTGTCGCGGGCGCCGCGCAGAGTCTCCACCTCGGCCCGCAGCCAGTCGTACCCCCGCGGCGGTTCGTCCAGCGGGGTCGCGAGGAATTCCAGCAGTTCGCGCGCCCCGGCCAGCCGTTTCCGGGGATTCTCCAGCGCGCGCACGTGATGCAGCAGCATGTCGCGGAGCATGCTGCGCTGGCGCCCGCCAGGCAGGGTGTTGAAGCTGATGCAGGCAATGCCCCCGGGTGCGAGCCGGGCGCCGCAGAGCGCCAGGATATGTTCCTGCACCGGCCGGGGCACCCAGGAGAAGACCCCGTGGGCGATGATGTAGTCGAAGGGTTCCCCATCGAGCGGAAGATCGAGGATGTCCTGGTGGCGGATCTCGGCGTTCTGCAGATTCAGCGTGCCGATCAAATCGGCACCCTGTTGCGCCTGCTCCCGGGACAGTTCGATGCCGACGCAATGGGTCTGGGGGAGGTACCAGGCGATGGGCAGCAGGTTGCCTCCGGCCGCCGCGCCCAGTTCGAGCACGCGGGCCCGCGCCGGATCCGGAGCCTCCAGGCCGAACAGGCGGCCGATGACCGCGAGCCGATCCGGATGCGTCTCGGTGATCGGAAAGCTCTCGTAGGGAATCGCGTCGTAGCTGGCCAGGGTCTGGGTCATGGGAGGCGCGGCGTCCTTGGGAAAGACCCGCAGTCTCCAACAATCCGCGGTCACGGACAAACCCCGAGCCCACCCCGAACTGGCCCGATCCGGTCCGAGGGCGCCGGCCTGGATGGGGTTCGGTGTGCGCATCGGGCATTCGACAGGGTGCGAAATCACCCTGGGCGGGATCTCCAATGCAACAAGGGCGGCCGCAATGGGCCGCCCTCGGGTGCTTACTCGCTGTGGGTGGAGTCAGAAGCTGAGGCTGTAGCCGACCACGAACAGCGGGTCGTCGTCGCTCTCGTCGGTGTGCGCATAGGTGAAGGAGATGTCGCCCATGTCAGTCGACTTGGTCAGGCCCAGACTCCAGAAGGTCCAGCTATCGCCGTCATCGATATCGGCACGCCCGAGTTCACCGGCAAGCCCGACGCTGGGCATGATCTCGAAGTCGCCACCGACCCAGGCGAAGTAACTGCCTCGGGCATCGCTATCGTGGACGGTGTACTTCAGGGTCGCATAAAGGGGTCCGGAACCCACTGATACGTAGACGTCCCCGAAGTCATCCATGAAGTCGCCGGGATAGTAGTAGTAGATGTAGCCCAGATCGACGTCGACGCCGCCCGCCTCGAAGGCATAACCGGTGTAGAGGTCGACTTCCTGACCGTCCCCTGCGCCCAGCGTCGAGGCCCAGGTGCCCAGGTAGAAGCCGGACTCGTGTCCCCAGTCGATACCACCTTGAACGACGGCATTGTTATTGGATTCGCTCTTGCCGTAGAGGATGTAGTCGCTGAACACACCGACGTTGAATTCGAGTTCGGCCTGGGCGGTACTGAAGCCGGCGGTTCCGACCAGCAGCACACCGGTGACGGCGGAGTTGACGAGGGTCTTCTTCATGTTGAATCGCATGGTGATGTTCCTTCCTGAGGGTTGGTGTGATGATCCAATGTCATTCACTACCGACGGTAATGCACCCATCGTGCCAACCCGCGATTCGGTGTTTCTGTTGTGTTTTGGGTCCTCGTTGTTGTTTTTTCGTCGGCTTTCGCACCGGCATGGCGCACCTTCCGGGTGCATCCCGCACCATAATGAAGCAGAAAAGCCGTAGAATT
>Ga0207421_10006555_pt1 | contig 12654 bp, 10 predicted proteins | sample SodLakKL_010_SED_4_FD_187542 | JGI IMG/M metagenome (GOLD analysis project Ga0207421, IMG submission 187542) | Alkaline sediment microbial communities from Lake Tanatar, Kulunda Steppe, Russia - 8KL_010_SED (SPAdes) (version 2) | ecosystem: Environmental > Aquatic > Non-marine Saline and... | reverse complement strand
TGAAGATAATCAACCGTCTAATCTTTTTCTTCTATTTCTAAGATTCTTCTGATAGTATTTTAGCAGAGTACGCTATGCAAAAAATTGAAAATCCTATCGAACCTATAATTTCCGGAATTGCAATACCTGAAAACATCTGACCAGTCCAATAAGCTATCGGGACACATATCAAAAGTATCAAGAGACTTAAATATCCCAAAAAGTTCCTTTCATACGTTTCCCCAATTCCCGTAAAAGCGATTCCCACAGCCGTAGTCAGAAAAAAACCCCAAGAAACCTCCGTATGTATGGGTCTACCTATCGGGAATAACCCGACCAAAATTAGAAACCCCATACCGACAATAAATAAAACCGCTCCAACTTTAGAAATGAATTGTTCAAGTCGTTTCAGTAGACCTATTCCGAAAATGATACCGAAAAGTCCCGTGAGGGTCATTCCCAAATTAAAGACAATCGCGTAATCTTCTCCGAGCGCTCCGAGATCCGAAAGGGCATGTTCGGTCCACAGAAACCAATTTGAGTGTAGATGTGTCGTGACGATTATCGTCGAAAATGCGATAACAATTGCTAGAACTCCGAAATATGCCCCATATTTCTTCATCAAAGATACCACTTCACAAAATCGAATCGGGTGTATTATTAATCATTTTTAATGGACTTCTTCGACTTGAAACTTGAAGAGTAGAGTCTACCGATCAACGTAGGACAAGACATTCCCCATATCGAGTTCTTGAAGTTTTTTCTCAGTAGGGCCTCTTTCGTTCCATCCCCTAATCTCGTAATATTCATCGATGAGTTTTTGGAGCTTTTCCTCCGGAATTGAGAGTTGGGAGCTACCACCTCTTGGTAAAGATTCCGAAAACCTCTTCGGTAATCTATCATCCCCCCTCTTTAATCCTTCTCTATCAGCCAGAATTTTAAGAAGGTTGAAGTTTCTCTCACCTATAGTAAGCATATCCCCCAAGTCTAATTCCATTCCAGTAACTCCTTCTATGAGCCCCCCAATTTCGGGATATGTCCAGGTCTCGTCGCTGAAATACCCGACCCAACCATGGAAGGCGCAATATATCACGGAATTCGTGAAAGAGACCAAGTTCTCGTAATGATAGCAGTACTTTGGCTTAGTATTCAAATCAGTTCTGTCGACCGGTCCGTCGAAGTATTCTTTCATTTCCGAGGGATGTTTCCCAACGGAATCGTGGAGAGTCTCCATATGGTTCGCCCCTCGAGGACTGACCGCGTAGCTTAAACTTAAAGAGGCTTTCCCTCTAGGCTCATGCATCGGAATTTCCTGACCCTTAACCTGCATGTCAAATTCGGCTCCAATTTCGTCCGATATTGCGTCTATGCCTTGAGCTAGCTTATCGCCAATCCCCTTCCGGCGAGATATCTTCTCTATCAGATCGACAATGTCCTCTCCATTTCCCCACTCAATATTTTCTTCAATGAGGCCCTTTTCGGAGGCCTCCATAGCAAAAGCTATCATCACACCCGCGCTGATAGTGTCCAGACCATATGCATTACATTTTTGATTTGCAAGAGCTATGACATCCAGATCGTCGTTCATACAGAGAGATCCAAAGGAAGCCAAAGTCTCGTATTCGGGTCCGCCATATCTCTCCTCAACCTCTTCCTCAATAGCTTCAGTCTTCACCACACGTTTACATCTGACCGGACAGGCAGTACAATTATCTCTCTCGATAAGGATCTCCTCGGACATCGTCTCCCCGGTGATCTTCTCATATTCATCGTAAACTCCCTCTTGGAAATTTTTTGTAGGCAGAGCCCCCAGTTGGTTTAGACCTCCGAGAGCACCTGTTGTGCCAAATTTACCCCAATCTATAATTGGAGACAGTTTTTTTATCATCGATTTCCTAACCTCGTCGAATTTCTCCTCATCTTCCATCGGTCTTCGACGATGACCATCTATCAAAATGGCCTTCAAATTTTTGCTTCCCATTACCGCGCCAAACCCTGGTCGTCCAGCTGCCCGATTCCGGTCGTTCATGATGCATGCCGACTTAACCAGTTTCTCTCCTGCGATCCCAATGGTACAGACACGTCCACCTCCATGTCTGTCCTTCAGCTCTTCGTCAACATCAGCCACTTCCATTCCCCACAGATCACGGGCCTCCAAGAGCTGGGGATCCCCGTCCGAGATAGTCAAATATTTAGGATGATCGGCTTCACCCCTCACTATCACTCCGTCGTAGCCGGATGTACCAAGTTCGTAAGGAAAGAACCCCCCGACATAAGACCCACTAACTCCTCTCGTCTTCGGAGACTTTGCCATTACTACATTCCTGCCAGCCCCAGGAGCCATCGTTCCTTGAAGGGGTCCCGTCCCAAAAATTAAAACATTTTCTGGTCCAAGCGGATCAGCACCTTGCGGCATCTCTTCAAGTATAATCCTCGCCGACAGTCCCCGCCCTCCGAGATACTTCTCGTACCATTCATCGGGTATTACATAATCATTCATTCCTCCCTCCGTTAAATTTAGATCCAAAAATTTACCAAAATATCCGTCCAAAAATATCACCTTATAATCTTGTAATTAAAACTCAAGTAAAATATCTTTCTATTTATATCCAAATAAGGTTATCTATTCCTCAGTTAAACAATTACTCCTCAAAAGATAGGATCGTTGCGGAAAGACGGGCTTTCAAATGGAAAAGGTTGCAAATCGTATAAAGAATTCCCCATACCTTTTTCTATTGTTAATTTGAAAAATTCAGAGAGGTAAAGTGAATAAAAAAATTGATAATTTTAAAAATTTAGTAGGGGAAAATTGGGTTATTACTGACAGCGATACACTGAAAAGTTATCTTGAAGACGAAACACCGCAGGGTAGTAAGGTCAAACCCGTTTCTGATATTATCGTAGTAAAGCCAGGGGAAAGCGAAGAGCTTTCAAAAGTTATGAGGGAAGCAAACAGGAGGAATATTCCAGTCTTCGTGAGGGGTGGAGGAACCGGTCTGGTGGGTGGATGTGTACCTACTAAGAAAGGAATCGTAGTGTCGATGGACCGATTTAAAGACATAAAAGTAAACGATGAAAGTTTAACTGCGACGGTTGGCGCTGGAGTGACTTTAGAGGAATTGAAGGCCTCCGTGAACAAGGCGAAGCTCTCCTTCCCACCACATCCTGGAGATGAAACGGCTCAGATAGGTGGACTCGTTTCTTGTGATGCGGGAGGTGCGAGCGTGGTCAAGACGGGCACAATGAGAAATTTCGTCATGGGTCTCGAAATAGTACTCCCGACAGGAGAGACTATCAGGACCGGAGGGAGGTTGGTCAGAGACAATGTGAATGCTGGCAAGCTCATGAATTTTTTCATTGGCACTGAGGGGATATTTGGGATAATAACTGAAATCACCTTGAAGCTTCAAAAGTCTCAAAAAGCGAGAGGGATAATGATAGCCCCTTTCGATAAAAAACATAACAGCTTGGAAGTAGTACCTAAAATTCTGAAAAGTGAACTTACTCCTGAGGGTATAGAATACGCCGAAAGAAAAACTATCGAACTCGTCTCGGAGGTGGGACGTGAGATATCTCCCTTTGAGGGGGGAGAGGCTTTTCTTTTACTTATGTTTTCGGAACCGAACGAAGAAGCGCTCTATTCCGGCTTGGAGAAATTGCGTAAAACTCTGAAAAAATTCGGTGCAAAGGAACCATACTTTGCCGAGACCGAGAGCGAACGGGAAAAAATTATGGGTATCCGGAGCGAATTTTATCCATCCTTAAAACCAGAAATGTATAAAGATTTGGATATATGCGTTCCAGTAGATAAGACAAGGGATTTCATTTCTAAGCTAGATGAAATATCTAAAGAATACGAAACTTATCTACATCCCTATGGACATGTAGGTGATGGGAATCTGCACGTACATATAATGCAATCGGAAAATTGGAGCGAAGAAAAGTATTCTAGTTTAGAGGAAGATATTTATCGAACGGGTACTGAGCTCGGTGGAACAATATCGGGAGAGCACGGAGTAGGTGAGGTGAAAAAAAAGTTCCTCTATTTAAATTTAGACAAAAAATCGCGCATTTTATTGAAAAGCTTGAAGAAAACGTTAGACCCGAAAAATATACTCAATCCTGGAAAGGTAATCGATTAATGATTAACCCTTGTCAGATATAAAAAACCCGATTGTTTTTTTAATTTTTCTCTCTAACCCTAAATAATTAGGAAATCCCTATATATATCACTAAAAGCGTTTCCTCTCTTTTTTATTACCAAATCGAAAAAAGTTAAAGTCTTAATTCAGAAAAACCTGCTATTTACAGGATATGAATCGTATAAATATATCTAGGATTCCTAAAGATGTATTCGTTTTTGGCTTCATTAAAAGATTGCAGGAAATTGTAAATGTTCCGACGTGTATTTAATTTCCGATCCAGGCATAGTCAATGCGGGAATAATTGAAAAAATTGAAACGATAATCGAGGAAAAAGCCGAACAGATAAAAAAATTTTCTGGAGTGGAATTCGAACCTTCAATAATAACTCAAAAAATTATAGTAAAAATGATATAGGAATATCTTTTTTGTGTAAGCCCCGATAATCGCCTCTTAAGCCGGGGTTAATGGGATTGGTGTGAAACTAACTATCATTATGACAAAAATAAGAACCGATGCGATCTTCCTCTTTCTATCGAGCGGCGTCACCGTGTTAAGAGGATCCTGGCGACCAACTTTGTGGAAAAATAAAGTTATCAAACCCCAAAAAATCCAGATCTGTCCTCCAGTGTGGCCCTGAAGGAAGGATAAATACACGCCACCTCCAAACAAGACGAGGGGAATCACGGCAGATACGTATCCATGATATTTACCTATTAGAGAGTTTACGATATGACCGCCATCTAATTGTCCGACGGGAATTAAGTTCAGGAAAGTAATAAAGAATCCTACCCATCCGGCAAAGGCCACGGGATGAATTCCACCCTCTCCGATAGGAATTAGATACCCGAGAGCTCGAAATATTATCGGTTCCCCAAGAATAATTCCGTTTTCGGCAGCAGGGGTGATTGGGGACAAATAGAGACCTATCAGTGTGATGGGAATTGAAAGAAAGAATCCCGTAAAAGGTCCAGCAGCCCCGATATCGAACAGAGAATTACGATCGGGTATAGGGCTCTTTATTTTTATCACTGCACCTAGCGTCCCCAAAGCAAAAGGTACAGGTATAAAGTAAGGTGGCGTGGCGATCACACTTCTAATACCGGATGAGAAATAATGCCCCAATTCATGTGAGCCAATAATCAGTAGTATCGAGGCAGAGAAGGGCCATCCTCTCCAAATTGCCAGCGGATTTGCAAACACGTCTACTCCAAATAACATGGAACCTACAAATAATGTCGTTAGTATGGTAGCAAGGAGTAGAACGTAGTGAAGGGTTGTAGCCTTTCCTTCGGGTTCTTCATATCTCCCGATCTTTATTTTGCCCAGTCTTCCTCCTTTCCTTTCTAGAGCAGGAAGGAACCCAACTTTCTTTAAATCATCCATAGTCCTTCTGAATTTCGATCCGACATTTTCCCCCAAACCGACAGATATCTCCACTCTCGGACCGTCCAGGGTCCAAGATAAAACCTCAAATTCCTTTCTCACGATTTCTACTACCTTTTCCGCCTCCTGCTCTGAGGGGGAAAGATTTGAAATGAATTCATCTCTCATATTGTTATCCCCTTCTCATTCGTAGTTTTATCCTTGTTCGTTCATATTTTTTAGGATATTCACGGAGGAGGGCTTAGGTCATAAAAGTAACCCGTCTACATTTCACGCCGATCTTTCAGCAAGAGGACCTGACACCACATCGAACTACCGCTTCGATGAAGGAGATGATACGCAAATACTGGATTGCAATTATAAAGTTTGAGAGTTAAAAAATTAGACACATGAGAGTTCTTTTCGTCGACGATGAACCTGAAATTTTGGAGCAGGCGGAGATTTTTCTCGAGAGGAAAGAGTTTGGGGAGTTGGAGGTGGAGACTGCTGTTTCGGCGGAGGAAGGTTTGGAGTTACTTGAGGAGGGTAGTTTCGAGGTCGTCGTCTCCGATTACCAGATGCCTGAAATGGACGGCCTCGAATTTTTGAAGACGGTTAGAGACGAGATGTGTAGCGACATCCCTTTTATAGTTTTCACGGGAAAGGGTCGGGAGGAGGTGGCGATGGAGGCGTTAAACCTCGGAGCTGACAGGTACCTCCAGAAAGGCGGCGACCCGAAATCACAGTACGGCGTCTTGGCTCAGGCAATTGTTCAAGAATGGAAGCATAAAAGGACGAAGTTCGAAAGATCGAAATTGGAAGCAGAGTTTTCTTCTCTTGTCGAAGGTGCGGAAGATCCTATCTTCACTTTGGATGAGGATTGTAGGATAATTTTCGCCAATCAAGCTGAACTGGATATTCATGGCTTGGATTTAGATGAAATGGTTGGCCGAAATTTCCACGAACTCCATGACGAGGAAGACGCTGAAAGTTTGGAAAAGGCAGTCGAAAAAGCCCTTTCTACGGGGGAAGCCTATCGGGAAGAGGTGGAAAATGGAACTCACGGCGCCTATATCAGAACTGTTTCGCCGATCCAGAACCCTGAAACGGGCGAGGTAGATAAAGTTTCCGTAATTTCAAAAGATATTTCGGAGAGGAAAGAAATCGAGGAAGACCTTCGAGAAAGAGAAATGATTTTGTCCGATGTCGTAGAGGGAAATCCTATCCCAACTTTTGTCCTCGATAAAAATCATGAAATCATCTTCTGGAACGAAGCTTTAGAAGACTTTTCGGGTATACGCAGGAGAGAAATCATTGGAACAGATAAACAGTGGAAGGCATTTTATGAAAAAGCTAGGCCGGTCCTGGCCGATCTAATTATAGATGGAGCTGATGAATCCTTAATTGAAGACTATTACGGCGATAATTACAGTCGATCGATATTGAAAGATGCATATGAAGTCGTTGACTTTTTCCCTAATTTGGGCGAACGGGGAAAGTGGTTACACTTCACAGCCGCTCCAATTAAAGATAAACAGGATAATATAGCGGGGGCAATAGAAACGCTACAAGATATAACTGAAAGGAGAGAAGCCGAAGAAAAGTTGCGAAAATCCGAGCAAGAGAAGTCTTTGATACTCGAAAGTTCGCCAGATCTTATAACCTATCAGAATCTGGACCACGAAGTCATTTGGACCAATGAAAGAGCCGCAAAGTCGACGAATGAAAAACCTTCCGAATTAGTCGGAAGAAAGTGTTATGAAATCTGGCACAATCGGGAAGAACCATGTGAAGAATGCCCTGTCGAAAAGGCCACTGAAACTGGCAGGATCCAATCAGGAGAGATAGAGGAACCTGACGGAACTACTCTCCTTATATTTGCTGCCCCGGTGGAAGATGAGAGAGGGGAGTTAATCGGGATTCTGGAGACTGCTTTGGATATAACTGAAAGGAAGAAGCTTAGAGAAAAATTAGAGTTTAAGACTGGACTTTTGAACGATTTAATGAACAACACACCGGATATGGTCTATTTCAAGGATAAGGATACTCGATTCATCGAAGTCAGTCAATCGAAGGCCGAGGAGGTAGATGAACCAGAAAGAGACAATCTATATGGAAAGACGGATTTCGATTACTATCCTAAAGAAAGAGCTGAAAAAAGCTATAACGATGATTTACATGTAATAGAGCAAGAAGAACCACTAATTAAGGAAGAGGAAAAACATAAATCTCAAGAAGGTGAGGAATACTGGCTGGAAGCGACTAAGGTTCCTCGTTATGACGACGAGGGGAATGTAATCGGTATTCTCGGGATTTCAAGAGATATTACAGGTCGAAAAAAAGCCGAAGAAAAATTAAACCAATATAAAATTGGAATAGAGGCTTCGAAAGACTCTATTTATATGGTGGACGGAGATTATCGTTACATTTTTGCGAACGATGAACATATTTCCAGGCTTTTAGATTCTGGGAGAATTTCGCAGAAGAACGAGGAAGAAATAATCGGGAAAAGGTACCGAGAAGTCCATCCCAATGAGATAGCTGCAGAGTTTGAAGAAAAAGTGGACAAAGTGATCCGGACAAAAGAAACTCAGGAATCGGAGTATAAATTTCCGAATATGGGGAGGTGGTCATTCCGAACATACAGTCCCATCATAGACGGAAAATCGGGAAAGGTCGAGGAGGTAATTATAGTTTCTAAAGATATTACTGACAAAAAGAAGGCTGAAAAACGTAAAAATTTTCTCCACTCTTTGCTAAGACATGACATGCGGAACAAAATTCAGATCATTCAAGGTTACCACGAACTTTTAAAGGAATTCGACCTCTCTGAGGAGGCTAGGTGTTACTTAGAAAAGGCAGCTAAGACAGCTCGAGACGGCGTCAACCTAATTGAGAAAGTGAGAACTTTAAGAAAAACAGACGAGAAACATAAAACCGAAAAGACAGAGATAGGTTCTATTATTAAAAACGTGATTAGTAAAATCGGAACGCAGAAAATCGATAAAAATATAAAAATAGAAATAAAATACGAAAATTTGGATTTCGAGGTGCAAGGAGGCACTCTTCTGGAAGAGCTATTTTTGAATATTATTGAAAACTCGATAAAACATGCAGGTTGTGATAAAATCCTGATCTCCGGATCGGAAAAAGAGGAAAAATGTATAGTGACTGTAGAGGATGATGGGAAAGGAATTCCCGATAAAATGAAAGACAAAGTATTCCAAAGGGGTTACAAAGGTGAGTCGACCGAGGGTACTGGATTAGGACTATCATTGGCAAGAAGGATCGCTGAAAACTATGGAGGAAACATCGAAGTATGGGATTCCGACCTCGGCGGGGCGAGATTTGATGTCTTTCTGAAGACGATCTAATATACAATTCGACTTCTGAGCTACTCCTAGATTTTTATTGTTTCCCTGGATTACTTTTCGACATCTTAACAAACGGTCTTCCCGTAGTAGGCTATCGACAACTGTTTAATTCTTTGCACTCAATCGAACTAATGAAGCTGAAAAGGAGTTGGTTCGAAATGTTTAAAAAAATCCTGGTCCCAGTGGACTCGACAGAAAAGCCACCTACTCAACTGGCCGTCGAGGAGGCAATAGATTTTGCGAAAAGATACGCTGAAAGCGAAGAGTTTGAATTCCTGATAATCCACGTGTATACCGTCGACTCAAAGATGACTGTAGAAGAAAAGAGGGAAGAAATTAAGGAAATTTTCGATATGGTTAAAGACGTGGGAATAACGAACTATAAAGCCCTATATAGAGAGGGTGATCCATCCAAACAAATCGTTAAGACCGCCGTTGAAAACAGAGTCGACATGATAGTGATGGGATCAGGAAAGCTTCACGACAGAAGCACAAAAGGGAAGATCGAAAAGTTTTTGTATGGGAGCGTTACGGAGAAAGTCATTCACGAAGCTCCATGCCCAGTTTGGATCGCTAGGCCTTGAATTAAATATTTTGCATCTCCTTATCCTTAACGATCGTATATAATATCTTTAATTTCCAGAATAATTTCGATTCATACCGAAACGGATGAAAGTATAAAACAGGAGTTCTAATATTAGAATTAATTAGAAATTGATCACTTAGAATAAATAAATGGTACCTAAACAATTCAATCTTCGACCAGTTGTTTAGCGAATTTTTCCGCCTCTACAAGATCCTCCTCATTTGGCCTTCCCTTATGAACACCTCCGAAGATCTTAAAGACCGGGATGTAAGTTTCCCAACCCCTACAAGAAAAATGACCAATTACCTCGAACTCCTTTTTCTCCAAACTTTCTTCCATCTTACTTCCGAAGTCGTGAATTATTGGTACTTTAGGAAATCCACTAGTCGAGAAGAGAAATGCTTTAACCTCCTCTACCTCCGGTAATCTCTCCACGAGATTCAGTATACTTTCATGGAAGCTTCCGTAGTATATGCCGGATCCGAACCCCACAAGGTCCCTCCGGACGATATCTAACGTATCCACCTTTTCTGGTTGTAAGCAATCAGCCTCAAGTACCGTCGCTATCGCCTTAGCCACCTTTTCGGTATTGCCATGATGAATGGACTTATAAACCACTATCGATTCCATCTTGTTCCATAAGGTAAATTATTTCGAAGTTCAGTAGATAAGTTTTTTCAAAACCCGTAAAATCCTCGAAAGATTTCATAACTTATAAGTTTTGATGGCCTCATCTCGGTGTTTTTATGTCCAGCGATCGCTACTTTTATAGGCATCATGCCAGGTAATTTGGTTACTTCGACTCATAGCTTTAAAATTTAGCTACTTAGCGAGTGTTAAATAAAAATCGATCTACTGCCAAACAGGTTGTAAAAAAGAATTTTTTGTAAATTAATTAGTAGGTTCTGAAGGGAAATGAATCTTCATGTCATCTCCCTTTCATCCCGACAACGACTATCTTCTCGTTTCTTCGATGGGTTCTCCGAGATTCCTCAAGCCGAGCGCCCCTCACTTAAAAAGCTCGAGAATTTACGTCATAAAGACCGCATCAAAGCAATTATCTTCAAAAGATAAACTCCTAGCACCCCTCTTCGACCAATGTAACTTTGGAATCTAACCCCTCTCGACATATCTCCTCGGCAGCTCTTGTCAACATCTCGACAGACTTATCGATATCTTAAACATCACACGCTTCCTAGAAGGGTTGCAATTTCATTTAGGACCTTAACAGGTCCAGAATCAATTTCCAAACCTCGCTCAACAATTGCGACTTTCAGCTTATCGAGCTTCTTTTCCCGGCGTTTCTACTGAACCTTTCGAAGAGAGGATCTAAAACGTGAACATACCGTAGAACTTCTCTATCGGATCATCCGTTGCCCTTCTCGGTAAACTCCCTTATTCCATACATTAAATTTATCTGCTGAATAGGTTATTTTTCTAGGCTGTGAAGCTAATTTTCAGCAAATTTATAGACACCATCCAGTTAACCACGAGGGATCGTGTAAATTTTCCCGGATATTTTGTCAAAGAGTGTCTAGAGAAAAATATGAAAATAATAGGGGAATTAAATTAAAGGATGGAGTAGAGATTAAGAAGTGTATGGACTTCCTGAAGAGCATTTTTGGGGAGGACAAGACGAAGTCCTCAATTAAAGAAGATATAGCCGATATTCCATTGATCAAGTTCTCAGAGCCCAAATCATTCAGATCTGAGAGTGAAAAATCTAGCTTGATCGAACCGATAATGGTAAGAAAACATGAGCTGACCCAAACCAGCGACCTTGATGAGGTCATCCGAACGGTAGAAAGAGGCGATATCATTCTTATGGACATGTCCCCCCTTATGGAAGAAGACCCAAAGGCTTTGAAAAATGCCACTGACCGCCTTAAGAGAGAAATTGAAGAATTAGGAGGAAATATAGCTAGAGTATCTGACTTTTACGTCCTTATAGTCCCTTCGATTGTCGAAATAGACTTTGAAAGCCGGGAATAGATTTTAAATTTCTCTGAAGACCTATCAAAAAACATTAATTTAAGAGATTTAGGGAAACGGTACCTGAGATAGAAAGAGCAAAATATCACAACATGAAATTGTGAAAATTCGGCCCGGTTCGAAAGACTCTATGAATTTAGAATCATGAATGTTTTAATATCGGGGTTCTTAATTCTTCAAACAAAGTGAGATTTTATTAATCTTATCCCTTACGAAATAGCTTAGTTGCAAGACATCCCTTTCCTACGAGTTTAACAACAGGTCTGCTAAATTTATGATATATTCTATATCTAGTCGAAGATGTAAGAGAAGTAGATAAAAACTAAAAATAGTAAAACTCGTTAGAGCCAAAGTTTGAAAAGGATCTGCAAATATAAAAAAGAATAGAAAAATAGAGAAGATTGGGAAATGGATATTTATATTTAGAAATTTAAGGGAAATGCTGAGTGGAATTTAATGTACATTCTCAATTTGGAACTTCTAAAATGATTGAATTCTCTATTATTTTCGACGGCCATGAAAGGTCAGGATATTGTGAAACTCACAGAGAAATAAACGAGCGGGATTTTCTTATTAACAAAAAATTTTGTTTCTAGGAGGTGTAATAAAATGAAAGGAACCGTAAAATTTTTCGACTCTAGGAAAAACTACGGGTTCATCGAGCCTGAGGACGAAGGCGAGGACCTCTTCGTCCACGCGAGCGACATAGAGTCAGGCCCTCTCAACGAGGGAGACGAAGTGGAATTCGACTCCGAAGAAGGAGATAAAGGACCGCGAGCAGTAAACGTCAAAAAGCTCTAAAAGGCCCTTTGACCGTTCGTCCATAAAAGATCAATTAACGATCAGTAAAACGGGAGTCTAGATAATAGCCAAAGATAACGTAATTTTTATCTGGCGTAAAAAGTTATGATACGTTCTAGCGGTGCTCACGTAATTTAACGAAGGAATAGACGAGGTAATTCTGAAGGCACGGGGAAAAACCTAAAAATAAGCCGTCGATACCAAAGAGATCGTCCTAAACAGATTTCCACCGAATTCCGAGATTATAGACATAAAGGCAGAAACGGAAGAACTTGAAAACGAAGAAGGCAGGAGGACCAATGTCTCAGTAATTTCGATAAAGCTCGGAGAAAACAGTAGTCCACAAAGTAGTTGATTTTTTATGTCCGTGCTTTGTTTTCTCGTGTCTTTTTAAAGGCGTTGTGAGGTTCTAGTG
>Ga0207421_10006553_pt1 | contig 12657 bp, 12 predicted proteins | sample SodLakKL_010_SED_4_FD_187542 | JGI IMG/M metagenome (GOLD analysis project Ga0207421, IMG submission 187542) | Alkaline sediment microbial communities from Lake Tanatar, Kulunda Steppe, Russia - 8KL_010_SED (SPAdes) (version 2) | ecosystem: Environmental > Aquatic > Non-marine Saline and... | reverse complement strand
TTCGTCGATGCCGGCCGCATGCTGCCTCAGATCCCCTATCATCAGTTCCCTGGTCAGGCGCTGGCCAATGCCCTCTATCTGGAAGCCGGTGTGCGCAGCGTGGAGATAGGTTCTTTCCTGCTGGGCCGGGATCCGGAGACGGGAGAGCAGCTGGAGGCTCCGCTGGAGCTGACCAGACTGACCATACCGCGCCGGGTATATACCGATAATCACCTGCAGGTTGTGGCCGATGCCCTGGGCAATATCTGCGAATATGCCGATGAGCTGACAGGGCTGGAGTTCACCTATGAACCGGATATTCTGCGCCATTTCACCGCCCGCCTCAAGCCTGTGAGCGAATGAGACCGATCCCATCACTCAAATAAAAGGAGGGTCTTTACATGCATTACCGCCATCTAAAAGCAGTGGACGAAGAGGTTTCAGCCCTGGGTTTTGGCTGCATGCGCTTTCCCACGGTCGATGATAGTTCTGAAAATATAGATTATAAAAGGTCGGCGGAGATGCTGGATTATGCCCTGGAAAATGGCGTGAATTATCTCGATACCGCCTGGTACTATCACGGCGGTGAGAGCGAGAACTTTCTGGGCGAATATCTGAACCAGCGCCGGGCCAGAGAAGATATCTTTCTGGCCACCAAGCTCCCCCCGCCGGAGATTGAAGAGCCCGCCGATCTCGATTACTATCTGGAACAGCAGCTGAAAAAGCTCCAGACCGATTATATCGACTTCTACCTGCTCCATTCCCTCAACCGGGATCGCTGGGATAAGCTTAAGGAATTTGATGTCACAGACTGGATGGTGCAGAAAAGAGAGGAAGGATTGATAGACTATCTGGGCTTCTCCTTCCACGATGAATATCCGGTCTTCGAGGAGATAGTTGATCACTTCCCGGACTGGGATTTCTGCCAGATTCAGTATAACTATCTGGACAGAGAATATCAGGCCGGTGAGAAGGGGCTGGAATACGCCAGCAGCAGCGGCCTGGAGGTCATAGTCATGGAGCCTCTGCGCGGCGGCCTGCTGGCCAGAAAGCCGCCCGCAGCCGTCAGGGAAATCTGGCAGGAGAGCGATCGAGATATCTCACCTGCCGGCAGGGCCCTGGAGTGGCTGTGGGATGATGAGAGAATATCGCTGGTTTTAAGCGGCATGAGCCGTCTGAAAGAGGTGCAGGAAAACGTCAGAACCGCCTCCCGCTCCGAGCCGGGCAGCCTGCCCGAGGAGGAGATTGAGCTGGTGGAGAGGGCTGCGGACAAGATGCGCAATTTAGCCCCCGTGGACTGCACCGGCTGCAGTTACTGTGTTCCCTGCCCCGAAGATATATGGATACCCAGAATCTTCGATTACTACAATCAGTCCCACCTCTATGACAATTTCGAGGAGATGATGGAATCCTATCAGAGGATAGATGCGGAAAAGAGGGCAGAATCCTGCATTCAGTGCCGCGAATGTGAGGATAAATGCCCCCAGAATCTGCCGATATCGGAGCTCATGCCCGAGGTCGATGAATACTTCAGCGAATGATCAAGTGGCCAGCGGATGATCAGCGGGTGAGCAGGTGATCGGGTGATCATATAAGCCGCACAGGGCCCGATTGGATTGCAGTTTAACCCACGACCACAAGCGTGGCGGCCATTATGGCCATGCCGGCTATAAAGGCATATATCTCCTGATGGCCGTCACCACCATATTTATTGGCCGTTGGCAAAAGCTCATCTATGGAGATAAAGACCATTACACCGGCCACAAAGGCAAAGATGAGGCCGAAGGTCAGCTCATCGAAGAACTCTCTGAAGACAAAATAGCCCGCCAGCGCTCCCACCGGTTCGGCCACTCCGGCCAGAAAGGAATAGGCCACCGATTTCACCCTGCTGCCGGTGGCATAGAAGATGGGAATGGCCACCGCTATGCCCTCGGGGATGTTGTGCAGGGCTATGGCTATGGCTATGGAGATACCCAGAGCCGGATCGGCGAGCGTGGCCACAAATGTCACCAGCCCCTCGGGAAAGTTGTGGATGGCTATGGCCAGGGCCGACATCAGACCAACCCGGCCTAACTCCTCCTCATCTCCGGGATCCAGGGCTTCCTCACCGTTATCCCGGGCGGATTCATCGATATCCTTCGCGGGAATACCGCCTTCTCTCTCCACTGCGGCCGCATCTTCCTGCAGCTCCATCACATTCTCCTCATCCCAGGGTTGATGGGGGTTTTCCGCTTCGGGCACCAGTCTATCTATGAACATTATCAATATAACTCCGGCAAAAAAGGCAATTAAGGTGACCACAAAACCCATATCACCGGCAAAATAGGCGGTAAGCTCCTCTTTGGCTTCCTCGAAGAGCTCCACAAAGGAGATAAATATCATCACACCGGCCGAGAAGCTTAAGGCCGTGGCCAGAAACTGCATATTTGTCTTCTTGGTGAAAAAGGCAAAGAGGCTGCCAAAGCCGGTCGACAGCCCGGCAAAAAGAGTGAGCAAAAAGGCCAGTGTCAGATTTTCCATATGTTAACACTCCCCGTCGCAAATTTTGGTATGCTCATTCATGTTATTCTTCCTCCTGATTTTCATCTTCTGCCTCTAAATTCATCCCTTTCAGATTGCGCCATATCTCCTCGGCTCTCCCGGCCTCTTCTTCTGATACCTCTCCTCCGTAACGGGCATCCTCGTAGAGCCTGGTGAGCTGCCACAGCCGTTTCGAGATATCCTCGTCCTCAAGCAGGGGCGGGTCTTCAGCTCCGGTCAGAAGCTCAAAATACCGGCGGGGCGATGCTCCCCGGGGACGGGGTTTAAAATCCTGCCAGTTTTTCAGCAGTGAGTAATAGCAGTATCTCACGCGCTGACAGGGGTCCTGCCTGTCATAATCGGGCTCAGATTTTCTGCGGAATCGATCCCGCACACCTGAGATGAAATTTTTGACATCCTCCCGGAAAAGGGAGGCCGCCCCCAGATCCTCCCTCTCCTCCTTTACGTAACCCTCTTCTCGCTCCTCATAGCCCAGATATCTGCGCAGAAGCCAGAGGGCAAAGATCAGAAGCAGAAAGATGATGACCACTGCCAGCGGACCGGAAGCTGCGGTCTCAGCGGCTGTTTCCTGGAATTCACTCACCATCTCCTCCCCTTCTTCCAGCTCCATCAACTCATCAATCACTTCCGGCTCTCCCCCGAAGATGCCCTGCAAAACCCTCACTATATAATAAATGGGGACAACAAGATAGGCCACAGGCCAGAGGATGAGGTCGACCAGGGCGAAAAATGTCCTCCCTATGAGATCAGCCAGGGCCAGAAAAGCCGCAGCTATGGGGAGATTAAAGGGCAGGGCCAGCAGCAGCGAGGCCAGCACCAGCACCGCAAAGAAGGGAAATAGCGTCTTAAAGGCTGTGGGTGTGTCGGAAAATTTATCCTCATCCAGCTGCAGCATGACACCATGCCATATGATGAGAAAGATAAAGAGAAACACCTCGTAGAGGGCGGGTGTCTGCCCCAGCCTGCTGCCGGCATAGATCGCCCCCAGATATATGAGCAGAATCCAGGGCAGGTCTGTGCTGAAATCGACCCTCCCCCCGTACATGCTGCCCCTGATGGCCAGGATATAGAGTATGAGCGTGAAGACGATAAAGGCCACAGGCGGCCAGCCGACCACCACCGGAATCAGGGCCACTGCGGCCGGCAGAACCAGGCTGAAAAGCCGCTGCAGGCGATCTGAGAGTCTGGAGTTATCGATGAGATGAGTACCCAGCGATAACAGGGCCAGACCTCCGAATATCCAGTAATCCATCTCCGCTCCGGGCACAAACCCCTCCAGATCGACCAGCAGACCCGCGGCGGGATGGCGCAGTATCAAAAGCCAGAAGCCGGCCAGCAAAAATTTATTTATGAGCTGTGAGGGCTTCAATGCTGAAGCATCCATCATCATCACCCCCGCTGAAGCTGCATCTATAGGGCCGGAAGCCGGCCGGAATCTCTCCCGGCTCTTCCCCCAACTCATCCTGGATCAGCAGATAGGGGCGGGCGGGAAAGTGGTCCGCGCTGTCAGCCATGAGTCCGGGCCGGGAGGAGAGTATTATGATCTCCGCTTCCCCTTTCAGCCGGGGGGCCAGCTCCTCGACTCCACGGCGGAATATGGGCTGCAGTGAGGCCAGGTTTTTCAGTATCTCCTCCAGCTGTCCCTCGCTCTGACCCGGCTCCACCCGCAAATCTCCGCCACCGCGGCGCACACCATTGCTTATGATGCCCACGGCATAATCCCGCCGGAGAAAATGTCGGGCCAGTGACCCGGCTGCCGAGATCAGCCCCTCCAGCCTGCGGGGGGCAAATCCCTCCCACCTGTAATCGGTGGTCCTGACATCGAGCACTATCTCCACCTGCTTCTGCAGTGTGGGATTGTATATATCGGATTTCAGCTCATTATGCCGGGCCGTCACCTTCCAGTTTATTTTCTTGAAATCATCGCCCGACTGATAATCCCTGACACCGACTATATTGCTGCGATCGGTAAAGATCCAGCCCCTGGTCATCTTTTCTCCCCGGGGCCTGCGGGCCAGAAAGTCACCGCCCAGCACGGGATAGAGCCGGGGATATACGATAAGCTCCAGCGCGCTGTCCGCTCCCTGCTCCCGGGAGAAAAGCCCCAGAAAACCGTCATAGGAGAAGGCCGATCTGTCCATCCTGTATCTGCCCCTGTGGGCGGGAGCTAGAGCATAGCTTCTGCGCACCCGCTGATACCAGTTGAGTCGCACGCTGTCCTGGAAAAACTGACGGTTGCCGGGGACGTTTTCCAGATAGCCGCTCTCCCTGAATTCTATTCCCCCGGAAAAATAACAGAAGACCTTGAGCCAGAAGACAGGCAGTGGTTTGCGGTTTTCCAGTGTTAGCACGAACTCGGTCTCCTCCCCGGCGGTGATGGGGTTTCTGCTCAGTTCTGCCTCCAGCTCCAGCCTCCTCAGGGCAAAGAAGCTCCAGAGAAAGGAGATCACAAGCAGTGTCAGCGCCAGCAGCGAGCCCCAGATCAGAGCTGGATAGCTCAGGCGGACACCGATCCCCAGCAGTATCAGAAATATGAGCGCCCAGTTTCTCAATCTGGAGAGTCCCTGCACTTAGATCTCTCCCTCCCCCGCACCTTCTACAGGCACATCGACTCCATCCAGAACTGATTCAATCACATCTTCAGCCTCCAGACCGTGTATGGATGCTTCCTCCTTTAAGAGAAGTCGGTGCGAGGCCACCCGGGGAAAGACCGTCTGCACATCATCCGGCAGCACATAGGAGCGGCTGTAGAGCAGGGCCCTGGCTCTGGCCGCCCGCATCAGTGCCAGCGTGGCCCGGGGGCTCAGCCCCAGGCGAACCCTGTCGTGCTCGCGTGTGGTGCGGGCCAGTTTTGTTATGTATTCCACCACCGGTTCATTCACCTTTACATCGTCGGCCTCTTCCTGCAGACCGACGATATTCTCACGGCTCATGACCTCCTCCAGCTGGAAGAAAGGATCCTCCTGCCGGTAGCTGCGCAGTATGCTCTGCTCCTCGTCCTCAGCGGGATAGCCCACCTCCAGGCGGAAGAGAAACCTGTCCAGCTGGGCCTCGGGCAGGGGAAATGTCCCCTCCATCTCCACCGGGTTCTGGGTGGCCACCACCAGAAAGGGCTCCTGCAGCTCGTGTGTCTCACCTTCTATTGTCACCTGTCTCTCCTCCATGACCTCCATCAAACTGGCCTGGGTGCGCGGCACCGCTCTGTTTATCTCATCGGCCAGCAGTATATTGGTATGGACCGGTCCCAGCCTCAGCTCGAACTCATTCTGCTTCTGGTTGTAATAGTAAAGACCTGTGACATCGGCCGGCTGCAGGTCGGGTGTGAACTGCACCCGGGAAAAGTCAACCCCCAGTGAGCGGGCCAGAGAGGCTGCCATCCTCGTTTTGCCCACTCCCGGCACATCGTCGAAGAGAACATGCCCCCGGGCCAGAAGAGCTATGAGCAGCAGCTCTATTACGTCATTTTTGCCTATTATGACCTCTGCTATGTTATCCCGCACCTCTTTCAGGTCTTCCTGCATATTTAATGAACACCCCCGGATTATCTTTAAGAGCTGAACGAGCTGAACTTTCAAATTAAAAAAACCCGCCACCGGGTTACGGCACACGGGTCTGAGGATGAGATGTCAAATAGAAACATCAGCCCGGCCGGCAAAACGCCCTCCGGCCCAGGCTGTCAGGCCAGGTTCTCATCCTTCTGATCCATAGCCTGGGGACTGTCGGCCCACTTGCCGCAGCGATCACCTGTCATGGCTATGGTCTGATTGTTGGCCTGCACCCTGATAACCTCACATTCGTTGGCACAGTCTTCACAGATAAAGCTGGTGGTTTCGAAATTGTCGTGGGTGAGGGAGAAGCCCTTGAAATCTGTGGTCTGATCGCTGTACATTATCTCCTCGCGGGCCAGCATTGCTATACCTATAGCACCCATGACATCGTGGTTCTCGGGGATTATGACCTCGCTGTCGATCTCATCTTCGATGGCGGCTTTGATACCTACATTTGCGGCCACACCACCCTGGAAGACATATTTGCCGGGAAGGTCCTTGCCCCGCACCAGGTTGTTGAAATAGTTGCGGACCAGGGCCTGGCAGAGCCCGTTGATTATCTCGGGCTTGGTGAAGCCGAACTGCTGCTTGGAGATCATATCCGATTCGGCGAAGACGGTGCAGCGGCCGGCTATGCGCACATCCTTGTCGGCCTCAAGGGCCAGCCCTCCGAACTCCTCGATCTCCACGCCGAGCCTGTCGGCCTGATGATCGAGAAAGGAGCCAGTGCCCGCCGCACAGACCGTATTCATGGCAAAATCGGTGACTATCCCGTTCTCGATTATGGTCAGCTTGGAGTCCTGGCCGCCGATTTCAAATATGGTGCCCACTTCAGGCACCTGATCTATGGTGGCGGTGGCGTGGGCTGTGATCTCATTCTTGACCACATCTGCCCCCAGTATATATCCTATCAGCTGGCGGCCTGAACCGGTAACACCGACACCTGAAACCTCGTATTCATCTTTTAGTTCCCGGTTGAGCTGCTTCAGCCCGGACTTGACCACCTCAACGGGCTGACCGGGATTGCGCTCGTAAAGTTTGAACTGTATGTTCTTATCAGCATCTATACCGACGATATTTATGCTGACAGAACCTATATCCACTCCCAGAAACAGATCCTTCATGCTATTTCCTCCTTTTTCTGCTTGATCAGATCGAGAAAAGCCTCCAGCCTGGTCTTCATGTGAGCTTTGGCAGTCTGTTCATCTATCGACATGGGCAGTATGGGTATATTCAGATCCTCCGATACTCTATCGAGCATGCTCTGCGAGACCACCTCGGGCAGACAGCCGAAAGGCTTAAGATGAACAACACCGTCAAAACCCCGCTGTTTGTAATCGATGATATGGCCCAGCGATCTCTTGGCATGGCCGCCTATGACATGCTCAAAATACTGATCGCCCTTTTCCAGAATATGCTGATATTCCTTCTTCTTCCAGGGGACCATGTGGCTGTCGATATATTCGGAGAGATAGTGAGATCTCTCCACCTCGACATCCATCTTGTTCAGCATCCTCTCGATGAAATTATTTGTGGAACCTTCCATGACCACGTAAATCTCGCCCACAATGCCGACCCGCAGGCGCTCGCGGTCTGAGGGGATGGGCCCGCCCAGCCTGTCCAGCTCACTCGAAGCCCATTCCTCGACCTCATCCACATCTCCGCTGGAAGAGACATCAAGATACCTCTCCTGTATCTCATCCCAGAGCTCGGTCAGGGCCCTCTTATCCTCGGCATGAGCCCTTCTGATATGCAGCTTTTTCAGCATCCTGTCCATGGAATGTGATATTTTGTAGCCTATATAGACGCTCCTCAAAAGATTGATGATATTTGTGTTCTTTTTGAGCAGGCGCACATTATCCAGAAAGTCCTTCCAGTCACCCTTGACCTGCTCGAAGATGACGATATCTATATCATAGCCCAGATCATCCAGTATCTTCTGCTGCAGCTCTCCGTAGTAGCCGGCCCGGCAGGGTCCGTAACCTCCGCTGGTGACGATGGTATCGACTCCCTGTTCGTAGAGCTCGATCATATTGCCCAGCGTCACCTTGAGGGGAAAGCAGGCGAATTCCGGGGCATATTTAACACCCAGATTAAATGTCTTCTGTGTGGGACGGGGCGGTTTAACAACATCATGGCCGAGCAGATCAAAGATTTTATAGTATACCACAGGTGATTCCATATAGGGGAAACTCAGTTTCATGTCAGCTCACTCTCTCCAGTTACTTTTTCCTGCTGTCGTTTTTCCTTCTTTTTGCGCAGGCGCAGAAGATCTATAAAAGCCTCCACCCTTGTGACCAGGTGGCTCTCTCCCGTCTGCTCATCTATGCGCAGAGTCATAAAGGGCTTATCATATTCATCGGAATCTATATCCAGAAAGGGACCCAGTATGGAATCGGGCCCACAGCCGAAAGCCGTGACATGGATTATGCCGTCTATCTCATCCGATTTGAGAAAGTGATAGCCGGCCCCCAGCAGCTTGTTGGTGAACTCCCAGAACATTCTCTTGTCCATTTTGGCGGCTTCCCTTTCGATCACCTCGTCATCTATCATCTCGAAGGTTACCACATTTACGTTCATATCCCGCAGCTTGCCCAGAAGATCCATATTGACGAAGTTATCATAGACATTATAGACATAGCCCAGAAGGCCTATGGTGAGATCGCTCGTCTCCAGGCTGCGCTCCTTCTCGTTTAAGAGCACATCGCTGGTAAAGCCCTGGCGGTGCTGTGCGCGGTACTCCTGCCAGCGCTGGCTGGCGCTCTCCAGTGCGGCTTCCAGCTCCTTCTGGCTGACATCGAACTCCTCTTTGAAAATCTGGTAATCTTTGGGGTCTGAGATATCATCACTGTCCTGTTCGATTGTGTTGACCAGGAGCAGATCCTCCATACCGTCCAGAGAATTGAGTATCATATCCGGAAGCCCCAGAAACTTGGGACAGAGCGTCACTTCCTCATGGATCGATCTCAGGCGGGGAACATAAATCCGGTCCACATCATCCCGTTCGGCCAGCTCCAGAACCTGGCCCACAAAGGTCTTCATTGGCACACAGATCTCGGATATAGAGTATTTGACACCTTTGTTCATTATCTGCTCATTATTGGGCTCTGATACGACCACTTCCTGCCCCAGGCTGGTGAAAAGCTCCTCCCAGAAGGGGAAATAATAATAGTAGAGCAGGGAATGGGGAATGCCGATCTTCATCTCTATATTTGCCTCCTGCACAATTCATAATTATTGCTGATCATATTCATTATTATCTTACTCTATAGGCAGGGGTTTGTCAAATTAAACAGTTTACAAAAGGGCCGGATTTTTTGCCGTTTTCACCCCTGCTGCAGATATATTTTATCATATATCAGCTTCTACCAACAAATTTTACCAGCATAAAGTGCCTTAAGAGCAGAAAACAGAGAAAAAGAGGGCAAAATTAAAACCCCGGCAGCAGCCGGGGTCTGTCGACATCTCAATGGAGTTATTCTTCCACACCACATCTATTTTTGATCATCTGCCAGCGCTCATCGACCTGCTCCTGGATATCCTCCAGCAGGTGTTCATTTTCATCCTGGAAGAGGTGATCGAACCTGCCCTGCATCTCCAGCCAGTCGGTCACGGGCTTTTTCTCGCGGGGCTGATAATTTAACTTCCACTCACCTTCCTCTACCTCAAAAAGAGGCCAGAAACAGGTATCAGCGGCAACCCTGCTTATCTCGATGCTCTTATCGTTCTCGCTGCGCCAGCCTCTAGGACAGGGTGCCAGCACATTGAGAAAGGCCGGCCCCTGAACGGCGAAGGCCTTCTCAGCTTTTTTGATGATATCCTGCGGCCGCCATGGTGCCGTCTGGGCCGCATACTCTATGCCATGGGCGGCCACGATATCGGTTATCTCCTTGCGCTTCTGCTCCTTGCCGGGTATCTCGTTGCCGGCCGGGGAGGTTGTGGTGCTGGCCCCCTTTGGCGTGGCGCTGGAGCGCTGGATGCCGGTATTCATATAGGCGCCATTGTCATAGCAGACATAGACCATATCATGTCCTCTCTCTATGGCTCCAGAGAGGGATTGAAAACCTATATCATATGTCCCCCCATCACCGCCGAAGGCAATAAAATCAAAGTCCTCGTCGAGTTTACCCTGGCGCCTGAAAGATCTGTAAGCTGCTTCCACACCGCTGATGGTGGCAGCCACATTCTCGAAGGCATTGTGGATGAAGGAATCCTTCCAGGATGTATAGGGATATATGGTGGTGGAGACCTCCAGACAGCCCGTGGCACAGCCCACCACCGCTGGGTTTTCACTGGCACTCATTATCAGTCGGGCAACAGTGCTGGCCGCACAGCCGGCACAGAGCCTGTGGCCGGGGCTTAAACGGGGTTCCTTGCGGGCATAATCTTTTAAATTCATATCTGCAGCACCTCCTATTCTCTTACACCGATATAATTGACGGGAGATTCAACTCTGTCAGCATCGGCAGCTTCCAGCAGCTCTCTGTAGACTGAAGCTATCTCCTCCTCGTCTATATCCCTGCCGCCCAGCCCGTAGATATAGTTGACCGGTTTGACGGAGGGATCGACATCATAGAGCGCACTTTTGATGTCGGCGAAGAGGGGACCGCCTGTAGTGGAGAATGTATCGGCTCTGTCCAGAACACCCACCGCCTCCAGCCCGCTCAGCGCTTCAGCTATCTCCCGGGCCGGGAAGGGCCGGAAGAGCCTCAGTTTTAGAAGTCCGGCTTTCACGCCCTCTGAGCGGAGCTTATCGACTGAATGTCTGGCCGTGCCGGTAGTTGAACCCAGGGCTACCACGGCCACCTCGGCGTCATCCAGTCTGTATTCCTCGAAGAGGCCGTAGCTGCGTCCGGTCCTCTCACCGTATTCTCTGCCCACCTCCTGTACAACATCGGCCACATTCTCCGCCGCATCTGCCTGCTGTTTCTTGAACTCGAAGTAGAAATCCTGCAGGGCCAGCGGGCCTACAGTGACCGGATCTTCAGAGTTGAGCAGTGAAAACTCCGGTTCATATTCACCTATGAAATTCTGCACCGCTTCATCGCTCATCATATTCACATTTTCCACGGCGTGGCTGATGATAAAGCCATCCAGATTGACCATCACCGGCAGGCGCACATCCTCATGTTCGGCAATGCGGACAGCCTGAATGGTATTATCATATACCTCCTGGGCATTCTCTCCGTAGAGCTGTATCCAGCCCGAATCCCTGGCACCCATGGCATCGCTGTGATCACAGTGGATGTTGATAGGAGCGCTTAAGGCCCTGTTTACTACGGGCATGACTATCGGTAGCCTGGTGCTGGAGGCTATATAGAGCACCTCCCACATCAGAGCCAGGCCATTGGCTGCTGTGGCGGTCATGGCCCGGGCCCCGGAGGCAGCAGCCCCCACGCAGGCGCTCATAGCACTGTGCTCGCTCTCCACAGTGACAAACTCGGTATCGACCTCACCATCTGCCACGTACTGTGAGAAATTCTGAACTATATCTGTCTGGGGTGTTATGGGATAGGCACAGACCGTATCGGGATTGATCTGGCGCATGGCCTCACCCACAATCTCATTCCCCGTCTTTGCTACACGTTTTTCCTCAACCTCTGTGGACATCGGCTTTCCCCCCTGATAAATTGCTTGCTATTCCTGTTCCATGCTGATGGCATCGACGGGACATTCATTGGCACAGATGCCGCAGCCCTTGCAGTATTCCAGATCGAATCCGACAACCTCCTCGTCTCTGTGTTCCACGGAGTAATCGGGACAGTAGACGGCACACAGAAAGCAGTCGGTGCATCTGTCCTCATCGAGAACGGGGCGCTCAGTCCTCCAGCCCCCGGTCTTATATTCCCGGGAATTTCCCGCTTCCTTGACAAGTCCACCTTCAGGAATATCTCTATATCCATCACCGGGCTCAACTGTCATTGGCTTTCGACCTCCTCGTAGGCCCTGTCGATGGCGGCCAGGTTCTTCCCGGCAATGCCATTGGGGCCGAACTTATCTTCCAGAACAGGTTTGAGCTTTTCCCTGAACTCCTCAAAATCTAGCACCTCTGAAGCCCGTATGAGGGCACCTATCATGGGAGTGTTGGGGATAGGACGCCCCATCTCCTCCTGTGAGATTTTATAAGCATCGACTGTCCAGACTTCACCGGCAAAATCCAGTTTTTCTTTGATCTTCCCCGCATCTTCTCTGCTGTTGACGACCAGCACTCCATCCTCCGGCACACCGTCGGTAACATCGACGACCTCCAGCAGTGTGGGGTCCAGCACCACAACACACTCCGGACTGCTGATCTGGCAGTGGATGGAAAATTTCTCATCACTTATGCGGTTAAAGGCCTGCACGGGAGCCCCCATCCTCTCCGGTCCATATTCGGGAAAGGCCTGAATATCCCGGCCCATCTCGGCCGCGGCCTTGCCCACGAGTGTTGAGGCGGTCTTTGCTCCCTGTCCTCCTCGACCATGCCAGCGTATCTCTGTCAGCTCGCTCAATTTCATCCCCCCATTTCCATTATGCTGTTTCAGTTAGATGGTAACATATCTGCAGGAATTTGTGAAGCAATTAACCATCGCAGATTAATAGCGGGTCA
>Ga0207421_10006551_pt1 | contig 12659 bp, 17 predicted proteins | sample SodLakKL_010_SED_4_FD_187542 | JGI IMG/M metagenome (GOLD analysis project Ga0207421, IMG submission 187542) | Alkaline sediment microbial communities from Lake Tanatar, Kulunda Steppe, Russia - 8KL_010_SED (SPAdes) (version 2) | ecosystem: Environmental > Aquatic > Non-marine Saline and... | reverse complement strand
CTGGCGTGAGGCAGAGTTCGTCGAGGAGGCGGAGAGCACGGACGCGCCCAGGACCTCAGTTCTCGCCACTTCTTTACTGGAAGCGATTGGGGAGTTAGAGCGGTTGCGAGCGGAGAACGAACAGCTCACGGCGAAGCTCAGCTACGAGCCCCACGTGTGCCGCGCCGAGTGCTGTGACGACCTGCCGCGCTACTGCGGCGCTCACGCGGGCGTGGACACCACGGTGAGCGACTCGACGGATGCTGCTACTGTGACAGATGAGGTGTACAGGTTGCATAGTGTGTTACGGCAGGCGCGGGAGATGACCGGGAAGATGCGCAAAAAAGACACCTCAGATAATCTATACGTGTATGGGCTTACTGTTCGATGGCTGGATTATATCGAACGTCAACTCTCCCACCATTTCGGCATCCAGGGTAAAGGAGACAGCCATGAGTAAGCGATGGATCGACAGCCCAGAGGAGAACGCTGCTGATGTCAACAGGGAAGGCTAATAAGAGAAAAGATGGCTCAACTAGGAGGCAGCTAACAGTAGCTATCAGAGTAGACCGTCGTCTCTGTGCTGCTCTCGCTCTTTGGGCCAACCAGCATTGGGCAACACCGCCTCCTATATCCAGCCTGATCCGAGGCGCCCTGTCGGTAGTCCTCGAGGATGTAGCCTCAATAGTACCCGACTGTCCCGAGACCACCAACACTGAGGCAGCAGAGGCCTACCTCGAGGAGTATAGTGTTCGGGCTCTCGGCGACACTGATCCAGAGGCAGTAGCTGCTCACTTCAAAAGAGTCCTCGGGACTCTCGCTGAGCCTACTGACGAGGAGCTACAAGAAGCAGAGCAGCTACTTCGAGATAGCCTCGAAGATAACCAATAGAGATAGTTGCACGGTGCAACTATCTCCGTGGTGTAGCACGCAGAGGAAACAACATGGTCGTGAGGACTTGACAAATCCGCCATGTTGTGGTACAATGTTGTTATATGGAATGGGCACCCGGACCATTCCTTAAACCTAGCTAGGAAAGAAAGGAGGCTGCTATGAACTAAGGAGAACACACCAACATGAAGGATACTCTAAAAGAGACACACGATAGGAGAGTCGATCTCAGGTTATCGAGCCGCTTACTTCGGCGGCTCGATAACTTCTGCCAAGAGAATCTACACACTAGAAGCTCCGCTATTAGAGAGCTTCTGGACAACAACCTCCGTGGTCACGCCACGGACGACAAGGAACAGGAGAACGACAACCATGACCAATGAGACAAACGAAAGTACCTTGACCACAGTTACTGCTAGGGACCCTCAAAGCGGCAATGAGGCCACCGTCGAGGTTGATCTCGGCCAGGACCTCTACGATGCAGTGTCGAAGTTCGGGGAGGAGATTGTCTTTGACTACTACCAACGACAGGCAGTGGTTCAGGCACAGGCAGCTATCCGAGGGCGCCTCCGTGCGGATAAGAGTAAGGGGGAGATCCAAGGCGAGATGGCTCAGTGGGAACCCGGCAAGCTCCGTCGCTCCGGAGGCAGTGGTAAGAGTACCCTCGAGAAAGCTACTAATGCTTTCGAGAACATGACCGAGGCACAACAGCGGGAGTTCCTCGAACAGCTCCGCAACAAGATGCAACCAGAATAACAGTCTCAATAGGGGCGGGGGTCTCGGTCGGGGGCCTCCGCCCCCTCGATTAGAAGGGAGAACCAACCATGCCTAAGTTTTATGTAACGGAGAACAACAGCGGTGGCTTTTGGGTAGCCCTCCACGTAGAGGACAACGGCGGCTTCTTTGGTTATCCTCATTATGTCGAGATAGAGGCAGAGAACGCCGACGATGCTATCCGACAGTTTGAGGAGTACTATAACCTCAGCTGGAATTATGAGAACAGCTACGAGGGAAACTCTTGTAACTGCTGCGGTCGCCGCTTTACTCTAGTAGCTCCAAAGGAATTCGGTGACAGCCAGCTAGATGAGTATGGCTGTGTTGAAGAGGACGACAACCCCTACTTCTTACACGAAGGGTCTTTACTCGACGAGAGGTATAAGACCCAAGGCTGCAAGCTAGAAGACGCACCGCGGAGGCTAGAGTCCGATGATCAGTGAACAAGAGTTGAAGAAGGTAGTAGACTCTACCAAGCTCACCACCTATATGACGTGTCCACGCAAGTTCCTCTATAGGCATGTCCTCCACTGGGAGCTAGATCAGCCTTCCGTCCACCTAGTGTTTGGACAGGCCTGGCATCTAGCTCTAGAGTATATGCTCCTTGGCCTCCGTGAAGGTAAAGCTTATCCTGAAACAGTGGTGGAGGCCAAGAGGCTATTCCACGACCACCTAGTGGAGAACTATCAAGACGAGCATCCCATCAAGAACAGCGACAAAGGCTGCAATGCCCTCGATGTATATAGCAGGCTGTTCGAGGGTGACCTCCAACGGTATGAGGTACTCTACACGGAGGTACCTGGTCTGGTCAACATCCCTGGTTTCGAGTACTACTATAAGATAGACGCTATCCTCCGAGACAAGGAAGACGGCTTGATCTATGTAGTAGACCATAAGACAGCTCAGACAGACAGTGAAAGTTGGAGGGCTCAGTGGCGGTTATCGCCTCAGGTCTGTGCGTATATGCATACCCTCTATAGCCTCTATGATCCAGGTGAGGTCGGTGGCCTGATTATCAACGTGGCTTTCCTACGCAAGGCTAGCCTCGACTTCGACCGTATCCGCCTAGATATAGGTAGTCAGCATATGCAACGCTGGATGGCTATGGTAACCAGCTGGAGCAACCACCTGCAGGATGACTACCAACTACTCTCTACTGAGGTAGCTATGCAGCAAGATAGGCCAGATGACCGGTCTCTAAAGGCATTCCCAGGAAACTGGACCAACTGCACTAAGTATGGCCTCTGTCCATACTATGACCTCTGTATCAGTTGGCATGATCCTACCAAGCAGGAGCGCCCTCCCGGCTTCCGGTATGAGCCTTGGGATCCTCGCCAACACAGCCAACCATTGGGAAAGGATAACACCAACGATGGCGATCAATATTAGAAGGATAGTTATGTGCGATGCCTGCTCTTGCCCCTTCCTCAAGGCAGATGGTAGCCTACTTATAATATGTGATAACAGCTACGGTCCTAATGAGGAACTGCTGAGTATTAGCGGCTGGATTAAGCTGATATATCCTCATGAGCCAGAGGCGCATGTTTGCCCCAAGTGTATTAGGGAGGGAGCAGAGATACTCATAAGAGCTGCTAAAGACAAGGGAAAGGAGAACACCAACGATGCTAGGCCCCAAGAAGAAACTTGAGGATATCCAGAAGTACTATAGGGAAACGCAGGATAGCGGCTTCACCTGTATTATCTATGGCGAAGCCGGTTGTGGTAAGACACACCTGCTGACAACAGCCAAGAGGCCCTTGCTAGTCTTCTGCCTCGACCCTCGCGGTGCTACAACCATCGAGCAAGTAGCCCCGGAGGCAATAGCCTCGGGGGATATTATCCTCGATAGACGGTGGGAAGAGGCAGGCAAGGATACCTACGTTAAGTTCCACCAAGAGCTCACTGAGCTATACAAAGCGGGAGTGTTTAGTGAGGTTAAGACAGTCGCCGTCGACTCCTTTAGTGGTCTCAATGACTCCTTGCTGGCTTGGCTCAAGAGCAAGAGGAAAGCTGACGATGTGCATGGTACTCCACCGGACGGAGCCGGCTACGGCCAGCTTCAGATACAGGATTGGGGGAAGTTCGCCGAGTCCTGTACAAAGACCATCAGTAAGTTGATGGCTCTCCCTTGCGACGTTATCATCACTGCTCACGTTGAGCACGACAAAGACGACACTACAGGGGAGTTCATCAGCAGCCTGTCCGTCGAGGGGAAGAAAATGAAGACCCGCTTGCCTAACCTAATCAGTGAAGTTTATAGGCTGGAGCAAGCGGGACAGCCCGACAAACCTAGGAAACTCTGGACTACTAGAAACAACAGGTATAGGGCGAAGAGTAGGCTGGGTCTACCCAATATTATCGAGAACCCTGACCTGGGCGAGATACAAGACAAGGCTCGGGACTTCGCAAACAAGGCTCGAGCAAACAAGCAACAAGGAGGTTAGGGCCTACCTCTTTGGGTGGTAAACCGAGATACTTGCACGGTGCAACTATCTCTATCTATAGTGTAGTGAGCCGAAGACTCACAGCCAACAGGAGGAAACATCTATGAGCATCCTTGACTACGATCCAGAAAACAACGCACAGGACTTGGTAGCAGTAGAGCCTGGGGAATACACCCTCAGGATCGTCTTCGCTACTCTACAGGAAGGGAGCAAGAAAAACCCAGACAGGAACATGCTGGTTATCTCTTATGAGGTGGTGGACAACCCGTTCGCTGAGGAGGTCCGCGAGTGGTTGACAATCCCCAACTCAGAGGATACTGACAAAGCCAAGAACCGTATGAACCTCCGGCTCCGTGACTTTCAGAGGGCAGCTGGTGCTGATTTGACAGTCGAGACTCCTGAGGAGCTGGTTGGACGTGAGATCCAAGCAGTGCTCGGTACTCGAGTAGATGACAACGGTGACACCAGGAACACTGTACGTTCCTATCTCGCCTTCTAGACCTTAGCTGGTTCTCCCTACTAGCGGGTGGTGGAGGAGGCTTGGCTGTACCAGGTCTCCTCCACTTACCTAAAACAGCAACCAAGAGGAGCTAGGCTGATGACAGTTAACGAAGATATAGCTGCATACATAGTGGATTGTGATAGTTGTAGCAATAAGGTGCTCGTCTCTAGAGCAGTAGTAAATGGTCTTGTACAACTAAGGCAGGATGGTTGGACAGCTCTTGATCCAGACACACTAAAAGGAAAGTGTCCAAGTTGTACAGCTGCCCTAGTCGAAGAAGAGGAGCAGGTAGGTCCGCCTGAGTACTATCTGGCGTACATCGACGGAGGTCGCCGAGCTGTCCAGTGTTGTGTAGTGGCGGAGGCACTAGGGATGCACCAGCACCACTACATCAACTGTGCTTTCGAGTATCTGTGGCGCTGTCTACATAAGGGTCAGACCAGGAGTGACTTAAAGAAAGCAGCCTGGCATATTGGTAGGGCTTTAGCAACCCTAGATAGCCAGGAGGATCAGTCATGAGTGAGAAGAATAGAAAGGTCACCATACGCATCACTGAAGACATGCGTGAAGATATCGAACGCTTCCTGCCTTGGGGTATCAGACAGACCTTGTTTGAGCATGCTATAAAGCTTATCTTAAATGAGGTTCATAAGTCGGGCCTCTGTAAGACTACCGCACGCCTAAATAAGGCTGATGTGCTCTCGGATGCCTTCGGTAGCTATAAGAAAGCCGAGGACATAGAGGCCACCAAGAGAGGGGAGGGCTAGTCAATGAGACTTAGTCAACTACGAGAGACTTTAGCTAGCCTTCCTGATGATAGGCTCCACGAGCTCATTAGGGAGACTCGAAAGAGTAGGTTAGAGAGTCTCAGTCGGGAGAACAAGCCTAGTAAGAGCAAAGGTAAAGGTAAGGAGGCCCAGACAGCCAAGAAAGGTCGGGCTATCCTAGACAGTATGAGCCCAGAGGACGCTGAGAAGCTCCTCGAGCTACTAGATGCCGATCAATCTGAGGAGGGTTAACAAGCATGCCTTTGTATAAGCAGCGAGAGGTGTCGCCGCACGACATAGTAGAGGGTGAGCGGGCTCGAAAGGACCTTGGAGACCTCGACAGCCTAGCAGAGAGCATCAGAGCCGGCGGCCTTATCCAGCCTATAGCAGTCAGTGAGGAGGAGGACGGTACGCTGTTGCTCCGGGCAGGCGGTCGCCGCTTGGCTGCCTCCAAAAAGGCAGGTATTCAGAGTATCCCAGCATTGGTATTCTCTGGTATTAGCGACATTGATGGGGCCTTGATTGAGCTAGTAGAGAACATCCACCGGAAGGATATGTCTTGGCAAGAGGAAGCGACTTTGGTTGGTCGGATACACCGCTTGCAGGTAGAGAAGTTCGGTAAGGCTTCGAGGGGTCCAGGCGGAGGTGGTTGGACACTCAAGGCGACGGCGGAGCTAGCAGGTATCAGTCTCTCTTATGCCTCCCGCTGTCTCGATTTAACAGATGCACTAGAGGAGCAACCTGAGCTCTTTGAAGGTGCTGGTGGTATCAAAGAGGCTGTCAATAGACTCGAGGACGCTAAGAGAACTGTGATTGAGGAGGAATTAGCGAAGAGGGTCGAACGGGGCCTTAGCCAAGACGCTGGTGATGTCAACGAAGCCGACGATGAGGAGGTACTAGACACTGGTAGTAGTAGCCCAAGCAAGAACAAGGAAGGCGAAGAGAGGTATCGGCTTAGAAAGCTAGCTGAGTCCTATGTCCTCGGTGATTTCTTCGAGAAAGCTAAGGTCCTTCCGGATGAGTCTTTCGACATTATCGAGTGTGATCCTCCGTATGGGACTAGCTTTGATAGCTATAGAAAGTCTGGTGGGATATACTCGTATAAGGGAGACTCTGTTGGTAAGAACAAGAGTGATAACTATGAAGAGATAAAGGGTGACTACGGGGAGTTCCTCGGTAGCTTGTTGCCTGAGCTTTATCGGCTGGCTAAGCCACATAGCTGGATTCTGTTGTGGTTCTCTACTAGGCACTGGGAGCTAGTACGAGACGCCTTGAATGAGGAGGGATTTTTGGTAGCAGGGCAGCCTATTATCTGGGTTAAGACTTATACGCCTAGTGTCCAGCCCAACCGGGTCCTCGGGAACAAATACGAGTGCTGTTGGTACGCTCGGAAGGGTGAGGCAGTCTTGAATAAGACCAACGGAGCTAATGTGATATATCGAGAGAATCGAGGGAAGAGGATACATCCGGCGGAGAGGCCAGTTGAGCTCATCAGTGAGCTGCTGTCTATATTCTCGCCTCCAAGGGGCCGAGTGTTGTGTCCATTCGCTGGTTCTGGTAATACCCTCGAGGCTGCCTTCGACCTGGGTCTTAGTGGGGTCGGCTACGACCTCTCTGAGTATTATCGGAACAGATATATAGCTAGGTTGGCTGGCCGTGATGCTGGCGACGACGATTAACTAGAGAAAAGATAGTTGCACGGTGCAACAAACTGGGTGCTAGCATGCTAGCATGCTAGCGGGTGGTGGCTGCCGCGGTTTGGCCGTGTTATGGAATACACGCTATACCGTGCTAGCGGGAATAAAATACCCATGCTAGCATAGGTTAAAACATAACCGTCCATACCAACCCACAACCCCAACAACACAACGTATGCTAGCGTACCAACAACGGGGATAGGAAGACAATCTGATGACAAACAAGCAACTAGAACAAGAAGACTCTCAAGTAGTGTTGTGGCAACTTTTTGAAGAGATACTCCTTTTACAACACCCAAGTGTTGTAGAGTATCAAGTATCAGATACAGACACCAAACCTCCTGTTTTAGTGAGCTTTGATAAGGTCTTAAAGCTAGTCAGGCGATTAGAGGAGCAGGTAGACTGGTACAAGGCCTTGGCTGAAGGGAACGGGCAAGAGGCAGCTATATGGTTTAGAGAGGCCAAGCGACTAGAAACTCTATTAGCCCAAAGCAAGGAAAAGGAGAACCAGTAGTGTCTATAGATAGCTGGAAAGAAATACCGCTGCCGGAGTACGCTGAGTGTGTGTGCCCACCTAGTGGCCCTGAAGGGGCCAGGGTAGCGTTGGTGGGGATGGCTCCTGGTAAAGAGGAGCTGATGAAGAAAGAGCCCTTCGTTGGGCCTGCCGGACGGGAGCTCGACCGAGCCCTCCACAGCGTGGGAGTGCCTAGACGGGGCCTCTATTTGACCAACGTCTTGAAGTTCATGCCACCTGACCACCAACCTAATCGAGTGGACCCTGCTATAGTGCAGGCCTCCAAGGAGGCTCTGTTAGAAGAGCTAGAGAGTCTACCTGACCTGGCTGTGGTGGTGCCGCTAGGGGACTTCGCCTTAGAGACCCTATCGGGGTACAAGAGAGTATCGAAGTGGCGAGGTTCAGTGTTGCCTCAAGCTGGCTGGCGACTGGTCCCGACGTACCACCCGAGCTGGATACTCCGAGCTAAGTTCCAGGATGATAATATGCACGCCTTGAGGACGTTCGCTATCGACCTCAAGAAGGCTTGGGAAGAGCGGTTCTTGCCGCCACTACCTGAACAGGAGCTGTTAGTCGAGCCCTCATTCGACGACGCTAGCTGGTATTTGTCATGGCTCTTAGAGGACCAGGCGATAGACCTGGTTGCCTTCGACATCGAGGTCCTCCGAGGGCACACTAGCTGCATCTCTTTGTGTGGTGACGGCAAGAAGAGTATGTCTATCCCACTGATACAAGGAGGTCAGTCGGTATGGGAGGAGTGGGAAGAGGCCTCACTGCTTAGGCAACTCGACAGGCTCTTCAGGAGTAGGAAGGCTAAGATAGCACACAACGCCTCGTTCGATGCCTCGACGCTGTTTCAGGAGTTCGGCTTGGTCTTCAATAACCTCCACTGCTCGATGATAGCACACAGGCTAGCGTACCCTGACTATCCGATGGGCCTCGACTTCTGTACTAGCCTCTATACTAGGCTGCCCTACTATAAAGACGAGGGTAAGGTTTGGAACAAAGTCAAATGGGACGAGCTAGAGTTCTTCCAGTACAACGCTAAGGATTCTTTGGCTGGTTGGCAAGTAGGTAAGGCTGCCCTAGAGCAAGTCAACAAGGCAGGGAATCTCGAGACCTACACGTATCAGACCAAGCTAGTCGAGGCTATCTGTGCTGTCGAGCACACTGGCCTGTTGGTAGACACGCAGGCGATGGCCTCCGTCCGAGAGACACTAGCCAAGGATATTGAGGAGAAACAGGGGGAGCTAGCAGAGCTAGGGTTCTCTGGCAACGTGAACTCACCGAAGCAGGTAGCTGCGTACTTCTACGAGACTCGTGGAGCCAAGCCTTACCTTAATAATGAGGGTCGCTATAGCGTCAACGATCAGGCCTTGAGAAAGCTAGCAAGCAAGGGGTTCAAAGAGGCTAGCTTGCTTCGGGACATCAGGGCTGGTAACAAGCTCATCAACACGTACTATTCTATGTCCTTGGACCCAGATAGTCGAATGCGCTGCTCAGTGAATCCGGTCGGTAGTAGGTTCGGTCGGATGAGTACGAGTAAGACTATCAGAGGTACTGGTATGAACATGCAGAACCAGCCGAGGGAGATGAAGAGATTCTTCGTGGCTCCGGAGGGCTACTTCTGTTGCGAGGTTGATCTTAGCCAGGCTGAGAATAGGATCGTCGCCTACATAGCTCCTGAGCCTCGGATGATAGAGGCTTTCGAGAGTGGTATAGATATCCACTCGCAGACAGCAGCCTGGATCTTCAACAAGCCTTTGGAGCTGGTGTCTCGAGAAGCAGGCTCTGCCTCCATCGGAGGTGGTAGGCAGAGTGAGCGGCATTGGGGGAAAAAAGCTAACCACAGCCTGAACTATATGGAAGGTCCGAACACCTTCGCTGCTATCAACGAGATATCTGCGGCGGAGAGCAAGAGGATTATCAGAGGCTACTTCGCTGCCTACCCTGGAGTCAAGGCATATCATCAGTGGGTTAGTAAGAAGCTCCGGGAGGATCGTAGGTTAGAGAACCTATTGGGGCGCAAGTATCTCTTTAGTGCCCCGTGGAGCGACCGGCTGTTGAAGAGGGCCTGCGCATTCATCCCTCAGAGTACAACCGCAGACATTATAAACAGACGAGGCTATCTTTGGCTTTACCAACACCCGGAGTTTGTCCTAGTCAATCAGGTTCATGATAGTGTCTGGTTCTACGCCCCTCTAGGAGACCTCGAGCACACTGCTGAGCAGCTATTGCTGTTAAAAGAGAGCCTCGAGACACCGTTGTCTGTTTGGGGGCAAAGAGAGCTTGTTATACCAGCCGACTTCTCGGTTGGGTTTGACTTCTATAGTACCAAGGGCCTCGATACCACCAACCAGGAGTCTATGGTAAAGACCCTCAAAGAAGCAATAGGAAGGAATAGAGATAGTTGCACCGTGCAACTATCTCGAACACGCTAGTGAGCAAGGAGGAACCAGGTATGAATATGCACAGACTAAAGAGGTTAGAGAAGAGAATCGAATTAGTAGAACTGCGGTTGGAGTCCACAACTCTGTTAGACAGGATCAGGTCTGTAGAGCATGGCAGTGGCGACTTGGAGGCAATTAAAAGTCTACTGAAACAAAAGATGGATGTGGATAAAAAGGTCCATCAGCTGACAAAAGAGCTCGGAGAAGAGGAGGAGCTAAGATATGAGCAGTAAAAGAGTGTATATAGCGGGACCTTTTAACAAGAAAGAAGAGCTACGAGAGATAGCAGAGAAGGTGCAGCAGGAGGGACACTCTATTGCCTCCAAGTGGCTCTGGAGAGACGAAACAGATATGACTTTGGAGGAGGTGGCTAAGGTAGATATAATGGATGTTGCTATGTGCAACGTCTTCGTCGCTTGTACTGAGCCTCCCGGAAGTGGTTATAGTACAGGAGGTAGACACTTCGAGGCTGGTTGGGTCTACAACGCTATAAGGGTACAGAGACAAGAGCTGTATTTGCTTGGGCCAGCTGAGAATATCTTCTATAACCTACCTGGTTGGAAGAAAGTAGACTCTGTAGAAGATTTGTTGTCTAGACTTCGGGTGGGTTAGCATGAATGAAGGCGGCACTAACAGTAGGTTCGTCGAGAACTGGCTAGACTCCTACCTTGAGTGGACAGACCAAAGTGAGCCGAGCAGACTCTATAGGAAGTGGGTTGGTCTCATCTGTCTCAGTAGTGCTCTACAGAGGAAGGTCTGGTTGCCGTGGGACAAGGACCTGTTCACTAACCTCTTTGTTATTCTCGTCGGACCCAGCGGAGCTAGGAAAGGAACTGCTATAAACCCAGGCAGGACCTTGTTAGAGCGCACTCCTGGCGTTACTCTAGCGGCGGACGATCCGACTATGCAGTACTTGATGATGGAGCTGAAGGAGTGTGTCTCGACTGACGTAGATCCAGCTACTGGCCTCATGGAGTTTCATAGTTCTATGACTATCATCTCAGACGAGCTGGCAGTGATGACTGGTTATGAGCAACGAGAACTCCTGATTTCTCTAACCGATTGGTATGACTGCAAACGAGTTTGGACCTACGGCACTAGGTCTCATGGTAAGGAGACTATAGAGAACCTTTGGGTAAGCCTATTAGGCGCTACTACTCCCGAGCAGATAACAGACATCATGCCTAAGAGTGCGATAGGTGGTGGCCTTACTAGCAGGATTATCTTCGTTTACTCACCGTGGAAAGAGAAGACTATAGTAGTGCCAGGCAGGCTAGACGCTAAGCTAGAGAACTACCTCCTCTATGACCTTGAGCAGATATCCCTCCTGAAAGGTCCTTGTCAAATAACGAAGGAGTTTGCTGAGGCCTATAGTGATTGGTATCTCGAACAAGACCGCCTCCGAGGTAGCCTGGCTGCTCCACAGAGGATCTTCTCTGACCCTATGTTCGAGCGGTACTTAGATAGGCGGCAGACACACCTCCTCAAGCTGGCTATACTACACCAGGTGGCTCGGAGTGATCGGCTGGTACTAGGAGTCCAGGCGTTCAATGAGGCTAAGGAGACTCTAGAAGAGGTCGAGGAGGTAATGCCTCAAGCCTTCACGATGTACGGCGAAGGCGATAAGAATGAGGTAATGCAGAGGGTTATGAAGACTATAGCCTACAAAGGCGAGGTCAGCTTCGCAGATGTCCTGTCGCTGCACTATCGAGACATATCTAAGAAACAGTTGGTGGAGATACTCTCGACACTGCATGCTATGGAGTTCTGTAAGATAACCGATACAGCAGGAGGGGCCACCATCAAATACATTGAGGGTGGCAAGCCTGTTGACCGTGCAACTATCTCACCGGACTCAGGGTCTCAGGCATAAGAGGGTCAAAGTCCTCGGTGGGAGGCTCTATGGTCGGTTCAGTGGTTGGCCTTTGTAGGGTCTCAGGAGCAAGAGGGTCGAAGTTCTCTTCGAGGGCCTCCGGAGTCGTTGGGAGGTCCTCGAGGGGAGCAATACGCTCGAGCCTATCGGGGGCTAGTAGATCGAAGTCCTCCTCAACATCAGCTGGCCGGCCCTCAAACTCTCGTCGCTGCTCTTCTGGTAAATCGAGGTACTCTAAGAGGGTATCCATCTTTACTTCTTCACGGAACCGAGCAGCCTCCAACAACACCTCGTGTAGCTCCTCCATAGCGCTATCGAGATGTTCAGGCCTAGTGTCGGGGTCTAAGTACATCTCAACTAGCTCATTCTTGAGCCTGTTCTTCCTATCCTCTAGTACCTGGTCAGGAGTCCGTCGAAAGTATGAGAAGGTGATAGGATCTAACAAAGCACCTGTAATTAGTCCGAGCTCTTTTTTTAGCTGTTCTCTAGCTTCCTGAGGCTCCATGTCTATCAGCTCTTGTTGTCGGAGGATGTGCGCTATGTGAGGTATAGCCTCGTAGATACCATACTCTACGGACTTTGCTATCTTAACTAGAGGATCGTCTCGGTCGTGGTATATAGGCTCGCCGTCCAGGCGTTCGTTGTTCATCAAGATCCTGGAGGTCATACCTATTGTAGCGGGGTGTCCGTACATCTCGAGGGCCTGTGGTAGATTACCAAAGTATGTGCCCTCACGTTCGTGCGCCATATAGAGTCTATCAACGGCTC
>Ga0207421_10006550_pt1 | contig 12659 bp, 12 predicted proteins | sample SodLakKL_010_SED_4_FD_187542 | JGI IMG/M metagenome (GOLD analysis project Ga0207421, IMG submission 187542) | Alkaline sediment microbial communities from Lake Tanatar, Kulunda Steppe, Russia - 8KL_010_SED (SPAdes) (version 2) | ecosystem: Environmental > Aquatic > Non-marine Saline and... | reverse complement strand
AGTATATATTAAATTTCAGCAAATAAAATAACTTTGCAAAAAAGTAAATGAGTTATGGAAGAAGATAAATCAAAAGATGCCATATATTCAAAACAGGTAATAGAGCTGTTTACTGTTGCCAACGAATATTGCCTGTTTTTTGACAAAGCAGAAGAGTATTCGGGTGAAGATATATTTGACTATTTCCACAAAATAGCCCCCCTGCTTTATCTTAAAGGAAGCCTAGTGCCACCCGTAACTGTGCAAGACCCATCTTATAACGAGCGTTACCTTACCGAAGAACGCTATGAAGCTTTATATTTAGCTTTAAAAGATAAGTTTGGAAATAAGGATGCTTTTTATATATTAAATCACAATTATGAAGCAACTGAAGCAAGCATTGCTGAATGTATGACTGACATTTACCAGGATATGAAGGATTTTGTATGGCTCTACAGAAATAATAATAGTTTTGTAAAGGAAAACGGCGTTGCACAAATTAAAGAACTATTTGAAAACCGCTGGGGCATTAAAACCTTAAACACACTTAAAGCTATACATGGCATTAAGTTTGACATTAAGGAAGATCATGAATTTTTGGACAATGATGATATAATTTAACAATAAAATAATAAAAAAATGTTTAAAACAACTTTTAAAATTATCATAGCAGTATTGCTTTTCATAAATTCAGCCACTTCATGTGCAAACGGTGGTCACCACATAGAAGTTAAGGTTGATGGAATAAGTGACACGACCTCCTATCTTGCATACCATTATGGAAACCGCCAATATCTTAAAGATACTGTTGATGTTGACAGTGAAGGCCGGTTCGCATTCACAGGCAATGAACGGATACCAGCTGGTATGTACATGATTGTTTTACCAGGGCAAAAATATTTTGAAGTAATTATTGATAAGAATCAACATTTTGAGATTGCAACCGAAATGGATAGGTTCGTAGAAACTATGGAATTTAAAGGATCACCTGAAAACACCTTATTTTATGAATACATAAGTTATTTGAGAGAAAAAAGTCGTGAAGTTGCCCCAATAAGAGAAAAACTAAATGATCCTGATATTTCTGAGGAGCAAAGAGATTCTTTACAAGAAAAATCTAAAGAAGTTGACAAACAAGTAGAAGCCAGGCGAGAAGAGTATATAGAAGAATTTCCGGATTGTGTTTTTAGTTTGGTTCTAAAGGCTCAACAGGAGGTTCCAATGCCAACAAGTACTTTAGGTGAAGATGGCACACCGGATTATGATACCTCATACCAAAAATATAAAAAAGATTTCTGGCAACACATTGATTTTAATGATGAAAGAATTATACGTACACCCGCATATCATTCCAAATTAGAACATTACTTTGAAAACGTAGTGATAAAAAAACCTGACAGCGTCATTAATGAAGTAGATCGCATTATTGACCTGGCCGGTAAAAATGATGATATGTTTCAATATACTGTATGGTTTCTGACCAATAAATACCAACGTTCTCAAATAATGGGTATGGATGCTGTGTTTGTTCATATAGTTGAAAATTATTATAAAACCGGCGAGGTCTTTTGGCTTAACGAAAATCAATTAAACAACATTATAGAACGTGCCGAAAGATTAAAACCTATTTTGATAGGTGAAGTTGCACCCGATATAAAAATGTACAAGCCGGATAAATCTCCTCTTTCTTTGCATGATGTAGAAGCAAAATATACAGTAATATATTTCTGGGACTCTGAATGCCCTCATTGTGAAACTAAAACCCCGAAGCTTAAAGACTTTTACGAACGCTATAAAGATCACGGAGTGGAAATATTTGCCGTAAACACAGAAGCTGACAGGGAAAAATGGCTGGATTATGTTGAAAAAAACAATTTGGAAGACTGGATAAATGTACATGATCCGGCAAACAAATCAGGCTTCAGAGACAAATACGACATTTATTCAATACCACTAGTATTTTTGCTTGATGAAAATAAAAAAATAATTGCTAAGCGTATTAATGTTGAGCAATTAGAAGATATTATCACCCGGCAAATAGAAGCAAGATAAACTATCAAGCCGTTTAATCAATTAACTTATAATATAAATGGATAAGGAATTATTTCGCAAATATGGCTATGAGATTGTTGATTGGATTGCCGATTATTTTGAAAATGTAAAAAAATATCCGGTAAAATCGCGTGTTAATCCCGGTGATATAAAATCCCGGCTTCCCGAGCAGCCGCCTGAAGAAGGTGAAGATATGTCTGCTATTTGGCAGGACTTTCAGGAAATTATTTTACCTGGTATAACTCATTGGCAACACCCCGGCTGGTTTGCATATTTTCCGGCAAATAACAGCCCCCCATCTGTGCTTGCGGAGATGTTAACTGCCGGCCTTGGAGTTCAGTGTATGATTTGGGAAACTTCTCCTGCTGCCGCCGAACTGGAAGAAGTGGTGCTTGATTGGTTACGTCAAATGCTGGGACTGCCTGAAGGCTTGAAGGGGGTAATACAAGATACGGCCTCTACTGCTTCTTTATGTGCTCTCCTTACTGCAAGAGAGGTGGCAACAGGCTTTACAAGTAACGAAAAAGGCCTAAATAATAACCTGAGAGTATATACTTCGGAAGAAGGGCATTCCAGTATCGAAAAGGCAGTAAAAATAGCCGGTTTTGGCCGTGAAAACATCTGCTATATACCAACTGACCACAATTATGCTATGCAGCCTGAGAAATTAAAGCAAGCTATTGAAAATGATCTTTCTGAGGGTAAGAAGCCGGCCTGTGTTATTGCTACAATAGGTACAACTTCCTCTACAGCTATTGACCCCTTACCGGATATAGGTCATATTTGTAAAAAATACAACATTTGGCTTCATGTTGATGCGGCTTTCGCCGGTACAGCCTCAATGCTGGAGGAAAAAAGTGAGCTGCTTAAAGGAGCTGAATATCTTGACTCCTTCGTTTTTAATCCGCATAAATGGCTGTTTACAAATTTTGATTGCTCTGCATACTTTGTGAAAGACCCTGATCTTCTAATAAAAACTATGGCAATTAACCCCGAATATTTAAAAACTGCCAAAGATGAACAGGTTAATAATTACCGTGACTGGGGAATACAATTAGGTCGTCGTTTTAGGGCATTAAAGCTTTGGTTTGTTATACGTGAATATGGAGTCAATGGATTAAAGGAAATGATAAGAAAACATATAAAACTGGCTCAACTTTTTGCTGATTGGATAAATAACTCTAAAGAATTTGAACTGTTGGCACCTGTAAGCACCACACTGGTGTGTTTTCGCTGGAACGACGGGCAAAAAACGGAAGAAGAGCTTAATAAATTCAATCAAACCCTTCTTAAAAATATAAACGAAAGCGAACATGTTTATCTTACTCATACCACTTTGTCAGGACGCTTTACGATAAGAATGGCAATCGGCCAACGTAACACCGAAAAAGAAGATGTTGCATATGCATGGGAGATTATTAATGCTGCTGCAGAAAATATTAAATCTTCAACTCAAAACAACAATAATGATGGACAATAAAGATAATAACTCATCAGATCATAATGACGAACTATCAAGACTTGTTAAATCATATGAACGGTATATCCCTTTTCAGTTATCAAATATCCTGGGCAAAAACAATATAGCTGACGCAAATCTTGGTGACCAGGTAGAAAAAAAATTTACTGTTTTATTTTCAGATATCAGAGATTTTACAACCATATCTGAATCTTTAACACCAAAAGAAACTTTTGATTTTATAAACTCCTTCTTAAATCAAATAGCAACCGTTATTAGCAACAATAACGGAGTAGTAAATAAATTTATGGGTGATAGTGTAATGGCCATTTTCCCGGATGAATCTGAGGAAGCAGTCAAATGCTCAATATTAATGTTAGAACAATTGGATCAATTTAATGCAGAACGTAAAAAGGCCGGGTTAAAAACAATTGAAATTGGTATTGGTTTAAATACAGGGTTTTGCATGCTTGGTATTTTAGGAAGCTCTAATAGGTTTGAATTTACAGTAATAGGAGATGCCGTAAATTTAGCTTCAAGGGTTGAAACTTTAACAAAGCTCTACGGGGTGCCATTTTTGGTTAGTGAAAATACTATAAATACTATAAATGCTGTTTCAAAATACTCTATCCGTTTTATTGACAGAGTTGAGGTAAAAGGCAAAAAACACCCGCAATCTATTTATGAAATTTTTGACAATGATCCTGTTGAAGTCAAAAAATTAAAAACAGAAACAAAAATAATGTTTGAAGAGGCATTGGCACATTATCACTATAAAAATATTGAATATGCCCAGGAACTATTAGAAAAATGCATAAAGATTAATCCTGCTGACAATCCGGCAAAAGTATACCTTGAAAGATGTAAGGCGTTTTCAAAAAACGGTTTTCATCAAGGTGCAAAAGAATTAAATGAAGATATTGAGTGGTCAAGCTATTTTGAAGTTGGGCATAAACAAATTGACGAACAGCATTTTGAATTATTTTCAAAATCTATCAAATTATTGAATTCTATTGACAAAAAAGAAAATAAATCAGAAATCGATGGTTTGATTGATTTTATTGACAATTATATAAAAAACCATTTCACTACAGAAGAAAATTTTCTGGAAAGCATCAAATATCCTTTCCTGGAAAATCAAAAATTACAACATATTAATTTCATCAGAGCATTTGAACAACTGAAAAAAGAAATGCAAACAAGCAACATAAGTAAAACCTATATAAAATTTAGAATTCATATCTTACTTATAGATTGGATAATTAATCACATTTTAAAAGAAGACAAACATTATAGTAAATTTTTGAAATTGAAAAATACTGACAGCCGTTAATTATGGGGTTACTGAGAGATAAAAACTTTCTTATTATACTGAGCATTTTAGCAATGGGTGTAATGGGAGGAAGTATTATAGGGCCGATACTTCCTACTATGACGGAACCTCTTGGAGTCAGCAAATCCAATATTGGATGGGTATTAAGCATATATACTTTATTTGCACTTGTTTTTACACCTATTTTGGGCGTAATGGCTGACAGGAAGGGTCGTAAAAAAGTACTTACACCTTCATTGCTTACTTTTGGAATTGCGGGAATGTCTATTGCTTTTGTGGGTGAATTCTGGATCGTACTCGTCCTAAGAGCAATCCAGGGTATTAGTGTAGCCGGTATTATGAACCTGGCTGTAACCCTGATAGGTGACCTTTATTCGGGGCGTAAACGAGCAAGAGCCATGGGCTATCGTACCTCAGCACAAAATTTTATTAATTCAATAGCGCCTTTTCTTGCCGGTGCCCTGGCTGCAATAGCATGGTTCTATCCATTCCTGATTTATTCTCTTGCCATACCTGTAGGAATACTGGTAATACTAAAGCTTAATATCAACGAACAAAAAAATAACAGCCGTTTAAAAGACTATTTCAGAGCTGCAACAACAGTAATAAAAAATTCCAAAACATTATGGATATTTTTCTGCAACCTTATGTTGTTTATTTTCCTTTATTGCCTGGTCGTTTATATGCCCATGATAATTACTGACAAGTTTGGATTGTCAACAATATATACCGGGCTTGCTGTAACTGTAGCTGCCGGTACCTCAGGTATATTTGCAACACAAACAGGTAAAATTAAAGGACGAATTAATGATTATACGATTGTCCTTACAGGTTTTATACTTTTAGCCATACCTTTATTTTTTATATCCATAGCTGAAAATATTGCTATGCTTTTTCCTTTTCTTGTAGTCTGGGGAGCCGGATTTTCAATGATTCTACCAACACTCAGTACAGCAGTCACTGAACAAGCCCCCCCACATTTACGGGCAGGAATAGTCTCTGTATTTTCTATGACAATATACTTAGGACAAACGATTTCCCCGCCCCTGTTTGGATTAGTACTAAAATACTCAAACCTTTATACAGTATTTATCAGTGCAAGTATAGTATCCTTGATCCCTATTATATATACAATTTATAGGATGTTCAAAGCCCGTAAGTGATGATGAAACCCTCATTAACAAGATGTTCACAAAAGATAATGAATAACGTAAATCTCAACCTCGTGGGTTTGGCAAAATCCACGGAACTAACCATTATGACCAACCATGTAGGTTTTGCCAAACCCACGGGGTTAACTCGCACAAGAGGGTTTCATCGATTAAGAACTAAAATATTAAATATTGACCAATATACTTTACTGGAAATCAGAACTTTAAATACTTTTTATTCAAATGAAGTAAAACATGGATAATAAAAGACAGCACACCAATTATGATGTTATTGTTATCGGAGCGGGAGCTGCTGGCCTTATTGCCGCGGGAAGGGCTGCACACCTTGGAGCCAGGGTTTTGCTTATAGAAAAGATGAAAAGGGCCGGCCGCAAGCTTCTTATCACCGGAAAAGGACGTTGCAATATTACCAACAAATTACCCCAATCTGAATATTTCAAAAATATATTCCCTAGCAGTAGATTTCTAAAACATGCTTTTAACAATTTTTTTACTGATGATATAATTAATATTCTTCATGCCAATGGGGTAGAAACAATCACTGAAAGAGGCAACAGGGTGTTTCCTGTAAGTGATAAGTCCGTCGATGTTCTTAAAGCCATTTGGAAGTGGATGGGAGAAAAAAATATTGATATATCTTATAATACCAGGGCAATTAAACTCTTATTACAAGATGACTCGGTTATAGGTATCCGTGCAAAATCTGGCGACAATACCCATGATTACTTTGCCGGTAGTGTAATTATTTGCACCGGCGGCAAGTCATACCCCGCCACAGGCTCTACCGGTGATGGATACGAGCTGGCACAACAGGCCGGCCATACCATAACAAATACCAGGCCTGCCTTGGTACCATTAATAACAAAAGGAGATATAGCAGGCAAACTCCAGGGACTGAGTCTGAAAAACGTGAAGGCCATCGTTTGGATAAACGACAAAAAAAGCACGGAAGAATTCGGAGAGTTAATGTTTACTCATTACGGACTAAGCGGACCTATCATTCTCACTTTAAGCCGAAATATTGTTGAAAAAATTGATGAAGGACTAAAAGTGGAAATTGGTATTGATCTTAAGCCCGCCCTTGATGAGAAAAAGCTGGATGCCCGGCTGTTGCGCGACCTCAACACTCACGGGAAAAAACAAATCAACAATATCTTCAAGCATTGGCTGCCTTCCAAGCTTATACCTGTTTTTCTTGAACTTTTACAAATTGACGGACACAAGCTGTGCAATCAAATAAGCGCCCAAGAACGTAAAAAAATACTTAGCCTGATGAAAGACTTCCGCTTTGAGGTTATTGGTCACCCAGGTTTTGAAGAAGCTATTATTACAGCAGGAGGTGTAAAAACTACTGAAATAAATTCAAAGACCATGGAATCAAAGCTGGTCAAAAACCTATATTTTGCCGGTGAAGTAATTGACCTTGATGGCAACACCGGTGGTTTTAACTTGCAAATAGCCTTTTCAACAGGATGGCTCACCGGACAGGAATGTTTAAAAATGTAAAAAATGTTCTTATATTAAAAAACTTATTTTTAAATATTAAATATTTGCTAAAAATTTTTTACAATTCACTTTCAATTTCGTATTTTTGATGAAACATCTTAATAAAATCATATAGTTATAAACCAAAATAACAACTATTATGTTGAAAAAAGCAAAAATTTTTACCGGGCTATTGGTATTTTTATTCGTAAATCTATTACTATCAACCAACACATATGGTCAGGGTGGTGATCCCAAAGCAGTTGAACTGCTTGAAACATTACAGGAACGTTATGAAGAGTCCATTGAAGGCATTGATGACTTTATAATAGTTATGGATAACCAAACTATTTACAACAAAAAAGCTTATGACAATAGACGTCCTTATTTTAAAACACGCACTGAAACTGAAGACATGGGAGAGGCAGAGTCGACATCCACTGTTACTGATACAGACCTTTTTTCAAAGGTTCCCGCAGTAAAAGAAAAAGCATCCTATGAAGGTACAGAAGAAATTAACGGACATGAAGTGCATGTGATTTATGTTGATAAGCTGGAAGGCTTACATGATCTACCGCACACAGAATATGAACTTGAAGATCTTAAGTTGTACATTGATACTGACAAATGGGTGCTCAGACAAATGGAATACACTGCTGAATTCACTACTGAAAACGGAGAAAGCCGGAAAGTTACTCCCGTAATTCAACACAAAGACTTTCGTAACGTGGAAGGAATGATGATAGCATATGAAACAAACTCTATAATCAAAGGTTTGGAACTTTCTGAAGAGGAGCGGCAGGAAGCAAGAGAAGGTATAGAGGAATATGAAAAAAAGCTTGAAGAAATGCCTGAAATGCAAAGAGAAATGGCAGAAAGAATGATGGGTGACCAAATCGAAGAATTCAAAAAAATGCTTGAAGAAGACCAGTTTGAAACGGTAAGAGTGGTAGAGGAAGTAAAAGTCAATACAGGGATGGAAGACTTTTAATACGTTTTAACCGGAAAAATTTGAAATGTTTTATTTATGAGAGTGTGGGAGCATTTATCGCTCATAGTGTGATGCAAGTGTTTTTTAGCTCACACTCTCATTATCCTCCCCTTTGCTTAGTTCGCTCTTTCGCTTAAGTCGCTTCATTCTTCCTCTCACCTCACTGATGCTCATCTCTCAAAAGATCATTAATTGTTTTCACAGGGTTAAAAGTAATAACAGGTACTTCTGCGAAAACGGTGATCCAGTTTGCCATAGCACCATTCCATAAACCCGGTAACTCCAAAGCTTTTAATGGTCGACCATCTTTTGATTTATGGCTTATAAAGCCTGTATCCGGATCAATATATTTTTTCAAATCATACTTTTCACCCTTCCATGTTTTTAAGCCACAAACAATATCAACAGGATTAAAATGAGTTGAGTTATTAAAAATTTCATTTTGCTTTTTATCATCTAAGTTGATCTGCGAAGATTCTACTATCTGTAAGCTTTTAATATTGTTTTTTGAATAAACCCAAAAAGGTCCACCGCCGGGTTCACCTTCATTTTTGACCATTCCACAAACCCTGATTGGCGCAAACAACATTTCTGAAATCATTTCTTTACCCTGTTCTACTCCACCCCTAAAAAGTTCAGGGTCAAAGTTCAACTGCTTAATGGCAAAATCCACAGCTTGTTCATAGGTATTGTCACTTAATCCTTCTTTTTCAATAATTTCCTGGTATTTGTGCACTTCTTTCTGCAATTCAAGCAAAAGACCCCCTATTACTTTTTTGTATTTTACGGTAGGATCTTTAAGCCTGTCGGGCACCACATTATCGATGTTTTTTATAAAAATAATATCATCATCAATACTGTTAAGATTCCCTATCAAAGCCCCATGTCCGCCAGGCCTGAAAAGCAACTTGCCATTGGAATCACGGAACGGTTGATTATTCATATCAACTGCAATTGTATCGGTTGAGGGGTCTTGTACTGAAAAATCAATATTATATTTAACCCCGTGGTATTCTTCATAAGATCTTACAACCGTTTCCAAGTGCTTTTTGAACAATTCCATGTGTTCCGGCGATACTGTAAAATGTAAATTTACATCTCCATTAGCATTTTTGCCATAAAGAGCCCCTTCAACAAGATGTTCTTCAAAAGACGTGCGGCTATTACCGTTATATTTGTGAAATTTTAGCAACCCTTTGGGCAATTTTCCATACCCCAATCCTTTATCATCAAGAAAAAAATCTATTATGGTAATATAATCTTCGTTTTCCAGGCATTTTTGAGCTTCATATCCATGTTTTTGCATTAATTCCACCAAGTCATCCCAAAAAGCAAAATCAGTTATATTCTCAAAAAACAGTTTTGCTGCCTTGTCCTCTTTTAATAAATCTTTTGGTGAAACATTATTTTTTAGTTTTTCCCTCCATTCAAAAACACCCTTAAACATCCTTGTAGCTGCTCCACTTGCAGGAACAAACTTCAACACAGAAAAATCTTTTGATTCTTGCTCATATCTCTCAACGTGGTTGTCAATTTGTTTTTCATCAAGCACTAATATACCATTACCCGGAGTTGCCGGTGCAACAAGATATACATGCGGGAAGCCACGTTGAAAAGTCTCTATCTGTTGTTTTACATCTTGTTCTGTAATACCTTTTTGTTTTATTTGTTCTAAATCCTCAGATTTTAGCATTTGGAGTATTTTAGTTTAAATTTTTTCTGATTTATTAATTACAAAATTCAAATTTATTTCATTTTTTACAAAAAATGCAACTGCAAAATAAAATTATTCACTATCAAAAATCCAGCTTACGTCAAATTATTTTTACTAACGAAATTACTTCCCTCTGCTTTTGTCAAAAAAATTAACAAGAGCTTCTTTTTTTGATGACAGGGCTTCAGAGAGAGTTCCTTCAAAAACAACTTTCCCTTCATCAAAAAATACAATTCTGTCGGCAATCCTCATTATACTTGATACTTCATGTGTTACCATAATTATTGCCATTCCGAGTTGCTTTTTAAGGTGGTTGATAAGTTCATCCAGTGAAGCCAGTGATACAGGGTCTAATCCTGCTCCGGGCTCATCGCAAAACAGCATGGGTGGATCCATTACTATTGCTCTTGCAAGCGCAGCTCTTTTCGCCATACCACCACTTAGTTGTGATGGATGCATGTGGTATGTATGTTCAAGATTTACAAGGCTAAGTTTCTGTAATGCAATATCATGAATAATTTCATCAGGAAGGTTGGTGTGTTGTTCGAGTGGTAAAGTTAAGTTTTCTCCAACTGTTAATGAACTAAATAATCCCGTGTTTTGATAAAAAACCCCCATTTGCAAATAGAGCTGATTTAGTTCTTTTTCATCAAGTTGATTAATATCCTTGCCTAAAATTTTTATTGCACCTTTTTTCGCAGAATACAATCCCAATATATGCCTTAATGTTGTGGTTTTTCCTGAACCGCTCCCTCCAAGCAAAACGGTAGTTTGTTTGTCATATGCTGAAAATGAAATATCTGATAATATTTCTTGGTCATCAAATGATGCCGATAATCCGTTTACTTCTACTATCTTATTTAAGTCCATATTATTTCGATTAATAAAATATTAATCCCATTATGCTGTCAGCAATTATAACAAGTGAAATGGAGGCAACGACTGCTATTGTAGTAACTTTGCCTACACCTTCGGCTCCTTCTTTCACCTTAAAACCGTAAAAGCTCCCGGTCAAGACAATAATACCACCATATACTATGCTTTTAATAATTCCGGTTATTATATCTTTGTTTTGAAGGGCTTTATCCATTCGGTTAAAAAACACCTCAGGAGAAATATCCAGAAATATATTTGCTGCTGCCATACCTCCGGCAATACCTGCTATATTGGCAAGGATTACTAAAAAAGGCATAGTACACAAAACTCCATACATTTTTGGAACTATAACGAACCTGATTGGGTTAAGTCCCATTGTTTTAAGGGCATCAAGTTCTGCTGTTACTTTCATGGTAGCTATTTCAGCAGCAATAGCCGATCCACTCCTACCTGCAACCAAAATAGCAGTTATCAGGGGGCCCATTTGCGCCATCATCGCTATAACGGTTAGGTCAACTATAAATATATTTGCTCCAAAGTTTCTTAATTGAGCTGAAGATTGAAGGGCCAAAACTAATCCGATTATAAAAGTCATTACTACCACAATAAGAGTAGCATTTACCCCGATCAAGACTGCCTGATTAACTACCTCTCCTCTGCGGCGGGCTTTAGGAACAAATAGATCATTAAATGACCAATAAAACACATCTGCCGCTAAAACTAAAAACTCGAAAATATAAGATTTAAGGATATATATTATCTGCTTTCCAATTGATTCAATAAACGGACCCTTCTTTACAGGCTGAATGGATGATTCATCAGGAGGTTTAAATAATTCGAGTTTTTCGTTAACAGTTTTTGTGGCATCTTTGATTTTGACGTCAATCCCTTTTGCTTCAAGCTTTTTTTTAAGGTAGTAAATTGCTGTAACTCCTGCACTGTCTATATTGGTTATATAGGCCAGATTAATTCTTAACTCGGAACCTTTATATTTTTTTAAGTCTTTTAAAATTAACGTAATAAACTTGCCTGCCTGTGAAAAGCCCAGAGAGTTTTTTATAAATAAAGTATTCCCTTCCAGATTATACTCAAAATTATCACTCTTGTCAAGTTTGGCTGAATCTTTGATACTTTTCATCTTAATAATTTATATCCTTAAATGCTCCTATATAATTAATCGCAACACGCTGGTTATTAATGGTTTTCACATAAATACTTTTAAACATATAATTCTCACGCAAAGGCGCTACGCCACAAAGTATAAATAACTTAATTTTCAGCACAAAACTCTGATTTTAGTATTTTTAAGGAGTTGTATTAATATAGTTGAATTTAAAAAGTACGCAAAGATGAAAAATCATTTATGATTTTTCCCTTGGCGTCCTTGCGGCTTTGCGTGATTTTTTTGTGTGATACTTTCTTCCATTCATCTGAATATTTTACAGTTATTAAATTGATTAACAGTAATTTACATCCTTGCATGTTTGAACTTCATTAACTCTATTCCGATGGAACCCTCATGTAATATTGTTCCCTTCGGTCACGAGATCGCTTCGCTAAGTTCATTATCTTTTGTGAATGTTTAATTAATGAGGGTT